>Ga0163152_10006431_pt1 | contig 13263 bp, 9 predicted proteins | sample OliLakLV19MP8IB2_FD_148635 | JGI IMG/M metagenome (GOLD analysis project Ga0163152, IMG submission 148635) | Freshwater microbial mat bacterial communities from Lake Vanda, McMurdo Dry Valleys, Antarctica - Oligotrophic Lake LV.19.MP8.IB-2 | ecosystem: Environmental > Aquatic > Freshwater > Lake... | reverse complement strand
GCGGACAATTGTCGGCAATTTTCAACGTGGCCCGGACGGAATCCTTTTTCGCGTCCTCGATCTTTACGACCTGGATTTCCGGCGTGTAGAAAAAAATCTCCTGCGCATCCTCGAGCCGTTCACCGCGGAATTCCACGGTGACTTCCGACCCGCGCTGTCCGCCGGCGGGGATGGATACCGTCAGTCGTGGGGACACGGCGAAGCCCTGACCGGCGAGGCCAAGGCAGGAAAGGAGAGCAATTAACTTCTTCATGCGACACAAACCCAGAGCCAGCTCTCAGGCCAGCAGTTCCTTGACAACCTTGCCGCCATTGACGATTCGCAATGGACGATTGCCCGGGGAGATCAACTCGTTATCCGGGTTGATGCCCATTTGATGATAGATCGTCGCGGCGTAATCCTCCACCGTCAGCGGATCGTTATCCGGTTCGCCGCCCGTCGCATCGGAGGCACCATAGACGAAACCTTTTTTGATCCCGCCGCCAGCCAGGACGATGCTGAAAACTTTCGGCCAATGATCGCGCCCGGCGGTGTTGTTGATCTTGGGCGTTCGACCGAACTCGGTGGTGACCATGACGAGGGTGGAGTCGAGCATCCCGCGGTCGGAGAGATCGCGGATCAGCGCCGCGTAAGCCTTGTCGAAATTGGGCATCTGGCTGGCGTTGGCGCCTTTGATGTTGTCGTGATGATCCCAGCTCCCGTAGGTCAATGTGACGAAGCGCACGCCGGATTCGACCAGGCGGCGGGCCAGCAGCATCCGTTGACCCGCTGCGTTGCGTCCGTAGCTGTCGCGGACTTTGTCCGGCTCGTCCTTGATGGCGAAAGCAGCGCGGGCCTTGTCCGAACTGATCAGGCTGTAGGCGCGTTCATAAAAGGAATCCATTCCATCCAGCGCATCGGATTTCTCCAGCGAACTAAAGTGGGCGTCCACCACCGCGCGCATTTCGCGGCGACTCGTGAATCGTTTTTCGTCCACTCCGGCGGGAAGGGTGAGATCGCGCACGGCGAAATTTCCGCTGGCAGGGTCGCTGCCCAAACTGAACGGTCCGTAAGCCGAGCCGAGATAGCCGGTGCCGGCGTAGATATTGGGCTGGTTGGGCACGCAAACGTAAGGAGGCAAATTTTCGCGCGGGCCGAACTGGTTGGAAACGACGCTGCCAAAACTCGGAAACTGGATGGCCGGGCTGGGGCGATAACCGGTGAACATGTTATGAACACCGCGTTCGTGCGCCGCCTCGCCATGGGTCATGCCGCGGACCACTGTGATCTTGTCGGCGACCTGGGCGGTTTCCGTGAGGGCCTGGCTGAAATGAACTCCGTCGAGCTTGGTTTTGATGGCCTCAAGCGGGCCGCGATATTCGATCGGCGCGTAGAGTTTCGGGTCGAACGATTCCTGGGCTGACAAACCACCCGGCAAAAATATCTGGATCACCGATTTGGCGACGCCTTCCTTGCCGACCAATTTCGCCGGGGCTGCCTTGGCCTCGAGACGGAGGAGATTGCCCAGGGACATACCGAGACCGCCGACCATGCCGACAAACAGGAATTGGCGGCGATTGGGTCTCCAGACATGATCGGTGCCGTGACACCAGGAAGGTCGGTAAAATTTGCTCATGGTTTATACGGGTTTCTCGAATTGTTGGGCCTCCTATCAGGAAAACACCTTTCGCCGACTTCGCAAACCTTTATTCCCCTTAATCCAGATGGCTGACCGCATTTTTTGACGCGCGATGGGCCATCGAATTCATCTTTATTCTGAGGATCAAATCGACGCTCAGGGAGAATGCGGGGCCGAGTCTGTTTCCGCTACAGAGAACCAGAGTTTCGGTCGAGCGATCCCGGGAGTCGATCAGGCTTTACCGTGGTGTGGGAATGGTTGCTGGCGGAACGTAGTTTCGGTGCCAGGATTGTTTCCAGAGATCGTCGAGCTTGACCAGCGCGGCATGGCCGTCGGTATAGGCTAGGGTGACTGCCCCCGGCATTCGTTGTCCCGCCGTGGCGATGGCGTTTACGCCGGGCGCGCGTCCGCCGTGGCGCGCAATGGCAAAGCGTCCCATCCCGCCGATCGGACCGCTGCTGGTCGAGCCCGCATAGAGGTTTCTGCTCGGCCAGTCGGTGGCGGTGGGCCAGCCGTCCACCCACATTGCGTCGCCAAACGATGGCGTCTCGGCGGGTTTCTGTATGGCGGATTCCTTCTTGAACTGCAGTCCGGTCGCGTAGGGATCCTGCTCGTAAAGCCACCCGTTCAGCGCGTAGCTGCCCCGCATAAGCGGCGTGGAACTCCACTGCCAGGCGATGTCCGCCGTGCCGGCCGACCCGCCGATGGCCGCCTTGTTCGTCGTGGCTGACGGACAGATGCGAACGCTGTTCACCTGCGCATGGTATTTGATCAGGCTGCCCATCCAGAGCGTGTTGTAGTAGGTCGGATCGTAAGGATAATAGGCAAAGAGCTTGCCGGTGTCCTGGACATACATGAAGCCCGAGAGCGTGATCTGCTTCAGGTTGTTGACGCAGTTAATTTGTTGCGCCTTGCGCTTGGCCGAAGCCAGCGCCGGCAGAAGCAGGGACGCCAGAATGGCGATGATGGCGATGACGACAAGCAACTCGATCAAAGTGAACGCGCGGAATGGAGCCAGCTCGGAATAACGGCTGATTCCCGCCGGGCGTCCGGCGGCGAGACGGTCATCGCCGGAGAATTGCCTGTTTGCCGCGTTGCCGGTGACGGAGGATTGCGGGTTCATTGGTGGCGAATCTCTGCCTGTTTTCGCAGGATGGCAAGTTCGTTTCTTCGACCTCTTGCGCGATCCGGGCCAGTCTATGAATGCGAGCCTCCGGAGGCCGACCTACAAATCGCAAATCAGGTCGAGCCTCGCGAGCTGGCGCGCGATTACACGTCGTCGCGATGCACAGTCTCGGGCGAGAAGGCGGGCAGGCAGACGGCGAGATAATCAGCGCCGTGCTCGCCGGGTGTGCTGTACTGCACCCATTAGCCTGAGTGGGTGATGACGGCCTGGCCAGCCTGAACGTCAAGAACTCCCTCGCGATGTGTGACCCGCAGCATGCCGGCGAGCACGAGCGTGAATTCGTCGAACTCGGGCGTTTGTCCCGGCTCGACCCAACCGGCGGGGCTGCGCATCCTGGCAATGCTCAGGCGCGTTTCGTCGCAGTTCACCCGGCCGACGAATTCCTCGATGAGCTTGGGTTTGTTGCCGGCGGCCGTGACACGCGTCGGCGATGGGATGAGTTGAGGCATGGTCTTGTTATCCGCTTCCCGGGTGGACTGTTCAATAGAAAACCGATGGCATTCAGATGGCGGGCGGTTCCTGGTAGGGGCAGCGATATTCGACTGGAGCGTCCAGTTTTGGGGCGAACGATTCCTGGGCCGACAAGCCGCCGGGCAAAAACTCTGGATGACCGATTTGGCCACGCCTTCCTTGCCGGACAACTTTGCCGGGGCCGCCTTGGCCTCGAGTCGAAGGAGATTGCCCAGGGACATCCCAAAGCCACCAACCATGCCGACAAACAGGAATTGGCGGCGATTCGGGCGCCAGAGGTGATCGGCGCCGTGACACCTGGAAGGTCGATATGCTGAAAAGCAAAGGAGGTCAGGCTTTATACGTTGTGCGTATTGCGAAGCGGTTCGGAGCCGTGGCCGTGGGGAAAGAATAGCCAGTAATCAAGGCATCCCGCCGTCGGTAATCCACCGGGCGATCAGGTCGCTCAGATCGTCCCGATAGAGAGCATGGCCGTTTGGGCCGAAGTAAAGGACCGTGCAGTTCGAGCCGGGGCCAGTCAGGTGGTTTTGGATTTTTTCCATGCTTTTCTGGACGCGAATCCGCAGGTCACTTCCGCCATAAATAAACATCAACGGCATGGCCGCTTTTCGCCAAAGCGGCTCGGGATCGAAATTCTTGAGTTCGCGAATTTATTCGGACTCCAACACGGCGCGCGTCTTGGGAAACCGGTCCAGGACGGCGTTTCCCTTGAGGTGGTCTGCGTTCAATTTGGCCAAGGCGGCAGCGTAGGTTGTCCAGTCTTCCTCCCTGCGGCTATCGACGAAGCGAAAGGCCAGATCATGCAATTCGCCGATTTTTCGGGTCTCCTCGCGGGTCAGCCCGGCTCGTTCTGCGCTCAAAATCACCTCGTCCAACATCTGTTCCGACATGGGAATGACGGAGCTGGAGACACAAACGGCGAACCGAATCGCAGGGCTGAAGGTCGCGGCCAGTGGGACCACCTGGCCGCCTTGACTGAACCCCATGAGTCCAACCCGAGCCGGATCGACGTTCCGGGTCGCTCGCAAGTGATTCAATGCGGCAACCGCATCGTTGGCTAAGTCGTCCATCCTGGCATTCCGCCAGTCACCCTCCGATTTTCCACAACCGCGCTTATCCGTGTGGAGGACGACGATCCCGCGCTGGGAAAGCGCCTCGGCGTAGGCCTTCGTCCATGGATTACTCCGGTCACTGCTGCCGGAACCATGGACCAACACAACCCCGGGACATTTCTCTTTCCGGTCAGGGACCAAAAGGGTTCCCGCCAGGGTCAGGTTCCCGCTCAGAAAAACCAGTTCCCGTTTCTTGACCGGGGCCAGCCCGCGATTGTCGGCGCCGATTAGGTCGCTCATTCCCGCGGACCACATGAGGAACAGGTGGAGAATCCATGGTCGTTTCATGGACCCAAGCTTGCCACAATTGAGGAATTGAGTCTTGAAGAAAAAGTGATCGCGCCGCGGGTCAACCAAATAGGGGTCTTAAGCTGGCCCCCGAAAATCATCATCCCGCCGGACAACCCGCAGGGCGCGGACAACAGTGTTTACTCCGCATGAATCATCTGGGAAAAACCCAATACCGGCTGGAACCAGCGCTGAAATTCCAACCCGCCTTTTTCGCTGTGGGAGACGACGTAAGGAGGCTCTGATTAGAAAAACAACCTACTACAGTCCCCAAAAGTCAGAGCTTCCTTACGGCGTCTCCTACGAGGTGAAGGTGCTTGTCGGGTGTGGTGAGGTCCGTCGGCTGAGCGCATCGCGTTGCGGAATTTGCGGGGAGGCATTTCCGAACCTGCGATCCCGGAAAACAGAAGCGTTTGAACCATGGGGATTCAAACGCTTCGTTGGACAGGATTGCCGGAAATTAAACCATGATGGATTTTCCCGGGACTGCGGCGGGATAAATCCCATTCTCACCCGGCAGTACCGGAGGAACCGCGTCGAAGGCGAAGCTCTTCGGCATCAGATCAATCTTGGAATTTAATGCGTCATCCCATTCGAGCATTTTTCCGGAATAGGTGGCCATGCGTCCGAAGATCGCGGTCATGGTGCTCATCGCGCCATTTTCCGCTTCGTTGTAAGGAAGGTCGTCGCGAATGGCGGCGAACAAATCGTCGTGCTCCTGTTGATACGGATCGCGCTGATTTTCGTTATCGAATTTCCACGGGTTGGCTCCCTTGATCTGCCAGCGACCGCCGCCATCGAGATCGACCGTGCCTTTTGTTCCAACCGCATGCTCGGAGACTTTGTTCCAGCAGCCTTCGATATGGCGGCATTGGCTGGAGAGGCGCGATCCGTCTGCATACTCAAACTCCACAAAGTGATGGTCGAAAATTTCGCCGTAATCCGGGCCGGTCCGCACTTCGCGGCCGCCCATTCCCTGGGCGCGAACCGGGTAACCTTTTTTAATCCAATTGATCACGTCGAGATTATGGATGTGCTGCTCGTTGATGTGGTCGCCGCAAAGCCAGTTGAAATAATACCAATTGCGCATCTGATATTCCATTTCGGTGAGCTTGCGCCCGGCCTTTTGTTCCTCTTCGGCGCGGGTCCGGACCCAGGGCGTGCTGCCATTCCAATAACAGCGCATGGCGACGACGTCGCCGATCTCGCCGTCGTGAATCCGCTGGAGGGTTTCGATATAACCTTTCTGGTGGTGGCGCTGGAGGCCCACGCCCACTTTCAGATTCTTCTTTTTTGCTTCCTCCGCCGCGGCCAGAACGCGTCGCACGCCGGGCGCATCGACCGCCACCGGTTTCTCCATGAAAATATGCTTGCCCTGTCTGACCGCCTCCTCGAAATGGATCGGGCGAAATCCCGGCGGGGTTGCGAGAACGACGACGTCGGCCAGGCCGATGGCGTCCTTGTAACCATCGAACCCAACGAACTGACGTTCGGGGGCGACATCGACTTTGTCTCCGTGCGCTTTCTTGATATTTTGGAGGCCCTTCTCCAACCGGTCTCCGAAAGCGTCGGCGACGGCCACCAGCTTGACGTTTCCGCTCGTGCTCAGGGCCTGTGCCGCCGCGCCCGAACCGCGTCCGCCGCATCCGACCAGAGCCAGTTTCAATGTGTCGTCATTTCGCGCGAGCGCTCTTCCGGGGAATGCGCCGGCCAACGCGCCCCCGATGGCAACAGTGGAGGTGGTTTTTAAAAAATCGCGACGCGTGAATTTATTTCCGGTGAGCGGGTTTGTCATTTCGTTCATAACTTTGCTTTCGGTTGGTTTATTCTCGTTCCACTCCACTGTTCCAATAGTTCTTCATTTCCTCGGGTGACGGAACCTTCAGGGGTCGCACGATCCGGAAACCGAGGAATTGCGCATCGGTCAGATACCAGATGCTCTTGGGCAACTGCGGATCCTGCATTTTCCACTCCTTGCTCGAAGCGCGGCGGATTGAGCTGCGAAGTTTTTCCGGTTTGTCGTCCCACGAGCCGCCGCGCGCCACGTGAGGATACGGCTTGGTCGCCTTGTTCCAGGGATTCTGCGCCACGGTGTTCTCGAATTGCTTGTAATAATCCGGATCGTAACCATCGAGGGTCCATTCCGTGACGTTGCCGTGCATGTCGTGCAAGCCCCATGGGTTCGGTTTCTTTTTCCCCACCTTTTGATATTTATAGTCGCTGTTGGCTTCATACCACGCGTAGTCGCCCATCTGTGAAACATCATCGCCAAAGGAATAAGCCGTGGTGGTGCCGGCGCGGCAGGCGTATTCCCACTCCGCTTCCGTGGGCAGCCGGTAAAAATGCCCGGTCTTCGCGCTGAGCCATTCGCAATATTTGTTCGCGCCATGTTGCGTCATGCTGATGGCCGGGAAACCGTTTTTGCCCATGCCGAAACTCATCTCGACGTAGGGCTTGGTCGGACGGGTCACGGCGTCGGCGCTCTCGCTCGTGTAATTTCCCTCGTCGTCCTTCTTGCGTTCGCCGGGATACATGAACAACTCGTATTCGTCCCAGGTGATTTCGTGCTGCCCCATCCAGAAGGGATCTAGCTTTACTTTGTGGGACGGGCCTTCGTCAGGTTTGCGACTTGTTTCAGACGCGGGGCTGCCCATGAGAAATTCGCCTCCGGGAATTGGCACCATGACGAACGAGGTTCTGTCATCAATGGTCTCGGTGAATTTTTTCATGTCCGCCTCGGCCGCTTCCTTCGAGTTGGCCACGATGATTTTGTGAAGATCAATCGCGATCAAACTTTCCTTGTCGAGAATCGGCGCGCCGCCGACCCCGCCGAGTTTCACTTCCTTCGGCCAAACCGCGCCTTGATCCACCCAGAGCTTGAGGATTTCGATCGACTCATCCGAGAGCGGCGGGCCTTTTTCGAGAATCGGTTTTACGTCGCGAACGAAGTCCACCTTCATCACGTTCACGAGCGTGAGGTTCTCGGGCCATGCCGCGCCTTCGGCGATCCAGAGACGGAGGATTTCAGTCTGTGCCTTCGGTAACGGGCCGCCCTTGTCTTTCGGTGGCATCAACTTTTTGTGATCCGCCGGAAAGATCGTGTACTTGTAGATCAAACTTTTTTCCGCGTCGCCGGGAATGAGATCGTTGTCGTGATCGCCGCCCTTGATCGCGAGCGCCCTGGTGCTGAGATCCAGCTCTCCGTTTTCATGCGCGTTCTTCGGCCCATGGCAGGAGAGACAGTGCATTTCCAAAATCGGCTTTACCTCCTTGATGAAGTCAACGGCAGCGTGTGTGGACTGAAGGAACCCAGGGAAAACTCCCATTCCAACCAGGGCAAATATAAAAGTCTTTTTCATTTAATGATGCGTCGGGCCTATTTTCGATGGCGAACAAATCAAAGTCAATCTTCCAACGATCAGACTGGATCGTTCGATAATGATTCAATTCAATTTCCGGGACGATCCGTGGGCAACCGCGAAATGCGCGAGCAAAGGCGCGCGGCGTTCACGCCGCATCGGTGGGGAAACGGGTTTGGTCATGTGGCGAGACTGTCTGAAAATTCAAAATGGGGTAGCACAGGCCACCGGCCTGTGGCGTCCGGCGACTCGCCGGACGCAACGGGAGAACGCTTCAACCAAAAAGGAGGGCTTTTATCGTGCAGACGCTTTCCCATTCCGGTCGGCGAGTCGCCGACCGGAACAGGCCGGTGGCCTGTTCCACCCCTTTTCAAGCAGTCTTCGAGTGACGAGGGCTGGTTCGAACGAGGTGGAATGAATTCCACACTTCGATCGGAGACAACTTTTCCGGAATTCAATCGTTCAGTTTCAGGTTCCGTCTTTCGCGTGTTGGGCGTACTTCGCGGTTGCAACTTTCGGGAAGTTCCGCAGATTCGGTCCATCGCGATGAATTTAAAAAAGTGGATTTTGGCCGCCGCAGCCTGTTTGGTGTTGCTTGCCGGCGCTTTCTTTGTCATCGAACCGCCTCCGGCACCGGCGATCCAATGGCCAAACCCAAACGGCTACGATGACTTGATCAAGGCCGCAGCAATGATCGTTGGTCAAAAACCAGATTGCAATTTCGACAACGAAGGATGTGTGGAGGAATGGAAGGCATTTCTTGAGACCAATAGCGAAGCGATAAAACTGGCTCGCGTCGGGTTAACTCGGGAATCTCGCGTGAGGATGGATCTTTTCGATTATTTTTCCGCCTCGACGTTGTTGGCTTGGATTTTGCAGGCCGAGGGACAGGTAGCAGAGAAGGAGAATCGGTCGGACGATGCAATCAGGAGCTATATCGACTTGATTCGTTTGGGCCAGCAGCTTCGCGGAGGCGCAATGATCAGCGCGATTCGCGGTTACGCGTTTGAATCCTTGGGATTTGTGCCGCTGCAGGAAATGACCCGGCAAATGACCGAAGAACAACGTAAGCAAGTCGTCACGAATCTGACCCAGCTCTATGTCAATCGCGAAACGTTCGATGAGGTCATGGCCATGGAAAGGAGTGAAAACCGACGCGAAAAAACGTTGAGGGAACGGTTTTCAAATCTTCGTTATTATTTCGCAGGGCGAGAGGCCGCACGAAAAACGAATTTAAGAATGACGTTTGCTCGGGCGCGAATGGGACTGCTTCTGGTCGATTTGGCCGTGAAGAATTATGAATCTGAGAAAGGCATTTTCCCCAAGTCATTGGACGAGCTCGTTCCAAAGTTTTTACCAAACCTGCCGAAAGACGATTTTAGCGGGAACGATTTTATTTATCGTCCTCGGACAAACGGATTCCAACTTTACAGCGTCGGCTACGACGGAATAGATAACGGCGGAACTGGATTATCGGATCGAACCGTCGAAGCCAAAGGCGACCTGCTTTCCCCTTCGTCGCGCTGAAACACCGCGCTCCCGTGTAATTCGCCGTCTTTCGCGATTGCAACTTTCGGGAAGTTCCGCAGATTCGGTCCATCGCGATGAATTTGAAAAAGTGGATATTGGCCGTGATCATCGTTTTGGGGCTGCTGGTTACAGTTTTCCTTTGGATCGCGTCCCGGCCGCCGCCTGCGATTCCTTTACCCAATCCCAATGGCTACGTTGATTTGGTCCAGGCGGGTCAAATACTCGTGGGCGATCTGCCGGATTGTTATTCCACGATGGACGACGAATGCCTCGAAGCAACACGAGCATATTTGAAGTCGAACGGTGAAGCTTTGAAACTGGCGCGGCTTGGCTTGAGCCGTGAATCCCGCATTCCGATGGTTTACACCACGAATTACTTTTACCAACATCTCCCCGAATTGTCATCGTTAAAACGGTGGGCGCAAATTTTCACCGCCGAAGGGACCGTTGCTGAAAAAGAAAACCGGCTGGATGATGCCATTCAAAGCTACGTGGATGCAGCGCGGATCAATGGAAAAATGCGCGGAGGCGTGATGATCGACGGGCTGGTCGGTATCACGGTGGAGTCAATCGGCATCGTTTCGTTGCGAAAATTGTCTGACCAGATGACTCCGAGCCAGCGTCGCCATCTTATCGAGAACCTGGCGGAGCTGTTCGCAAATCGCGATTCGTATCACGAAATAATGGCGAGAGAACGGAGATACGCGAAGACCTACAGCCTGCGGGAACAATTCGCCTATGTCGTGTCGTTTCCCTCCCGGCGGAAGATGGAGCGGAGCTTCCACTCGAAACTGAAATTTGCCCGCGCGCGAGTGGGTCTGCTTCTGGTTGATTTAGCACTGCGAAATTTTGAATCAGAAAATGGGGCGCCGCCAAAAACTCTTCAGGAATTGGTTCCGAAGCACCTCCCGTTTTTGCCCAAGGACGATTTCAGCGGAAACGATTTTATTTATCGGCCCGCGACGAAGGGCTACACCCTTTATGGAGTCGGCTCGGACGGAGTGGACGATGGAGGAAAGCCTTTTGCGGGACCGGGAATGGCTGCGCCGGGCGACATGCTGCCTGATTCGCAGTGGTGACGGGCGACGCTAAAAAACGATGAATCGTACAATGGGTTGGTTGATGCGCCAACGAATGCAGAGAACGCATAATCATTTTTGAGCAGCCCCAATCCAGTGGACATTTATCCGGAGTTTTATTTGGAATTCAAACCGACTCCCGCACGACAGAGTTGGTGTTTGGAACGAATTTGACCAGATGGATTTCAATAGTTCGTACGTTTAAATTCTTGCAAGTATGGCTACTCGTCAAAAAGCCCCTGAACCAAATTCAACAACGCCAGCGGAACCTGGACTGTGGCTTCCTTTGCCAATGGCTGGGCACCTCCAGGAATCACTCTGAATCCAGGCGAAGGGGCTTTCCTGCAAAGCCCCACGAACTTCAGCCTCACCTTTACCGGCACGCCGCATGTGCCGGTCCTGCCCGTCATCATTCCGGCAGGCCAGACTTACCTGCTTAGCCGCCAAACCGCAGCCACCGCCACACCCGTGCAGATTGTCGGCACGAACCTGCCGCCCGGCGCGAAGGTTTGGCAGTGGACTGGATCCGGTTACCGGATTTTCACCTTCGACGAGTTTGATCTGACCTGGCAACCTGCCACGCCGTCGGTGGCCGTGGGTGAATCTGTTTGGATTGCGCCTGCAGGCGGCAGTCTTCCACCTAATCCGCCGCCGTTCATCACGCAGGTGCCCAGAAGTCTTTCGGTGCCCGTGGGGAGCAACGCGGTTTTCAGTGTGGTCCTGTCCACCGCTTCTTCGGCCACCGTTCAGTGGTTCAAGGAGTTTACCGCCATTCCCGGCGCCACGGGCTTGTCATTGGCCTTGGGACCGGTGACTTTGACCGATGCGGGCTACTACCACGTCGTGGCGTCCAACGCGGCGGGCGTCGTCACCAGCCCGACCGTCCTGCTGCGCGTGCAGAACGCGGGGACGACCGGGGGTGATCCGGGCGGCCCGGTGGATTTGGATTTCGGCGACCTGCCTGGTCCCTACGCGGCGTGCTGGCGTTATGCTTCTTATGGCCCTTATGGAAATAACGGTGATACGTGTTTACCGTTCCAATATACGGACATCAAAATCGCCTCGACGGTGCCGATCACGTATCCGACACTGCTTCAGAACAACGGTGTCAGGCATTACTTTCTACGGGACACTATTTGGTTGGGCTCGGATGTGAGCGCGACGCTGGATGGCACTCCTCACTCCGGGGCGCGGCTTGATCCGGCCAATCCCACTGGCATTTCTTGGGACCTCAGCCTCCCGAAACGAGAGGAAAACGGCATTCGCATCGTCCCGCCGCCGTTCTTTCCGGGTAACGGAGTTGAGTATCCCCGAGGCTACAACGTCGATCCTCGCGTAACGGTGGCGGGTAAGTTGGACAACAATCTGTTCGGCAATATCGTGAATAGAGCAACGACCAGCGATCGGACTGCTTACAGCCCCGGCGAAACGGTGTGGTTCACGGTGGAGGCCTATAATTTGAGCAGTGATGACCGGGTTTGTCAGCCATTTTACCTGAACGTTTGGATCGACTACGGCGATGGCAGTACCGGCCCGGACGGCCTTCCAGACGGCCAGTTTCAAAACAACGGAGAATACGTCCTCGTGGATCGCCCGCTTTGGGGATGGGAAATGCTCCAGGTGTTGTCTATCAATTACCCGTATCCGTACGATACCGCTTCCGAGGCAACCCGTGACCAAGTGGCGTCCTTCAACAACTGCGGCACGCCGCTGCCCGCCATTGGTAAGCAACCTTTCGCGAATTTCGGCCTCCAGGTCTTCTCGTTCGAGATTCCCCCAATGCCCAACCTTTCCACCTGCGGCAAACAGGCCTTCGCCCGATTTCGGATCAGCCGTCAACCGTTCTCCATTTCCGGGACCAATCCGTATGGCTTGACCGACCCCGCCACCGGTCTGGTGGATGACGGTGGGGAGGTCGAGGACTACCCGATACTCATTACGAAGGCTGGCGGTTTCGGGGTTCTCGGGCAATCCGCGCTCTGCCTCCAGCAGGTGCAACTCGCCGATTCCTTTTATGTCGAACCCGTCTTCTGCGAGACCTGCCCCTCGTGCGTGGGTAACTTCGGGCCGTTGCCAGCGCCCGCGTTGATTGGATTCTCGACCGGGCTGTCAGGCACGGATTGCGATGTCAGTCTGCTCCCCCCGTCAGGCGGATGGTGTCGTTCGGGACTGGCTCCCTTTGTCGGTAACGTCGCGAATACCGGATCCTCCAATCTGACGGGTGTGAGCGTCGCATACCCGATCTCCACGAACGCAGTGTTTTACGGGGCCTGCGCGAGCCAAGGCACCTGGACACGCGAAGCGAACACGATTGTCTTCCACCTCGGCACCCTCGAAGTCGGGGAACAGGCACAGATCTCGTTGAACTACGTGGCCCGTGCCACGGGGTTGATGAACCACGAGTTCCAACTCGCTGCCGATCAGCCGCTGCTGAACCCGCAAGACTCGGTGGTGCTCGTTCCGAACTTCGTCACCGTGGGAGCGGTGCCTGTTCTCACCTGCAGCACCAACCTAGGGCCAATGCCGTTTAGGAATTCAGGCATAAATTTCTCCAACGGAGTATTCGATGGGTCCGTTTTGGTAGGTATTCTTGCGCAAGCGCGGCCAACTACTCACGGGT
>Ga0163152_10006426_pt1 | contig 13268 bp, 7 predicted proteins | sample OliLakLV19MP8IB2_FD_148635 | JGI IMG/M metagenome (GOLD analysis project Ga0163152, IMG submission 148635) | Freshwater microbial mat bacterial communities from Lake Vanda, McMurdo Dry Valleys, Antarctica - Oligotrophic Lake LV.19.MP8.IB-2 | ecosystem: Environmental > Aquatic > Freshwater > Lake... | reverse complement strand
ATCCCAGGCCGCCTGGGTCGCCGCGCGGACGTCGCCGGGATCGTAGCCGAGTTCGGCCACGGCCCGGTCGCAGCAGTAATGATGCTCGAGCGCCGACATGGCGGTCGAGGCGCTGTTCACGTCGGGCTCGCGGCCTGTGATCCGCCCCCAAGTGCTGCCGAGAAAGCCGGCCGCCCGCAGCCAGCGGGGCCGGGCTCTCATGATCGGTCGCCTGCCGCCGGTCACTTCGGCAAACAGGGTCCAGGCCTCGAAATAGCTCAAGGCCGGGCCGCCGAGGATATAGCGCCGCCCCGTTTGGCCGCGCTCCAGCGCCGCGAGCACGCCGCGAGCGACATTCCGCACATCGCAAAAGTCGTTGCCCCCTGGTGGCGCAATCCAGCTTTGCCCCTTGGCGACCGCCAGAATCATGCGCCCCGACGAGGGCTTCCAATCCCACGGCCCCAGCACGTAAACCGGGTTGACGATCACGGCGTCGAGCCCGCGCGAAACTTCTTCGACTAGCGCCTGCTCGGCCGCGCGCTTGGTGACGACATACGGGCTTTCGACATGACCGCCGATGGGAGAATCTTCGTTGGCCGGCTGGGCGCGCGTGCCGATTCCCAGGGCGTCGACGCTCGAGACATGAACCATGCGGGCCCCGACATCGCGGGCGGCGCGGGCGACATTGCGCGTCCCTTCGACGTTGATCGCCTGCTGGAGTTCGAGCCCGGTCCAGCCGAGGTGTACCATCGCGGCGGCGTGTACGACCCAATCGATGTCTTTAGTGGCGGCCGCGAGCGAGGAGGCGTCGCGGATGTCGCCCTGGGCGATCTCGACGTCAAGCCCGGCCAGCGGGCGCGCATCGGACGTGGCGCGGCTGAGCACGCGCACCTGATGCCCGCGTTCGAGCAATAGCCGCACGCAGTTATTGCCGACGAGTCCGGTTCCGCCAGTAACGAGAGTTCGCATGGATCAGAGTTTGGCGGATGCGAGCGAAATCGGCAACGGTCGCGCGAGTGGCTACACAGTAGTCGATTGAGTGAGAGCAGGCTGGGAAACTCAGATTCGCAGGGCGTGCTTCTCGGTCTGGCGCTGATCAATGGCGGTGATCAACTGAATGGCCAACATCGCGGCGAGCACGTTCAACACCGAAGCCATTATGGAAAGTCGAGCGGCCACGATCAGCTTATCGACTGATTCAGTAGGCAAGGGCAGGCGGCCGGAAAAGTAGGAGAAGACACTGGAAATCAACCACATCGCCCACCAGAAGCGGACAAGAAATGCAACCGGTGCGCGACGCCACAGCGTGCCTCGAACTTCAGTAGCCAAGGGATCGCTGGCGCGCCAGATTTCAGTCGTGGCCACATAGGGAACCACGATATTCAGGAGCGGAATAAACCAGTACCCGACAGCCCAACCTGGCGAAAGGTAGAGGCCTGCCGCCCCCAGCGCCGGCAGATTGCGATAGACGCGATGAAACCACGTGCAAAAACTGATGATGGTGGCGAGCGCCACGACAGCCTCCGCCAGCGCTACGAAGGCGTGACGCAGTTCACTAGCACGAATCCGTTCGGCATTGAAGTCGGCTTTATTGTGCAGCGCGTCGAGGATCGAGATTCGCCACCCGTTCGAGAGAATCGAGATGCAGGACAAGAGGACGCCGAATCCGAGTAGCGCTCGCGTCCAGTTCGCGCGGGTGTTTCCCGAGGCAAAGGGGACAACATCAACTGTGTCGGGAGATAGTTGCGTCGTGAAATCAAGGGGCAACGGACTCTCGTAAGGATTCGTCGACATATCGCGGCCCCTGGGCAACGCTATCCAGGATGGTAGGTGAAGCGCGAGGTTCTGGGTGTGGTAGCCCGACCGCGCGACGCTAAGAATATCGCACCGCGCCACGCTCGGCCAGCGATGGCAAGCCGCCAATCGCGCCCGTATAACACTGCGTAACCTGGCACGTCAGGAATTGCGTAGCGTGCCCGTCGGCTTCCTGTCGAGGACCATCATCATGCGCCGGATTGTTCGAGCTAGCCTCAGGTTGCTAGAGTCCGTTTCCGTATCGGTCGTACGCCGACGTCGAAATCAATTGCCGGCTCATTTAGCGGGGCACCGCCGCACGCTGCACTGCTGGGCAAGCCAGCAGTGGCACCCAAACCAGGTATCGAAACTTCGTCCAGCCATTGCAATCGCACTGGCGGTCGCATTGCTTGGCGCGGCCTCGCCTTCTCAGTCCGCCGACATCAAGCGCACCGAGCTCTACCAGCGCATGAAGGCCGCGCTCGACGCCGTGCCGGCCATCGACACGCACGATCATTTGCGACCCTTTGGCGAGCTGCCCAACAAGGACGAAACCGACGTCGGCCTGCAGATGACCCTGCACAGCGTGTTTCAGGGGAGCTACTACCCGTGGATCAATAAACTCAGTGCCTGGCCCAGCGGCAAAGGTTTCGACCAGTGGTGGAAAGTCGCCCAGCACGATTTCGACAACGCCCGGGCGACGAGTTTCTATCGCTACCTGTTGCCGGCGTTCCAGGATCTTTACGGTGTCGACTTCGATACGATCACGGCGGCGCAAGCCAAGGAGCTGAACGACCGAATTGTGGCCAACTACCAGGACGATCGCTGGCTGATCGACGTGATCACGCGGCGGGCGAACATCGAGCTGATGTTCATCGACTCGTATTGGGCGCGGCTGAAGTTCGATCGCGCGTACCAGTTCGCGGTGCCGGTGCTCAACGTGACGATGATTATCCAGGGAAGCCACGCGGAGCGGTTCGACAACGTGCTCGACAGCCCGTATGTGTTCGCCGAGCGTGAGAAGTTGCCGATCGGCACGCTCGACGACTACCTGGCTGTGATCGACCGCATCTTTCAGCGGGCCGTGGAAGCCGACACCGCTTGCTTGAAATCGACGCTGGCTTATCAGCGCACGCTGGATTTCAAGAACGTGTCGAAGGAGCGGGCCGCGGCCGCGTTCGGCAAGCAGCCCGACGAAGTCACGCCCGACCAGCAGCGCGATTTCGAGGATTTCATGCACTGGCGGATCAGCGAGCTGAGCGCGAAGCACGACCTGCCGTTCCAGATTCACACCGGGCAGGCTCGCATTCAGGGCTCAAACCCGATGCTCTTGGTCGATCAGATCGAAGCCAATCCCAAGACGAAGTACATTCTGTTCCACGGCGGCTTCCCCTGGGTGGGCGAAACCGGCGTGATCGCCATGCGCTATAAGAACGTCTGGATCGATTCGGTCTGGCTGCCGCTGTTGAGCTACACGATGGGCAAGCGGGCTTATCAAGAATGGCTCGAGGCGGTGCCGTCGAACCGCATCATGTGGGGGGCCGACACCGTGCAGGCCGAGGGGATTTACGCCGCCACTGAGTTCACGCGGCAGTGCCTGACCGAGGCCCTGGCCGAAAAAGTCGAGCGTGGCGAACTGCGGGAAGAGCATGCCGTGCGGATCGGCCGGCAGGTGCTGCGCGACAACGCGCTGGCGCTGTTTCCCAAGCTGCGGCGGCAACTGTGGCGCACCGATGGGTCGGAGACGGCGACGAACAAGTAGTCACTTTTCGGTTAGACATTGCATACCACGAGTTTAGCCGCGCAGCGGCGACGTAGTGGAGTCATCACGCTCCGCGTGATGCGTTCATCACGCGGAGCGTGATGACTACATTGGATGCCGTTGCGCGGCCAAGATAGCAAGACAAGCCAGCAGTGGCACCCAGTTCCGAATTGGATACCGATTCCTGACAACAACACAGAGCACTAACCATGACTGCTAAGGACGGCCCACCCGCGCCAAGAGAATCCAATCAAGATGCAAGGCAGCGCTTCGTCGGGCGCGTGGCAGTCGTCACCGGCGGTGGGCAAGGGATCGGACGAGCCACCTGCGAGGCGTTGGCCGGCGAGGGGGCAGCCGTCGTCGTTGCCGAGCGCAATGCCGAGACGGCCGCCGAAGTCGCCCGCGCGATTGAATCCGCCGGCGGCCAGGCGCTGGCCGTGCCGACCGACGTGGCCGACGAACGATCCATTGAGCGAATGGTCGCGGCGGCGATCGAGCGCTTCGGCCGCATCGACGTGCTGGTAAACAACGCCGCCGTGTTCATCCTGCGGGGGATTGAAGCCACGGTCGAAGAGTGGCAGCAGATTCTGGCCGTCAATGTGATCGGCCCGGCGCTCTGCGCCAAACACGTGGTGCCTCACATGAAGAAGCAAGGCGCCGGCGCGATCGTCAATTTGGGTTCGATCTCGAGCTTCATCGCGCAGCCCGAGTTCGTGACGTACAACACCACGAAGGGGGCGATCGCCCAAATGACGCGTTGCATGGCGCTCGACCTGGCGCCGCACCAGATTCGCGTGAACGCGGTCTGCCCCGGCACGATCTGGACGTCGATCGTCCAGCAGCGGGCGGCCGAACGTGGGCTCGACCGTGCGGCGGCCGACAAACATCCCGACTTTGGCGCATCGCACATGATCGAGCGCTGCGCGGACCCGGCGGAGATCGCCCGGGCGATTCTGTTCCTGGCTTCGGACGATGCCTCGTTCGTGACGGCCGAATGCCTGATGGTCGACGGCGGCTACGTGGCGCGTTAAGCGCCAACAACATCGCGCGCTGACCAGGCCGACTGCACTGTACCAAGGGCACTGTACCAAGGGCACTGTACCAAACGCGCTGGGCCGAGCGCGCCCCGTAGCGCGCTCGACCGACAGGCAGTGGGCGCTTCGCGGTCTACAGCATCGGGCAAGGCTCGGCCGGCGCGAATTCCGGCTGCGGCTCGACCTGGGTGAACTCGTGGATCGCCCGCATGATTTCTTCGCGATGGATCGGCACCTCGCGCGGGCCTTCGAAGCCCAGTCGCACGCGATCGCCCCGAATGGCGACCACCGTGACGACGATGTTCTCGCCGATGCAGATCCGTTCACCTTCCTTGCGACTCAGTACAAGCATGGGTCTGTCCTCCGTGTGAGGGAATTCCGGGTCGTGGAATTCCGAGAATCCGTTTTCTGCGATTCCGTTTCCTGCAAATCCGACGGTTACCAGTTTCCGGCTGCGGCCGCGCCGTGGTCCGTTACGGCCTTACGTTTGCCCCGTGCCTCTCTTGTTTCGGTCACGCACTTGTTCGTCTTTGACTTCCGTTTTGCGTGTCTTGTTGGGGACTGTGCTTCTATTCGCGTTGAAGCGCGTGATCTTGTTACACGCAAGTATTTCCAGCGACTGCCGGCGTGCTAGTGCCGCGGCGATCCGTCTTCAACCTCAACCCGATTGGATACCTCGTCAACCCCCAGGATGTTGCCTACCGATGCCTGGGCCAGTTGCTTCAAGTAATAGCTGGCAACCTGTCCGTGAAGCACCAAAACCCCCTCATGAAACGTGCAAGCAACGCTGTGCAGCGCCGAGTAGGGGCTGGCCATCAGCCGGCGACGCGCTTCGCTCAGGCACCGCGTTTTTTCGAGTCCCAGCGCGTTGGCCTCAGCACCACGAGCGCCATCGGCCGCTAGCAGTCGGTGCGGCGCCGGCCCAGCCTGGTGTGTCGTTGTCCAAGGCGCTGATTCACGATGCATCAACCTGTCTCCAAAAAAATCGTCACGTCGTGGCTGCCGTTTCGCGACCGTTTCGACGCAGTGCCCACTGGCGCAATACGTTGCTGCGTTTGGACGGGTTCGGGCTGGCGTGCTTTGGTCTTTTACCGCCACTGTGGGGAGCATAAACCGTGCCGTACCACTGCGTGTTTTCAAACATTGCGTGATGCTAGCAACTGCCAGTACAGTAACGATGAATAGATACCCAGATGGCGCAAAGTGTTCGCGCCAAAAGCCACTCCGGATTCTGGCATCACTGCTGTCAGTATGCGTGTGCGAGAGTACGAAGTGCCCGCGAACGGACGCGTCGAACGCGCGCTTGAAAGCGCCGCATTGTGCCAATTTGGCACGGCTACGGGGTGCGAACTGCCAGAATTGGGCCGGGCGGCAACTTGCTGAAGATTAATGCGAATCGCTGGCGCGTCGCGGGTGTTTGGCAGCTAGCCCGCATTTCTCACCAGCCATCTGCTGCGCGGAGCCCAAGTCCTTGGCTGGCTTCGTCGCAGAGTGCGTCTCGATCCTCAGCGTATGAGCAATACGCTTCCGGTCGATCCCCACCCTGCTCGTTGCCAGTCAAGCACTTAACTCCGCTCGCAACGAAGTTGGTGAGAAATGCAGGTTAACTCCGCTCGCAACGAAGTTGGTGAGAAATGCAGGCTAGCTAGCAGCCTGTTGAAGAAATGTAGCCGGCCTCTTCGAGGCCGGAGTTTCGCCGCGAATTCCGGGGTCACGGACCCCGGCCACAGAATACTTCAACGGCCTGCTAGGGCGTCGGCGCTAGGGAGCTACTCGGCCGCGAGCACTCCCCGCACGATCGATCGCAAGCGAGGTTCGGCCACCGCCGCCACGGCCAGAATCTCTTCGATGTTGGCCGGCTTCAATGCGTCGGGCAGGCAGATATCGGTGACGATCGACAACCCCAGCACGCGCAAGCCCGCGTGAACGGCGACAATCACCTCGGGCACGGTCGACATGCCAACGACGTCGGCGCCGATCAAGCGCAGGAAGCGATACTCGGCGCGAGTTTCGAGATTCGGCCCGAGCACGGCGACGTATACGCCGCGATGCGCGACGATGTTTTTGACCCGCGCGATCTCGAGCGCCCGAGCGCTCAGCACCGGATCGTACGGCTGGCACATATCAGGAAAGCGCGGGCCGAGCCGGTCGTCGTTGGTGCCTACCAGCGGATTGGAGTTCAATAAGTTGATATGATCGTCGATGACGACAATGTCGCCGGCGGTGTAGTTCGGGTTCATGCCGCCGCAGGCGTTCGAGACGATCAGCAGTTCGGCCCCCAAGGCCGCCATCACGCGCACGGGAAAGGTGATCTCAGACAGCGAGTAACCTTCGTAGGCGTGAACGCGTCCTTCCATGGCCAGCACGTTCTTGCCGCACAGTTCACCACAAACCAACCGGCCGGTATGGCTGATCGACGTGGTTCTGGGAAAATGGGGCAACTGATCGTAGGGGATGGCGGCCGCGGTGTTGATTTCGGCGGCCAACCCGCCGAGACCGGTGCCCAGAATGATGCCGGCGTGCGGCTTCTCGGGCCAGCGGCGGCGGATGGCTGCGGCGGCTTCTTCCACTCGTTGGGCGAGGCCTTGCATCGGGCGTGCTTTCGGTCAAGGCTCTAAAGGCTTGAGTCAATTGCTACGGATTGATGGGTCAAAGCGTCGCGCAGTCTAGCCGCGCAGCGATTGCCCGACAACGGGCGGAACTGAGGTCGAACTATGGGCGGATCGTTGAAACTGGGCTCGTTGAAGCTGGGCTCGGTCGCCGGCATCGGCATCTTCGTCCATTGGACGTTTTCGATTCTGATTGCCTGGGTACTGTACGCGCAGTTTTCTCATGGCGGCGATCTGGCGGCGGGCCTGAAGGCGGTCACGTTTGTGATCGCGATCTTCGCCTGCGTCGTGCTTCACGAATTGGGGCACGCGCTCACCGCGCGGCGGTTCGGCATCCGCACGCTCGATATCACGATTCTGCCGATCGGCGGACTCGCGCGGCTGGAGCGCATGCCTGAGGACCCCAAGCAAGAACTGCTGGTGGCGCTGGCCGGGCCGGCCGTGAACCTGGTGATTGCCGTGGCGTTGGGTGGGTTGGTATTGATCGTCGGTTTGGGCTCTTCGTGGTGGTCTGGAAATTTCTTGACGATGCCGCTTCTGGCCCAGCTTGCCGCAGTCAACGTCGCCTTGCTGCTGTTCAATCTGATTCCGGCCTTTCCGATGGATGGTGGCCGCGTGCTGCGGGCGCTGTTGGCCACGCGGTTCGACTACAACCAGGCGACGCAGATCGCGGCGCGAGTCGGGCAATCGCTCGCCATCGGCTTCGCGATTGTGGGGCTCTTTGTGCCGGGTCAGTTCATGCTGCTGTTCATCGCGTTGTTCGTTTATCTCGGCGCGCAGGCCGAAGCGCAACAAGTCGAGACGAGGTCTACCATCCGCGGCGTGCCCGTGCGCACGGTAGTGATCGGCGAGAGCCGCGCGCTGGCCCCCACCGATACGTTGACGCACGCCGCCAGCCAACTGCTGGCGACGTCGCAGATCGACTTTCCGGTGGCGGCCGATGGCCGGGTGCTGGGCCTGCTGACGCGGCACGACCTGATTCGCGCGCTGGCCGCTGGCCGCCGCGACGACGCGGTCGCCAACGTGATGCGCCGCGATCTGCCTGTGATCGAGGACGACGCCCCCTTGGAAGAGACGTTCCGCCGCATGCAGGAGCTGGGCACGAGCACGCTGCCGGTCGTGCATCAGGGACGACTGACCGGCATCATCACGCTCGAAAACATCGGCGAGTACCTGATGCTTCGCTCGGCACTCGAAGACGCCGCGAGTGCCGGCACGGCCGGGCAGCCGCTGGCGCGTGGTGGCAACGGCTCGCCACGCTAACGGTCGCGGTAGCTCCGTCGTTTGGTCGTGATACGGTTGGCCGACTTGCGGGTGCCACTGGCTCCGCCAGTGCTCTTCCGTCCCGCGATTGGCAATCCACTCGTCATTCCTCGACGTTGCAACACCCAGTTGTCGGGTGCTATAAAGGCTCCAACACCAGTCATTTGCGCGTCGGGCAACCGCGCTCGCCGCTTCAAGCTGCTTTGGGCATAACAGAGAGGGAGAAATCCATGCGACGCTTTGCGTGGTTCGTCTTGGCCGTTTCGCTGGCCCTGGTTGTCGATCGCGTCGCTTCGGCGGCCGAAGCGCAGAGCACCTCTCCGGTCAAAATCGGCGATCGCGTCGCCGACTTCACCTTCAAAGACATCCGCTACTTGCCGCGCACGTTGGCCGACTTTGGCGACAAGCCGGCGTATGTCATCGTGTTCACGAACATCGACTGCCCGCTGGTGAAGCGTTACCTGCCGCGACTGGCCGAGTTGGAGCGCGAGTACCGCGAGCGGGGCGTGCAGTTCATGGCGGTCAATGCGGCGGCCGACGATTCGGTCGTCGAGATCGCCTATCAAGCCGTGAAGGCCGATGTCGAGTTTCCTTTCACCAAGGATTTCGACGGTGAGGTAGTGCGAGCGCTCGGCGCCGAGCGTACGCCCGAGGTGTGCGTGCTCGACGGCGAGCGCCGGCTGCGCTACCGCGGACGTATCGACAGCCAGTACCGCTTGGGTGGTGTGCGCGAAGGGGAAACGCGCGAGGACCTGCGTCTGGCGATCGAAGACCTGCTGGCCGGCCGCGAAGTGGCCGTGTCCGAAACGCCGGTCGATGGCTGCCTGATCACGCTGGCCACCGCGCCGGCGCCGTCGCCGGAAGTCACCTACTCGTCGCACGTCGCCAGCTTGATGAAGCAGCACTGCCAGGAGTGCCATCAGCCGAACACGACCGCCCCGTTCGCGCTTCTCTCGTATGAAGACGCCAAGAGCAACGGCGAAATGATCGCCGAAGTGGTGCGCGAACAGCGGATGCCGCCGTGCTACGCGAGCGACGAGCAGGCCGAGATCGTTAATCGCAAGGAGATGACCCCGCAGGAGCGCGACCAGGTGATCGGTTGGGTGCGCAGCGGGATGCCTTTGGGCGATGGTTCGAAGCTGCCCAGCCCCTTGAAGCCGCGCGAAGGGGAATGGGAAATCGGCACGCCGGACCTGATTGTCACGGCTCCCAAGCCGGTCAAGATCCCGGCCGATGGCATCGTCGACTACAAGTACCTGATCATGCCGCATGTCTTCAAGGAAGACACTTGGGTGCAAAAGGTCGAGATTCTGCCGGGCAACCACGCGGTGGTACACCACGCGAATCTCGTCGCCATCAACCCGCTGGGCAAGTTTTCGAGCGAAGCGTTCATCACCGGCTATGTGCCCGGCGGCACGGCGATGATGCTCGACCCGAACATGGCCTATAAGATTCCCAAGAACTCGGTGCTGGCCCTGCAGATTCATTATGTCACCGTGGGCGAGGCGACGACCGATCAGATTCGTGTCGGTTTGTGTTTCCCCAAGGAGCCGGTCCACACGCAGGTCAAGCATTTCCAGGTGCATGATGGCCGTTTCGTGATTCCGCCTGGCGCGCCGCACCACCGCTCGACCGCCACGCTCACGCTCAAGAACGATTCGACCGGGCTGGGCATGTTCAGCCACATGCACGTCCGCGGCAAGGACATGGTCTTTAGCGCGCTCTACCCCGACGGCCATAGCGAAGTGCTGCTGGCGATCCCCAACTACAGCTTCGACTGGCAGATGAACTACCGCTGGGCGCCGGGCAGCAAGAAGTTCCCGGCCGGCACCAAGATCCAGGTGATCGCCCACTTCGATAACTCGAAGTTCAATCCGTACAACCCGGACGCCAGCAAAGAGGTCCGCGAAGGGCAGCAGACCTACGAAGAAATGATGTACGGCTTCTTCTTCTACACCGACGACACGCAGAAGCTCAACGTGCAGGTCGACCCGAGGTCGGGAGTGGAGATTAAGCAGCCAACCCCATCGGGCGATGCCCAAGCGCAGCGGTAAGGGGCGAAGATCGCCGGAGTGCGGGCGATCTCTATTCGATCGGCGCGGTCACGCCCGATTCCGTTCCTTCGCTCGCGTGCGGCGAGCCATTGCCGCTGGTGCCGTTGGCTTGCCGCTCCCCCAGTGCCAGGCCCACGGCCGTGAGCCATTCGGCTTCCGGCGGCGCGAAGGGGCGGAACTTTTCCAGACCTCCCTCCTCTTCGCGGTGCAACAAGGCCCGCCGCTTGCCCAACTGGCTGGCGGCCGGCGTGTCGATCAGCAGGCTCGAATCGGCAGCGCTCATCTGCAACAGCACCCGCACGGCAAACTGCTTGATCAGCCCGCGTTCGAGCATGCGGTTGAAGTTCGTTAGCGTGTCGCACCACGCGAGCACATGAATGCCGAGCGCCGGCCCATCGCGGAGGATGTCGGCGAACTGCTTGTCTGGCTTCGGCCCATCACTTTCGCCGCGGCGCGAGAAGCTGAATTCTTCCTCTTGCCGGCGCAGCTCGCGCAGCCGCGGCAGATCGTAGACCGCAAAGATCACTGGCGGCCAATCGCCCGAGGTGCTGCGGCGCCGCTCGAGTTCAGCGTGTACTTCGGCCACGAGTGCCGGGCCTTCGGCCGCCGTCCCCACGCGCACTTCATGCGGTAACGCCTGCGCGAGCGCTCGCAGCGGCGCGTGTTGCGGGCCGTCGACTGGTCCGCCGTCGAGAAGGACAAACTTGGCGCCCGCGGTACCGCTGGCCGCGTCGCCCGGCGGCAGTTGCGCGGCCAGGCTCACCAGCGCCGCGGTCAGCATGCCGGCGACCGCTTCATCGTTCTGGCCGATGAACAACACGTTGGCGGCGTCGCGCCGGGCGAGCGTCACGGTCGTGGCGTCAGCGATCGCCAGCGGTTCGCCCAGCCAGGCGCGCGGTTGCCGCGGCGCGGTCGGCCAGGTGGTCGCGGTGACCAGTTCGTAAAGCGCCTCGCTGCGCTGGAGTTCGGCCGGCTGCATCCCCTCGAAGACAATCTGCGGGCGGCGCGGCACGGCGGCCGGGCGCTCTACAGCGAGCCGCTGCGCTTCGTCGAGAAACACTTCGCGGCGATCGTCGGGCAGCCACACCACCTGAAACGGATGGTTCCCTTCGACCAGCCCGTTGGCGTCGTTGTAGATCGCCTCGCCGGGGCGCGAGAGCAACCGCGCCGCGGTGTTGTCTTCGCTGAGAATCAAGTGCGCGTCGTTCTCGCTGCACTGCAAGGCGATGCGCACGGCCATTTGCCCGAGCGTGCTGCGGGCCAGTGAGTAGGCCCCGCCCAAGGTTTGCGAACCGAGATGCACGTGAATGCCGAAGGCGCGACCTTGCCGCACGAGCCGGTCCAAGAGCAGCGAGGCCTCCTGCGCGAGCCGGTCGTCGGCCACGAAGAATTCCTGGAACTCGTCGACGATGAACAGGATGCGCGGCAACTGGTTCCCCGCGTCACGGAAGCCGGCGATATCCTGCACGCCGGCGGCGCGGAACCGCTCGCCACGGTCGTTCATCTCGGCATCGAGCCGCTGCATCACGCTCAGGCCGAATTCGCGTTCGCTTTCGATGGCGACCACCCGGGCGTGCGGCAATTCGTGCGTCACGTAGGTTTTGAACTCAACCCCTTTCTTGAAGTCGATCAGGTACAGCTCCAGCTCTTCGGGGCTGTAGCGGAGCGCGGCGTTGACGATCAGCGCGTGGAGCAACGTCGACTTGCCCGAGCCCGTTTTGCCGGCGATCAGCACGTGTTGCGCGGTCCCTTGGCCGAGCTTGAGGTGCTGCAGCCGCGTGGCGCCGACGCGCCCCAGCGGAATGTCGATCCCTCGACGGCTGTCGGCGGTCCAGTAGCGTTCGCGCGGCGGAGCGATCGCCTCGAACGGCACTTCAACGCGTTTGGCCCCCACGGCCGCTTGCCCCACCGCGTGCAAAATGCGCTTCTGCCAATCGGCCGGCGGCGGTGGATCGACCACCAGCGGCAAGTGCTTGAAGTCGGGCTCGAGCCAGGCCAGGCGATCACCCGTGGCGGTGAACACCGTGGCGTGCTGAGCCAAATCGTTGGGGCCAATGCCCGCGGGGCGCGGCAGGCGGGCGTCGGCCGACAGCAGCGTGAAGACGCCGCAGCGCGGTCCGGTCGCCGCGATGCTCAACAGCCGCCGCACGGCGACTTCCGAAAAGCCGGCCGGAAAATTCGCCACGACCAGAATGCGGAACGGCTCGGCGATCTCGCCCGCCTGAGCGTTGTAGGCCTCGATCGTGGCGTACTCGTTTCGCAGGTACTTCTGAATGACCGTTTCCATGTGTTCGGTCAGATCGGCCAGCCGCTGCTCGATCTGGTGCGACTCGGTCCAGATGCGATGCGTGACGAGCGCCTCGTCGAAGTCGGCCAGGTGCATAAAGGCGGCAAAGTTCTGCCCCAGCCCGGCGGGATCGACGATCGTGAACCGCGCCTTGCCCGGTGGCAGCGTGGTCAACAGCCGCAGCATCAAAACCTGCAACAGCTCGACCGCGCGCTGGCGGCCGGCGTCTTGAGCCTTGATGTAGACCGAACCGACCTGCGGAAACCCGTACAGCGCCGGCAGCGCGAATTCGAGCGACTGACCGGGCGTGTCAGTCCCGTCGCCCGTGTTGGCGGCAGTGGCAGCCGACTCTCCCAAAAATGGCCGCACATCGAAGTTCAGGCGGCCGAAGCGCAGGGCGCCGGCGTCGAGCTGCGGCGCCTGCCAATCGACCCACGCCCGCGACGTCCACTCGGGGCAGCGGCGATCGACTTCGCGGCGGATGGC
>Ga0163152_10006424_pt1 | contig 13272 bp, 13 predicted proteins | sample OliLakLV19MP8IB2_FD_148635 | JGI IMG/M metagenome (GOLD analysis project Ga0163152, IMG submission 148635) | Freshwater microbial mat bacterial communities from Lake Vanda, McMurdo Dry Valleys, Antarctica - Oligotrophic Lake LV.19.MP8.IB-2 | ecosystem: Environmental > Aquatic > Freshwater >... | reverse complement strand
ACGCACAAGGTACATCGAGGAGGCTGGTTCGAACGGGTTCTCTGCCGACGCCACTGTTCGTGTGTTGTATTTCTTTGGAAGGCTGGAACGACCAGTTGATGGTTGGGAAGACGGAAGATCGCGCATTCCCGCATCGGGAGGAGCCCACATGGAGACGGTCAGGCATTGATTCAGAGGCCTCATCTCCTTATGATGCCTCTCGGCAGTGGAGGAGATGCTTCTAATGTTCTCTAAAGTGAAACAATGCCAGGAACTCGCCGAGCGGCTGCAGTCTTACCGGCAGGCGGGCAAACGCATTGTATTCACGAACGGCTGTTTCGATCTCATGCACGTGGGCCATACGCGCTACCTCCAGGCTGCGAAAGACCTTGGCGACCTCCTGGTCGTCGGCGTCAACAGCGATGCGTCCGTCAGGAGTTTGAATAAGGCATCGGATCGACCGATCGTCCTGGAGGCTCAGCGAGCGGAAGTGGTGGCGGCACTCGGTTGTGTCGATTATGTAGTCCTGTTCAACGAACCGGACCCACACAGTCTCATTGCCGCATTACAACCGGATGTTCTCGTCAAAGGCGGAGATTGGGCGGTGGAACGGATCGTCGGCCGCGAAATTGTCGAAGCGCGCGGCGGAATGGTCCGGACCATTCCCTTAGTCCCAGATGTCTCCACCACGTCGCTCCTCCAACGTATCCGCTCAACCTCAACGTAAGCAGGATGCTGAAACAGGCCGCCAACAGCGTTCTCGCTTCACTCAGGTCCTCGACGTATCCCAAAGGGTACGCCTCCGACCTTCACTCGCTGCGGTCTTGTTGGACAAATTGTTTGAGCATCCTGCTCAGCTGTTCTCCTTTTATTTTATTCCTGACCCGTCGCCCATCGAAATGTTGCCATGAGGAACTCGTTGTTCTCTAGCCTGCCACACCATGTCTAACACCATCTCCACAGCCTCAGCATCCCAATGGTTCGTTCCTGTCGTCGCGGCACTAGAGAACGGAACAGGCCGCCCCTCGGTCACGGGCTTATACGGCTCTACCGCCGGGCTTGCCCTCACCACGCTCCTACATCCACAGTTGGGCAAACTGGGGAATCGACCGTGGCTCATCGTCACCGGGTCGGACGAGGCGGCTGAACGCCTCTTCGACGACCTGCACTTTTTCCATGATCTCATCGGCCTTTCGACGGCCTCCCTCGCCCTGTTTCCGAAATGGGAAACCTTGCCGTACGAGGGTAGCGCGCCTCACGTGAGTCTGATCGCGCGCCGGATGAATGCCCTGCATCACATCCTGACCGCTCCACAGACCTGCCTGGTTACCTCCATCGCCGCCCTGATGCAACGATTGTTGCCCGTCTTCACGTTTAGTCACACCACCCTGCAATTCAAGCTGGGCGGCACGATTGAACGAGAGGCCCTCACCGGAGGACTCCTCCGGCTCGGCTACCATAAGGTCTCGGTGGTTGAAATTCCGGGGGAGTTCAGTATTCGAGGCGGCATTGTGGATATTTTCTCGACGGCCTATGCCGACCCGCTGCGCGCGGAATTTCTTGGCGAAACCATCGACTCGCTCCGCCTCTTCGATCCCGCCACGCAAAAATCCATCAAGAAGCTGGATCGAGCAGTGGTCCTTCCCGCGCGGGAATACTTGCGTGCGGAGACGTCGCCGGAGGCCCTCGCCCCCATCCCGGCGGATGCAGAGTGGCGCGCACCGGATCTCTATCCAGGCATGAACACCCTCTTCGACTATTTCACCGAACAGCCTATCTTGGTCATGGATCAACCTGCCGGGTTGAAAGAGGGCTGCGAGGACCTCTGGAGCAACATCGACGACGGCTATCTCCGCCATACCGACCGGGAGGCTGTCGTGCCCTACCCGTCACCGGAACGATTGTTTCTCTCCTGGCCCGCGCTCATGGATTGCACGAAGAACTTGCCCGCCCTCGCACTCGAGCCACTCATGCCAAGCGATGCGTCATGGAGTCCGGTCCAGACCTTTCCCGCTCAGAGCCCGGCCAGTGCAGGCCTTGGGGCTCGTGGGATGCCCTTCAGCCAGACCCTGACCATCATGGATCGCCTGCGGGATGAATGCCGCGTGGTGCTCGTCGCACGAAGCCGCGGCCAAGTGGATCGCTTGCTGGCACTCTTGCGTGAACACGATGTGCCGGCAATGGAATGGACAACGGGCGCCTGGACCGCGTCCAGCAAAACGAAAGCGCCGTTTTACGTCTTGCATGGCGATCTCTCCGCGGGATTCCTCGCACCGGACTTGCGCCTGGCCGTGCTGACGGAAGAGGAACTGTTTGCAAAAGGCGCACGCCACAAACCGCAAGCCAAGAATAAGGCCGCGACGTTCCTCTCCTCATTGGAAGATCTCAACGTGGGCGACTATGTCGTCCACGTCCAGCATGGCATCGCCAAGTATCGAGGCCTTAAACGCCTCTCGGTCCAGGATTTCGACAGTGATTATTTGATCCTGGAATTTGCCGGCGGCGACACCTTGTACGTCCCGCTGGAGAAGCTCAACCATGTGCAGCGATATAGCGGAGCGGACGGCCATGCGCCGCGCCTGGAACGGTTGGGCGGCACCAATTGGGCTAAGACAACCGCTCGCGTGAAGAAAGATATCGAAGAAATGGCCCACGAGCTCGTGGATCTCTATGCCAACCGTGAGCTCGTGACGCGCCATGCCTATGGATTCGACAGCACGATGTACCACGAGTTCGAAGCCGCATTTGAATATGAAGAAACGGCGGACCAACTCAAAGCGATCGAGGACATAACACGCGACATGGAATCCAGTAAGCCAATGGATCGCCTCGTCTGCGGTGACGTGGGGTACGGAAAAACGGAAGTGGCCATGCGGGCAGCCTTTAAGGCCGTAGAGGATAATCGCCAGGTGGCCGTGCTCGTCCCCACGACCCTCCTGGCTCACCAACATTACGACAATTTCTCAGAACGGTTCGCGCCGTTTCCGGCGCGCGTGGCACTCCTTTCCCGCTTCCAATCCCCGAAAGAGGCCAAAGCCATTCTCAAGGATGTGGCAGCCGGCAACGTCGACGTGGTGATCGGCACACACCGTCTCGTCCAGAAGGATGTGCTGTTCCACAACCTGGGGCTCGTGATCATCGACGAAGAACAGTGGTTCGGCGTCAAACACAAAGAACGACTGAAACAACTCCGCACCCAGGTTGACGTCTTAACACTCACGGCCACTCCGATTCCTCGCACCTTGCAAATGGCCATGGCGAGCGTGCGCGATCTCTCAATTATCGAAACCCCTCCGGCGGGCCGTCTGGCCATTCGCACACAGGTCGTCCGATCGAGCGACACACTCATCCGGGAAGCGATGTTGCGCGAACTGGGGCGAGGCGGGCAGATTTACTTCGTCCATAACCGGGTCGAAACGATGGAGAAGACGGGAGCCTGGCTCCAACTCCTGGTGCCCGAAGCACGCATCGTGATGGCCCATGGGCAGATGAACGCCAAACCGCTCGAAGCGGTGATGCTGAAATTCTTTCGCCGGGAAGCGGATGTTCTGATCGCCTCAGCCATTATTCAATCGGGCATCGACGTCCCCTCTGCCAACACAATCATCATCGATCGCGCCGACATGTTCGGCCTCGCACAGCTCTACCAACTGCGTGGGCGGGTGGGCCGGAGCGGCGATCAAGCCTACGCCTACTTCCTGGTACCCGACGAGGGGCAACTGAGCGAGGACGCCCAGAAACGCCTCACCGCCATTCAGCAATTTACCGAACTGGGAGCCGGATTCCGCATCGCCGCGGCCGACATGGAGATCCGTGGTGCCGGCAACCTCCTCGGGAAACAGCAATCGGGACATATCTCGGCCATCGGACTCGATCTCTACATGCAGATGGTGGAACAGGCCGTTCAGCGCCTCAGAGGCCAGGTGATAGAAGAAGAATTGGACCCCGTACTCCGGCTCAATGTCTCCGCCTTCATCCCCGATTCCTATGTCGCCGATCCCCACCAACGCCTCTCGTGTTACAAACGACTCTCGTCCTGTACACAAGTTGGAGACCTCGCGTTGCTGCATGGCGAAATGCAGGATCGGTATGGACTGGCTCCGGACTCCGTCGAACGACTGTTCGAGGTCATGCAGGTGCGGCTCCAGGCTAAAGCGTTGCGCCTGACTGCAATTGAACTCAAGACTCACTCCGTCGTCGTCACGCTCGACGCCAAGAGCAAGGTCTCAAGCCAGTCGATTCACCGAATGATGGACCGGTACAAGAAACGAGTGTGCTTCCTCTCTCCACTCTCATTCGAGCTCCAAATGCCTCATCAGGACTGGCCTTCCATCTTTCGAGAACTCACTGCAACCTTGCAAAGCCTGGGAGTCTGTGATACCAACACAGGAATGCCCTCGCGTCCATCTCGCTAACAAGGTCTCACGCATCCATGACTCGATCATCAAACGGATCCATCAACGTCGTCGCTGTCCGCCTCGTCTGCCTGCTCGTCGGCGCCATCGGTGGCAGCCTTTTGCTGCTCACCAGCTGCACCCCACCACCCGAGGAAGGCGTGTTGGCCTTTGTTAATGGTCGACAAATCACGCAGAACGAATTTGAAATCCGCTGGAGAGAACTGGCAGATGCCACCAGGGCGCGGTACGAGAAAGACGGGGGAAGGCGACGCTTCCTCGACGAACTCATCACCCGCGAACTGCTGATGCAGGAAGCGCGCAAGCAGGGACTCGACCAGAACGATGCCATCCGCGATCGCGCGCAACGTTATCGGGAGCAACTGATTCTCGACGAACTCCTCAAGGACCGGATCAAGGCCAAGATCGAACTCTCAAAGGAGGAGTTGGATGCCTTCTACGAGAAACATGCCCACGAGCTCCTGACGTCATTGAAAATCCAAATCTCACAGATGCTGCTGCCCAATTATCCTGCCGCGAAAGATCTCGAAAAACAGATCAACCAGGGGGGAGACTTCGCTAAATTTGCACAACGCTATTCCCTCGACAACAAAACGAAATCCAAGGGTGGCGATCTCGGTCCCTACCGCAAGGACCTGGTCGTCCCAGAAGTGGACGAAGTCATTCGTGCGCTTAAGCCCGGAATGGTTAGTGCACCGATCAAAACAGACGCCGGCTACTATCTCGTCATGGTCACGGCACTCGATAAGGAAGTTATTCAGGCAGACTTGGCCGTTCGTGAGCGCCTTCGGCAGGAGCTGCTCAACGAAAAGCGCCGAAAACGTTTTGACGACGTGATCGCCGACATCCGCACAAAAGCGATCATCCGCCTTGCCGACGCCTCCCGCTATGTCGCCGACGACGTCGGCACACGCTGACTCCTCGCGGATCGAAATTGCCCTCACTCAGACTCCTCAAGTCCTCCACAATTCGTGTACAATCCATCGGAGCCGCGTCGAGCGGCTGAGCCCATTGATGTGTAGCGAGTCCTCTATCCATGATCACAATCCGTCCGTTCATGACAATGGCATCAGACTGGCTGAGATCCACGGTCCTCTGCGCGCTCCTACTGATCACATCGGTGCCCCTCCTTTCAGCCGCACAGATTGAAGATCGGATCATCGCAATCGTCAACTCGGACCTCATCATGCTATCCGACATGAAGCGGGAACTGACCCCGGAGCGGGAGCGGATACAGAAAGAATATCGCGGCGACATCCTCGCGCGGCGACTCAAGACAGCGGAATACATGGCGCTGACCTCAATGATTGAACGCAAGTTGCAACTCCAGGAAGCCAAGGCCCGAAGCGTCGAGGTCACCGATCAGGAGGTTCGACAGGCGGTTCAGAATATGAAGCAGCAGGGGGAAACGATCGACGAGAAAAACCCGGCAAACATGAAAAGTGTCCGGGAGCAACTGACCTTGCTCAAAGTCGTCGATCGAGAAGTGCGAAGCGGGGTGATGGTCGCGGACTCCGATATGAAACGGTACTTTCAGGAACACCGCGATCGTTTCGCGCTCCCGGAGGAATACACTCTCAGCCAGATTCTCATCAGACCACGGTCACCTAACGATACGGCCGACGCCAAGGCGAAAATGGGCGAGGTCACGGCCCTGCTCAAACATGGGGAGTCTTTCGAAGATTTGGCACTACAGTTTTCCGATAGCCCGAACGCCTCCCACGGAGGGCGCTTGGGCTTGGTGCGGCAGGGAGAGCTCTTGCCCGGCATCGAACGCGCCATCTCAAGCCTGATCCCAGGCGGCATTTCAGATGCGATTGAAACCTCGGAAGGTTTTCATGTCGTGCGCATGGAAGACAGGAAACTCAAACAGTTCCGCCCGTACGAGGAAGTCCGCATTGAAATCCAGGGGCTCGTCTTTCAGCAGAAAAGCGAGGACGTCTTCCAAGCATGGCTGGCAGACCTCAAGAACAAGGCCTATATCGAGATCAAGTTTGAATCCGCTCTTTCAAGGCCGCCCACAACCGGTCCCGCCCCTCGCCCGTCGACGACGAGTAAGGAATAATTTTCCCCCCTTCGCCCAATCCTAGCCCCTCCTGTAGCCGACGCAGCGCACTGACGCGCTCGCTCATTTTCAACTTATCAACTTTCGTCGCCACAACAATGGGTGGCCGTCCAACAGACAATAACCATGCAATGGTTTCCCGATCCTGTTCGCTCAGCACCCGACATTCGACCAAGACGACCACCACACTCAACCGCTCACTACCGTTGAGGTATTGCTCGATCAACGGTGCCCACTCGGCCCGTAGCGATTTGGAGACCCTCGCGTATCCATACCCAGGCAAATCCACCAAGATGAATCGCGCCAACCCGGGATCGTCACTGGTGACCTGAAAGAGATTGACCAGTCGAGTCTTCCCTGGTGTGCGGCTCACCTTTGCTAGCCCCTTACGCTGCAAGAGGGAGTTGATGAGCGAGGACTTTCCAACGTTCGACCGCCCGACAAAGGCGACTTCAGGAAGTTTGCCTTTCAGAAACTGTTCGGGCCCCGCACAACTTCTGATAAACTCTGACGTGAGGATTCTCATACCCTGTCCATCCACCTACCACACACCATGTTATTGACACAGGCACACATCGCCTCTGTGATACGCAGCCTCTCATGAGGAAGTCAACCAAACAATCCCGATCCCGCATGAAGGCCTTCCTGATTCTCGGCCTGTGCCTCCCGGTCGGGACAATCCTATTTCTCTGGCTGCTGACCATGCCCGACGTCTCAACCCTCCGCACGACCAATCCACCCGTCACGGCCCTGATGAAAACACGACAGGCTCAAGCCGAGGCACAAAGCCGCAGCGTCAGACGCCAGTGGGTATGGATGCCGCTTTCGCGTATCTCCCCCTTCCTCCTCCAGGCGGTCGTAGCCGCGGAAGATGCGTCGTTCTTCACCCATGAAGGATTCGATTGGGAAGGGATCAAGGAAGCCGTCAAGTACAATCTCGGAGCGGGCGAGCTCAAACGTGGCGGGAGCACCATTACCCAACAGCTCGCCAAGAATCTCTACCTCTCATCCGAGCGGTCCTTGTTTCGAAAGGCCCGAGAAGCGTTGATCACCCGCTCCCTTGAACAGCAACTCACGAAGGAACGTATTCTCGAACTGTACCTGAACGTCGCCGAATGGGGACAGGGTGTCTACGGAGCGGAGGTGGCAGCCCGCCACCACTTCAAGAAATCCTCGCGCGACCTGACACCCGACGAGGCCGCATGGCTGGCAGCCATTTTACCCTCGCCCAGGCGATACGATCCGATCAGAAAAACGGCAGCCATGACTCGCCGCCACGAGCGTATCCTCAATCGAATCAATCGAGGCTCTACACATCCGGCACCGTAAGAGCTCAGGGAAAAGCCGGTGACTACAACTCAGATGACTGCTCGAAGGAATCACCGATCTCGGAAGAGCCCTGCTCGCCAAAGATCGCAGACTCATGGAGATAATGTTTGAATTCGAGGAGATTCCCGGAAGGATCTTCGAGAAAGAAGGTGTGGTGCTCGAGGCTGGTACCCGGGAACCGGAGACGGGGCTGCTGGTAGAAGGGCAAGCTGTTCGCCTGGGCCTGCTCCAAAAGCCGCTGCCACGAATCTTTCAACAGGAATACCAGACCGAAATGACGGGGGTATATGCCCTGTTGCGGTGGCAGAGACTCCGTCACCAGATGGGCCACGAGTTGATGCCCCGCGAGTCCGAACAGAACGGCGCGGCTCGATTCACGACCCATCGTACAACCAAGACCTTCGACATAGAAACGTTTTGCCGCCGCCACATCGTGTGTGGGAAAGGCGAGATGAAACAACGCATCCTTCATGGAAATTGTCCTCGAACGATCGGCCGACCGGTTCCATTCCACCAACCGGCAGCCATGTAGGGCGTCACGTGTCTGATGGCAAATCGCCCGTCCGGCGAGAGAACTAAGGCTCCGGCGGACCCGCCGATTCGAGACACCAGCATACGCAATACCTGCCGAGCGGGGATCGCGGGACTCTTTCCCATAACCAGACGATCGCAAATGGTCTTGGCAATCACAAGGCGGATGATCCCCTCACCGATGCCTGTCATCGACACCGCACCGCTCTGATTGTCAGCATACACTCCACAGCCGATGAGCGGGCTGTCGCCGACCCTCCCCGGCAACATCGAATCGACGCCCCCGGTCGAAGCCCCTGCCGCTACCGTTCCAAACCGATCCAGCGCGACCGCGCCGACAGTTCCATGCTGGTCCTTCCCGGTCCTCTGAGATTTTAACATCGCGCGATAGAGATGCCGCGTCTGTATCGCGGTCGTTGTGACACGAGAAGATCGACCGGAACTCCTGCGAGTCGATCGCACCTTCGGTAACGTTTCAAGTTGATAGTGCTGAGCAAACTGAGTGGCCGGAGGTCCCACGAGCAGGACATGATCTGTGTCTTCCATAACCAGGCGGGCGGCGGTAATCGGATGCAGAATCCCTTCAATCGAGGCAACTGCGCCGGCTTTGAGGTGCGCCCCTTCCATGATTGAAGCATCCATCCGCTGCACGCCGTCTAACTGCCGATTCGCTCCTTGTCCTGCATTGAACAGCCCCGATTGCTCCAGGAGACCGATCGTGCATTCAACGGCGATGACGGAAGGACAGCCTTGTTCAAGCAGGGCATAACCAATGACGAGGGCGTCGGTCAGACAGATAACCTGCGCCGGCGTCACGCTTCGAAGACCGGCACCTCCGTGGACAAGAATGAGCGGACGGGGGTTGGTCAATTGAGAAGAAGATCCCGAGCCTTCCGGTACGCCGGATCTCTCATGCGATCCAGATCGGACCGAACAAACCCCAGGCCGGTGACGCAGAGTTCGAAATTGTCGGAGAGTTTGCGGAACAGAGGAGGCTCTTCCCCTGATACGCCGTCGGCCATTTGCGCGACAATCCCGTAAGAGCGTTTTCCCGTCTTCATATAATCCACAAGGAAATCCTTGTGATAGATCAATCCGGTCGTCTTGAGGCGACGCAAATATTCCGGAAACAGTCCCGCCATGAAGAGCGTAAAGTCGCCGATGTGCTGATGCACGTCCCGTTCACGATCCATCGACTGGGCCTCCAGCAATACTTCCGATTCGAGCAAGAGGTCCACCACCGTATCGACCGGTTGATCTTGCTGGTTTCTAATTTTATACAGTTGATCGCTGTGGGTAAAGTCGACGAGCAGGTTGGAGACATAGCTGGTGACGTTGGTGTCGGGCCACCCGAGATGTTCCGTAAAACTTTTCTCGGTCAAGGAGCCGAACAACTGACGAAGCGGATGCCGTGGCGAAACTTGCGTTCCCATTTCCACCTCTCACATCTTCCTAAAACGCGTGATTACAGTATAGCAGATGTTGGTCAACATGCCGACATCTGCCGCTATGATTGATCCTTCTATCGGTCTTCACAGCTCAGACTTGAGCAGAGGATGGAACGATTAGAACCCTCAGGCTGTTCAACAAGGCCACCCTTTTCGTCCGTCGCTCGTAAAGCGATTCCAGAATCTGTTGATCTGTTGAATGTTCGGAAGTTATCAGATCAACAGATCGTCAGATATCTTCCGCTTCACAGCTGTCGAGCAGAACGGTCACCGGTCCGTCGTTCAATAAATCGACCTGCATGTGCGCGGCAAAGATACCGGTCTCAACCGGAGTCCCCTGCGCCCGCAATTCAGTAGCGACCGATTCATAGAGGCACTTGACTTCGTCAGGAGGCGCAGCCTCGTCAAAGCTGGGGCGACGGCCATTCGTCGTCCGTCCGAGGAGCGTAAACGGGGAGACCGGCAAGACCGATCCGCCAATGTCCGTCAACGAGCGATTCATCTTTCCCTGTGCAAAAGATCCGGACGGTGCGAATCTTCTCGACGAGGTACTGGCCATCCGGCTCTTCGTCCCCCTTCGCGACGCCCAGCAGGCCAGCACCGATCCGTCCCACCAGCTGACCATTCACCTCGACCGATACTCGCGTCACCCGCTGAATCACGGCCTTCATACGTTACCGTTCCGGCCGAAGCTGCGCGAGTGTACCCTCAAGAGTGAGCAGTTTTCGTTTCAACGGCAGGCCGCAGGAGAATCCGCCGATCGACCCATCATGTGCCACGATCCGATGGCAGGGAATCACGACCGGCAGCGGATTCGCCCCCACAGCATTACCGACAGCACGAGCATAGTGGCTGCCTCCCACGCGCATGGCGACCCATTGATAGGATCGCAGCCTACCATAGGAAATACTCAAAAGCGTTCGCCAAACCTTTTGCTGGAAGCTCGTGCCTCCTGAGAGGTCGAGCGGCAGATCGAAGGATTGACGTGCTCCGTCGAGATAGTCGGTTAATTGGGCCTGCGCCTCTTGTAATCGAGGAGAGGTCTCGCCATCCAACAATTCCACGGAATCTCCCGACAGCTCGGACAACAACACTTGCCGAGACGTCTGTGGCAACACCACCGCGTCGATTCCTTTCGACGTTTCGGAAATGCCCATCCATCCCCATCGTGATTTGAAGATAATCGCTCGACGCATACAGGACCTCAGCGGCCGATACCTCGCCCCAATTTCTTCCGTACCATCCCCCACACGAAAACAAGCTCATCCGAACGCAGTATGGCATGGACGCCCAGATAGCCGCTCACGCTCAAGCCAATTGTCATCGTGAGCATGATCGACTTCTCAAGCCAATCACCGGAATACGTCCACAACTGTGCCCCGGCTACCCAGCCGCAGATCACGACCAACGGCACAGAAGCCACCAGCACACGTAACGAAGATCGTCCCACCAAGCCCCACTCGATGCCGCCTAACCGGCGGTGCAGCACCGCGACCAAGATACCTCCGTTCACCATCGCCGCCAAAGCTGTGGCCAAGGCCAGGCCAGCCGCGCCAAGCGACGACATGAGTAGAAGTGAGAACAGGAGATTGGCCGCGACGGCAATCGTCGCTGAGATAACCGGCGTGCGCGTGTCTTGCAACGAATAGAAGGCCGAAACAATGATGCGGACACCTCCGAAGGCCCAGAGGCCGACGGAATAACAGAGCACCGCCAGCGCGGTCTCGGCCGTATCGTGAGCTGTAAAGGTCCCATGCTCGAAAAACAAATGGACGATCGGCTGACGCAAGAGGATCAGGCCCAACATTGCCGGGAGAATGATAAAGAGGATCATGCGCAGGCCGAACCCCAACGTCGATCGCAATTCGCCCAACGCGCCGCGCGCCGCCTGCGCAGAAAGGGTCGGCAAAATAGCTGTCGCCAATGCCACGCCGAAAATTCCGAGTGGAAACTGGATCAAGCGCATGCCGTAAAAGAGATAGGTCGGCCCACCGACAAAAAAGGAGGCGAGAATCGTGCTTACAGTCAGATTGATCTGTGTCACCGATAGACCGAGAAGCGACGGGATCATCAGCGCACCGATCCGCCGTAAACCTGGATGACCCGGTTCCCACCGAAATCCGAATAGCAGGCCCCGCAGCTTCAGGCTCGGGAGCTGCATGGCAAATTGTGCGGCCCCTCCGGCGACGACCCCGATGGCCACGCCGACAATCGGCTCCGATAAGTGTGGTGAGACATACAATGCACAGCCGATCATAAAGACGTTCAGAAAGAGCGGCGAGAAGGCCGGAGCCGCGAAGGCCCGCACGGAGTTGAGAATGCCCATCGCTAATGCCGCCAGGCTGATAAACAGCAGATAGGGGAACATGACGCGGGTGAGCAGGGTCGTCAGTGCAACCTTTTCAGGATTCGCGTCAAATCCAGGCGCAAGAAGCTGCACGAGCCACGGCGCCGCGAGAATGCCCATGACGGCGACCAGGGTGACGATCGTCAACAACGTGGTAAATACGGCGCTGGCCAGTTCCCATGCTTCCTGCTTGGTTCGCAGAGTCCGATATTCCGTAAAAACCGGAATGAAGGCCGAGGACATCGAGCCTTCGGCAAAGAGTTCGCGCAACAAGCTGGGAATCCGGAAGGCGACGTAGAAGGCATCCGCAGCAGGCGTGGCACCGAAGAGGCGTGCCAGCACCATGTCACGGACGAAACCAAGAATCCGGCTGAAAAAGGTGCCGATGCCGATCACTCCGGCCGCCTTGACGACCGAATGATTTTCGTTCAGCAATTTTGGTGGAGAGCCGGACAACGTGGTGGGGTCGGACATGGGACTGGATTCTAGCGGAACATCATCGGGCAGTCTATCACGCTGTCAATTATGGCTCCTGAATCAACGTGTCCGGCAACTCGTTGGGATTGTCGCCGGACCTTGCAGGGCTGATTTGCGCGAGGAGGACCCCGCACTTCGCAATCGCCTCACAGATGGCATCGGTCGCTTGTCCCATCCGAATGCCGTCGAGGATGCTGTTGACCAGTCCGTCCCATGTACCAACCGGGACGCGATCGTTGAGGCCTTTATCCGCCAAGACGTGCACGCGACGTTCAAGAATCGACACGAAGATCAGGATCCCCGTCCGGTCTTTCGTGTTCTGCAATCCATGCTTATAGAACGCCTGCTCGGCACGTAGTGCGACTTTGTGCGCGAAACGCTCACGTGACGTGACGAGACGGATGACTCTCGGAACCCTGCCAATCCATTGCCCAAGTCCGTACGAGGCGACAACCGACAGTAAGAGCCAACCTGCGTTGCCAGCGTGCCACCCCCACGGCAGCCAGTAAATCTCTATCGTCAGGAGAAGGGCCAGCGCAAGCAGGGCAAGCATGAACCCCGTTCGATAGCCGGCTTCACGGTACAGCGCCGAGGACGGGACGACCATCGGCACAATCTCGCCCTTGGTGACCGACTCGGCTTGTTGAACCGCTCGCCTGATTCGTTCACGCTCTGCGTCGT
>Ga0163152_10006421_pt1 | contig 13283 bp, 11 predicted proteins | sample OliLakLV19MP8IB2_FD_148635 | JGI IMG/M metagenome (GOLD analysis project Ga0163152, IMG submission 148635) | Freshwater microbial mat bacterial communities from Lake Vanda, McMurdo Dry Valleys, Antarctica - Oligotrophic Lake LV.19.MP8.IB-2 | ecosystem: Environmental > Aquatic > Freshwater >... | reverse complement strand
GGAAGCGGTGCCGATGCGTGTGTGTGTGGGACGCGGGGATCGGCGCGGCGGGCAGTGCAAGTTCAAGGCGCGTGTGAGTGTGTTCGTGCGGATCGTGGAACGAGAGACTTGGGTATGCGCAGCCGTGTGGGGGATGCGTGAGAGCGAATCGCCCCCCGTGGTTTACTCGGGCTCTTCCTGCGAGCGGTCGCGCCCGTTCTTGCTCTCGAGCATCTTGCGGAGGTACTGGTTCTCGCGCCGGGTCGCCTCGAGGTCAAAGACGAGGTACTTCACGCTCAGGCGCAGGTAGTCGAGCGCCTCCTGGAGTTCGTTGACCGTCTTCTTCATGCGGCCGTGCCGCTCCTTGGTGTCGTCGGCGAGGGCCTGGATCTGCTCCCGGGCCGGGTCGGGCAGACCGTCGAGTTGCTGCATGAGGTCGGTCAACTTCGCGGTGAAGTCCTGCTCGTTCATGTTCGAGGCTCCCTTATCTGTGGTTGTGTGGTCGCGGGGACGGACAAGGCGGGGCGTGCGACCGCAGGACACCACAACAACAGCCGGGCCGAGGGGGTCCGGCGAGCCGTGCCAGCGCGCGAAAGTGCAGTTCTCGGCCGTGATAGACGGTCGTGAAGGCCATTCCCGCGAAGCGGGGGCGGTTCTATGAGACTCAGTGCCCGGTTGCGGGCACTAGCGGTCGTGCGGTTGGTGCGGCGTGTGGCCGCGACTCAACGGAACACGTCCATGCGGCGCAACGCCTGTTGCGCGCCGATGGGGGCGGAGGCCAGGGCCTTCTGCAATGCGGCGGCGTCCTGCTTCTTGAAGTCGAGCACGAGTTTCCTGAGGTGCTGGTCGCGGTTGACGGTGAACCGGTCGAAGGCCTGCTCGAGGTCGTGCCGGCTGAAGAGGGACATGGGGTCGGCCATGCCGGTCTGGACCGAGGCCCAGTCGAGCAGCACACCGCCCTGCTTGCCGAAACGGTACAGGTCGAAGGTCGCCTTCATCCGTGCGGCAAACGGCATGAACGGGTCGCGTGCGTTCTCGGGCACGCGCGTCAGAGCCTCCTTCACCTGGTCGGCGGTCCGCGAAGCGACCTCCGCGGTGAAGGGGTCGGGCTCCGCCGACGCCGCCTCCTGCGCGGCGATCGCGGCGTGTGCGTGCGCGATGCTCGCCTGGTTGGCCGGAAGCAGCGCGGCGAACGCGGTCGAGAGCGTCTTGAGCCCTGCACGCTCGAAGCGGATTGTGAGCATCTGGCAGGGCTGGCCCTCGTGCTGGGCGCTCGCGGCGGAGGAGATCACGCCGGTTCCCCACTCCGGGCGCTGCGCGTGAACGATGCGGTCCCCGAAGGCCCATTGCCGAGTGGTCGTCATCACCTGTTGAGTTCCTGCAAATCTGCGCTGCCGCCGGTTGGATGTGGCGGGTCCGCTCCGGCGGATCCGCGGCTTCCCGGTGCGCGGCTGCGCGTGTGAGTCGAAACACGGGGTGCCGCGTGTGCGGGAGCGCGTTTGCTCACCAGTCACCGCCGCACACCATCGATAACACGATCGAACGCCCCCACCTCCTGGATCCCAGCCCCACGCGAGTCTGCACGGGTTGCCTTCATCCCGCCTCACGCAGCATACCGCCAAGCATCCATACGGTGCAAGCGCTGCAATGGATCGGCTGGCGGAAGGTGTTGACTTGCAAATGGCCGTCCTGTCCCGGCCCCCCACTATAGCCGAGTGTTTACCAAACGTGAAGGCCCGGCTTGCCCGCAGGGTGGCTGGCCACCTATTGTTCCTGCTGCGCTCGGGCGATGTGGATTTGGGTCACCAGTCGGCCGCGCGTTGCCAACCGCCATCAGGAGGCACCCAGTCCATGATCGAAGCGCTCAAGAGCGATGCCATTGTCAACAAGTATGGCGGCCGGTTCAAGTTGTGCGCGCTGATCCAGCGGCGGCTGGTGCAGTTGATGGAAGGCTCGCGCCCGATGGTCGATCGGTACGGCCGCTCGGACCTTGAGATCGTGATGGAAGAGATCATGCAGGGGAAGTTGGGCCTTGAGTTTGATACGGCGACGGCGGGCGATCTGGAGAAGATCATGCCCGGGTACAAGCAGCGCTGAGTTTGGCCCGCATTTTTCGTCCGCTCCCCGCGCTCCCCACCCCTCCCGAGGCCGCGAGCCGAGGGCCTGTCCGTGAACGACGCCTTTACATCTAAGCGCGTGCTGGTCGGCGTGACCGGCGGGATCGCCGCGTACAAGGCCTGTACGCTGGTAAGCCGCCTTGCGCAGGCGGGTGCCGAGGTCACGGTTGCGATGACCGCCGGCGCAGCGCGGTTTGTGACGCCGCTGACGTTCGAGGCGCTGTCGGCACGCCGGGTGTACACCAGCCCGTGGGAGGAGGCGGGCGGGGGGGGCGACCCGCAGCACATCGCGCTGGCGCGAGGGCTTCACGCGGCGATCGTCGCGCCCTGCACGATGGACTGCCTGGCGCGCCTGGCGATGGGTCGGGCCGACGACGCGGTGACGCTCATGCTCGCGTCGATCGACCGGGCCAGGACGCCCGTGCTGCTCGCGCCCGCGATGAACGCGGCGATGTGGTCGCAGCCCGCAACACAGCGCAACCTGGCGGTGCTGCGGGCCGACGGCTTTGTGCTGGTTGGTCCCAACGAGGGCTGGCAGGCGTGCCGGACGATGGGGCCGGGGCGGATGTCCGAGCCGGAGGAGTTGCTTGAAGCGCTGAGGGAGGCGCTGAAGCAGCGGAAGAAAGAGCAGGAACACGGATGACCCAGATGAAGAACAGATGGGCCAGATGGGATCGTTTCAATCTGTTCCATCTGTGAACATCTGTTCGATCTGTGTTGCTGTCTTTGGTAGGACCGGATTGTTGAGGGCCGAATGACTACGACACTCGACCTCACCGGCGTGCACTGCCAGATGTGCGTGAAGCGCTTGACCGGCGCGTTCGAGGCCGTGCCCGGTGTGACTGCGGCACGGGTTACGCTGTCGCCGCCGCGGGTCGGATCGGTGGGAGTGCCGCGCAACAAGCAGGCGATCCGCTGCGCGTGCCTGGGCACAGCACTGAACCTTCCCGATGACCACCGTGACGCTGGGTGAGGATTTGGGGATGGCGGCGATGCCCGCGGCGATGCAGGTGTGGGGGATGTGAACTTCTTCAAACAGACTCCGAACTGTTTCGCTCCTCCCCAGTGCAATCGCGGCATGAGTCGAGCGTTGGACTGGGCAACGAACGACGCGATAGCCTGCCCGGGCGCGATGTTCGCAGACGAAGGAGTTTCACATGCCTGTTCGACTTCTCATCGCGGCGGGATTCGCGCTGGTTTCCGGCCTCGCGCTCGCATCCGACTGCACGCGGACATCGGTCGGCCGGACGCCGATCGACGATCTCGGTGCCGGGCTCTACCTCGGCCAGTACCAGGGGGGCTTGTTCCCCAATGGCCAGAACACCCCGCCGCCCGGGCACGACACGATGGGGTGGTCTCGGGGGCTCGCGGTCGAGCCGCTCGACACGGCGGGGAACCCGGACGCTTCGGGCAAGTATGTGATGGTCTCGATCGGCATGTCGAACACCACGCAGGAGTTCTGCTGCCACCCGACGACGTTCATGGGCCGGGCCGCCGCCGATCCGGACGTGAATCATTCGACGCTGGCGATCGTGAACGGTGCGGCGGGCGGCCAGTCGGCCGCGACGTGGGACTCGCCGACGGACGCAAACTACAACCGCGTGCGCAACATGGTGCTGGCACCGTTAGGCCTGAGCGAGATGCAGGTGCAGGTCGCCTGGGTGAAACTCGCCAACCCGAACCCGACGGTCTCGCTCCCGAATGCGAACGCGGATGCCTTCACGCAGGTGACACAGATCGGCAACGTCGTCCGGGCGCTCAGGACGCGCTATCCGAACCTGAAGCAGGTGTTCCTCTCCAGCCGCATCTACGCCGGGTACGCCGACACATCCACGCTCAATCCCGAGCCGTACGCCTACGAGAGCGGTTTCAGTGTGAAGTGGGTGATCGAGGCGCAGATCAGCCAGTTGAACGGCGGCGGGATCGACCCACTCGCCGGCGACATGAATCCCAACACGGTTGGCGCGTGGGTTTCGTGGGGTCCGTACCTGTGGGCCGACGGGCTTACGGCGCGGAGCGACGGGCTGACGTGGGCGTGCTCGGACCTGCAAAGCGATGGGATACATCCGTCCCCCGCCGGGCAGGGAAAGGTCGGGCTGATGTTGGTGGACTTTTTCCGGGACTCGTCGTACACGCGCGCGTGGTTCCGCGGCACACGATGCGCGGCCGACTACAACCTCGATGGCGTGGTCGGCGTGCCGGACATCTTCCGCTTCCTCCAGACGTGGTTCCAGGGCCGGCCCGAGGCGGACACCAACGACAATGGGTCGATCGACGTGCCTGACATCTTCGCCTTCCTGTCGCTGTGGTTTGCGGGCTGCCCGTGACACCAATCATCGAGCAGAAGCTCGATGCCACAGGCCCCTCCCTCGGGGAGGGATTCAAGGTGCCGGCTCGCCCGCGGCATCCTCCTGTGCGTGCAGCGACTCTTCGGCGTGTTGCACCGCCGCTCGCATCGGCGAGGCGGCCTTCGCGACCTCCTCGCCGCCCTCGGCCTGCCATTGGGCGGCCAACTCGCGCATTCGCGCGACCTGCTGCGAAGTGAAGTGGTTGAACTCCGTCAGGATGTCCGCAATGGTTGTGCGGTGGGTGGGGTTCTCGGCGATGCGGAGGAGGGCATCGGTTCGCACGGGCGACGGCGCTTGCGGAATGTATCCCAGCATCTGGGCGATCTGCATCGGTTTGGAATAGCGTGGCAACGCGCCCGGGAATGCCCGCCACAATCTTTCGCTCTGGCAGTCTGATGTCACCAGCGCCAAGATCGTCTCGGAGATCATCTCGGGGGTGCCAAAGTGCAGCGCGTCAACGGCCGCGTCGATGACGCGCTCATCACGGTGGCTTGCAAACAGCAACCGCGACAGCGCTTTGGCGCGGACGAGGGGCGATTCGTCCGCCAGCGCCCGCTTTTGCCACTGGGACAACTCAAAGTCTTCGCGGAACCCCGTCATGTAACGCGTGGCGGCCAGGCGGACAAGCGGCTCCGGGTGCGAGGCGAGTTCGAGCAACCGCGATGGAACAGGTTGGGACCGCGGCTTGCTGCCTGGAGGGACATTGATGCGGGCACCGACGATGGACCTGATCGCCATCTGATCGCCGCTTAGCAGGGCACGGTCGAGGATCGGGCGGGACTCGGGGTCGTCGGGCGCATGGGCCGCGAGCCAATGCACCGCAGCGCGAGAGACCAATGGGCTTGTGCTGCTCGCATGACCGGCGATCATTGAACGCACGTCGGGAAGGTCGCGCTTGTCATCCCACACGAGGGCAATGCCGCGATAGATCAGGCTCCCATCGGTTCGCTCGCGGAGGCAAGCGCGGGTTGCCCGGTCGGTGAGCGTCCTGCGAAGCCATCCCGCGTTGCGCCTTCGGGTCGAAAAGCCCTCTTCATTGATCCGATCGGTGATCTCTTTCTGAAGCGCTGTGCCGCCGCCCGAGAACGGCGCGGAAAGCACGATCACGACATCGGGCAGGAGTTTGGGCCAGGTCCCGTTGCGGACCTTCGGCACTATCCCGGTGGACGCGCCGATGAGCAGCACGATCGCGGCGAGCGCGACGAAGGACCAGCGCCGCCGGGTCCTGTAAAGGCGGCTTGGGGTCGCGATGACCTTACCGCACTCCGGGCAGGTGGACGACGGGGCGCCGGAAAGGTCGTACCAGCACTTGGGGCAGCGTTTGCGGCCGCGGGAGCGATTGGCGAAGAGCGCCCAGCAGCACAGGATGAGGGCGGCGAGCACGAGGGTCGCCGCGAGTCCCCAGAGCACGAAGTCAACGACGTCCCCCGTGAAGCCCGCGCCCGTCATCACCTCGTACACAAGGCTCGGGATGAGCGCCGTCGCGATGACGGCGAGGCCCGCGAGCACGCCCAGCGTAAGGAAGCGCGTGCGCGGAATCGGCGTTGTGCGTTTCGTGTAGACGCCGAACCGGATGAACAGCCCGATGCCCGCGCCGATGAGGAGCCAGAACAAGAACGAGTTGGCGGGCCAACTGAGCATGGTTGAACTCTAATGAGGAGCGGGGACATACAAGCCCACCCCTTGCCCCTCCGGTGGCACCGGCCTTCCGGCGTTGAGACACCAATCATCGTGCAGAAGCTCGATGCCACAGCAACGATCAACTCCCCCGCCAGGTGTCGTAGACCCAGCGGATGGTGTCGCCGGGCGCGAGGGGCGTTGCGCCGGGGCCGCGCGTCGAGAAGGTGTCATTGACGAAGAACTGCCAGTTCTTCTTCGTCTTGCCGGAGCCTTGGTTCGTCAGGTCGTCGATGGCCGTGACGAAGGCGGTCTCGCCATTGCCGGTGGAGGCGGCCTTGACGCCGCGGGCGTGGGCCTTGGCGGCGATCAGCGCATCAAAGGCGGTGAGTCCGGGCGTGTGCGGAAGCGTGATGAAGTGCTTCTGCACGCCGTCGCCGTAGTCGATGATGAGGCGGATGCCCGTGGTCGCGGCGGTGGGTTGGTTTGCCGGAGAAGCGGGCACAACCGGCTGGGTGGTCACGGTCGCCATGCCCGCGAGCGCTTCGGCCGCGGGGTCGCGGACCAGGCCGCGGCTCGCAAGGGCGACGACGAACAGGCCCGCGGCGAGCACAACCAGGACGCTCAGGAGGTTGCGGAGCGTGTGGCGCGTGGCGTTGCTCATGGCGCGGGCTCCGTGGGTGCTGGCTTGGGGACAATCCACGCGAGCGCGTCGAGGTGCTCGACCAGGGCGCGGGCGTGGTCGGCTTCCGGCGCGGCCTCATCGATGAACACCGCGCGGCGCTCGCCCGCGATGCAGAAGGAGACAAAGTAGCCCCCGCGGCCCTCGGTGCTCGCGCCGATCTCATCGAGCGTGGGCAGGCGGGCGGTGCGGCTCGGGTGGTCGGGGTCGGCAAGGCCCGAGTCTCGCAGAGTGTGCCAGAGGCCGGTCCACTGTGTACGCGAGAGTTGGCGGGTCTGCGGCGGAAAGGTCTGCTCGGTTGCGCCGTAGCCGATGGCGACCCGCAGGATGGCATCGGCCTCGACGACGTAGCGGGCCGGGCGCGGCCGGTTCGAGCGGTCCGCCTCGGTGCGGGCGTTGATGAGCGCGCCGAGGGGGATAGGCCGCATGACGGTCACGGCGAGCCAGAAGTCCGCGGGCGGGGCATCGGCGAGCATCGCACTTTGGGCGCGCTCGGCGCGCGAGGGGCCACAGGCGGCAAGGGCGAGGGTGCAGAGAAGAAGGCTGGCGAGTCGCACGGGGGGGAGTGTAAGCGGGAGAGGGGGGAGGGTGCGTCGGGACGAAGGCAATGAGGCATCAGGCATGAGGCATGAGGCACCAAGGCACAGGAACGCGACGGTCCCCGTCTACGCTTGCCGACCATGAAGATCTCCGTCCGCTGGCTCAACGAGTATCTGGAACCCGCGACCATCACCGCGGACAGCGCGGAGGAGACGCTGACGTTCGTGGGCTTCCCGATCGAGTCCGCCGAGGAACTGCCCAACGGCGATGTCCGGCTCGATGTCGAGGTGACGAGCAACCGCGGGGACTGCCTGAGCCATGTGGGGTTGGCGAGGGAGATCGCCGCGGCGACGGGACGACGGCTGCGATTGCCCAAGGGCGCGGAACCCACGCCGATAGGCGGTGCGGACGCGAGTACGAGTGCTTCGGTCGATAACCGGGTCACGGATGTCTGCCGGATGTTCACCGCGCAGGTGATCCGGGGCGTGAAGGTCGGGCCAAGCCCCAAGTGGCTGGTCGATGCGCTCGCGGCGGTCGGGCAGCGGTCCATCAACAACATCGTGGATGTCACCAACTATGTCGCGCTTGAGTATGGCCAGCCGACGCATGTGTTTGATCTCAACGCGCTGGGTGGGGAAGGTGGAGAAAGAGCAGCGCGGCGAGCGAAAGTGGTTGTTCGATACGCGGGCAAGGGCGAGAAACTCGCGCTGCTCGATGGCCGGACGATCACGCTCGTTGGCGATGAGGTCGTGGTGGCGGATGGAAGGGATGGGGGGCGGGCGGTGTCGCTCGCGGGGGTGATGGGCGGCAAGGAGACGGAGGTCACGGCGGCGACGACGGACGTGCTGCTGGAGGCGGCGACGTGGGAACCGGTGACGGTTCGCCGGGCTGCGCGGAGGTTCAACATCCGCACCGATGCGTCGTACCGCTTCGAGAGGGTGGTCGATCCGGGCACGATCGAGCGCGCGGCCCAGCGCGCGGCGGGGCTGATCGTGAAACTCGGCGGAGGGACGCTCGCGCCGAGCGGGGGGGGGATGATCCGCGCGGGCGTGGAGCCGCGACCGTTGACGAATGTGCGGCTGCGTCCGTCGCGCGTGAAGGCGATACTGGGGCATGAGGTGCCGGTGGCGGAGATCATGCGTGTGCTGGGCGCGCTGGAGATCGGGGTGAAGGGGGCCGGCGAGGATGCGCTGGACTGCACCGTCCCGGCGCACCGGCCGGATGTGAGCCGCGAGATCGACCTGATCGAGGAGATCGCCCGCATCCGCGGCCTCGACAAACTGCCGGTGCATGAGAAGGTCGGGGTGCGGGTGAAGCCGCCACAGAACAGCGAGCGGGCGGTGCGAGAGTTGTGCGCTGTGCTCTGCGGGCTGGGTTTCTACGAGGCCATCACGTTCACGTTTGTGCCGGAGAAGGACAGCGCGCCGTTCCTGCCCGATGGCATGGAGGCGCTGCGGGTGTGCGATGAGCGGCGGAAGGCCGACCCGGTGCTGCGCCCCAGCGCGCTGCCGAGTCTGCTGGCGTGCCGGCGGCGGAACCAGGATGGGGGTGTCGAGGGAGATGGCGATGGGGGCGTGCGGTTGTTCGAGTTGTCGGCGGTGTTCGCGCAGACTGGGGGAAAGGAAGTGGAGCGGCGGAACCTGGCACTGGTGGCGGACGCGTGCTTCCCGCAGGGCGCGAAGGGAGCGGAGCAGAGGCAGAACGCGGTGCGGCTGGTGCGCGGGGTGATCGAGAGTGCGGCCAAAGCGATGGGTGGCGCTCACGCGAGCCCCCCCACGGTGGAGTTCGAGCCTATGGCGCACAGCCCGATGCCGGCATACGAGGCGGGAACGTGCGCGGCGGTGTCGATCAACGGCAAGCGGGTGGGCGCGATCGGGCTGCTGAGCAGCGCGGTGCAGAAGGTGTACGACCTGGCGCGACCGGTGGCGATCGCGGAGGTCGGGCTTGATGAACTGGTCGCGCTCTTCCCGCCGCGGGCGCTGGTCCACGCGCTGCCGGAGTTCCCGGCGATCGAGCGCGACCTGTCGCTGGTGGTTCCGGAGCAGACGGCGTGGGCGCAGATCGAGCGGCTGGTCGGCGGCATGAGCCTGCCGCTGCTGGAGGCGAGCAGTTTCGTGGGCACGTTCCGCGGCACGCAGGTCGGCGCGGGAAAGAAGTCGGTCACGCTGCGCCTGCGGTTCCGCGAGGCGAAGCGCACGCTCCGCCACGAGGAGGTTGACCCGCAGGTTAAGGCGGTGGTCGAGAAGGCCAGGAGCGAGTTGGGCGCGGAGATGCGGGTGTGAGAGCGTCGGGGGCATTCCTCTTTAGCCTGCTGTGCAGGCTTGAGGACTGCACATTCAACCCTCACCCCCTCACTTCTTCTGAATCTGGCCGGACTGCCTGTACTTCTCGCGGTACTTGCGTTCCAGCGCCTTGTGCTTGTCGTCCATGTCGAGGGCCCGCCCGTCGATGAAGCACGCCTCGACGTTGGTCGAGACTTCGAGGATGTCACCGTCGGCGATGAAGAGCGTCGCGCTCTTGCCCGTTTCGAGCGAGCCATAGCGGTCGGCGATACCGAGGATCTTCGCCGCCGAGAGCGTGATCGACCGCAGCGCCGCGTCGGGTGCGAGGCCGTGGGCGGCGGCCATCGCGGCGGAATACGGCAGGTTGCGCTCGTGCGGGGTTTCCTCGCCGCTGGCAAGGCACCAGTCGATTTCCGCCGCTTCAAGCCGCGCGGGCAGCGTGTAGGCCTCGTCGTAGGCGCTGTCATCACGACGCGGGAAGCGCATCGTGCCGTTGCTGACGATGACCGGAACGCTGTGGCGTTTGAGCAGTTCGGCGCACTGCGGGGCTTCCGCGCCGCCGACAATGATGCACTTCAGGCTGTGCTTGGCGCAGAAGGAGACGGCCGAGCGGATCTGGTCGGCATCGCCGCACATCGCCAGGATGGGGCGCTTGGCCGCGCCGGCCGCGAACAGGGCCCGCATGGCCTCGAAGCGGAGATCGGTCGGGAGCGAGGCGTCCGCCGCGCGGGTCGCGGCGTAGGACTTCGCGCCGGTGATCATCTCGTCGAGGATGCGGTGGGTGCGGTCGATGTCCTTCTGCTGGTCATCCTCGCTCCGGTCCATCCAAGTGGCGACGATCGGGCGCGACAGGGGCCAGTTGATGACGAGGCCGATATCGGGCACGACCGTCATGTCCTCCCACGTCCAGCCGTCGAGGCGAACGACGCCGGCCCGCCCGGGGATGAGGCCGCCGGGCCCGTCGAAGTAGTTGAGCAGGCCGCCGAAGTTGGTCTGCGGGAAGACGCCGGCGAGGAGCACGCCGTTGGCGCGGGTGACGGGGATGAGCGTCGAGTCGGGGTTGACGGCGACGACGGCGCGGACTTCCGGCGTGGCCTGGCCCACCTCGCCCATGTCGAGCGTGGCGCGGACAGCGGCAATCTCGGTGAGGCCCACCTGGCTGTACGGCGCGATCAGGCCGGGGTAGACGTGCTTGCCCGCGCCGTCGATCATGCGGACACTCTGGGCGAAGCGCGGCAGGGGGCCGTCGCCCAGGCCCTCGATCTTGCCGTCGGTGAAGTAGACCCAGGCATTGCTCAGCGTCGCGCCCGAGACGGTGTGAACGGTGGCGTTCTGGATGACGATGGGCTCGGTCTGCGCCGGGGCCTTGTGGCCGAGGTCTTGGGCGAGGGCGGGGGTGGCGACGAGCAGCATCATCAGTGTTAGAAGCAATGCGCGTGCAGCGCTCGATTGTGGATTGCGGATTGTGGATTGAAGAAGTCGGAAGTCGGAACGAAGAGCGAAGGTGTTGCGGTGCATGGTGTGGTCGCCTTGGAGCGGGCAGTCGGATCGAAGAATGTGTCCCTTCGAATCCGAGTTCTGATCCGTGCTTATCTGTGAACATCCGTGGCTTGAATCTGCGTCATCTGCGTTTATCTGCGGCGGCTTCCGTGTCTCTACTCGTACATCTCTTCTTCGCAGCCGCAGTCGCCCGCGCGAGCGAATCGTGGGTCGATGCCGCGGCGGAGCAGGTCGAGGTACCGCTCGCGCCGGATCGCGTCCGACTGGTTGAGCGCGTGCGCGAGGATCGAGCGGCGTCCGCCCGAGCGGTTGCCATCCGCGGCCTCATCGATGGCCTCGTCCCACGCCCGGTCGTCGGCATCGTAAACGAGTTCGCCCGGTCCGCCGCCACGACCGCCTCCGCCGCTCGCGGCGGATTCGCCTCCGCCGCCGCCACCACCCCCGCGGGTCTCCTGTGCCAGGATTTTCTGGATCAGGCGGGCACGTTCCTCGCCGATCCACGCGCGGCGTTGCTGGTCCTGCTCGAGCGAGAACAGGCAGCGCCCATCGACATACGTCGCCTCGCAGCGCGACAGGCTCGACAGCGGCGGGCCGGACCAGATGGCCAGGTCCGCGTCCTTGCCCGATTCGATGGAGCCGGTGTGCGTGTCGATCTTGAGTTGGCGCGCGGGGTTGAGCGTGACAAACTTCAGGGCCTCTTCGGGCGGGATTGTGCCGCGGGAATACTTCACGACCTTGCCGGCCTCGACATTCATGCGCCGGGCGAGTTCATCAGAATCGGAGTTGTACGAGACGACGACGCCGACATCGTGCATGATCGGCCCGGCGTAGGGGATGGCGTCCTGCACCTCGACCTTGTAGGCCCACCAGTCGGAGAAGAGCGATGCACCGATGGCCTGGTCGCGCACCTCGTCGGCGACCTTGTAGCCCTCGAGGCTGTGCTGGAAGGTGCCGATCTTGAAGCCAAAGTCCTTGGCGACGCGGCAGAGCATGAGTATCTCGTCCTGCCGGTAACTGTGGCAGTGGACCAGCCGCTTGCCATCAATGACCTCCGACAGCGCTTCGAGTTCGAGGTCGCGCCGTGCCAGTTCTCCCTGGGCCGTGCGGGCCTTGCCGTACTCGCGCGCGGCGGTGAAGCGGTCGGCGATGAGCGTCTCGACGCCCATGCGCGTCTGCGGGTAGCGCGAGCGGGACCGCTCGCCGGAGTTGGACTGCTTGACGTTCTCGCCGAGGGCGAACTTGATGCCCGGCGCTGCGCCCTCGATGTGCATGTCGTCGGGGTGGGCGCACCCCCAGCGGATCTTGTTGGTCTGGCTCTGACCGCCGATGGGGTTGGCCGAGCCGTGCAGGTTGTTGACGGCGGTGAGGCCGCCGGCCAGTTCGCGGTACCAGTTGATGGAGTCAGGATCGGTCACATCCTGGATGCGGACCTCGGCGGTGACGGCCTGGCCCGACTCGTTCACGCCGCGGCTGATGCCGGTGTGCGAGTGGCAGTCGATAAGGCCGGGGGTTATGTGCTTGCCGGTGAGATCGAGCGTGCGCAGGTCCTTGGCGCGTCCCGCATCGGATCGGTCCCAGTCGGCCCTCGCGCCGACAAAGCGGATTTTCCCGCCCCCGATGAAGACGACGCCGTTGTCGATCCGGCCCGGGCCGGTAGCCGCGGCTGTCCAGATCGTCGCGCCGGTGAGGAGCAGGCCCTCTTGTGCCGGCATACCAATCGAGCCGTACGGACCAAAGGGCAGGGGCAGACTGTCGGGGATCGCGGCGATGTCATCGGCCTCGGGAGTCTCGGGAACGCGCTTCATCACAAAGGGCGTCGGCTCCTTGCCCGCTTCGGTGGATGTGCCGACGAGGCGGTCGGGCTTGTCGGCGGCCGGCGCGTCCTTCGCCGCGGGCTCGACCTTGGCGGTGATTGTGAGTTCGCCCTCGGAGCCGAAGGGCCGGCCGTCGATCTTGAACGTGATGGACGCGCCGTCGATCTTCACCTGACGGGCGGGGACGTTGCGCGCGCCGATGCGGATGTAGGCAGAGTCGCGCCTTGCGAAGAGGATGGGCGTGTTGCGCGAGGAAGGATCGATCTCGCCATCGGAGTCCTGCACCAAGACCCACTTGCCTGTTGGGAAGCCTGCGCCAGATTCCGCACTGCCACTACCCCTGCCGGAGCGTCCGCCGGGACCGCCGCGTCCGCCCCGCGCGGGTCGATCGCCCCCGCCCCCCC
>Ga0163152_10006419_pt1 | contig 13284 bp, 35 predicted proteins | sample OliLakLV19MP8IB2_FD_148635 | JGI IMG/M metagenome (GOLD analysis project Ga0163152, IMG submission 148635) | Freshwater microbial mat bacterial communities from Lake Vanda, McMurdo Dry Valleys, Antarctica - Oligotrophic Lake LV.19.MP8.IB-2 | ecosystem: Environmental > Aquatic > Freshwater >... | reverse complement strand
GCATTATAAAGATTCTTACAGAAATGAAATGAATTAACCAGCGCTTCGCGCTGGTTTTTATTCAAATAAATTCTATATTTATAGGATCTTCTCATTGCTACTCTATATAACGCATTATATTTTTCTGAACAAAAATTCATCCCCTCCCTAAAGGGAGGGGTATTCTTTTTGGAGAATGATAATCTTCCGCAGCAACTAGTATTTCTTCTAGTGTCTTTTTTGCCTGTTCAACAGAAGTAAATTCATCAGATGGTAGGTGTGCATACTTTGGATCTACGTACATCTGGAGACCAGGCAGAACATTTGAAAAAATTGATTTGTTAAGAAGCGCTACGTATACGGCGTGCTTTCCGAAAACGAATTTTGCATCAGATGTTATGAATGCAAGCTCCTTGCCGCCAACATCTCTGATGACGTAGTTCTCGCCTTCCAGGTTCCATTTGCCACAATATTTCATAAAAAATTCAAATGTCTTGATTCAAACTCTCGGTAGCCAAGAAGTTTTAATTGAACATCACAAAACGTCATGGCATGCTCTCGTGTTTGGAACATCCCGCTGCGTTGCATTAAGCCGTAGTTCTCGTCGTCCTCATCATCTAAATCATCAATTTGCATACGCGCATCGCCAAGATAAATATATGATTGCCAGAAGTTGAATGTTTTTACTTTATCAATTTCTATTCGATCATCTTCGTCGCCCCCATCCTGCTGGGCCCCCGTGGCCGCGCAGGGGCAGTGGATAACTGTACACAAAATACCTTCCTGCGCTAATCTGTAGTTTCCAAGCTCAGGTAATTCAGAAAAACTTCCATGCGATGGAACCATTTGTCCAGACATCGGATCGTTACGTTCTATCGCGACCCACGCGAACATCATCTTCATTGCATTATCCATGATTTTTCCCACTTCAATACTTCTCTGTAGGATAGGATCTTATCGAAGGTTTTGATTGTCATGTGCCATTGCTCTGGCATTAGATCTCCCATACGAACTCTAAACTCTGTTTTTTTTGATTGTGCCCTTATAACAACAGAGAAGTGCTGCGTATTGAAGTTTATCGTAGATACAGAGTTATCTTGCTTATTAATGTAGATGTAATAGCAAGAATAGATTCCAGCTGCCGTTCCTCTTGATTTACATGTACGCATCGAGCGATTCTGATGAAGTCGTAGACGTCCACCACATTTTGGACATTTTGTTTTTGACCAACCGAAATGTCCAAAATTAATCGAAGGAATCCGTTTCATTTAAGCTTCCATAATGTCGGTGCTTTTTTCCAGGATGGCGGGTCGTATCGGCTCCCTCCTACCTGAAAGCGCGCATTCCTGATTAAAAGAATATCTTTATCTTTGGTCATTACAATGTGTAGAAGTTCATTTGATTCGGGCCAATCTATCGAAGCAATGTATCGTTTCCATGCGATCGGATTGATTCCAATCTTCCCAAATCCACCCTCTTCAAAACCAAGATTGCTTACATCGATCGGTCCAGCCGGACACTCGATATCGATATGATTGACCAGCGCCGTTTCATTTGGCCCAAATGCATGTGGAGGTAGGAAATTGAAGATATGTCCAGTCTTGGATATCCAAGTGAACGTCGGTACGTTTCCCTCGTACGATTCGATAGCAATGATGCGTCCTAGCGTTGCTACATCGATACCTAAGAACTTTCCTTTAACTGTTATCTCTAACGGTCTCGGCAACCGAACTCTCATTGAATTCATGATAGGTTCCAAGCTTTTTGATATCGCAGCACTTCTTCGTAAGTGAGAGCGCGTTTCAGCATTTTTATTTCTTCATATTCATTTTCTTTTTTCACAGAAATTTGTGTGACCAAATGTTCATGACGAACATGAATTAAAAACTGAGGCAATCGATATACTTCTTGATTTACAAAAACAGGATTGTGTCCTAAAATAAACGCACCATAATGGTATGAAGCAATGTTTCCACATAGCCACCATTGCCTATAATAGCGCAGGTCCTGCGCTTTTAGCGGGCCATTACAAACTTTACACATATACTCTGCGTGTATTCGTTTCAAGTCATTGCCCACGATTTGTAGTAACGAAGAATCTCTTTGAATGACATCGAGTGATCGAAATTTTTCAGTATTTGTGCGTCACCGTCAGCACTGAAAAACTGCGTTCTACCAATCGGTTTTAGATTTACACCAACGATAAACTTATCGAAGTGATAAATTTTCCTCGTAACAGACCCAACTCCTCGTTCACCATCAGATTCTTTAGAAGCTGTTCTTTTAAGTTTTAGATAGAAATGGGAGTTTGGATAACAGGGATCATCTCTGGTGATAGGGCATTGGTACATATCCACGATTGATTTATCATCACCACCGCTTGGCATTTCGAAATTAACCAGCGTTTGAAGATACACTAGGTATTTCCCGCACATCTCGCAATAGTAAGCGTTTTCGATCATGCCAATACCCAAAACTGGTGGTATCTGAAGATCTCGTCATAAGACATCAACCTAGGGAACTGCTTGTACCAATCATCACAATAAAATGTGGTTAGATCCTTTTCCATATCTATTTGGACGTTAAATCGTTCAAGTTTCAATTGAACGTAATTTAATTCGGCGTAGTAGTGAGATAATTGTAATTCACCACTTGGACAGTAGTAAACGGTATTGCTCATCGCTGATTTTGTCTCAATGCTACAGATTGGACATCGATCTAAATGAAATGATACAAACACGGCGTGTTCTACGCTCGTTTACGATCCAGCCACATCGTCACTTCACACTTCTATTTTGGCAGGCCGGGAGAGAATCGAACTCTCTTAGAAACGCTTTGGAGGCGTTTTAGCACCCTGTACTCCGACCTATTGCATTACCTGAGCTTTAAGCCATCTTTCGTGAAAAGCCAAACACTCTTCTGGTGTATATATCGGCTTTTCAGCTATTAGTGACGCCCAAGTTTTCTTATCTCTGATGTTTGACCAGAAACTCATATCTTTTACATATAGTATCTCAACCGGATATTGGTGAACGTAATGGTTGCCCCATAGAAAGCGGGCGTTATCCATTGACGAACAAATGCCTTTTCTATTTACGCCCTCTTCAGTTACAGCCGTAACTATTTTGGCGCTGCATATCGGACACCGAACGCGTCGCGGCACAACTCACTCCCAGAGTCTGGTAGCCAATGCTCTATTAGAAGAATCAGACCAAGCATGCTTAACGAGGTAAACAATTCGCTCGCCTGTCATCCAGCAAAGTAGAGCTACGAGGCCTCCAATGGACGTGACCATCGACGTCACCATCGCTGAGCCTATGAAATTATTCCAGGTGAAATCATCTGAAAAATTAATCCATGAATGCGTAAGAATGGTGGCAACAAGAATTATCAATCCTAACAAACCGGCTACTGCTGCGAATGTAGTAATTATACTCGCCGATTCAACTATGATTTGAAACTGTTGTCTGGCCAAAGACTTTACGATCCCTATAAAAAGGAAACTAAAAAATCTTTTAAGACGCTTCAGAAATAATCTGATTCTATCCATGTTCAGCTTTAACCTCAGAACATTATCGTTTGAATTTAGTACCAGCGAGGGGACTCGAACCCATACTGCCGAGTGTCTAAAACTCGTGCCTCCTAACCAATTGGGCTACGCTGGCAAATAAGGAACTTTGCTTTCACTCATTCCTAGTAACGGAGATGGGACTCGAACCCGTGAACTACCTCGCCCTAAAGGGCAAGGCTTCTGAAAGTATCCGGCGAATTTATTTCGCCGGATATCGCAAGGCTCGTCCCGAGCCCCATTGTTACTATTATATAACGCATTATATTTTTCTGTAACAAATAATTCATCCCCCTCCCTAAAGGGAGGGGTATTCTTTTTGGAGAATGATAACCATTGAACCAAGTAGGCTTGAGCAACAGTATATATCAGCAGTTTACGACAAATTAAGATACCGTTGAATTTCTGGAAGCCTAGACTCCCAATATAGCAAAAACTTTGCTATGGCCGGAAATCTCTCTTCGTCAGATTGAAATATTCGTTTCGACATAGTGAAAAACTCGTTAAAATATTCACTATTCATTCCCAAAGCTATTTGGCTTGCAGTAAGTTGCTGCATTGAAATTTGAAGAGCCTGAACATATCCATTAGCAAGTCTAATCAAACCCCATTGGTTGGGTTTACTGGCTAGCATTTGCTTATAGACTAAGTTGCCGCCTACAAGAAATACATTAAGAGGAGCGCCCATTTCGTTTTTGTGAAAATTGTATAAATACTGACCGCTATCGCCGATATAATTACCGGACTCGTCTGTACTCATCATTAATCATCGGGTTGCGCTCATATACCGCTATCGACTCCGGATCGATATCCTCGCCGTTGAAAAACTTATGAAAATGAACGAACGACTCGCGCGCCTCGTCTTCAGTTTCATAATCGAAAAACGTTTCATCGGCGTTCTTGTTTTTTACGACGATGTCAAAGCAACCGTCATCTCGTTCTATAATCATGCCATCACCAATAGTTTTATGTATTTTGCGTATGTCGGAAACTTAGCGAGTGCCGTTGCCAACTGATCGATGTACTGAGGTCGTACTTTAATTTCATTTAAAATGAAAGCCTGAATCGTTTCAGATGTCATGTGAGACAAATAATATTGATAAGGCAGTACTGGCAAACCAAACTGGATCTCAGCGCATGGATTCATGTACTGATTTGCAAGAAACAGATCGAATGTCGGATGACCCATTTGTTATGCGAATGAAAAGAGTTTCAGGAATTTGTGATACTGAGGATAATGATTTTGAATGGTATCGAACAGTGCGGTCATACCTTTAGGGTTATCATTTGACTCGTTAACGATGAACTGACGCACTTGTTCGTCTGTCGTCATTTTGGCAAGCAGATCTTTGAAAGATGGTCTAATCATCCCACGACGCACAGCGCTAGGGTTTACAATCGACATCCCAATGACTTCGGATACTGTCCAGCCAAGTTTTAACTGTTTGGTTTGATCTGCCGGTAAAATCTCAATGTCTTGCCGGATCGGCATCCTACCAACAAAGGTTCGTTCGCCAATGAATTCAACTTTGTTTTTGTTGAAAACCCTATCCCAGCCAGCCATGTAGTTTGCGTTGCTCAATCATCCTTCTTCTGGCCTCCCAATAATTTCTTCAGCCAAGAAGAAGGGGCGACTAGAAAACCACCAACAACCAACACGATTACAATCGACATCACTATACCAATAGTACGTTCCATTATTTACTCCAGCACTTGACACTTCTTGTTAATGGCTCGATAGCCAGATTCTAAAAGAGTTCTGATTACTTTTCCTTTAGCCTTCTCAAGGGAGTCTTCGTCATCTTCGCGTTCTTGCCAGCGACCATTTGCATCTTGATAGATAACTTCCCATACATATTCTTTAATCGGATCGCGAGAGGTACATAGTATGTGAACGTATGTTCCCTCACTAGCTGATAGCCAATGGCTTAGCTGAGCAAGGTCTCTTGCAACGCCCGCTAGCCCATTAACACTTGTCTGTTCCCATTGACAAATGAACCACTTCAAGACATCAACCTATAACGTTCTGCAAGCAGTAAAGCTTCTTCATAAGAATCACAAAACTTCACATCAGAAATGTAAAGAGAATATTGTGGAACGCCGCTACCAACAAATTTTTCGCTCATCGTAATATCTGATGACGTACCAAGTACCATGTCTCGTGGTGGCTCCCACATCCCTGGAATGTACTGAACCGTCTCAAACACGCATGAAAAAAACATATGATTGCGATTTGTAAATACAAAATACTTCATAGCATCACTGCGTATTTGCCTTCGATGATTCGCCATCCAAAATTTTTCAGAGCTTCTAAAGCGAGTTGCTTAGCCTGATCGATCGTTTTTACTTCTTTTCGATCGCCAGTAGCAATGATTCGACCTTTGTCATCATAGATGTCGTAACAGATCTCGCCAGTCGTTAACTGATAGATTTCAGCAATCATTCCGCCATAATTTGTTTGGTCTTCGTCTATGTAAGCCTTAGACACAAGATGCTCTTTCATTTTGGTTATCTGAGGCATCCACGGAGAACAATACTTCATCCCATTACCTTTAGAGCTACAAGGTAGCGACGCGCCTTTTCATAATCAGTAAACATTTTCATTTCATCTGCGTAAAGATAGATGCCTTTATTTTCGCCTGGGAGGCCCACCAGAAAGCGTTTTCCCTCGTCTTTGCCCTTTACGCCAGCGCGAACCTCCAAGAGCTTATAAGCCCACGTAGGCGCCGCATCACGTTCTTCGGGAAGTATCACGGCCCATTTCATTTGGGTATCACGGCCCGTTAGTATCATTTGGGTGACCGACGAGGATCGAACTCGCGCATATCTGATTCACAGTCAAACGCCTTAACCACTTGGCTACGGCCACCACAGATCACTGATTTGGATCCTCTTGGCCCTCTGGAATTTCCCATCTGACCAAGCCTTCCATAAGTTTACTGCCTACTTTAGATAGTCTTTCCATTTCTTTCAAATGGACAATTATCTGGCTTGGTCTTCCACCAACCTCACATTTGACCAATGTCTCTTTCATACGAATAAGGACACGCTCCAAAATTTCCTGTTCTTCAATTATGAAGCCTGCTGCTTGTTTTACATTTTTCATACGCGACATCGTTTATCCTGGAAATAATTAAACCAACACTCGGAATTTAAGATCCAATATCTTAAAACCATATTCTAATGCCAGTTTTTTACCACTATCTAATAGTTCTGATGGATCTTCTCCATCAATAAAATTCCATTCAGCAAGTGGGTAAAAACAGCAAGACCAACGTGGCGCTATGTCTATACCAGGCGCTATGTCTATACCAACAGAACAAACGATTGTTCCATCTGGAAGTTTCATGACCCAATCGTCATCTTCCTTTTCCCAATCAAAACAAGCTTTAGCTCCATCGAAATACAATTGCTTCCACCCCTCTGGAGTATACCTTTTCTTTCCATTCTTTCCATACGTATAATCAATATAGAAAATGCCGCCAACAGGCATGGTCATCGGCTGTACACTTACCATTGTATTTGCAAATAATGGAAAAGACGCCTGACGAACTATAGGAAAGGTTATGCTTGTAAATGGCTGTATTGGCTTACTCACACCACCTTTATATCAACGCTTTGGTCAACAGTCGGGAATCGAACCCGCATCACCCCTCTCAACGGGGTACCCAGTTTACCATTAACTGTACAATTGACTTTACTTACCTTAATGTTGCAGTCGGGTCTCGAACCCGCATCTCCCGTATATAGTAACGGTTGCTCTAGCCACTGAGCTACAACGACATTAAGGAAACATCACAGTCGGAATCGAACCGCTTCTCCCTATATACTAGGGCGACTGAGCCATTCAGTCTGCAATGATGTTAAATTTTCACTCCCAATAATCTCCCCAGTTATCTTTGAATTCAGTTTTCAGACGTTCCAAATAAGCATTGGTCTTGATTTTCATCATGTACAGTTTATCGCCAACAATACCTTTGCAGACGACGCCCTCATTGACTTTGTACTTACCTTTACGAACATCTTCTGATAAAGCACCGCTATAAGTACCGGAGTAAATTATTTTAGCTAAATGGTATTCAGGAATTTTGCTTCCAGCTGGGTTTCTTGGATTATCATCGAACTGACCGAAATCTACTGCAAATGACCATGGATCAACTATTCCGATACCTTTGTAATCGGTAGCGACATCGATCAATATCAAACGTTTCGGATCGTTTTTTTGGTGTGTACCGGCAAAAGACAAGGCTCCTAGGAATTCGGTAAAGATAATTACTTCGCCATCGTCTGCCGCATATTTATGCGGAATCGGATATTTACCAAGCTCTCGATAGGTTTTGTTGAAGATCGGAACGGCCTCTTCTAATCCAGGATGCGCTGCATTGAACTCGGCGATGCCTTCCTCATTTAGCTCAAAGCGATCTCGTCGTGTACCAAAATGGGTCCAGCCTTTGTTCCAAACCCAATGAAGATTGGTGCCATCGTACTTCTCGAATACAATGCACTTCTTCAGAGGGCAGGCTGTACTGTCCTGAATTTTGGGATATACGAGTGGGACTTTCATGTCAGAACCATAAGACGCATCAATCCCTTGACGTTCTCGACAACGTTAGGACGAGCCAATAAAGCCTTCTTTGTGGTTGGTTCAAGGCGCCATGCCGATTCAAGTCCGTTGCAAGAGCAATGGCTGGCGTTGACCTCGAACAGATCGTCTCCACGGCGCAGCAATACGAAAGCGTCTCCTTCGTAGGATGCTGTGCTGTATTCGGCATACAATACCTCGAACTCATCAAGACTGCCCGCAGCCAGTCCAAATTCAGACATTACGTCTTCTTTGCTTTTAAAGTGACCATGATATACTTGCATTGTGTTTCCTAAGTTTTAAGCGTCCGAAATATAAAGCATGCTAACTGCCATGCAATAGAACATTGGTCACAAAAGGGAAAGGCATCTTAACGATGCCTTTCAGTGGACCCTATCGGTACCGCCCCGATTTCTACTGCGTGCAAGGCAGTCGTGTTACCTTCTGTCACCAAGAGCCCGTAACTATAAGTATATATCACTCATTTCATGAACTACCTCGCCCTAAAGGGCGGGAGGGGTATTCTTTTTGGAGAATGATAAGCGAAATACATGTTACATGAATATATCTAGTTTAGGATCCAACGGGCGCACTGTAGTATCTGACTTCTCTCTAAGTTCCTGAGCATGTTTGGGGCATGCCGGATATTCGGATTTGTATTTTTCTTTTATGACGTACTTCGCATTTTTCTCGCAGCGTCGTTCCAAAAAACCGCCAGTATTCGTTTTGGTGCGGATGAAATACCGGCAACAGTTCTTGATTTTGTGCTTGGCACGTTCAAGAATGTTTTCCCACTCAGGGTCTTTTGGATCAAATTCAGTCACGTCAATACAATAAGTTTAGGATTAAGCGGAGTAATAGTGGCCTCTATTCTGAAGCGCATTTCATTGGTGTGCTCGACACAGGCATGATACGCACTGTTTCGCCACCAATAGATATTAAATACTTTGCAGGTTTATTGCATCGCGAGCTAACAACATTTTCATTTGGGTATTTAGTGACGACCATTCGTTGGCACTTCATACCATTACCTTTAATCTGTAATCTATAAACTCTACAAAGCAACTAGCTGTTAAGTTTTTGTAAATCGAAATATGATCTATGCAAATTACCTTAACAACCCTAATGCATTCCCTATCGAAATGAACACGATAAACTGCGCGCTTTTTACAAGCGCCAGGTCCGCCTGCTTCATAATACCCACAGTTCACAACGTACCGCTCTCGTGAACTAACCGCTCCAATGATGCGCGAGGAATTACGCATTGATGTATAAGACCGAGTATGACTTCCGATTTCTTGTTGTTTCCACCAGCGTAAGAAAGTTTATTGGCCAAGATGGTAAGCAATTCAGTTGTACTGAGAGCTGAAATATATTTAGGTATTTTCTTCACATCATCACCTTAAGTCGATGCTCTATCGGCTCAATCGTGCAATTGGATAGTAATTTCATAAATGGTTTAACGTGCTCTTTACAAACTTCAAATTGCATATCAACACCAGCGTCTGCGTAGTAGATAATAAAAGCTGTTATACTTACACAACTAGCTCCTACGTTATCTCCAACGCCTCCAAAGCAAGTTACTTGATCGAATACGTATTTCATGTCATCACAGTCAGTTTTCCATTAAGAACACGTAATTTGTACTCTGCGTGCTCTCTGTAGAATGTTGAGTGTTGTGCACACACATTAATGTAATCCCTACCGCTTTGCCATATAGCCGTATACTTACCTGGCTTCAAACAATACGCTGCCGGAACCGAGTACATAGCACCGGAAAATAGCCATCTGCATCGATGATCGGATCGATGATATGGCGGCGGATCAATCATAACATTATGAGCAACCTCGCATCCAAAGGATGGATGACACAATTGTGATTCTGTTCTCGGAGCATCGAGACATGCATCGAACAAAACATGTAAATCCTTCCGCCAAAATCTGAAGCTATCACTATATATTTCGCTGGATTCCCACAAAACTCAGTTCCACAATCTTTGTAATGCTGGCAGGTTGCTGTCACAGAAACACATTCAATTTAGGATCTAATGGAGTTAACACGTAACCTTGGCAGTACAAAGGATCCATCCACTTTTTCCCATGCTCATAACAAAGATCCCAAGTGTGATGAGCCTCTACTCGTTCCAGATCAATGGATAGGGTAACGTATGATAAAACGAATTTAGCGGGTTTTTTACACTCGACACCTGCTCTCATACCTAATCCGAGCGCGGAGCATTTAATCATAACATTACCGCAAGCTTCGCGTTGATCAATTCAACATTAAAAAACTTTGAGACTGATGATTTAGTGAAATTGTCGCCATGCTCTGCGCATAGAACAAATTGATCATTAGTATCTGATGAGTCTTTAAAACTAAAAACATACTTAGCAGGCTTACCGCAATTTGGTATGTCGTGGTGAGGTCTATCACAATGACCGCAAAACTTCAAAATGGTCTCCCGGCAGAAGTCGAATCCGCAACCTTTAGTTTCGTAAACTAATGTACTCATTACAGCAGATCATGTCATAACAATCGCTTTACGGTTTACGAAATAGTCCTCAATATTCTTCGCAAGCAGAATTATACCTTGCATCAAGACTATTGTATCGTTCCTTAAGTTCATCGAGAGCAAGCTTCAAACAAACTATTTCCATCTCAGGATCGTAATAATCTGGCAACCAGTCATTAGAATCTTGAAGAAATAGATCTATAGCTTTTTTAACCTGTTTTTTGTTCATGCTCTTCTTCAATTTCTTCAATCGGTTGGTCATGCCAAATTCTAGCGCTAGTCATGTCACAAAGATGACAAAATGCCGCCAGCTCATTCATGACGCGTCGATCATTTCTGTAGCTGTCGTTCTCGCCTTCAACGTAAGTAAGAGCGTTTAGCTGTTCAAGATTTAGAACTATTCCATACTCACCAATCTTAGTTAGACGGAAACCATGCCGATCAGACTTGGTTTGAAACTTCATTTCTTTTTTCCACGGCTTTTCAAGGTCATGGAGAAATAGAACGAGCAACGCATCTGACAATTTTATTGGCAGAGGTCTCATAGTAGATAGGGATGCATGTAGCGTTATCGCTATGTTCATAACCTCTGTAACATGATCTAGATATCCGCCAGGCCACGCTTGATGATTATTGGACGAGCCCCAAGCCTCTTTGAAACGAACAAGGTTATCGCCAAAAAGCGACTCACATTTATCCCCGTTGGGGGACTCGATGAGCCAAATCATTTCGTTTAAAGGAAGCATCATTTCATGACCGCATACTTGCGCATTTTGATGAATCGCTTGCCTGCGTCGGTATTACCAATAATCATTGCAGGGCAATTAACCTGTGTGACGGTAATGAGAATATCCATCTTTGGAAAGTTGCCCTCCGCCACAAACTTGTGACGAAAATCGGTCGCGACTGGCGGAGCGAACTGAGTAAGCCTCATCACGACAGCGCCGTTCATACCCTCCGCAAGAACGTCCTTCTTGAAGATTTCAAACTCGGGCGTGTAATAATCAATTTTTAGGTCTGCGGACATTTGGTTTTTTACTTTCTTCTGTTTCAGTTACTGGATGAACTGTAATTGTGAATTTAGGATCAGCCTGAGCTTCCCTAAAAATTTCCGTCCAAATCTCTTTAAGAGATTTTTTGATCTTAAGTCTGGCTACGAGTTTTGGAAGCATAGTCTGCTATGTCTTGTAAGACTTCTTCAAGGCCCATTACGGATTGGTTTTCAATTTTAGGAAAGCGTATTGCGTCATAAAGCTCTTTGAGATGAACCTGCTCTTGCGTTTTAAGCCGAATTTTTAGTGTTAGTTTTGGTATCAATGTTGTTTCGCAAGGCTTGCGCTTTCTCACGCATAGTTTGCTTTTTAGCAAATTCACACAGTTCACCGTAAAGCTGAATAAACATTATGCTTCCATGATCATAAATTCTAAATCTGGCTTTTAATTTAGGGACACTCATGTCATACATTTGAGTTTTTGAAATTGATCAAAACTCAGAACCTTGATACCAAACTTGACAGCCATCACCTCGTCAAAATATCTCATTGCGTCCAATGCATCATCAAAGAAAGGCTGATTCATTGTTGCACCAGGGCATACAATGCTGTATTGACGTTTTATATCGTCAAACCAAATTTTTATAAAATGCCTCTCAGAGACTGACCAACGAAAATATTCAGGTACCGTGTATCTGTATCTGTATTGTCCATAATTAGCTCTAGCCTCATAGTCTTTTTCTATCCAGGGCCCGAAAATTAAGTCATACATTTTAGTTTGTCATACTGCTGATCGGTTAAAACGGTATAGCCGTGAGCCCTAGCATACTCATCAATGCTTGACTTAGCGACATGTAACGTATGGAATACCATACGTATCGACTTCAAATTTGAAGTCACTGCCCCTCCACTAGTCAATGACAATGAGTAAGGTAAGAATCGAGCAATGTATTCATGTGGAGCTTTAATTGTGTTAATAACTGTAATGATAGGAATTTTTAGAAATGCGTCAGTAACATCATATCGATAGTGCAAAAGCTCCCGATCAAAATCTTCCATTTCCAAATACCACGGAGTAAGAACTTTCATGTTAGCGATTTAAGTTTTTCGAATTCACAAAACTTTTTCAGCTCGTTAATTTCCAAAATTGCGTAATCGTTACCAGGTTCGTACTTTATTTCAATTCCGAAACCGCGAAGTTCGTGTATAAACGCTGGAAGAATATCGTTATTAAATACTTCTTCCGTTATACTTCGATCTGCATTTGTAACTTTAGGATCGCTCCAATGATAAATAGACGTGTGCGAAATGAATATGGAGCCAGGAAGTTTGCTTTTATTCTTATATCTATCAAGCTCTTGAAACAACAAGTTTGGAATTTTATTCAGACTTGCCTCGACCTGTTCAGCTATCTCGCTTTCAGTAATAGAAATGTAATTAGCTTTCTGGCATCTAACAAAACTATCAAGAACACTTTTTTTAAGGGCTAATGCTTTCATAGAAATGGTACCATCTTGTCCGGTGTGAACTACCTCGCCCTAAAGGGCGAGGCTTCTGAAAGTATCCGGCGAATTTATTTCGCCGGATATCGCAAGGCTCGTACCGAGCCTTCTAACATTTATTGCCGCATTAATATCTCTATCAATGGCG
>Ga0163152_10006418_pt1 | contig 13286 bp, 17 predicted proteins | sample OliLakLV19MP8IB2_FD_148635 | JGI IMG/M metagenome (GOLD analysis project Ga0163152, IMG submission 148635) | Freshwater microbial mat bacterial communities from Lake Vanda, McMurdo Dry Valleys, Antarctica - Oligotrophic Lake LV.19.MP8.IB-2 | ecosystem: Environmental > Aquatic > Freshwater >... | reverse complement strand
TATCTATATGTTTGTGTAGATTCTACGCCCGATAATGCCGTGTGGATGGCATTAACTCTCGTCTAGCAGTATGGTTACTTAGCACGTAAATCAAACTACCGGCGCAATCAAAGCGCCTGTAGCGTGGGTACAGGTGCTTTGATTGCCTATGGCTGCTAACGACCCACTAAAAAAGCAATCATCATCACCCGTTGAACCTTGCCACCAAGCGACAAGTCCCACCGAAGTTGGGAAGTTGTCTCCCAAATCCAAGATTCGTAAATCGCCTGTGCCACCCGCATAGGTATAGCAGATTGCAAATTGGCTTCCGCTTGGATCGCATATCCGACCATCAATTAAAATCTCCCACTTGCAACCTGATAATCCATTGTCGTGCCCCGAACCGCTACCACTGCCAACATAATTCAATGTCCAAAATCCATTCATTGCAGTGCAAAGACAACTACCTGGACTTGATACGCCAGAAATAAAAACGACCATTTGCGCCGGCCCTTCCTCGTCACCACAGCAGTGAATAGGAATAATCGTAGGACAGCAACAGAATGCTCCTGGATAACCACCGCCCATTACGACTCCTCCCCTGGGCAAGTGTAGTAAAGCTGCAAAATGTCCCACTGCCCATCGCCGCTATCGTATCCAGGTATCCAAACAGCGTAGCCTTTTGCACCATCGGGCTGCCCATTGAAAAGTGTGAACGGATCATAAACGATTAGGTCTTCCATATCTTCGATATCCGTTCCCGTCTCGTCGATGTGAATTGCGGTGGCACTACCTGCGGAAACGCCAGACGTGATCTGGATTCGGATGATGTTGGGTTGTTCTTCGCCACCCTTCGGCATGAAGCGTATCACTGCCCACTTGGCCGCCTCTTCACCCGACTCTTTCCAGAGTATTTGTGCAGCGCCTTGTGCGGCACTCGTTAGCTGGGTTGCATCTCCATCCTTCACATCGACCCAGGTGTCGTCCTCGTCATCGACGTATATCTTGCATGGTGTCACTCCTGCAATTATCGCCGAACCAATTTTGCCGGCGTCGAGAGTTTCTTGAAGAATCGCAAACTTGCCCGCATGACTCGCTGTAGTTGGTGTCGTGACTGAGAATCCAAAAGCGTTCTTAAACTCTTGGAGGTTGTCGGTCGGAGTGTATATCACCGCACCGACGCCGACTACAGAAAAGCGGTCGAGTGCCGCACCCGTTGTATTCTTGACCTTGATTATGCCGCTGCTATATGGAACTTCCGTGCGAGAACCAGTGCTATCACCACGTTGCGAACGAATAGCCGCATCTTTGAATGCGTTAATCGTTTCGGCGTTGAGTAGCGATTTGAGCTTGTCGCCCGGCTTTGCTCGTTCGATGAGGGACATGCCTTTGCGGTTGCTCATGCGCAAAGCCCCAAGGCAGAGAAGTCCGCATCGTAATATACCTGCTCGATGTAAACGGCATTCGGTCGCTTGGCGATTGAGTAAGCCGTGGCGTCTTCAACGTCGTCATACGCTATCCACATATAGTGCCAACCGAGCTTATCGATGTCCTCAATGCCGCCAATGGTCAGCCCCGTTTTGCTCTCGCTCGCCAAGAACTTGAAGGACAGATTCCATTTTCCGCTCTCATCTTCAGTGCCAGCACATCCAGCGAAAAGCAATTCGCATTCGCCGTACTCGATTCCGTTGATCGTGATTGTGTCATCGTTGGTCTTGCCTGCGCATTGCCAAATTGCCTCGATGTATTCAGCATCCACGTCATCCGCTTCAAGTTGTGAATTGATCGTGAAAGAAAACGTCGGGATTTCTATATCGCAGCCCTCGACCTTTTGCTTCCCGTTTTCCTTGACGACTCCAATCGCTCCCTTATGGTCAGGCGGGTTAGTTCCATATTTCTGGATGGTCGAGATGCTTTGCGTGATGTGCCCGCTGCTGGTCGAAATGTCGAATTGGAATGAACAAACACCGGGCGGTTTGATCCACTGAACTGTGCCCAGAAAGATGGTGGGCGTGATTTCTTCCACGGAGACATTTACATCGTCTAACACGAAGCCATCGAGCGTACTGGACATACTCAAAAGCAATGCCGCCCTGGCGGTCGTCTCATCCGTCACGCCTTTAACGATGTAGACCCGTTGGATCTTGTTCCCGTCTCTGGTTCTCGCTTTTACCTTTTCTTCAACTGTTGCCATTAGCCTCCTAATCTATTTCAATGCCGTCAGCATCTTTCAATGCGTCCGTGTTGTCTGCGATTCGCTCAAGCGCAGCTAGTTGCTTTTCCACGCTCGTGACTCGTACCGTCTGAAGAGCTCGGGCATTGAACGTGCCACGAACTAATGAGCCAGCATCCGCTGCGGCAGCACCGACTTGCTGGTTGAGCGATTTAGAACCCGACTTGCCCGATTCATTTGGCTTACCATCCGCCGCTTCTTTCTTCGCTTTGGCGTCTGCAACCGCTTTTTTGAATCTGGCACGAGCAGAGTTCAATTGGCTCTCTGCGTCTTTAGTGGATTGATCCGCACTCGCCTCATTAGCTGCCAGTCGGTCTTGATGCGCTTTCTCGATAGCGGCTAACGCACCTTCGTGAGTTGCCGATTCTGTATTGCGTTTTGCCTGTCGCTCGTTTTCCAATCGAGACAAAGCAGAGTTTGTAGCGTCATCTATTCCCGTTCGTTTCTTCTCTAGTTCAGCGTCTATGGCAGCGTTCGCTTGTTCGGTGTTGGCCGATTCGTCAAACCACCCCTTGATGGTATTCCATGCTTTCTGTGCCCAAGCCTGCATCGTTGCCCAACTCTTCTGAAAGAAGCCAACAAAAACATTCCAGCCCTTGCTGATAACGCCTACCGTCTCGATCCAGCCAACCGCCAAGCCGTGCCAGATAACTTCCGCACCAGCCAGCAATGATGCCCAAGCAGAGGACAACGTGCCGACAATCCAGCCTGTGAAGCTGCCCCATAAACCTTTGAGGAAATTGACGCCCTTGACCCAAACCAAATTGAATGACGCCCACATGACCTCGGCGGCTTGGGATATGTCCCCGGCGGCTAGGGAGTCTTTGATTCCGCCAAATACTTCGCCGAAGAATGCTCCAAGTTGGGATAGTTTCCCCTTGATCCAGTCCCAAGCCTTCCCCATCGCACCGGTGGCCCATAGGACGACGCCAACCAATGCCGTGACTCCAACGATAACCAAGCCGATTGGAGTCACCAGAAACGCTATAACGCTGCCTATGGCCCCAATAACCGTGCCAGCGATGGCGAATGCTGAAGATATAAACCCGATAACGGCCGACAATCCGGCCAACGCCGAACCAATGAGGGAGATTGTTGTGCCAACGGCAATCAAAGCCGCACCGAAAGCAGCTACTCCCAAAGCCACTTTCATGGCTAGAATTACCACTTCCTTGTGGGCTTTGATCCAACTGGCAATCATGCCGACGTAGCGGCGTGTGGTATTTAGCAGGTCGGTAATGTCATCGGCCAATGCACCACCAACCCCAACCACTGCGGCTTGCCAAACGGATTTGAGTCGTGTCCAAGCATCGGCTAGTTCGGCAGCTTTCTTTGCGTCTTCGGTGGTGACAAGACCTTTGACCTCGGCCCGCAACTTCCGAATCTCATCGCCGCCCGCTTTGAGCAATGGCATCATCTGTTGACCCGCTCGACCAAATACGGCAAACGCTACCGCTGCCTGTTCGCCGGGGTCTTTGATGTTCTTAAAACTATCGGCGATGCGTTCGAGTTGTTGGTCTGGCGTAAGTGCTGCGAGTTCTTGCGCCGACACACCCAGTAACTGAAACGCTCGTTGGAGTTCGGCCGGTGCTTTGGCTCCTTTGCTTTTCAATAAATCCACATTGCGGGTTAAGCGAAATAACCCTTTTTCCATCGTGTCAAGATTTGTTCCACTGATTTCCGCAGCATGTCCCAATTCGGACAACGCTTCGACTGATGCGCCAGTACGAAGTGCCATCTTGTCGAGTTTGTCCCCGACCTTCGCAAACATCACGACGGCGGGAATGAAGGCGGCGGCAGCAGCTGAACCGAGTGCAAAGACTTTGGAGCCGATGGCGGTAATCGACGCCCCGAACGCCTTTAACTTCTTGGATGCGGCCGTTAGACCTTGCTGAATGTTGTTCTTTAAGCTGAGTTCGACGAAGGCTTTTCCAGCCCTCACTCCAGATGCACTTCCTGCCATACAGGTATGTATGGACGTGCGTTTAGAAGTTAATCAACCAACTAATTTGATTAGCTTAGAATCGCAATTCATTTTCTTGCGGTGTCACCCAAAAGAGTGTAGGCTATCCGAAGGCGAACACGTTTTCTTGAATCCAGCTGGCATCGGCGAAAGCCCTTGCCGGCTTTTTTTGTCTTCTAATCGGGAAAGGAGAGCGACCATGCGAATGACGAACGCTCCATAGTCGGTCGAGCGACAAGCGATGCGGCACCGCAGGTTGTGCCGGGACACTCAGCAAAAGACAGGAGTAAGACCATGCGATTGTGCATGATCCGTGGGCCGTAATGCAAACTCAAAAGGTTGGCGTGGAATTATACAAGGGGCGGGTCTACTGGCCGAAAGGCTTGGTGGCCCGCCCCTATCTTTTTGGCCGCTACTTGATGGAGTTTCGCCAGATGTTCGGCAGCTCGCCACGCACTTGTTCTTCCGCTGGTCCCATGAAGGGAAACGCTCGGTACTTTACCCGTATCGTTTTCGATGGTCCTCTTGTGCCATCGTTGCGGCGGGGCTGACGTAGAAAGATGGAGTGCATTCCGCCATATTCCAGCACATCCGCCCCAGGATTCTTTCCGAAACTGAGAGGGCCAGCTACAACGGATTCCCTGCCTGGATCAAACGCAAAGAAAATGAGCTTCTTGAGTGAGCCTTGGTGCGATGATGGTGGTTGTCCTGGTGCGGATGACTTCTTGCGCTTGCGAATGGATGACTTGGCCGCAGTCCGAACGTAGGCTCCCCACTTCGATAGAGCTTTTCGGGTGCCCTTATCGACGGCTTGCTTGACGGCAGGCCGGTCGAAGAAATACTTGAAATTGATTTTGACGGGACTAGCCACAGAACTTCTCCCAAACGCCTTTTAGATCTTTCACGTCGATAGGTATTCCTTCCTTCACAGCTTTGCGGTAAGGGTTGCGGATGGGTTTGTCCTTCGCACCACGCCACATATTCTGAAGAGCGACCGTATGGTCCCATGCACCAGCAGCCATGCGGATTAACTCGCCGAAGGTGTACGGCCCCGGCTCGACGCCTGCTTGGCCGGCGACTTCGTGGATGGCGTCCCAAGCACTGCCTTGGCGATTTGTTCTGGCGTTAGCTTCGCTATCTTGCTGTTCAGCCCCAGATTGATCTGTTTCTCCGCAGCCCTCCCAATCGTCAGCAGCTTCTTCATCTGCTCCCGACGCTCGTGGGGAAAAAAATCGGTTAGTTCCTCCATCATGGCGTCAGCGGCGTGTTCGATAGAGTCGCCTACCAGCGCTTCTCCAAATTGGATGTCTGAAACCTTGCGTTCTTCGCACTGTTTACGACAGATGACGTAGAGCACATCGACGAGTAAGACGGGGTCTTTAGAAAGTTGGTACAGCGTATCCGTGATGTCACCACCGATTAAATCAAAGCCCTTGCCATCGACTGAAACTGAATTGCGAATTGCTTTCAGTTCATTCACCGTGATGGAGATATTCCAACTGCGTCCTTCGGCGTCTTTGAAGCTGTGCATTAGCTGGCCTCAGTCTCGATCCACTGCGGATAACTGCCGGGCACAAGCGACACGTTCGCCATCAATATGTTCGCAAGGTTTTCTTCTCGATCGAACTTGGCCACTTCCCAGTTTGCGGCTGGTCCTTGCGCTCCGACCACGAACTTGCTCTGATCCAGAATGACGGCAGGCAAGAGTGTGTCGTTAATGAATGCGTCACGAACAGCGGTGAATAGTGCTTCGTTTCCAAGCCACTTGATATTGAAATCCACGGTCACGCCTTTCAACACACCGGCGTTTGTTTTCCAGCCGTTATCTCCACGAACGGTGATGTCTTCCATGTCTTTTTCCAGCGCCACCGACAGGTCTTTAATGTTTCCTGCTTCTGTCATTGCCGGAAGTACGGCCACAACCGTATTGCTGGTGCCATCAATCTGGACGGCTCCGAAGTAGAACTTTGCCTTTCGGCCCAATAAAAATGTTGGCATTCGCCTCCTTGGTTTATTTCATGTAGGTCAGCGCTATGACGCTGATGAAAACTCTATGGGTATCTATTAGTTGAGGATCGTAAATTGGGTCGCACGCAGCGGAAATAAGTTGAGCGTCGGGATAACTGCTCAACTCGGCGGTCTGCATGAACTCGACTATCTCGATTGCCAAAGCGACTAAGTCGTCAGCCGTATCGTCGTCAGCAATCTTCTGCTGTAGTCCGATCTGCACCGTGATAGTGTTTTCGATGTCACTACGGGTGGCGTCCTCTCGTGTCCAGCCAGATGGAAGGACGGAAACTTTCAGCGTGGCCAAGTCTTCCAGTTTCGACACCGGCGCATAACGACGTACTGCCGTGAAAGTCAGCGAGAAAGAATGGTCGTTTAATTCAGCGACAACAGCATCGCAGATTTCAGTTATCACTTGCCTCCCTTAAACGCCGTCGAGAAGGCAGACGAAAACGGGCCAACAACTTCAGTAACTACACCGATGTACTTCGTGTGGACCCGATAAATCTGCCCAGCCGTATCGCTCCACCGCCAAACATCGTCGCCGCCATCGGGCCGCAATACTTCGTAGCGATTGCTCCCCTCGATAATTACGTCGCCTTTGCGGGGCTGATCTAAGTCCAGGTCGGCGGCTGCGAAGATGTAATCTCGACTACGATACTCCGTAAGTAGGTTGGAAATATCAGCGACCTGAAACGTGGTCTGACCCGGTATCGCCGTTAGTTCGGTAGTGTCGTCGCCACGCTGATAAGTTATCTCGACGCCAGCGAGCGAACGAAGCGACTGATGAGCTTGAGTTATCGTGCTGGCAAAACTCATTCTGTTTCCTCGGACTTCATTAGCCGCTCGCCATACTGAGACCATATCCAGCGAACAAACTGAGACAGATTCATGCCACGTTGCTTGGCAGCAAACTGCATTTCTGAATGGTCTTCTGGATCGAGACTCAAACTGATGACTTTCTTTTCCATGCCTTATGTATGATCGGCGCAAAAAATAACCCTCGTGGGATTAGCACGAGGGTTATCACTTTTACCACTTCATTCTTAAGACGCCGTGACTACCGATTCATCATTGCTCAAAGCATCCGATACGATGATCGGAATCCCCTCGATATCCGTTGGCCGTGGAGCGGGAACTCCAGTGGCATTGGTGGCAGTTCTGGAATCTCGCAATTGGTTCTGACCTCGTCTGTTCATCACGATGTAATTTGGCTGACGACTCGACGGAAACACCGCCAAGCCCTGATAAAGCACATCGTCGGTCACGGTATGTCCAGAAGCGGCGAAGTTAGCCATACGCACAACGCTGTACGTTCCACCAAATTGCACACCCATCCAACCAAGGATGCTGGTGTAAAAACCAGTGTAATGCTTTGGCGGATCGTCAGTCGTATCCAATCGTTGCTCGATGCTTTCACCGATTTCGATATTCCCATCGTTATCCATAACGACTTGTACATCCGTGCCATCGTCATTCGTGCGAATGAAATAGACGCTGCTCAAAGCAGTCGAGCCACCCGCATTTAGGCAGGTAGTGCTAAGATACGATTTCTGATCGGCAAAGCCGAGAAAGCCATCCGCCTTATTGCCAGTGCCATTAAGCACTTGTTTTTCGCCCTCGAACATCACTGCCCGCAATTTTCGGTTAGCTTCTCGGCCGATATAAGCTTCGACGCCTTGGCGATAGGCTTTTGCCAACGCCTTATCGACAGCAAAACTGCCGTCGAGAATCTTGAGGTCGATTGACTCCAAGCTGTCGCTGCCCGTGGTGTTCGCCAAGCCTGCATTGACCGCACGAAATCCAACGGCAGAAGCCGCTGTTTCCAAGACCCATTTATGCGTCGAGCCGTTGCTGGAAGGACCAGCCGCCAATACTCGTAGCAATGGAGCGTCGTTAAAGATATTTGTTGCGCCAAGATCGACGGCGTTCTTGTCGTTTATTTTCACTAGGTCCGCAAGGGACGTGTATGTATCACTCATTAGCCTCCTATGACTATTTCTTGATGCGGATTGTCTCGGCGAGCGACTGAGGCCCGTTCGATGAATCCTTTGCCGCAGCAAACTGAACTGGCTGCGACAGACCACGCTCTTTCTTTTGCGTGGTGATTTGGGCTGTCAGTGCTTCGATTTGGCCACGCTGGTATCTCAGATACATTTGCGTTGCTTCATCAAAGCTGTAGCCCTTGGCGAACATCAAAGCCCCATCGTCGCCGAAAGCATCCAAATACTTTTGGCCAAGAGCTTTTATTTCGCTGGTCGGTTCGACGGCTAATGCCTCCCCGCTTTGCTCGGTGGCTTCTACGTCGGCCTCCGGCTGCGACACTTCTACGGCGGGTGCCTCTGTGTCTGGTGTTTCTGGTTCTGTCGCTTCGACGGCTGGTGCCTCTGCTGACATGGTATTTCCTCCAATGATTTCAATAGTGAGTTGTTCGCCATCGGAAAGTTCCGTGACGGTTCGCTGGTCATATCCTGATTTGCAAATAGCTATGGAGCGTAGCTCCCATCGCCGCACGACAACGCCGGGGCCGGAAAAGTCATAGCCATTAACTTGCGCCGTTTCGCCTTCCGCTACTTCTTCAATTTGTGTGTTATCCCCGCCCCAAGTAATGCTTGCCTCCAGTGGGACGCCGTTGGCGGCCATGTAAATGAGCCGACTCGCTTGGTCGTTGTCCTCGAATGGGATCAATGCCCCGCTTACTTCAAGTCCTTCGGCGGTCTGCTCGAAATGATTGGCGTAACCCAGCAAGGTATCGCTGTGTTCCCAGTCGATAGCCACCCGATTGCGACCACGCATATCCAGCCCCGACATATCGTGTACCAGCGAACCCCAAATGTGATGGTGCTGAATGGGTTGGATCGACCGAGCAAGCATCTTGAAGGGTGCCGTCTTTGCGCCGTCTCCGTTCGATCCAACATCAATAGTTGATGTGGAGAACTGGCAGGCGGATTTGGGAATTGTTTTCGTTTTCTTCATTACTTCTATCTATTCCTCATCGATCTGATTTTCATCTCCGATTGCGGCATCGACTTCTGCGGCACTCAGCCCGAGTTCTTCCATGACCTTTTTCTCGTGGGCCAACTGCATAACGGTCGTTTCCCAATCCTTGCCGTGGCTCTTGGCTATTTCTTGCCGGCTGGCCAGCTTGTTGTCGATCATCGAGATTTCGGCTTTGCTCTCTTTCAGGATGTCGATGTGACCGATTGCCAAACCGATCCATTCCCAGTCCAGATCGCTGATGCCCATGCCGTTGGGAAGTTTCAAATAGCCGTCCTGAATGAATAGTCCCAACCGCCACACGAGCAGATTGTCGAGCAGCCGTTTTAATTCGCATTGCCGCACGGCAACCGATTGCTGATAGAGAAGCAGCGCCGAACGTGCGCCTGAATAGTTCGTGAAATCCTCGCTGTAGAACGAATATGGAATATCCAACGCTTTAAGGCACGACTGGATCATCCGCTCCATGTAAGAAGCAAACTCACTCGACGGCTGATTGCTCTCCATGAAGCTGGCATCGTCGCCCGGCGCAAGATCGAGGACCGATGGGCCGCCGCCGAAATCAACCGGGTAGTTCATTCCTGCTTCAGGGGCTGCGTTCCCGTCGAGCGTGGTATCGCCAGAGCGACTTATTTTGAGCGCAAATAGCTGGCTTAACTTGGCACGAGCCAGGGCGTAGGCTTGTGCCTCATAGATATCTGCAAAAGAATTTAATGCCGAAGCTAAGGGAGAAACGCCACGAATCTGGTCGAACCGATGGAAGTAGCCGTGATGATGGGCAAAACGTGCGGGAATGATGGCCGGAGTTTTGCCCGACCTGTCGCAGATGCAATATTCAATATGCCGACCATTGGCCGGATTTACCTTGATGCCGTTGACCCATTTCTTCCGTTCGTCCTCGTCAAAATCTTTTGGCTTCGGGTTCTGTACTCTGTCGCCTTCGATGGCTTGAACCCGCCCATCGTCAATCTTAAGGGCGAATATATCGCCGTCTGTGACAGCGGCTTGCTCAAGCAATCGAGTGAACTTCTGGCGGATGAATCTGCCACTCACATCGAAGTTGAGCGGCTGGGACCACCACCACACGAGATCTTCGATCTGCCGATCTAACTCAGGTATTCCCGTGCGACTTTGAAATGAGAATGTGGCTACGTGGTCGAGATACTTTTCGATTGCCCAACGTGCTACCGAGAAATTGCGGTAGAGGTCTCTCGTATTGCTGACTAGCTTGCGGCGTTGTGCGCCTGCAAGTTCATCGTCTTCTGATTTGTTGCTGATAGGTCGCTGGCGTCGGCGATTATCGGACGTAGCAGCATCGTAAGCGAAGTGAAATAGGTTCTTGATTGCTCCGTACACTCGCCTCCTTACCACGTATTGTTCAATGAGATTGGTCGCACGAGCGGCTTGGCGTTGCCTTCTTTGGCTGCTTGCTGCCGCCAGTACGTCAGCTCGGTCATCGCTTGAGAGCGGTTGTACTTAATCGATTGCCCGTCAACCGTGACTTGATCCACGCCCATATTGCTGGCGAGAAAAGTTTCGAGGGCGCTAATCATCGTTTCTGCTGTAGTAGGCATGAAGTTATGTAGTGTTAAGTGCCGTCATTTCGGACGGCGAATACTTTACGGCACTCCGTATCATTGCATTGCCACCGCCAGACAGAGATAAGCACATCGCCTTTGTAGAAGCTGCTCATCGGCGAAAGTGGTTTCGTGTCGGCGTTGCCGCACTTCGGACAAGGGTGTTCAATCGGTTCTTTCTTTTTTCTGCTCATGCTGTAGTTAGCTCAAGGATTCCAAAAAATGTAGGCGATAGAAAAGAGTCCGCCTTCGTCCGTGATTCTCGGTTCTTCTGCCAGCTGCCAATCGTCGGGTTGTTCGGCTTCTTCGACAGCTCGCATCACTCCGCCGGCGTGACGGCCGGAAAAGGTGAATGTGCGCACTGGCACAAGCCGTTTCTTGCCATTGATACAGGCTTTCCGTATGTTGTCTTCGATGGTTATCTCGACATCGTTTCTGCTAAGCCATCTGTTCATTGGTTCTCCTTCTAAAATGTGACGGCGTATTGTCGCCTTGGTTTCGTTTTCTGCTTTGCTTCGTTATGTCCGATAGTGACGCAGCCCTGTTCCGATGCGGCTACGCAACAGCCAACCAGACAATCGAGCCAGTGATTGTCCCGTCCTGGACGTAGCTTCCAGACGGAGACTTGTCTTCCTTGCCCACTTGTCAAAACGCTGTATTCACTAAGTAAGTGGTCTGCCAGCAATTTGTGATTTGCTGGTGCCGACTTGAATAGCGTTAGCGAACCTTTGTCCCCTCGTGGAATGCGCAAGCGATTGAATAGAAAACTCTTCCAAGCGTTGCTGTCATAGATGACGTGCCTGCCCGCTTTGCTCGACGTAGCCCGCCAGTTCCAGCCGGCCCGGTCGCCTGGCGTGTGCTTGGTGTATTCGTTCATTGGCATTCGGTCAGGCCCGATGCCACGCCCGAACGATGGCAGGATAATTCCCTTGTGATATTCTCTGGCGAACTTGCGGATGGTTGATGTGCTATCTCCCCAAGCGGCGTCAACCAGTATTCGGCTGGGGAACAACTCCGAACCATTCTCGTGCCGCCAGGGCGACATCAAGTGGCTGGTCAGTTGCTCCAAGCCGTTATAGATTTGCGCTTCAAGGGCTGCACCCGGCTTCGCTCTTGCCAGTGTTTTCTGAACTTCGCCCAACGTGAAATACTTTCGTCCTTGGTCGGGCCAGACGCCATACTCAATCACTTGTCCAGTGAAGTCATCGCCAAAAGCTGCAACGACATAGAACAAGCAACGCTGCTGAACGTCGATGAAGGCGACCAATTTGGAGCAAGCGAGCGGGATAAATCCCTTTTCGAGCCCGCCAATATGGGTGCAAATCTCATCGGCGGTCGGTAGGTCGCTAGCTGATGACGCCAAGGACAAGGGTTCGTTCTGATATTCGCTTTGGAACTTCCCCTCGTCACGGAGTTTCAGATTGAAAGCGTGCTGCAAAGCAGATAACTCGTCGAAGTTATGCCGTGCGGGCCAACCGACGATTGCTCCTTCATCCATTTTGGAGCGATTTATCCGATAGAACTCCGTCGCTTCTTTAATGCCAGTTCCGTTGGCAAAGCCTGTGGCTCGACGGTCGGCGTACTGTTCCCAGAGTTCTTTGGCTTTGCCATCGGGCCACTTGTAAACGAGCCGGCAGCGATGCCCTTGCCACTCTGGATGTTTCTTGGCGTTGAGCAATTCGTCTGCCAGATCGCCTTGCTCGATAACCGTCAGCGTTGACAAGCAGCTAATCTTAGTTCCCGGCCCGGACAGATTGAGAATTGCCCCATTGATCGTGTCGAGCCGTGCTTGCGATTGCGCAGGACTGCGGGCGGATTCATCGGTTTGCGGGTCGTCGATAATGCAAAGGTCGGGTCGGACTGTTTTGCCATCGCTGGGTCTCGTGGCTTTCATGCCACGGATGCGGCCAGTTATTCCCGCCGTGCGGATGATTGCCGAACTTGATTTGCTGCCACGGATGACCGGCAAGGAAATCTCCGAAGCGGTCCAGCTAATGCGGGTTCGTTCGCCCTGACAGAGTTGTCCGTTGCTGCGGTGGTAGATGCCTTCCAGTTTCCTGATGGGAAAACAGGTTTCGGGAAAGTCGCTCGCCAAGATGTCGTTGCCCGATAGCTCTTCCTTGATGGCGTCGAGGATCTGCTTTGCTGCGGCTTCGTCGGATGCGATAAGGACTAGAAAACTACGATGACCATAGAGCATTGCCCATAAGGCACCGATTTCGCACAGACTTGTCTTGCCAGATCCACGAGCCATCGAGATGGCGTAGAGTCCTCCATCAAGAACGACTGATTGAATGCGGGCGATAACTTTTAGATGGTCGTCACTCCACGCAAGGTGGAAGCGTCGAGCGAAGTAGGTTTCGCAGAAGAGGCGGAAGTTCCGCTCGCATTCGCTTCGCCGGCCGGCGTCGAATACCGGCGGGATGCGCCCGATGTCACGAGCGTTGCGACTGGCGGCGTTCGCCTTCTTCAGAACATAATTGCGGTGTGCGGCATAATCCTTCACACTTTAGATAGGGGTGACGAAGAC
>Ga0163152_10006414_pt1 | contig 13289 bp, 6 predicted proteins | sample OliLakLV19MP8IB2_FD_148635 | JGI IMG/M metagenome (GOLD analysis project Ga0163152, IMG submission 148635) | Freshwater microbial mat bacterial communities from Lake Vanda, McMurdo Dry Valleys, Antarctica - Oligotrophic Lake LV.19.MP8.IB-2 | ecosystem: Environmental > Aquatic > Freshwater > Lake... | reverse complement strand
GGTCCAGGTAGGCCAGCGCCGTATCGAGCAACAGGTCGTTGACGGTCTTGCGCACGGCGGCATCGCGGGCCGCGGCCGCTCGATTGGCAATCTTGGGTTGAAAGATCGCGTCGGCCGAATGGAAGTTGGCGAACAAACCTGGCACGACAGGCGAACCGGCGCCGATCGTCTGCACGCCCAGGCCGGCGGTCAACGAGCTGCGCGGAAACTGATCGACGACCCCGTTGCTGGCCTGGATCGGTCCGGCATGGTTGTTCCAGCCGACGCCGGCATTGATCACCGGCAGCCAGAGCACGCGCGCAGCGATCAGCCGGGCGTAGGCTTCGGCATAGCGCTGCGTCGCAAAGCTGACCTGCGGATTGCGGCCCGCGACCGAGGCCAGGATGTTGGCCATCGTGACGATGCGAACATCCGAGGGGCCAAACCCTTGAACGGTCGGCCCCGGGAGTTCTTCTGGTCTAGGGATCACTTGCACAACCGGTGAACCTGGCAACGTGGCTCCCGCGCGCGGAGTTGGCTTACCCGCGGGAGGTGGCAACGGCTCCTGCGCCGCAGCATGCTGCACGGAGCCTATTGACCTTGCGCCGATTGGCCTTGAATCAGTGGGCATCGAACCAAGCGGGGCGTTTACTTGCTGATAGGAGGCAGGTGTCGCGGCGCGCAAATTCTGCGTGACTGGCTGAGCTGCGAACGCGACCGGCTGCGTTGGCGCGGGCGGAAGGGGCGGTAACGGAACCGGGGGCTCGGGCGCGACCATTGGCAAAGTTGGCGCGACGTTCGTTGTGGCGACCGGCAGCTTTTCGAGCGCGCAGACGGTCTTGAAAGCCTGGTCCGAGGCGCAACCCGGCACTGCCATTGAAACAATGGCCAGCAAGATTGCTCTCAGCGATGCGGACCCTGCGCGCAACAGCCTGCTCCCCCCGGAGTAGTTCACACGACCCTGGCGTGCTAGCAACGACAGCGCGCCTGGCGCGGCGTCTTCTAATGCATCGACTGGCAGACTTTGACGAATGCAACGATTCTGCGGGCGAGCAGGGCATTTGATGGCTTCCTGCGGGGCCCCCGAATTCCGGGGATTTTGCCTGCCGCTCACCACGCGGATTGCACTAACTGGTTGCAGCAATGAGGATTAGACTGGGGCGAACCACGTGCGAAACCACCGCGAGCGACGCCAAACCCTGGCCGGTCGATGCAGTTCATCATCACTACAGCACTCCGGCGCCCGCTTACCGTTTTGGTGCTGGTTGCTGCGCTGGCATTGGGGAGCTTTCTGGCGGTCGGTGGCGCAGTGTGCGAGCAGTTCGGCATTCCGTACCCTCAGGGACTGCCGCGGGGGATGGAAGTCGACATCTTTCCCCGTCTGAACCTGCCGGTGATCTACGTCTGCCAGCCCTACGGCGGTATGGACCCGGCGCAGATGGAAGGCTTTCTGACCAACTACTACGAGTACCACTTCCTCTATATCAGCGGCATCCATCACGTTGAGTCGCGGAACGTGCAAGGCACGGCCCTGATGAAGCTCTACTTTCATCCGGGCACCGACATGTCGCAGGCAATGGCCGAGACGATTAACTACGTCAATCGCTCGCAGGCCTTCATGCCGCCGGGGACCGTTTCGCCCTTTGTGATGCGGTTTGACACCGGCAGCGTGCCGGTGGGCTACCTGGTGATGTCGAGCGAGACTCGCTCCATCGCGGAGATCCAGGACATCGCGCTGTTTCGCATCCGGCCGATGTTCTCGGCGTTGCCCGGCGTCTCGGCGCCACCACCGTTTGGCGGTAGCGCGCGATCGATTGTCGTCACGGTCGATCCGCAGCGGCTGCAAGCCTACGGGATGTCACCCGAGGAGGTCGTCACGGCGATCACCAAAGGCAACGCGATCAGCCCTTCGGGCAATCTGTTGGTGGGGGACAAGTACCCGATCGTCTCGGTGAACGCCGTCGTCAAAGACCCGATGCAGCTCCTGACCGTGCCAATCCGCACGGGTCCTTCGCCGGTGTACGTTCGAGACGTGGCGTATGTCACCGATGCGGCCGACGCGCCGGCCGGTTATGCGCTGGCCAATGGTCGCCGCGCCGTCTACATCCTGGCGACTAAGCGGGCCGACGCTTCGACGATGAGCGTGATTACGAACATCAAGAAGGCCTTGCCCGAGATGCAGGCGGCGCTGCCGGCGGACATCCAAGTGAACTTCGAGTTCGACCAGTCTCCGTATGTGACGCGGGCCGTAGAGTCGGTGGTGCTGGAAGGGGCACTGGGCGCCATCCTGGTTGGCCTGGCCGTGCTGCTGTTCTTGCGCGACTGGCGTAGCGCGCTGGTCGTGGTGATGAACATCCCCTTGGCGCTCTGCTGCTCCCTTCTGGCCTTGTGGCTGACCGGCGAAACGATCAACGTGATGACGCTGGGCGGGCTGGCGCTGGCAATCGGCATTCTGGTCGATGAGGCCACGGTCGAAGTCGAAAACATCCACGCGCAGATGACGCATACCGATTCGATCGCGCTGGCGGTGCGATTGGGAAACGCCCAGACGGCGGTGCCGCGCCTGTTGGCGATGTTGTGCATCCTGGCCGTGTTCATTCCCGCGTTTTTCATGCAGGGGGCCGCGCAGCGCCTGTTCGCGCCGCTGGCGATGGCCGTCGGGTTCGCGATGATTGGCTCGTACCTGCTGTCGAGCACGTTTGTGCCGGTCGTCAGCGTGTGGTTGCTGCGTCACTTCCATTACGATGAGCGTGACGAGGCAACGTTTTTCGGCCGACTGCGCCGGCGCTACGAGCAGATGCTGACGAAACTGGTCGCGGCGCGCTGGGCCGTTTTGGGTGGCTACCTGGCGCTGGCAACCGTGGTCGTCGCCTGGCAAGCGCCGCGGATCGGGCGTGAGATTTTTCCGGTCGTCGACGCGGGTCAGTTTCGCCTGCGCATCCGGGCACCGAATGGGACGCACATCGCCCGGACCGAACGCTATGCGCTCGACGTGCTCGAACTGGTCAAGCAAGAGGTCGGGGCCGACAATGTCGCGAATACGCTGGGCTATGTCGGCATGATTCCCCCCACGTTTCCCATCAATGCGGTCTATCAATGGTCGCGGGGACCGGAAGAGGCCATTCTGTATGTCGACCTGGACGAAGCAAGCGGCGTGCGCGTCGAACGGTTGAAAGAGCAACTGCGGCAGCGTGTGGCCGAGAAGCTGCCCGAGCTGCGGGTTTCGTTCGAGCCCTCGGATATTGTCAACGAGGTCATGAGCTTTGGGTCGCCGACGCCGATTGAAATCGCCGTGAGTGGTCCCAGCCTGCCGGACAGTCGCGCCTTCGCCGAAAAGCTTCGCGCCGAGCTGCTGCACATCCCGTCGCTCCGCGACGTGCAGTTCGGCCAGTCGATGGATTACCCCACGATCGACGTACAAATCGACCGCGAAAAAGCGGGCCTGGCGGGGCTGACGCCGGTCGATGTTTCTCGCGCGCTGACACTGGCCACGTCTTCGAGCCGCTTTATCGTCCCCAATTATTGGGCCGATCCGAAGACTGGCATCGCCTATCAGGTTCAAGTCGAAATACCGCGACAGGTGCTCCGCTCGCCGGACGACCGCGTGGAGACACTCAAGTCGACCGACGATCTGGCGCGGCTACCGGTGCACAACTCCGCAGCAGGGCAGGTGCTGGTACGCGATGTCGCCAGTCTGCAAGCCGGCACGATGCCCGGCCAGTTCGATCGTTACAACATGAAGCGGCAAGTCACGATTACGGCCAACATCCATGACGCAGCGCTCGGCGCGGTCGCCCGCCAGGTGCAAGCCGCGATCGAACGGAGCGGCAAGCCACCCGAGGGGGCCAAAGTCGACATCCGCGGCCAGATCGTGCCGCTGAACGAAATGATGAGCGGTCTGGCAGTCGGTCTGGCCGTGGCGATTCTGGTGGTGTTTCTCGTGCTGACAGCCAATTTTCAATCGCTGCGCTTGGCGCTGGCCACCGTGTCGACGGTGCCGGCAGTGATCGCCGGCGTGCTGTTGATGCTGCTGGTGACCGGCACGACACTCAACATTCAATCGTTCGTAGGCTCGATCATGGCGATTGGCGTGGCGATGGCCAACGCGATTCTGTTGATCACGTTTGCGGAAAACTCTCGCCGCGCCGGCCAAAGTTCGACGGCAGCCGCGATCGTCGGAGCAGGCAGCCGCTTGCGAGCAGTGCTGATGACCAGCTCGGCCATGATAGCAGGCATGTTGCCCATGGCGCTCGGACTGGGCGAAGCCGGTCAGCAGAACGCCCCACTGGGGCGCGCGGTGATCGGGGGACTCTCGGCCGCCACGGTTGCCACGCTGTTCATCTTGCCCGGCATCTTTTCGATCATCCAAAGCCGGGCGAAGTCCGCATCGGCATCGCTCGACCCCACGGACCCGCACAGTGCCCATTTCACGAGGGCGGCAGCCAATAGCCTGGCAGATTTGGGAGACAGCATCTAATGGCTCGCATTTCCGCTAGATACGCGCTGCTCTTCCTCGTGGCGATCGCCTGGGGCGTGAGTGGTTGTGCCCACCAGCCCGCCGCCGAGAAGCACGACCAGAAACAAGATCCGCAACACGGTGCACAGGTTCCGCAAGTTGTGGCCGGCAAAGCACAGCGCAAAACGCTGACACTAATCACCACGCAGCCAGGACGAATCGAAGCCTTCGAGGAGACGCCGCTGTACGCCAAGACGGCAGGCTATGTGGACGAAGTGTTGGTGGACATCGGCGACGTCGTCCGCAAAGACCAGTTACTCATCAAGCTGGCGATTCCGGAGTTGGTCGACGACGTGGAGCAAAAAGAAGCGCTCATCGCGCAGGCCGAGGCAGAAGTCAAGCAAGCAGAATCTTTGGTCGTTGCCGTGAGCGCCGCCGCTGAGACGGCACAATCCAAGATCGCCGAAATGGAAGCCGGCATCGCGCGTGCTGAAGCCGAGCTCGATCGCTGGAAATCGGAGCACGCGCGAATCAAGGAGCTGGCCGAGAAAGGCTCGGTCAGCAAGAAACTCGAGGAAGAGACTTTTAGCCAACATCGTTCCGCGGAAGCGACGGTGCGCGAAGTAGCGGCCAAAGTCCAGTCGGCCCGCACCGCTGCTTACGAAGCTCAAGCGAACGTCGGCAAAGCGCAGGCCGATCAAGGTGCTGCCGCGGCGCGACTCCGAGTCGCTCGAGCGGATCTGGCACACGCGAAGACCATGCTGGCTTACACCCAGATCAAGTCTCCTTACGATGGGACCGTGACGCGCCGCGAGGTCGATACGGGCCACTTCGTGCAACCTGCCAGCGATGGCGCCGGCCAGCCGCTGATGGTGGTCGCCCAAACCAATGTGGTCCGCATCTTCGTCAACGTCCCTGAGCTGGAAGCGCCCTATGTTGACATCGGCGACCCCGCCAAGATCCGCGTGCAGGCGCTCACGACGAGCGAGTTTGACGCCAAGGTCGCTCGATCGAGTTGGTCGTTGCAGGAATCGAACCGGTCGCTGAGAACGGAAATCGACATCCCGAATCCCCAGGGAGTGATGCGGCCCGGCATGTACGCCACGGCGACGATCGAGCTTGCCCGGCGCGAAGGCGCGCTGGTGGTTCCGGCCGCCGCCATCGTGCGCGACGCAGCCGGACCTGCCTGCCTGGTCGTCGACGGTGGCAAGGTCGAGCGCTGCTCCGTTGAGCTGGGGCTCCGTAGCGGCAGCGAAATTGAGGTCGTCTCGGGCGTCGATGAAAATCAGATGATCGTGCTCAAGCAGCCGGAAACGCTTAAGCCGGGTCAAGCAGTGCGCGTAGCGCCGCCGGCAAAGTAGTGGGCAGTGGGCAGTGGGCAGTGGGCAGTGGGCAGTGGGCAGAGAGTGCGGGTGGCCTCGAATCTAGCCACTAACCACTGAGCACCAGCCACTACCGTCACCTGCTCATCTGACCTGTGCTGAGCCCTGAGCTTGCCGAAGGGCCGAAGCATTTCCTCTCCCCTGCAGCCTACGGTCTACGGCCTGCAGCCTCCCCAATAAAGTGTTCCGGGAATTTGCGTCCGGGTGCGTCCGGGTGTCTTACTATGTGACGCGAACTCAAATAGAGAACACAACTTAGGGCGAGAGTGCCGTTTCAGGTTTTGCGTCCGGGTGATCGTCCGGTTTGCGTCCGGGTGGCCATTTTGCGTCCGGGTAGGGGGGCGAGTTGAGTGTCGTTCATGAGGCAAATCTTTTTGATTCACGATCACTCGTCGAGCGGCTCAATCTGGACGTTGTTTCGCTCCAAGTCGTCGATGGTTTTCTTGACCGGGGGTTTTGGTGTTGTTTTGTGAAGTAGTGGTCGGTCACAGCAACGACGAAATTGTCGCGAGGGCGGTCCAATCGTGCACGAAGATCGACTGCCGACGTCAGCCGATCTCTTCGTCGAAGTCGAATTCATGAATTTGCAGGCGATGCCAGTACGGCGCTCAGCCACAAATCCACCGCAAACTGAGCGCGGCGCTTGATGTCTTTAGAATTTCCTTCGACGCAACTGGTCACCACCAGGCCAAACAGCATATTCGCGCCCATTGTAAGCGCCTCGGACACGTCGATGTCGCGAAAGATTCCCTGCTCAACACCTTGCTGAACTAGTGGCTCGAAGATGTGGCGGTTCTTCTCCCGGTAAAGCAGATGTGTATCCGGGATTGAGCCACGGAACTGGGCGCGTTCTTGGAGCAGGATCTCTACCAACTCGGGATGCGTTTGAAAAAAGGCCGCGGCCTGAACGCCTGCCGTGCGCAATACCTCAACGATGTCGTTCAGCCCTTCCATGCTCTTCAGAACGTGCTCGGAGAGCCGGCGCATGCCGTAGTCCGCGACCGCGAGGAATAGTTTCTCTTTCGTTTGAAAGTGGAAGTAGATCGTCCCCTTGGCGACTCCGGCGGCAGCCGCGATGGCATCCACTTCGGTGTTCTCATACCCCTGAAGTGCGAAGAGCCGCGTCGCGGCATCGAGCACCGCGTCGCGCTTGGATAATCTGGCGGCTGCTGATTTCATTGCTGCTGTCGTGCCACGAGTTCCAAGTCTGGGCATCTACGGCAAGTTGAATTACACACCCGCCGCTGAGCAAGGTTGACAAACCCTTCGCCAAGACTAAACTGACCGGTCAGTTCAGTCAACGGTCGTCACTCGGGAGGACTGTCCGGTGTTGCGAGCACTTACCCTTTGTCGAATTGCCCTGATCTTGGCTGGGATCTATGGCCAGACCGCCCGGGCCGGCGAAACTGAACGGCAGCTGCCGCAGCTTGATTTGACTTCGGTCGATGGTCAGATCCAGCGGTTGGGCGCGAGTGAATCGGCGCCCATTGATGCGATTGTCTTCATGTCGCCCGAGTGCCCCATTTCGTGTCAATACGTTCCCGAGCTGAATCGCCTGCACCAACGATATGCGACCAAGGGAGTGCGACTGGCGGGCGTGGTCAGCGACCCGACGATTTCCCGATCCAAGGCCGGCAAATTCGCCCAGGAGTTCCAACTCCAGTTCCCGTTGCTCTTTGATTCCTCCGGCTTGCTAGCCGACGCGTGCAAGCCGTCCCATGTGCCAGAAGTCTTCGTGTTTCGAAAGGCGCAACTCGTTTATCGCGGACGCATCGACAACACCTACACGGCGCCGGGCACACGCCGTCAACAGCCGACGGTCCGCGATCTGGTCGGCGTGCTGGAAACACTTCTCGCAGGGGAGGAAGTCGCCTTTCATCGGACCGAACCAATAGGTTGTCCGGTCGAGCAGCGCTCCCAAGCATCGTCTGCCCGAGCTGTGACTTACAACCGCGACATTGCCCCGATCGTGCACGCACATTGCACCAATTGCCATCGCGACGGAGAAGTGGCGCCGTTTGCGCTGGCGAGTTACGGCGACGTAACGAAACGAGCAGCCTGGATTCTTGAGGTTGTCGATTCGGGATTCATGCCGCCCTGGCGCGCCAAGCAGGGACACGGGCAATTCAAGGGTGAGCGCCATCTGACCGACGGCGAGGTTGGACTCATCAAATCGTGGGTCAGCGAGGGTGCTCCCGAAGGCAATCCCGACGATCTACCGCCGTTGCCGAGGTTCGCTTCTGGTTGGCGCCTCGGCCAGCCCGATTTGGTGGTTCGAGTGCCCGATGCTTACGAGGTTCCCGCGGACGGTCCGGACGTATTTCGAAATTTCGCAATCAAGCTGGACCTTCGCGAAAAAATCCACGTCAAAGCAATTGAGTTTCAGCCAGGAAACCGACGCGTTGTTCATCACGCGCTCGTTCTCTGCGATCCTTCGAGCAGGGCACTGGAGCGTGATGCCAGCGATCCCCAGTCTGGGTATCCGAGCGCGGCGACTGGAGTCGAGGAGCTCGTGCGCGGCGCTCAATACCTCGATGTCTGGGCGCCAGGCGTAACGTCGCAACCCTTTCCACCCGGCGTGGCGCTGCCGGTCGAGCCGGGATCGGCCTTGGTTATCAACGTGCACTATCATCCCAGCGGGAAACCCGAATCCGACCAGTCGCTGGTCGGTCTCTATTTCGCGGATGAAAGCGAACCAATCTCGCACCCTGTCTTCGTGGACTTGCTGTTCGCCGTCGCGTCCGCCGACATCGACATTCCGCCGGGCGCGCGCGGCCACCGCATCACTGCGGACTTCACACTGCCGACGGACATCAAGCTGTTGGGTGTTTTCCCCCACATGCACTACTTAGGGACCGAAATGAAGGCTAAGGCAATTCGGCCCGATGGCCAGGAAGAACCCTTGGTCTGGATCGAGAAGTGGGACTTCAACTGGCAGGACAAGTTTGTGTACTCGTCACCGCTGGAATTGACCAAAGGAACTCGGCTCGATCTGGAAGCCTGGTTCGACAACTCCGCTGACAACCCGCACAACCGCAGCGATCCGCCGCAACGGGTCTTGCTGGGCGAGGAATCCACGGACGAAATGTGCCTGATGATCCTGCAGGCAGCCACGGCCTCGCAAGCCGAGGCCGACCAGTTGCGGCAGGGCATTCTGCAGGCCACCTTGAAGATGATGGCCAATGCCAAGATGAATCCTGAATTTCGCCGCCGGATGGTTCCGGAAATACTGCAACTGATTAACTCCAGCCGGAAGAAAGTCACCAAACCGGAGTAGGCGCCGAGTGCTTCGAGAAATGGATTCGTGTTGATCGCCTTCTCCGCCTCTGCATTACACTGACTATGCAGAGGCAGGAAACACTGTCCCAGCAACAAGGCAGTCTGTTTTCCAATAGCTCGTGTTAGTCGCGTGATTTTTGGGAGTCCCACCTATCGACCGCTTGTTCGGAATGACGCCCCACTTCACGCGCTTCGGTCACATCGACCTCGGCGTTACGCAGTACTGATGCATTCTGTGCCGATCGGTGCGTCAGGTAGCCCGCGTCGCCGGTGACCGGTTTCGGGTGAACTCCACTTCAACTGCCAAAGGTGGACCGGCCGTCGCGGCGGCCGATCGCGCAGCGCCCCTCTTGGCGGCTCTCGATAAGGCCCGCAACACGGAGCCGGTCGTGCCGCTGCACCGCGAGGAGATGTACAGCCTAGAACGGGGCTGAACGATTTCACGGTTCTTGCCGGCGAATCGAAATCACTCGTGATCGACCGTGGTCCCAGTGGCGCTGGAAGCGCACATCCACGCCCATCGTGCGCAGGGCCGGGGCCAGGCGGCGCAAGGCGCTGCTTAACGCGCGAGGGCTCTTCGGCCAGGCGGCGTCGCGGCGGTGACGCGGGTTGGTCAACTGCTTCAATGCATCCAGGAAGCCTGTCGCCGAAGTTTCGAAGTAGCCGTCGTCGCGAACTTCCAACAACTCCTCGAGCGCCGCCACGAGCGGATGCCCTTCGAGCGCCAGTTCGTGCGCCGTCGCGCGGTTGCGTTCATACGCCTGCAAGAATTCACCCGGTTCGAGACCGAGCGCCGGCTCGGCGGCCGTCGCCCAACGCGCGAAGTCGGCCATCCGCGGCAATCGATCGAGCTTCGTCGTCGACACGTTCGCCAGCGCCGTCGACAGGGCCGTACACAGCCCGGCGAAGATCGCCGGCCGCGCGACGTCGAACTCGGCCAGCAGATCTTCCTCGGGGCGGCGCCGCGCGGCATCGATCGGCGACAACGTCACCAGCACCGCGCGATCGATCAGGTCGCCGCGCGTGGCCAGCTCGTCGATGCCGACCAGAATGCTCGGGCGGCTCGCCGAAAAAATCGTCTCCACGTCGTTCTCGTACAGCGTGCGGGTGGAGAAACCGCCGCCAGTGCTCAGCCGGCAGAGCGCGTTGCTCAGCCAGTCGGGCAAGCGCGAAAGATTATCGAAGCAGAGAACGTGGGCGTGCGTGGCGGCGATCATCAGGTCGCGGACTTCCTTCGGCTCGCCACGCAGCGGGGCCGCGTTCGGGTCGACCAGCGACCGCAGCAGCAGGGCGGCCGTGCTCTTGGCCGAACCTTGCTCGCCATGCAGGCAAAGCACGGGGTACGGACCACGCGGGCGGAGCGCGGCCACCAGCCAGCCGAGCACCAGCGGCCAGTGATCGTCGGAGATGTTGAGGAAGGAGCGGAGACGGATGGGCCAGTCGCAGGGAGTGCTATTTACCGCGGAGAAAGCAGAGGATCGCTGAGGTTGAACGAGATTGTCCTCGGCGATGTTGTCTCCTCGGCGGCACTCCGCGGCCTCTGCGGTTGAAGTATCCTGTGGCTCCGGCAGGGCCAACAACTGCGGGGGGCGGCGGAAGCGGATCGGCGGGTCGGCGATCACGCGCCAGCCGGCGGCGTCGATTTCCACGGCGCGCCACGCTTCGTCCCCCAGGTCGATGTAGATCGCGCCGGCGTGTTCGGCCAGCCGCAAGTGGACGTCGAGCTGCGTTGACTCGTGTACCGCGCGGCCTTCGAGCACGTTGAGCGCCTCGTGCAAATTCTGCGACGTGGGGACGGCGCCGTGCGCTTCGTGATAGCGCCGCGCGATCCAGTTGCGCGCCGCCCGACTGCGGAGCGGATGGGTTTCGCGATGAGTTTGATAGGTCGGATGGTGCGCGGTGTCGTGGGCCGCGTCGCGAGCTGTCTCGTCGGCCTGGTCGGTCTCGCCGGCGTCCTCGGTTTCAACCGTCTTTTCGCCCGAGTCCTCGACGGTGAAAGCGATCTGCGGTCGGCCGGCCGGATCGCGAAACAACGTGGCCCCGGAGTCGCCGATCAGGTTCACTATTTTGGACGCATTTGTGGGCTGTGTTTCGGGGATCGCCGCAGCGGGGGCGGTGCTCGGATCGTTGAGGCGCGGGCCGCCGATCGCGGCCAGCGCTTCGTCGATGTGGGCGCGATGGGTGGCCCGCATTTCAGCCAAGAAGCTGGTCGCCGCAGGGGGACGTGTGGGCGGACAGGGGTCGCCGGAGCGCTGCGCTGCGGACTGGTGTGGGTTCTGACCGGGATGTGGGTGTCGCGGGCGTCGGGACATGGCTGGGCTCCTTGACAGCAAGTAAATTTATTTGTACAATCTTTTGTACGTATTAAATGGCGTCTGTCAAGAGAAAAGGAGGCCAGGCATTCAGAGGTCGAGGAAAACGAGCGGCGTGTAGCGGAGGGAGCCGAACCGCCTGGGTGTGCCACTGCTTGCCGGCCGATTCGCGCCGACTACCAAGCAGTGGCACACCCGGGCGGAGTGTCGCGCCAGTGTAGTCATCACGCTGGGCGTGATGGTTTCGTCTCGCGGAGAGGCTGTGAATCTTTCAACTCGCGTACTTATGACACGTCGTAAGTCGTTAAATTGCGTCACCACGTGCGACGAAGAATAAGCGCTTACGTCAACGGGCCTCAGTCCGAATCAAAAAATTCACAGCCTCGGAGCGTGACGACTACATTGCCGCTGGGTGACTGATGAGAGGGCAGAGGGGGACAAGGACATGTTTTCGGCCGGCGCGAGTTGGTTCATGCAACGTCGCGCACCGAAAAATGCACCAGTCCCCGGCACTGCTTGTTCGTCGGCCGACTACCTTGATTCGGCAGTACAGCACGAATGCAGCCGACTACCAAGCAGTGGCACACCCGGGCGGAGTGGCGCGCCAGTGTAGTCATCACGCTGGGCGTGATGGTTTCGTCACGCGGAGAGGCTGTGAATCTTTCAACTCGCGTACTTATGACACGTCGTAAGTCGTTAAATTGCGTCACCACGTGCGACGAAGAATAAGCGCTTACGTCAACGGGCCTCAGTCCGAATCAAAAAATTCACAGCCTCGGAGCGTGACGACTACATTGCATGACACCTACGCTTCACGACTACACTGCATTAACGAAGACGCTGCGCGACGCCTACACCTGAAAAACACCCAGGCGGAATGGTTCTTCGCAAGGATGTCGCGTGGAGATGGCCAGGGCTTCGATCAGGGTTTCGCGCGTTTGCAGCGGGTCGATGATGGCGTCGACCCAACCGCGGGCCGCGCCGTAGCGCACGTCCATCTGCGAGTCGTACGCGCCTTTGACCTTGTCGCGCAGGGCCGCCATTTCGGCCGCGTCGACCAGGTGCCCCTGGCGTTCGAGGCTTTTGACTTGCACGTCCAACAACGTGCTGGTGGCCTGGTCTCCGCCCATCACGGCACAGCGGGCGCTGGGCCAGGCGAAGATGAACCGCGGATCGAAGGCCTTGCCGCAGAGCGCGTAGTTGCCGGCGCCGAACGAGCCGCCCAGCAGCAGCGTGAGCTTCGGCACGCGGCTGTTGCTGATGGCGTTGACCAGTTTGGCGCCCGCCTTGATGATCCCTTCCTGCTCGCTGTCGCGGCCGACCATGAAGCCGTTGACGTCCTGAATGAAAAGGATCGGCAGCCAATCCTGATTGCAGGCCATTACGAAGCGGGCCGCCTTTTCGGCACTGTCGACGTAGATGACGCCGCTGAATTGGATCGGGCCCGTGGCTGGCCGCGTCTGGTGGTGTTGACTGGCGACGATGCCGACCGAGAAGCCGCCGATCTTGGCGGTGCCGCAGACGAGCGACTGCCCGTACTCGGCTTTGTATTCGTCGAACGAGTCGCGATCGACCAGGCAATCGATGACGTCGCGAGCTTCGTAATCCTTGCGCGGATCGGGGTGGACCAGGTCGTAAAGATCGGTCGCCGGACGCGCTGGTTCGGCGGGTGCCGAGCGGGCGAACGGGGCAGGGGGGTCGTCGGAGTCGGGTCGCTCGAGCGCGACGAGCCGCCGCAAGCGGTCGAGGCAGGCTTCGTCGGTCGGGTCGCGGTAGTCGATGGTGCCGCTGATTTGCGAGTGCATCACCGAGCCGCCGAGCTCTTCGTGGCTGGCACGCTGCCCGATAGCACTGCGCACCAGGGCGGGGCCGGCCAGGTAC
>Ga0163152_10006410_pt1 | contig 13296 bp, 7 predicted proteins | sample OliLakLV19MP8IB2_FD_148635 | JGI IMG/M metagenome (GOLD analysis project Ga0163152, IMG submission 148635) | Freshwater microbial mat bacterial communities from Lake Vanda, McMurdo Dry Valleys, Antarctica - Oligotrophic Lake LV.19.MP8.IB-2 | ecosystem: Environmental > Aquatic > Freshwater > Lake... | reverse complement strand
AACGACGAGACGGAGATCAGCGAGGTCGTCCGCCGACGGCTGTTCGAGGACCTCGGCAGCGAGAAGATTCGCCGCAACGTCGCCAGGGCGTATGCCGACTGGTGTTTCGAGCGGCGTGAACGACTCCCGCCAGAATGGACCGCCGTGGACTCCGCCGCAACCGAGGCGAAGGCGCGCGAGTACATCCAGGCGCGGTTCGAGGCCTGCTATCCGTTCCACCCGGCCACGCTGTCCGTGTTTCAACGGAAGTGGCAGTCGCTCCCCCAGTACCAGCAGACCCGTGGCACGCTCGCGATGCTGGCTCAGTGGGTCTCGATCGCGGCCCAGGAGGGTTTCAAGAAGGCGCGGACCGAACCGCTCATCACGCTGGGCTCTGCGCCTCTCGCGGAGCCGGGCTTCCGCAGCGTCGTGCTGGGGCAATTGGGGGAGTCGCGCCTCATTGCGGCCATCGACACCGACCTCGCGGGCGCGCACGCGCACGCTCGGGCGCTCGACGCGGACACGAAGGGACCGCTGCGCGACATCCATCAGCGCGTCGGGACGGCCATCCTGTTCGAGTCGTCCGGGCGACAGAGCGACAAGGTCGCCAACCTGCCCGAGCTCCGTTTCGCGCTCGGCGAGCCCGACATCGACACGACGTCGATCGACAATGCCGCCTTTGCGCTCGAGAACCGCTCCTACTACGTGCGCAAGGTGGGCGAGGACCGATTCCAGATCGGCTATCAGCCGACGATGAAAAAGGTGGTGAGCGACCGGCGGGCGGCGCTGGACGAGGCGAGCGAAGTTCGGCCGGCGATGCGGCGACTGGTGGAGGAGGAGTTCCGCCGCGGCGCCAGCGTGCCTGTCGTCCCGTTCCCGCAGGACGGCGCCGAGATTCCGGACACGCCGAGGTTGACCCTCGTGGTGGCGGATCCGGAACTCGAGTGGTCCGGTGCGGGGACTGTGCGCGAGCACCTCGCGGAGTGGACGAAGCGACGCGGCAAGTCGCCGCGCCTCTATCCGGGGGCTCTTGTCTGGTGCCTGAGGAAGCCGGGGCGCGACCTGCGGGACAAGGTCGAACTGGCGTTGGCCTGGAAGCGCGTCCATCGAGAAGTCACCGAGGGTAGCCTCGGGGGTGACTTCAGTCGCGATGACCGTGCAGACCTTCAGGCGAAGGTTCGGGATGCAGAGAGCGTGGCGAAGGACGAGGTGTGGGGCGGGTATCGATACGCCGTCCTCGCCGACAGCCAGGCGACGGACGGATTGAAAGTGATCGACCTCGGGGCCGGCCACTCGTCAAGCGGCGAAACGCTGTGCGGGCGCGTCATCGCGGCGCTGAAGTCGGAGGCGCTCCTCAATGAGTCGGTCGGCGCTGGCTACATCGAGCGCAACTGGCCGCCAGCTCTTCAAGCTTCGGGAGCATGGCCATTGGCGAGTCTGCGGCAGAGTTTTCTCGACGGTTCTCTGACGCGCCTCACGGACCCCGACTCCATCTTGCGGGGAAAGGTCGTGGAGTTCGTTGGCCGCGGAGACTTCGGCCTGGCGTCGGGGGCGGGGCCTGCCGGGACCTACGACCGGGTATGGTTCCGAGAGTTGGTCGCCCCGGACGAAGTTTCGTTCGACTCCGGGGTGTTCCTCGTACGCAAGGCGACGGCCGAGGTATTGAAGGCAGGAGGCCCGCCACCTCCGCCCGTGCCCCCCGCGGGCCCGGGTTCGGGGCCGCAAGCTCCGCCGCCTCAGTCCGTGCCGCCCGCGGTACCCGTCCCGCCCACAGGGCTGACCGCGTCGACCCGGACCCTCCGACTGGTTGGTCAGATCTCGCCGGAGGTCTGGAACCGTCTCGGCACGAAGATTCTCCCGAAGTTGCGATCCGGATCGGAGCTTCGGCTCGGCGTGGACTTCTCGGTCGAGGTGCCCTCGAACTCCGCTGCAAGCCTCATGAGCGAACTGCAGCAGGCCCTACAGGATCTCGGCCTGGGCAGCACCGTCAGGGTCGAGTAGGGATCCGTGAAAGAGATGAAATCCGGTATTCACCTGTCGGCTTCCGCGAGATCATCGTGACGTCGTTCTTCAACTGGCTCGACCGTCCCGAAAGGACACGCAGGGCGACGCTCGATATCGTCGACCTCTTCCTAGAACAGGACGCGCGGGACCGTGCCTGGATTTCCGTCGAAGTCGCTGAGCATCATCGTCCCCGAGAATCGAGAACCTGCATTCCCGAGAGCCCGGTCCCCGCGTGAGGATTTCCCATGCAGGTCAATGAGGACAAGTATCGCGAGGCGCTCACGGCGCTGAAGGGCGTCTTGGGGGAGGCCCGGGCGAGCGGCGAAGTTGCCCGCAAGGACGCTGAGCGGTCAGAGGTCTACGTCCGCTATCAGCCGCACTTCGTCCGTCCGGGTCTCGATGCCCTCGACGCGAAAACCTTCCGTGAATTCCTTCAGTTCAAGAACAATCACCACTGGAGCAATATCCAGCGTCAGGGCGGCGCGCTCGTCAGCGACATGTCCCGGTTGCGTGGGTCTCTGACGGCGCTTCTGGACGACACCCGAGAATTGGGGATTCGCGTTCGGGACGCAGTTGATCGGGTGAAGGGCCTTGGCATGGCCGTCGCAACTGCCTTCATGCACGTGGCGCAGCCCGACAAGTACGGGGTCTGGAACGCGAAGGCACGGGACATGGCGCGGTCTCTCGGAATCTGGCCTGATGCCGCGACTGATGACGAAGTTGCGTCCTACCCGGCCGGCAATCAGCTCCTTCTTCGCCTTGCCAAGGATCTGAAGTCCGACCTCTGGACGCTCGACTGGCTCTGGGACACCTTGTCGCTGGGGAACGGGTTGACGCCCACGTACTTGTTCACGTGGAATCCTTCGAACTGGGAGTGGACACAGGCGGCCATTGCGGGACTCGTTGCCAAACTCGAGGCGGGCGAAGCGGTCACGGGGACCTGGAGCACGGGAAGAAGCACGCAGCCCTCGATTGGGGATCGCTTCTACTTGATCCGGCTCGGCGACGGTCCTCGCGGCGTCTTTGCCTCCGGTAGGGTCATGAGTCGTGTCGAAGAGGGGCCGCACTGGGATCGGGACCGTGCCGTGGCCGGGAACACGTATCGGTTCGTCAAGATCCGATTCGACGAGATGCTGAACCCCTGGACGGAACCGCTCCTCGCGCAGCCTGTGTTGGTCGAGAAGTGTCCGAGTGTGGAGTGGTCTCCGCAGGCCTCAGGCACCCGAATCCCCGCGGAAGCCCTGCTCGCGCTTGAGGAGGCCTGGCAGCGGCACCTGCTCGCGACGACGGAGCGCAAGCTGGCGGTAGTTCAGTCGTTGGCAGAGGTCCGCGAGAATCTGGAGGCCTACGCACGGGCCGTCTCAACCAAGCGCCCCGAGGCCCGCGACATCGCCCGGCGCCGGTTGCACTTCGTCTGGGACAGTCGTTCGCAACAGTTCGCCCCTCACAAGTGGGCTGGGCTGCGCGGCCTCACCCTTGAGACGTTCGTGACGTTGAACAGTTGGGATCAGTCCGACTACACGAAGCGCGGATTCCGCACATACCGCGCCGAGCCACCGTTGCTGGCGTTGACGGGGGCGGCCTTTGTTCCCGACTCGGAGTGCGAGTCGAAGGTCCGCCTGCAGATGGAAGCGGCGTACGGCCCGAACGCGATCGGCGATCGCGACTTGGGCGCGCTGAAGTTCTTGCGCCTCCCTGAGGGCGAAGTGTCCAACGAAGAGGAGATGCGGATGCCCGATGCAGTGAGGCGCGATCCCCAGCCGCAGAACGTCATCTTCTATGGTCCTCCGGGCACGGGCAAGACGTACCGCGTAGTCGAGGAGGCCGTTCGGCTCTGCGACGGGACGTCGCCGCCGACGCGCGGAGAGGTCCAAGCCCGGTTCCGCCGCCTGCAGGCAGACGGCCGAATTGAATTGGTGACGTTCCACCAATCTTACAGCTACGAGGAGTTCGTGGAGGGCATTCGTCCGGTCTTGCTACCGCCCCAGGACGCAGGGGGCGGCCCCGCTGTGCTCACGTACGAGGTTAGGAGCGGGGTGTTCAAGCGTTTGTGCCGGTCTGCGCGGAGCGTCCCGGCGTGGACGGCGTCGGCGACGGACCTCGAAGTGGAGTCCGCGAGGCTCTGGAAGATGTCTCTCGGCGACTCAACGAAGTCGTCGGAAGACTACGTCTTCGAAGCCTGCCTCGAGAAGAGCCGCATCGCGCTTGGTTTCGGCGGGAAGACCAACTTCGCGGGCGCCACGACGTTTGAGACGGTCCTCGAGCGGCTTCCCAAGGTTGAGGCCGAGGGCTCCGACTGGCCCGCGAGATGCGTCCATCGCTTCTGGAATGAGATCCAGGTCGGTGACCTTGTCGTCATCTCCGGAGGGCTGACGACGATTCGGGCGATTGGGCAGGTTGCAGGGCCTGCTCAGGTCGCGTCCGACGCAGCCGAGGATGAGGAGTATGCGCAGGTGCGCCCCGTCCGGTGGATCGTTCGATTTGAGCCGCCTCTACCATGCGAGCGGTTGGTCGATCGACAGTTCACCCAGAAGACATTGTACTTGCTACGTAGTGAGGCCCTGCGCCCAGGAGCCCTGCGCGCGCTACTCAGCGGCTCCAGGCAGACGGTGGCGCCTCCGCACGTCCTTGTGATCGACGAAATCAACCGGGGTAACGTCGCCAAGATCCTGGGGGAGCTCATCACGCTGCTGGAGCCCGACAAACGCCTCGGTGCGCCCAACGAGCTCGTCGTTCGGCTTCCCTACTCCGGCGACGAGTTTGGCGTGCCCGGCAACCTGCATGTGCTCGGCACGATGAACACCGCCGACCGCTCAATCGCGTTCCTGGACGCCGCGCTGCGCCGCCGTTTCCGCTTCGTCGAGATCCTCCCGGACGCCCAGGTGGTCAAAGACCTGGTCGGGGAAAAGGGCGTCCTCGAAGGCGTGGACATTGCGCAGTTGCTCGAAACCCTCAACCGGCGCATCGAAGCGCTCTACGATCGCGATCACACGTTGGGGCACTCCTACTTCCTCAACTGCAGGAACTTGGCGGACGTTCGCGACGCCTTCGTCGATCGTGTCATCCCCCTCCTCAAGGAGTACTTCTACGACGACTGGCCGAAGGCGTGCAGCGTGCTCGGTTGCGTCTACTGCACCGACTCCGGCCCCATCAAGAAGCCCCACGAACACCCAATCATCCTCGCACGGGACCTGTCTGCAGAAGCTCTCCCGGAAGGGGAACAGGACTTGGACGAGAGGCGCGTGCAGTACACGGTGAACGAGACGTTCCTGACGGCGCAGGGGTCTGCACTACGCGCCTTCTTCGAGGCCGTGATCCGGGGGAAGTAGATGCCGAGGGATACGCGAATCGTCCTCGAGCACGAGCGGATCCCGCGATCGGGAATCCCCCCGGTTCGTCTAGCCAGGCTGCAGGCGCTGGACGAGCGCCAGGCCGGCCGGTCGGGTCAGACGGTGCTCGACTGGGGCCGCCGCGCGGAAATCTGCGCCCGAAACTACGTGGGCGTCCTTCAGGTCCCCGGGCTCACGGTCGAGATCCTGCCAAAGGTCGTGACCGTCGAGCGGCCCTCCCCGGCGGATCGTCTGCTTGCGAGGCGGAATCTCCTCTACATGTTGGGGTACACGAAGCGTCTCCCAGTTCGGAGACGGGACCTCGCCGATCTGGATGTCCATCGGTTTCCCCTCCTCGAGGCCTTCATCTGCGTGTTCGCCGAGCGCCTCCTAACGGAACTTGGGCGCGGCATGAACCATGCGTACGTCGGCCGCGAGGAAGACGTGACGTTCGTTCGCGGGAGAATTCTCTTCGAGGAGCAGGCGCGGCGCTCGGCCGTGCACCGTGAGCGCGTCGCGGTCGCATACGACGACTACCTACCCGACACGGATCTGAATCGGGTTTTGCGGGCGGGGTGCGAGCGGCTCCTCGTCCTGTCGCGATCGGTCCGCGCCCAACTAGCACTGCGCACGTGCATGCTGCAGTTCGCGGAGGTATCCGCGGTTCACGTCGAGGCGGAGCACGCGGAGCGGGTCGTCCTCGACCGGAACTCGGAGCGGTTCCGTCCTCTCCTGGACTTCTGTTGGCTCCTTCTCGCCGGGCGGAGCCCCGCCCCGGGGGTGGGAGAGACGGGGAGTTTCAGCCTCCTCTTCCCGATGGAGAGCGTCTTCGAGCAGTTCATCGCGGGGTTCCTCGTCGCGCACGCGCGTTCCCTGGGCCTCGAACCCGGGCGCGTCCATTGCCAGGCGAAGGGCCGATCCCGGTGGCTCGTTCGCGACGAGGGTGGCGAGCGGGACTTCCGTCTCCGTCCCGACATCGTGATCGATGATTACCACGGCGGCACTCTGACGGTGCTCGACACGAAGTGGAAGGTTCTCGCGCGAGACCCCTTCGATTCACGACAGAGCGTCGCCGAGGCGGACATTTACCAGTTGCACGCCTACGCCCGACAGTACGGAGCGCCGAACAACGTCCTCTTGTATCCCGTGACGGCGGCGTCGCGTTCTCGGACGTATGCGGTTGAGGGGGCGGAGCACCACAGGCTCCGAGTCGCGTTTGTGGACGTGAGCCGGGACCTCTCCCGGAGTCGAGAGGCGATGGTGACAGATCTTCGAGACGCTGTCCTCGCGCGAGCGGAACCTCGGGTCAGTCACCGCGACGGAGACGAGGTGCTGCAAGACCCCCAGCGTTGGAGAGGCGCGTAGCGTTCATGGCCAAAGAACGCATCCCGATTCCAAAACGCCTTCAGCGCATGGCACTCATCGAAGTCGGTGGCCGTTGTCCGTTCGAGAAGTGCACCGAGTCGCTAATGGATTTTCACCACATCAATGGTGATCCATCAGACAACCGGATAGAGAACATCATCGCGATCTGCGTAAAGCACCACGCCGAGGAGACGCGCCTAAAGAAGTACGGCGCGCCTCTGTTCCGGGAGATGAAACGGCGACTCCAACGTGACGCAGTTGCGTGGGGCGTCGATCTCTTCCCTGCAAGCAAACTCGCCGTTGAAGATGCGCTTGAGGATATTGCGCGATGTATCGATGCTCCACTCAACTCCGCCGAACGAGCGCTCGCTGAGACCGCGATCGAGGGGCTCCGCGCGGCTGTGCAGTCCGGCGACTATCGGGGAACGCTCCGCCAGCTTCGCGCGATGAGGCGCGGCCTTCGGGGTCGAAGGGAGGTGATGCGCGCCCTCGGGCCGGACATCTTCAATCTGGCCGGCATCTGCTTCTTCCGGGTAGCGAAATTGAGACAGTCAGCCCTCTCTTACCAGCACGGGTTGGCGTGGGGTGAAACATGGAAGCTCCACGTGAACTTCGCGACGCTACTCCTCTACAATCAAGAGCCAGAGGATGCATTGCGCGAGGCCGAGGCAGCGCACCGGCTAAACCCGTCGTCCGGACATGGCATCTTGATTCTGGCGTCGGCGCGCTGGGAGACGAACGGTCGGATCGATCAACTTGTTGTCCAACTGCGGCAGGCAATCCAGCTCGAACCGGCCTCTGTGAACACGCGCCTTCAACTCGCGCGTGCTCTGTCTCTCTCGGGGGAGACGGACGAGGCCCTACAATTGGTAGAAGCGGTCCCAGGGCCAACCCATCGAGATCCGGCGCGGGACGCACTTCGTGGAGTGGTCTTTCAGAACTGTGCTGTTCACGCGCTCGAGAAATTAGGAGTCGTAAAGGGTGGGATTCTGACGACAGCCCGCTTCACCAGAGAGCCGATTGTCTCCCACGATCATCCGCTCCTCGTTCGTGCAATTGAGGCCTTCTCGCATGCGACGAGGAATGCGCAGAGCGACCCGTTGTTCGCTCGGACCGGCCTTGCGCACGCGCACATGTCCGCCGGGACTTGTCAGTTCCTCCGCGGTGACGAACTTGGCGCGCTCCGCTCGTTCTGCGCAGGAGAGCGGTTTCCGAAGACACGTGACGAGGCCCTTGCCAATATCGCTCAGATCCTCAGCGCGCGAAATCGGCACGCTGCCCTCAAGCGCCTCTATGGGGCCTTGCCAGCGCACGTCCAATGTCTGTCATCGATCCGACGGTGGATGGCCGGCGCACTGCTGGAAACCAAGGAGGCCGAGCGAGGAACGGAAATGCTGCGATCTCTTTGTCGCCAACCGGATGCTGTTGCCGCCGACTTTTTCAACTTGGCGATCGGCCTTGCCCTCGCCGACGCACCGGACGAGGAGTTGTCGGCTGCCGTCCGCCGCGCTCGCGAGACCGGCCCAACTGAGCACCTCGACCACTCGATCGGAATGACGCTTTTCATCCACCGAGAGTGCTCGCGCTCAATTCCATACCTTCTCGCCGCATTCGTCGCAGATCCTTCTGATCTGATGGCTCTTGAATTCGCGGGGAAGGCAACTTACGCGACGAAGGGCGTGAGACAGGCAGAGGATCTTTTGCGCGCTCACGAAGGCGCACTGCTCGCGGCGGGAGGGAGCACCACTCTCGCGGTCTGCTACATGCGGCGCGGCGAGTTTGAGCCGGCGCGGAGACACCTCATCAATCTGCATCGGGCATCTTGGGCTCCGTGGGATAAGCGCTACATCGCTGAGATTCTCGACTGCGCCCAGTTGGGGGTGAGTCCGCAGGTGAGCTTCGGCTGCGTTCAGGTCGTGTAGTGTCGTCGGGCGACGAGGCTCCGGCCATATCGACGTATCTCGGGAGACCGCAGGACACAGCGGGTGAGAACGATGCAAACGCGAGATCAGGCGTGAGGTCACAAGCGCGGTCGGAAATGGTTGCGGTACTTTCATTCGCCGCGTCCACCCATGGTCACGCGCGTCAACGCCCGCAATGGGGTCACGCTTCAGTCGTGGCATCTCCGGTTGGCGGCGTAGCACCGACGTCCGTCGCCGTGCCCACGAGATCGGTGCTCTCGACGATCCGCGCGAGCTCCGCGAGCAAGTCGGCGTGTCTTCGGGACAAGTACTTTACGACCGCCGCGCTGTCGAGGACGCGCCGCAGGTAGCCGACGGCGAGGACCAGCTTGAGCATGTTCTGGCCGTGCGAGTCCTCGATCCGTCGGAAGTCCGCCTCCAGCGTATGCATCTCCCGCTCGATGCGCGAGAGGTCCTCGGGCTTGAGGCCCGTGCTCTCCTTTGTTTCGTCGGGCTGAAGTAACTGGTCCTGCGGCGTCGCCGCGATGAGGCACTTGGCGTAGGCGACCGTGAAATTGCTTGAGGCCGTCATCAACTCGGCCATCTCGATCTGCCGCATCGGCGTCACGCGCCGGAGTTCGCGGAGCGCGCCGGAGGTGGCTCGGCGGTCCTTCAAAAGTTCGACGGCCTCCGGACAGATCCCTTCGAGGAGGTTGCGCTTCTTTCGAATCGCGGCCACATCGATCCCCAGGACGCTCGACACGCGCTCCTCGGAGACCCCGCTCTCCAGGGCCTTCAGCAACATGAAGTGCTCCTGGATCGGCGAGATTTGGTTCACTTTGTGGTTGTAGGTGAAGCCCTCGTCGTCCGTCGCGACGAGGCACAGGACGTTCGGTTTGCCGAGCGCCCGCAGGACGTCGAGGCGCAAGTGTCCGTCGAGGAGGACGTACTGCGCCACCTTGCCGCCCTTGCGGGGCTGCGGGAAGACGACGAGGGGCTCGATGACGCCGACCTCGCGGATCGAGGCCTCGATCCTCCGGAATCGCTGGGACTTGCGCACGCCGTCGGCGATCGATCGCACGGGGAGGATCGACTCGATGGGGACGTGGACCGCCTCCTTTTCGAACGCGAAGTTCACGGTCGTCACGATGCGGCCCCCCGCTTCCCGCCCAGTTGTTCGGAGAGGTGCTTTGGCAACTCGCCGAGTTTTTGCTCGTGGAGGACCGCCACGAACTCCGCGTCCCCGAGCAGGCGCCGCAGGCCCGCCAGCAAGAACTGGAGTCTGGTCTCGCAGACCTTTGCCTGCTTGACGAGGAGTTGCTGGCGCGCCGTCTCCTTCTCGTACTCCCGCAGGACGGTCGAGGCATCGAGGCTTCCGCCGGAGCGTCGGTGCTGCTGCCCCTGCTTTCCGTGGGCGCGGCGCTGCTCGATCAGCCGGCGTGCCCGCAACAGGTCCTTCCCCCGAAGCGCGTTCTGCGCATACGCGTCGGCGAGCGCTTGCTGGATGCCGGCGTCGTCGGCGCTCGCGATCGTGACGGCGATCGAGATGGGGAGTTGCTTGTTCTCGACGGCGCGCAAGAGCCGTTCCTCCCCCTTGCTCAATAGCCGGAGGATGCCCTTGAGATAGGAGAGATCGAGGTCGGTCTTCTTCGCGATCTGGGCGGGGGAGTACCCCTTGTCCTTGAGCGTGGCGATGCTACCCATGAGTTCGGACGCGCTTCGCTTCCGTCGCGCCAGGTTCTCCGCAAGACTCATCAGCAAGAGCTCGTCTTTGGTCGCCTCGACGACGAAGGCCGGCACCTCCGTCTGGCCGAGCGCCTGGAACGCCTCGAGGCGCCCCTGCCCACAGACGAGGTCGTACTGGGGCCCGTCGCCGTCGCGGTTGCGCCGTGGCGTCACGGTCACGGGCTTCTTGAGCCCAAGGCTCGCGATGTTGTCGACGATCTGCTTGAACTTGAGGCGTCCGCGTGACCTGGGGTTGACCAGGGCGATCTGATGGATCGGAACCATCTCGATCTGGGTCGTGCGCTCGGGGATCATGCAGCCCTCTCGATCGGAAGCAGCGTCGCCATGCCCAGGAAGTAGGAGAGCGAGTCGAAGCGATACGTGTCGATGCGGGCGCCGTTGTGCTCGTGGAGCAGGAGGCGCGTGAGGTCGACGCCGATGCGGGGAATCAGGTAGTAGTCGGAGGGCTGTTCGTTCGACGGGTCCATCCGGACGACGATGACGACGTCGGCCTTCGACTGGTCGCGGGCCATCCACTGCGACGAGCCGGCGGGCGTCTGCGCGCAGCGGCAGAGGAGCATCGACGCCGTGTAGAAGCCGTTGATCGAGAGGACGTTCGATTCGGCCTGATGCTCGACTGTCGCCCCGACGGCCTCAAGATCCTGCATCAGGTCGTCCAAGAGCCGAGGGTAGACCGTGCGCAGACGCCGGTTGATCTCGACGAACTCGTAGGAGCGGTCAGGCGTGTAGCCCGCGAGGCGATACGCCTGGACCAGTCCCCCGAAGCGCGACCGGTAGGCCGTGCTCGAGGGGAGCCCCTCGGCGTCGTCGATCAGCGAGCTCGAGAGGTAGCCGTGGGCCGTCCGGAGCTTCGTCAGGCGTTCGATCATCTCCTCGGGGGAGAGGCGGCGTCCCCGCTCCTCGATGATCCCGCGCGCGACGAAGAAGTCTTCCGGGGTGACGAGGGCGGGGAAGACCCCGTCGGCCCGCACCCAATCGCCGGGGCCGTTGGCGACGTGTTGCTGCTTCAACTTGAAGGACGTGCGATTCCAGACGTTGTGCCCGATGTACTTCTCGTTCGTGAGCACGGTGTGCACGCGCCCTCGCGTCCAAGGGGAAGCCGTCTCCGTCCGGACGCCCTGGTCGTTCAGCCAATCGGCGATCTGCCGCTCACTCAGGCCCTCCTTCACGAACCGTCGGTAGACCTCGCGAACGGTCTCGACCTCTTCCTCGGGCCCCTCAACGAGGACCACCCGGTCGGTCTGGATGCTCTTGTGCTCCCCGCGGGCGAGCACCCCCTTGGCGTCGCCCTTCTGGTCGCGCAGCATCCGGCGCAAGCCGAACCCGGCCGGCCCGCCTTGGCGGTAGCCGAGCTCGATCAACCGGCACTGCCCCTTGAAGACCTTCGCCGAGAGCTCGCGGCTGTACTCGCCCGCCATCGCGCGCTTGACGCCCTTGATGATCGTGGAAACGGGGCTCCCGTCGTTCTCGAACTGCTCGGCGCAGTAGATGACGCGGATCCCAGCTCGCTTGCAGGTGTGTTCGTAGTAGGCGCTCTCGTCTGAGTCCTGGAAGCGACCCCAGCGGCTGATGTCATAGACGAGGACGGCCTGATAGTCCGCCTTCCCGGACGCGACGTCCGCGAGCAAGAGCTTGAGCGCGGCCCGGCCCTCGATGCGCAGGCCGCTCTTTCCCTCGTCGGCGTAGGTTCTCACGATCTCGTAGCCTCGCGCCTGCGCGTAGACGCGGAGCAGGTCGGCTTGGTTTTCCGTCGAGTACTGCTGGTGCTCGGTCGACATCCGGATGTATTGGGCGGCACGCACGACGGTCGCGTTGGTCGATGGCTGGTTGGGGAGCATGGCGGCGGGGTGACCTCCTTACGGTCGATCCCGTCGTCCTTTCGAGGACGCGGGTCCGGGCGCGGATGATCCACCGGGGCTGTCCGACGGCGGTCCGATCCGCGTCCGACCGCTGTCGGAACCGCGCGGGGGACGGAACCGATCGAGCAGGAGGCCGTAGTGGCCCGGGATGGTGCCGTCGATGGCGTCGGCGAGCTCCTTGAGGTCCCCTTCGATGAGACGCCGGCGCAGCTCGGCGACGGCGCTTCGGATCGCGGACGGGGTCCGCTCCTCGCCGTCCCACACGTCGCCCAAGAGGTCGTCGTGCGTCACGTATCGGTTGCGGGCGGCGGCCAGGCGGCGGAAGAGCCGAAACGAGACCGTGTTCCCGAGCCCGCACTCGCGACCCTTCCACCGGACGGTGAAGCGGCCCTCGTCGGCGAGCCCGGGAGGCCGATCCTGTCCAGCGGATCCAGCCGAATCGTCGCCGCGCCGTCCGGCCAAGACCCGACGAGCCAGGTTGACATCCCCGACGAGGGAACTCAGTTTCTGCGCCATGTCGCGCAGAATCGATTCGAACAACGCGGCATCTTCACCCTGCATGGCGGAACGTCGCCTCCGACCTCCCTTCGCCGGCGACCCCTCGGCCGGGAGGTCCACGGTCGAGGCGCCGGCGTCGCCCTTTGCGGTGGCGGCGGCAAGCTGACGCACACGACAACTAGGTCCGAGCCGTCGACGCCGCCCGACCGCGCGAGTCTCACGCAGGGCGCTTCAGGGTGATCGCGCGGCCCTCAGGTCCGATCGACGCGCAACTCGGCGAAGGGACAAACCGCTCGAACGCAGTTCGAACAGCGTCGCGGATGCTCGCCCCGATCAACCCGCAGGCCGGACGGCCATCGCCACGGCGTCGGCTGCCTCGCGGAGTCGGTCGTCGTCCGTATGGAGGTAACGCAGCGTGACCACACTCCCCGGCCGGTGGCCGAGGATGCGCCCGATCGTGGCCACGTCCGTCCCCGCCGAGGCCAAGAGCGTCGCCGCCGTGTGGCGGAGTTGGTGCCAGCCGCTGTGGGGGACCTCGGCCTTGTCCATGAGGCGGTGGAGGGCGTGGTAGAGCGACGAGTCGTCGTCCGGGACGCGCCTCCGGCTCCCGATCTC
>Ga0163152_10006408_pt1 | contig 13299 bp, 8 predicted proteins | sample OliLakLV19MP8IB2_FD_148635 | JGI IMG/M metagenome (GOLD analysis project Ga0163152, IMG submission 148635) | Freshwater microbial mat bacterial communities from Lake Vanda, McMurdo Dry Valleys, Antarctica - Oligotrophic Lake LV.19.MP8.IB-2 | ecosystem: Environmental > Aquatic > Freshwater > Lake... | reverse complement strand
CTGCTAGATCCGCTTTGGCGAGTTTGTGGGAAGTCAGCGATGAGGGGACTTTGGGGCTGATGACGGAGTTTTACCGGCAGTTGCGGGCCCCCAGACGCGGTGGCAATTTGATGATTAAAGCGGAGGCTTTGCGGCGCGCGCAATTGGAGATGCTGCAGGGGCGTGTACGGATTCAAGACGGGATGCTGCGAGTCGAAGGGCTTTCTATGAGTCTAACTTTGCCTCCGGAAATTGCGGCGCGGGGCGATCGAGTGCTTTTGCATCCTTATTATTGGGCCGCCTTTACAATGATTGGCAATCCTTGGTAATGAAGATGTTGAATAAAGAAGGAAAAAGAGGCGTTGCTGAATCAAGGTATCAATAGTGCAGGAACTCGAATATCCTGAAATTTTAGGTAATGTATATAGCACTCCTAAATCATTTGTGAATTTTTTACTCCCTCCCTTCTTGATAAGAGGATGATTGGGGTGCGGTAAAAAATTTACGACTCCTGCAAGGATTGCTATATGGGGTGATTTGCACTCGCTTTCATTACATGGTAATTCCCCCTATTTATACTCTAATTATGTAGCGCCCAAATCTCCTAGGAAGACTAACGGCGATCGCACTTCACTCTGTTTTGCCGGATTTTGCAGGAAACTGTGGAGCGATCGCACTGCTGACGCGAATGTTTAGCCGTCTTATTTTTAAGAAATGTTAACAAAAAATAACTTTTCTTTGAAACCTTAAGCTTTTCTTGAAATTTAGGGTATAGTTATGTATTAGAAGATACATCTACTTAATAAATTGACACTTTATAAAAAATAAATTGAGTATTAATACTGAAAAGAGGCTGTAAGAATGATTAACTTAGCTGGCTACGAGATTACCAACCAAATTCATGAAAGTAATAATTCTTTAGTTTGCCGGGGACTGAGAAAGCAAGACAGCCAAGCAGTAATTCTCAAATTTCTCAAGCAAGATTATCCGATGCCAGCTTCGTTAGTCAGATACAAGCAGGAATACGAAATTACACACAATCTTAACCTAGAAAGTGTGCCTAAAACCTACAGCTTAGAAAGATATCAGAACAGTTTGGCTATTGTTTTCGAGGATAGTGGTGGAGAATCATTAAAGCTCTTGTTGGCTTCTCACCAACTTACCTTAGAAGAGTTTTTATTAACAGCTATTAAAATAACCAGGGCTTTAGGTGAAATTCATCGACATAAAATTATTCATAAAGATATCAATCCCAGCAATATTATTATTAACTCAACCACAGGGCGAGTTCAAATTATAGATTTTGGCATCTCTACTGTTTTAAAGCGCGAAAATCCTACCCTTAAAAATCCTAATGTTTTAGAAGGCACTCTTAGCTATATATCGCCGGAACAAACAGGCAGAATGAACCGATCGATCGACTATCGCACTGATTTTTACTCATTAGGAGTCACTTTTTACGAAATGCTAACGGGGCAATTGCCATGGGATTACAGCGATGCAATGGAATTAATCCACAGTCACATTGCCAAACAAGCAGTACCGCCCCATCAAATCAATCTAGCAATTCCTAAAGCTGTTTCTAATATTGTGATGAAGCTATTAGCGAAAACCGCTGAAGCCAGATATCAAAGCCCTTGGGGAATTATCGCTGACTTAGAAGAATGCCTGGAACAATTAAAAACTACGGGAGGAATTGCAGATTTTGCGATCGCCCAAAAAGATATTACAGATAAGTTTCAAATCCCTCAAAAACTCTACGGCAGAGAAACAGAAGTTGAAACCTTATTAGCAGCCTTTGATCGAGTCAGCAGGGGCAGCACCGAAATGATGCTAGTATCCGGTTACTCTGGCATTGGAAAATCCGCCTTAGTACAAGAAGTTTATAAACCAATTACTAAAGCGAGAGGTTATTTTATTGCCGGAAAATTCGACCAATTTCAACGAAATATCCCTTACGCGGCGGTTGTCAAAGCCTTTCAATCATTAGTCAAGCAACTCTTAACTGAAAACGAAAATCAACTCAATACCTGGAAAGAAAAAATATTAGCTGCTGTTGGCGCTAATAGTCAAATCATTGTAGATGTCATTCCTGAAGTAGAATTAATCATTGGCAAACAGCCCATCGTACAAGAATTAGGCGCTACAGAAGCACAAAACCGCTTTAATTTAGTATTTCAAAAATTCATCCGCGTGTTTTGTTCATTTGACTATCCCTTAGTCATCTTTCTCGACGATTTACAATGGGCTGATTCTGCTACATTGAAATTGCTACAAGTAATGATGGCAGATGAGCAAACGAAATATCTATTTCTAATTGGTGCTTATCGAGACAACGAAGTTAACCCATCTCATCCTTTAATGATGACCTTGGATGAGCTGCAAAATCAAGGTGCAAGAATCGAGCGAATTACTTTAGCTCCCTTACACCTTCACCAGATAGGTAACTTAATTGCTGATACCGTCCGTAAAGACACAAAATCCGCACTCCCCCTAGCAGAGTTAGTTATCAATAAAACTCAAGGTAATCCTTTTTTTGTCAATCAGTTCCTCAAAACTCTCTATCAAGAAAACCTGCTGAAATTCAATTTTCAAAAAAGAAACTGGGATTGGAATATTTCAGAAATTGAATCAGTAGGTATTACTGATAACGTCATTGAATTGATGCTTGGCAAAATGAAAAAACTGCCCGTATCAACTCAGCAAGTTTTGCGTCTGGCTGCTTGCGTGGGTAATAGTTTTGACTTAAACACTCTTTCAATTATTAATGAGAAATCTTGGGGCGCTACGTTTCAAGAACTATTGCCAGCCATCCAAGATGGATTAATTCTAACTACTTCTGAGTTAGGCGCTACCGAATCAGAAATAATTAATTCAGACCTGGTAATTACTACTTATAAATTTTTGCATGACCGCGTGCAGCAGTCAGGTTATGCCTTGATTGACTCAAAGTTGCAAACAGCAATTCACCTACAAATTGGTCGTCTGTTACTGGCAAATATTTCTCCTGAGCGACGAGCCGAAAGAATTTTTGAAATTGCCGATCATTTAAATTCGGGTCGGAATTTAATCATTGATGATCACGAGAAAACTGAACTAGCTATTTTAAATTTAACAGCCGCTCGCAAAGCCAAAGATGCAACGGCTTATGCTGCTGCCAGAGACTACTTAAAAATCGGTCGAGAAATTTTACCGGGCGATATTTGGCAAGAATCCTACGAACTAGCTTTTACCTTTCATAAGGAGCTGGCAGAGGCAGAATATTTAAACGGCAATTTTGAAGAATCAGAAGCTTTAATAGAACTGGCATTGGCCCGGGCAAAATCTGAGCTAGAAAAAGCCGAAATTTACAACATTTTGATCGTGCAGTACACTCTGCTGAGTAAATATGAAGAAGCAGTTAAATCTGGATTAAAAGCCCTTCAATTGCTAGGCATAGACTTGGCTGAAGATAATTTAAGCGCGGCGGTTGATGCGGAAATGGCGGCAGCTAAAGCCAACTTGGCAAACCAAGAAATTGCTTCATTAATTAATGCAGAAAAGATGAAAGATCCGGCTCAACAAATGGCCATGAAGTTATTGGGCAACATGGGGCCGCTAACGTTCTTTTCATCTCAAGAACTGTGGAAGTTGACTGTGATCAAAGCGATTAATCTTTCTCTAAAGTACGGTTTTGTAGCGGGAGGGTCTTACTGCTATTCATGTTATGGAATTATCCTAAATTCAATTTTAGGGGATTACCAATCGGCTTATGAGTTTGGCAGACTCGCTCTGACTCTCAGCGAAAATTCAAATAACTTGTCTCAAAACTGCCAAGATAGTGTGATCTTTGCCAATTACTTAAACTGCTGGGTGAAACCGCTCAAAACCACGGCTGAAATTAATAACGAAGGTTATAAAGTTGGCTTGCAATCGGGCAATTTGCAATGGACTGGTTATAACCGGATGTTTCAAACCATTACCTATTTCTTCCAGGGTATGAATTTGAATAATCTCTTGGAAGATATTGGCAAGTCGCTCCATTTTTGCGAGCAAACTAAAAATTTCTGGGCAATTGATATAATTATTGCTAATAAGATAGCAATTTTAAATTTGATGGGCGAAGAGGATGAAGTTAGCGAAAAACAGCATTTAGAAAATTTCCACAGCCGTAAAAGTATGGCAGCGCTGTGCGAGTTTTATGTTTTAAAAGCGCAGACTTTATATCTTTATGAACAGTATAGTGAGGCGCTAGAAGCATCCGATCGCGCGGCAGAACTTATCGATTATTTGATGGGTCACATTTCTAGTGCTCACCATCATTTTTACCGTTGTCTGATCTTAACGGCTCTGTATTCAGACGTTTCTGAATCGGAGCGAAAAGATTACTGGGAGCAATTAGAAGCTAATCAGAAACAAATCAAAATTTGGGCGGACAACTGCTCGGAAAGTTTCGCACATAAGTTCTGGCTAGTGGCGGCAGAAATGGCGAGAATTTCAGGTCGAGATTTGGAGGCGATGGATTTGTACGATCGCGCGATAGCCGAGGCCAGAGAGCATGATTTTATTCAGAATGAAGCGCTGGCGGCGGAACTGGCTGCTAAATTCTGGTTGGCGAAAGACAAAGAAGAATTTGCCCAAATCTACTTGACTAAAGCCCACTATGGCTACCAATACTGGGGTGCTAAACGTAAAGTGGAGAGTTTGGAGGAAAAATATCCCCAATTAATCGCTAGAACATCAGGGAAGACAACCACTCAAACAAAAGTTAACCGAACAACGATTAACGCTACTACCACTAGCAGCAATTTGGGAGATACGTTAGATTTAACTACTGTGATGAAAGCTTCGCAAGCGATTTCGGGTGAAATAGTTTTGAGTAGGCTGCTGGAAAGATTGATGAAAATTGCGATCGAAAATGCGGGGGCCCAAAAAGGTTTTTTGATTTTAGAAAAAGCGGGAAACTGGGCGATTGAGGCGGAAGGTTCGGTGAAGGAGGATGAAGTTAGTGTGCTGCGATCGCTTCCTCTCAATCCAACAGCAGCTTCTGGGGGTACTCCTTTGCTGGCAAGTGCGATCGCCAATTATGTGATTCGCACTCAGGAAAATGTGGTGTTAAATAATGCCGCTCAAGAAGGACAATTTACCCGCGATCCTTATATTGCAGCCACTCAACCGAAATCTATTCTTTGCACTCCTCTGCTGCACCAAGGTAAGCTGACGGGCCTTCTTTATTTAGAAAATAACCTGACTGAAGGGGCTTTTACTACCGATCGGCTAGAGCTGTTAAAACTGTTATCTGCCCAAATTGCTATTTCCATTGAGAATGCTCAACTTTACAAAAATTTACAGGAGTTTAATCAAAACTTAGAGCAATTAGTGAGCGATCGTACTCAACAATTATCGAACACCCTAGAGGCTTTAAAAGCCACCCAAACTCAGCTAGTCGAATCTGAAAAAATGGCATCTCTGGGAGGATTAGTTGCTGGTGTTGCCCATGAAATTAATACTCCCATCGGAGTGGGTGTCACTGTTGCTTCAGCTTTGGCAGAAAATACCACAGAATTTGCATCTATTTATAAAAGTGGCAAAATGAAGCGATCGGATTTAGAAGAGTTTGTCGATATTGCTAGTCAAAGCAGTAAGGCGCTTCTAATTAACCTAGATCGGGCGGCAGCATTGATTCAAAGCTTTAAGCAAGTAGCAGTCGATCGCTCTAGCGAAGAACGACGTACTTTCCAGATCAGACCTTATCTTGATGAAATTTTATTACAATTAAAACCCAAGTTGAAAAATAGCCAACATTCGCTTAAAATTAAGGGAGATAGCAAGATTGCCATAGATTCTTATCCAGGAGCCTTATCCCAAGTTGTGACGAACTTGCTGATCAATTCTCTGATTCATGCCTACGAACCAGGAATTTCTGGGGAACTAATCTTTGCTTGGAAGCAAGAAGGTAAGTGGCTAAAATTTGAATACGCCGATGAAGGTAAAGGAATTCCCCCAGAAAACTTAAGTAAAATTTTTGAGCCATTCTTTACCACTAAGCGTGGTCAAGGTGGCAGTGGGTTAGGGTTACATATTGTCTACAATTTAGTCACCCAAAAACTCAAAGGTGAAATTGAATGTCTAAGTGAGGTTGGAAGAGGAACCAAGTTTATTATTAAATTACCCATGCAAATTGATTCACAAATGTAGAGTTCCAATTCCGATTTTCTGGCAAAGATAACTAAGTAAGTCCACCTCATTAAAAGTAAAATAAGGATGACTGAAAAGGTTGCTGTGTGACTCTTCTCCCTTCTGCCTTTTTCTTAACAGGTTTTGTAACTTCAAACCTAACAATTAGTAAAAAATAAAGGTGTACAGCAATGAAAAGTGATTTTGACGATTTGTTAACTAAACCATCTCCAGAAACAGTATTCTTTGCCGAAGCAATCGACTCGGATGACGAGATATTGTTTGCAGATGAAACCACAGAAGAAAAGCTGACTGAAAGTTGGAAAATTTTAGTTGTAGATGATGAGGATCAAGTTCACACCGCTACCGAAATTTCACTAAGGAAGTTTGTCTTTGAAAACAAATCTTTAACCTTCATTAATGCTTACTCGGCTCATGAAGCTAAACAGCTAATCCAAGAAAATCCTGATGTTGCCATTATCTTACTTGATGTAATTATGGAAACAGATGATGCTGGCTTAAACTTTGTTAAATATGTCCGCGAAGTCTTAGGCAACCAGTTAGTGCGAATTATTTTACGCACGGGTCAACCCGGACAAGTACCTGAAAAAAGCATTATTATCAATTACGATATTAATGACTATAAAACTAAAACTGAATTAACGACATCAAAGCTATACACTACGATGCTAACAGCTTTGAGAAGTTTTTCTCTAAGTCATAAATTGCAGTCTGAAATAGAGCGGCGCGAACAAGTAGAGAAAGCACTCCGTATCAGTCAAGAAAAAGAGTACCAAAAATCTATTGCCTTAGAACATTTTGTCAAAGAACTGCAAGAAACACAACTCCAGCTAATTCAAAGTGAAAAAATGTCTAGTCTCGGTCAATTAGTTGCAGGTGTCGCTCATGAAATCAACAATCCGGTTAACTTTATTTACGGCAATCTCTCCCACGCCAACGACTATATTAAAGAACTCATTAATATGTTGAATCTTTACCAAAGATATTACCCGCAACCCGAAGCAGAAATTGTCCATGAAATAGAAGATGCAGAGTTACCATTTATCATAGATGATTTACCAAAATTGCTTTCTTCCATGCAGTTAGGGATCGAACGCATTCGGAATATTGTTCACTCTCTACGCAATTTTTCGCGGTTGGATCAAACTGAAATTAAATCAGTAGATATCCACGAAGGCATTAATAGCACTTTGATGATCTTACAGCACCGACTAAAGGCTAAGTCTGATCGGCCTGCTATTAATGTGATAAAAGACTATGGTGCATTGCCGCTTGTGAACTGTTATGCCGGTCAGCTCAATCAGGTGTTTATGAACCTTTTAGCGAATGCTATAGATGCTTTAGAAGAGCGGCCAAGTAGAGAAAATGGTGCAGTTTTTCACCCCCAGATTTTGATTCGGACTGAAGTTGTACCCGGCAATTCGCATGACAACATTGGCTCGGCTTCCCACATCCTGGTAACAATTTCTGATAATGGTGTGGGCATGACAGAGAAAGTTCGTGCTAAACTTTTCACTCCCTTTTTTACTACTAAGCCCATAGGAAAAGGTACAGGCATGGGATTGTCCATCAGCAGAAAAATTCTGATAGAAAAACACTGCGGTCAATTGGAGTGTATTTCTACGCCAGAGCAGGGAACGCAGTTTATTATTGATCTGCCGACTATCTGTAAAGCCACTAATATCGCCGTAGCTAATGCCTAGAAAACTTATCTGGCTGAGTTGATCATATACCGGTTTTCAGTTGCATGAGAATCGGGTAATTGCTAATTCCTCATTCATCGGAATTCTGACATAATTTTTTCCCGCATCAAGTCCCCACCACAGAAAAGGGGGGACTTGATGCGGCTTTAGCCACATTTTTCTAACTTAATTGTGTTGGTTTTCAATATATTTTTTAACAATCTCTTCCGAGGCGTTACCCACTGTGCCGTAAAAATACAGCCTATTTCATGTATATTTAGTAGACTGCATTCCGTAGAGAAGCAGAAAAAATGAAACTTTATGCGATCGAGTTTCGTAAAAAAATAGTTAAAGCCTATGAATCCGGTGCTACATCAGTTAGGGCGCTGCTGAATTGTTGAGCGCGTAAATACAATATTAACACATCCTGATAGCTCGTTTTACAGGAAAAACTTTTTGTTATTCTACATCAGGCAACAAGTTGCTCAGACATTCCCTTCGATTATTAATTCACTATCTAAAATTTGCTAATCTTCCGATGCCCTATCAAAATCAAAGAAATTATTTTGGTTTTATGCGATCGCCGGCGTTGCTTAGTGATACCCTAATTCAGAAACGGCTTTTTGTATAGTAATTTAATCCAGCCGATCAACGCTTTTCGCTTTGCCGTAAATGTCGCCCGATTTCTTGATGACATACGTGCCAAAAATACAGGGATAAATTCAGAAGAGCTAATAATTTAGTGCCATCTTCTAACATCGCGTGTACTCCTAGACTTTGAGACTCAAAAATATCCTCAAACCGTGAGATAGCAAACAAGAGGAATGCTGCGACTAATGGCAGGTAAGGAGTGGTTTTGATGTATCGCCAAAACTTAACTCCGTAAAGGAAAACAGCCGTACCATAAGACAAATAAATAAATTTGCTAGATATGCCCAACCGAGAAAGAATCAAAGTCATCCGAAACCTGTCATCCAGGAAAAAGACTCCGAGTAGTAATGCACTAAAAAATAAGAATATCCCCGATCGACTCCGCGGCTCTTTTTGGCGCAACACTCCGAAAGTAAATGCACAAATTGCTACTGGGATGCACCAGAGGACTTCGGAAACTCCGGTGAGAATGCCTTCGTAAGGGAACCAGACATTAAAAGGATCACTAAACAGGCGTTCAACAGCGTCTCCCTGCTTGTTGAGTTTTGCGTATACGCTCAGGCCGACTAAAATCAGGACAGTCAGAGTGTTGAAAGCAGCTAAAAACGGGACAGACAAAAACTTTTTTTTGAAAAATTCTAAAGAATTTGAAAAGTTGGGAATTTTATCGAATAAAGGCAGATGCTTCATAAAAAATGTCTCCTAGCAATAGAGTTATTTACTTATTCACTGGTAGCCAAACCACAAAGGTAGTGCCACGATCGGTTGGATATAATAAATTAGTTTCTGCAGATGGCAGCCATTCACGATTGACTGGGGAAAATACTTCTATTTCTCCTTGCATTTGGCGGACTAAATCGCGGGCGATCGCCAAACCCAATCCTGTGCCGGGAATTTCTGTCTGCGCTTTTTCTCCCCGGTAGTGTCGCTCAAATAAATGCTCTAAATCCTGGGGAGGAATGCCGGAACCTGTGTCGCTGACGGCAACTGCTATGGCAGGCAATTGGCTGTATCCTGCCCGATCGCCATCCGCTGCTTTGTACCTGACTTTAATATAAATTTGGCGGCCGGCAGGGGTATATTTCAAAGCATTGTCAATTAAATTGCTCAAAACTTCGCGCAAAGCTCGATCGTTCGCCCCGACTGGTGGCAAATCCGCCTCCAGGTCGGCTAGCAATTTCAGATGCCTTTCAGATGCGATCGCCTCGGCGGAAATTAACAGCGGTTTTAAGACTTCTGCCACAAAACAGGATTCCTGCAAATTGGCCGCAGGTGACAGCGACAGAGGAGAATGCCGGATTGATTCCACATTGGACATGGCTTTTTCTGAAGTGCCCGATGGCAGTTTTAGATGTGCTTCGCCGGTGTCAACAGTTCGATCGAACTGGCCGAGCAACTCTTGCAGCCGATCGCTCTCTCGGACAATACTAAAAGCCACATTGCGGTTTTTGTCTTCCGGTACCAGCCGCCGCGCTAACAACTTGCCAAAAGTTCGCAACGCTGTCAGCGGACTTTTGAACTGGTGCAGCAAATTGTGCATCGTGTCGTAAACCTGAGCCTGGATTTGCCGAGTTGCGCCCAATTCCTGGTGCATCCACTGCGATCGCTGGTCTAAAATGCAGGCTAGGGCTAAGGTGCGAGCAATTTGTTGTATTTGAGCCTCCTCTCGCTCGTTCCAAGGCCTGTCTTGCCGACCGCTGACTAGGAGTCCCATTACAGCTCCCTCGTGTATCAGAGGCGTCACAATTTGCCTGCCCTGCTGCCACACATTCTCCGGGCCTTGGCACTGATGGGAACTGCGCTCCTTGCCCGGAAGCGCTCGGGTGCGATCGCCCCTACGGTTGATTCTTCCACTGGAAGAACCGGCGGCGCTAGCAGTCGCGGCACTGGTTTTACTGTCGAGCTTTCGGGAGATTGCAACCTCAACCCCTGATTTTCTTCCGATTCGGCTGAGGTTTCTGGGTAAACCGCGATCGGCACCAACTTTGCTTCGCTGCCTTCTACCAACTCTTGTGTCAGGTATACCGCGCTGAATTTCGCTCCCAAACTAACGGCGATGGCCACCTGCGAGCGGCAAAGTTTGACAAATTCTGAACTGGCTGGCATTAACATGAGCGCCACATTAAGATATCTAACGGAATTCTAAGTAAATTACAAATGATCGGCCACCGATTACTGATGAGAGACTTCTAGATTTCAGGTTTCTTCCCTTTGATAGAAGGCAGCTATCTTGAAGGCATGGGGCTTTCATGAACCAAAACTGCCCCGCATCGCCGTCCGCGCAGCTTCCACCGATCCCCAAGCTTGGCTTTTGGCGGAACTTGCGGCCAGCCATACCACAACCGTTACACTTTTGTCGATCGGCACGAATGTTAAGATTATGTCGATATATTAAAAACAGTTGATTTTTTGAGCTAGAACGGATATACTGACCTCGGATTTGGTAGCTATCATTACAACCTGTCTGCTCATACTGTCTGCTCACAGAGGAGGTAAAGAAATTGGCCAGGAGACGCAAACGCAAGAGTCGCCGCCGACAAGAAGGACGCAGAATTTTAGAGTGTGTGCCTCAATATAGCATCGAGAGCGGCGAAGATAAACCCGTAACAGCGGCTCGCAAGTTCATCCATGCAGAAGGCATTGCTCCCCCAGCTTTGCTGTTAGTCAAGCGTAACGAGCATACCACTGACAGATACTTCTGGGCTGAAAAAGGTTTATTTGGAGCCCAATACGTAGAAGAGAACCATTTCTTGTTTCCCAGCTTAAAGGTGATGTTGGAAGCTACCACAGAAAAAATTCCTGTGGTGTCAGCCAGCCGCGCATAGCTCAAAATGTTTAGCTCAAAACATTGACAGCAATGTTTTTCTAAGTTTTTTAACAAAAGCGCGAGAGTTCTCATTGTCTGGAGAGTGCCAACTGAAATTTCTGCGAAAAGTCCTTATGAATTAGGGTATAAGGAGCCATCGCAACAGGCTTGATCGCAGCCCAAGGGCGATCGCCACAATTGGCACTTTCACGATAATGGTTTTTTTTGACTGTTTGGTCGATCGAACAAGGGGAGCAAAAAAACAGCCAACGAGATAGCCGCTCTTGAGTCATCCGTTTGTCTGCTCAAAGTCTAACTACGGCATCTAGCATATCAAAAAACGTTCCGCGTCAAACTTTTAATCGATCGGTTTCAAATCTAAAGCTTTTTGCATGGCTGCTAGTTCATCGCGGTGAGCTCTGACAGTAACAAAGCTCTTGGTTTGGCTTCCAGACTCAGCAACTGATTCGAGTTTGAGCGAGACTTGCTCCGAGCGTCCAGCTTTTTTCCAGTAAAATATGCCCGCCAGCGGGGACAGCAGTACCAAAGCTAGGAAAATTTGACCTGAAGAAGGAACTAGCATTCCCAAAACCAGTCCCAAGCACAGAGTGCCACCTGCACTTAGCATGGTTAGAAAAATAGCTAAAAACCAACTAGGCCGCACAAAACCTTCAAAAGTGACTTTATAGTTGGGAGCATCGACGGCTACAACTCGGTAAGCCCTAGAAGCAAAATACTCTTGTAGCTGGGTTAACAGTGACTCTTGGGCGCTCTCGGAAGCCAGCTTGATTTGTTCGATTCGAGCTTTGACTGAGGCCTTGATGAAGAAAAACAAGCCTACAGCCAGCAGCAGCGTGATTACAAACGTTGAAGAAAGAACAGTAGTATCCATAGTATCCATCGGTAGAAGTTTGTGTAATTGAAATTATCTACTCTTACTTTACAGAACTTTACCGATGAAAGCGATCGAGGACTTACGCAGACACTTTTTTAACAATTCGCAGAAAGCTTTGTAGCAAGGCGTTTTTCTCCCCATCACCAAATTCCCATATCTCCCCATCATCCCTAATTCTCAAGTGACCGTGCGTAAGTCCTGACGTTGTGTAGCTGCTTTAATCGCTGTGTGGCGATCGAGCAAAGCGAAGGCAAGGAAGGCAAATCGCTTTGCAAGTAGCGCCAGCATCTCCAGGGTTTAGGCATCCGATTCCAACTCGGCTAACCTGTGTGACCAGTTTCTAAGGCGCGGGAACGACGCTCTGACGCACCGTTTCCCTGACCAATGTAATCGTGCCAGAGACGAGCGAGGTCTTGAGCTTGGTGCCGCCACTCAGCGAGGATTTGATACATCCGGCGGGGGCGGCCGCGTCCTTCTACTTTTTTCCAGTAACCGGTGATTACGCCTTCATCTTCGAGGAATTTCAGAGCGCTGTAGAGAACGGTATCAGAAAGGCGGTAGATGGGGAATTCCCTTTCTAGTTGGCCAATCAGTTCTGTACCGTAGGAATCTCCGCGCAATAACACGGAGAGAATGTAACACACAGCTAATTCCTTGTTTAGATAAACAGGAGGGGGGTCTTGAAAAAATTGATAGATATGTTCAAACTTCATCTGTCTTGTCCGCTGGAAACTCTCGTGATACCGTCAGGTTAACGAGAGAGGAAAGCGGGGCGGGGTGTGCCGCTTCCCAATGATTAAGTGGGACACCGGGGAAACAGAGGTGCAGTATTTCCCCAGTGAATGTTGATAGCCCCAAACGCTTGTCCTGCACTTCGGTAATGTTTGCCTGCGCCTTGGTTGAGCAGCACTGGCGTAACTAGCGCAATTTTGTTCCTCTTCCAATCTATCGCAGCGACTATTGTCAAGTGTGCGATCGCCTGCAAGAGTTGGCAGTTACTTTGGGAGTTAGTGTTTTAACTGAATTTGCAGTTAATGTTTGCGCTCTAGCTTGGCTTTAAACCGAACTCAGGCCTAACATGGCGCGCAGTGTAAAAGTTAGAAAGACAA
>Ga0163152_10006405_pt1 | contig 13304 bp, 11 predicted proteins | sample OliLakLV19MP8IB2_FD_148635 | JGI IMG/M metagenome (GOLD analysis project Ga0163152, IMG submission 148635) | Freshwater microbial mat bacterial communities from Lake Vanda, McMurdo Dry Valleys, Antarctica - Oligotrophic Lake LV.19.MP8.IB-2 | ecosystem: Environmental > Aquatic > Freshwater >... | reverse complement strand
GTTCGGAGTATCGCGCCTACAATTCCACCATGCTGACCTGGGCGCGATACCTGCTGATCGTGTCGCTGACGGCCGTCCTCGTGACCGGGCCCGTCGTATCGGCGCCGTCGCTCCCGCGTTCCTGCGAGCACCAGCAGGCCGATGCAGACGGCCTGCGCGTGACGAAATCATGCACTTCCGCCGATCACGCCTGCTCCGGCGGTGAGATGTCGTGCTGCCGGCGTTCGCATTCGGAGCCGGTCTTTGCCGGTGACGATGCTGGCTGCGGCTCGTGTCCCCTCAGTGGCTGCACCTGCTGCCAGACATCTCAGGGTCTGGTGCAGGTCTGCGTCCTGCCGAATCGCTCTGCCTGTGAACCTCGAGTGCCGGCAGTACGGCTGATCGAATCCGATGCCGTGCTGAACTCCCGCAGCGATGAACCCGTGGTTCCGCCGCCGATCGCCTGAATTCTTTCGCGATCGTTGATGTGTGGAATTCTTTGAGCGTGCCAGTGCTGCGCGCTCATCAACAACGGTTCATTCAATTCGGAGAAATTCAATGTCACGAACTGCATATACGGCGGTTGTCGTTGCCCTGCTGGTGATGGTTGCCATGTTGGCCGGGCTGTCGATCGACAAGCCGGTTGCGGCCAGCGGCAGCGTCTCGGCGCTATTGGCTGGCGGTTGCTGCTGCCCGGCGGACTGCCCGTGCGGCTGCACGTCGTGTGCGGATTGCGAATGCTGCGCGGCGCTCGGCTGTTCGGCCGAGAAGTGCACGGCATCTGCAGCGTGCACCAAGGCCTGCTGCGCGAAGTAGCAGACCAAGTGTCGCGTCCTGAACGCGACTGACAATTCGAACGTCGCGGCGGCCCGGGGGAATGTTCCTCCGGGCCGCTGTTATTTCCTCGTCCCCAACTTTTCCTCGTTCCCGAATTTCATTCGGGAACGCACTGCCGCGCAGCTCCAAGCGTGTGAATCTTTCGATTGAGCAGCAGGGCACCCACAATCCGTAGCGTGGGCTTCAGCCCACGCGGCACAAGATCTCGTGGCGACCAAAGTCACCACGACAAAGATTCACAGACTCTCCGCCTCGCCGAACGTCGATCGGCGTCCCTACGTCCAGGAGCCGGGTGGCACGACCTTCGCGCAGCAATGATCGTGGCGGATCAGCGTTGATTCGCTCTACTTACCGGCGGCGCTGGCGGCCGCTTCCGAAACCCGATCGGCGGAGCCAGGGATGATCCGCGTCAGATCCGCGCCTTCTATCGACGGACACCAGTAGCGTTCGATGTGCTCGATGACGATCTCAGTGCCGCGCGCGTGGCTCACATGCGGGGGCTCGCGCGGGTCGTACATGCAGTCGGTCAGATCGCGCGCGAGGACCACATTCATCCCGAGCTTGACCTGTTGCCGGATCCCGAACGACCGGCCCAGGACGCACATGTTCGTATGCACGCCCATCAGCACGACGTTCTTGATCCCTGCTGCTTTGCAGAAGTTCAGCACTTCCTGCCCGCTGTCGGTCACGCCATCGTAGCCGATGATGTCGATTGCCGGATGCTGCTTCGTGAACACCTTCACCGCCGGACCGACCACCGGATCGTCGCACGGGCTGACATCGACCTTGATCGGAATCGGCGGTTCGCGGTCCGGCTCCAGATTGCACCAGGTCAGCTCAAACGGCGCGTCGACATGCGGCGCCTGCTGCATCCGCAGCCGGTGTGGCGTGTTCGCGTATTCCTCCATGCATCCGCTGGGAGCGTGAATGATCATCACGCCGTAGTTCCGCGCGGCGGTGACGACGGCGTTCATCTGCGGGGCCATGACGCCGACGCGCTGCGCGGCGCACTGACAGTAATGGTTGTCCCACATGTCGCAGATGATGATCGCCGTTTCAGACGCCTGCCACTCGACGTCCTTGACGATCACCAGCCCGCTGTCGCGACTGCGCGAGCGGGCGTGGAGCAGCAGCGTCCCCGCGACCCGTGGATGGTTCGCAACGGGCGCGGTCTCGTCCGCGAATGACTGGCCGAACTGAATGAGTAAACACAGGCCGACCAGTGCCTTCATCCGCATGGGTAGTCCTCGATCGATGTCGAAGCGATGATTGCGAGCGGCGAGTTGGGTTGCCCCTGCCGGGGCGGGACATGGCGAGCCGCTGTTCGGCTCTCGGAAAGCGCGGGCTACTTTCCGCGGCGGAAGATGTATCGGATCACGCCGTCGAGGCCGAACCAGCTTCCCGTCGGCAGCATCGCGATGCCGAGCAGGGCGATGGCTTCGATCAGGTTCTTGTTGATGATGAAGCTGTGCTCCGGTCCGGTGGCTTCCGGCGGCAGATAGACACCCGGCCAGGGGGGAACCGGCAGGTAGAACATCACCAGCATGACGGCCCCCGCGAGTGCCGCGAGACGGGTCCCGAGCCCGAAAATCAGCAGCGCACCCAGCACGACGAGGCCGAGAATCGTCGCCTGATCCGCCTGCCAGACTTTTGTCTGCTCCGGCGGCAGTGCGCCGCGCGCACGCTGTTCGATTGTCAGCAGTCCGAGCGCCTCGCGCTTCAGCTCGACATCCATGGCGCGGATCGGTCCGACCAGCTCCGCGCGTTTGGCCTGGACCTTCTGCCAGATCATGCGTGCCTGCTCATGCTGGAAATCGGTGTCGGCGTGCTGCCGCGCTGCGTTGTATTCGGCCAGCAGATCGCGGTAGACCTGCGCTTCGCCGTATTTGAGCCACAGGTCCTGTTCGCCTGCCCCGCTGACGGCCATACGGGGCTTGTAGTCCTTCGCTTCGGCGACGACGCCGACGCGATCGGGGCTGCCCTTGAGCTGCGCCGCCAGTCGCCGGAGATAGCCCAGTCTGGCGGACTCGCGTGCCAGTGTTTCGATCGCCTTGTAGAACTCCAGCTCGATCGGTTCCGGAGGCGCCGCAACGCCATCCGCAGCGCGCTCCGCCTCGCCGTTGGCCGCGGCGCGCGCGTAACCGTCAGGCAGCTTGACGACCGGCACGGCGGCGTAGAGCGTTGCTGCTTCCGCCGGAAGCAGTGGATTGTCGCCCCGCACCGTCAGTTTGCCGTTCACGGCGTCGTACTTGACGACGTTGGACAGTTTCTCCAGTGCGGACTGGGCGGATTCGGGAACCGCACTGATCGACACCGAATGCTGGTCCGGGCCGTTCAGCGAGCGGTCGAGACTCTTGACCTGTTTTTCATCGAGACCGTAGTGAGCGATGAACCGGTTGCGCCAGCCGTCCCAGCGCTTCACCATCGCGTCGTAGTCGAGCCAGTTGAGGTCATCGGGATCACCGGTCATTTCGCGGAAGTGATCGCGGAACGGGCCCTGCGCGTTCTTCAGATAGCCTTCCGACGTCCAGGGCTGGGCGGTCTGGAGCGTGTTGTACTTCCAGAGCCCTTCGTAGAGGAATTGCCAGCCGATCGACACGCGCAGCAGCACGAGACAGATGATCGCCGGCAGCGAAATCCGCTTCAAATCGCTCAACGCAGGGTCCTTTGGACGGTTGTCGGTCGTCGGTTATTGGTGATCGGTCGCTGGCGCGCGGTCGTGAGGAGTGCGCGTGGCGACGAACAGAATCTCAGGCGGGATATTGCACAGCACCGGTGCGAGTTCGCGGCCGTGCTGTGGCGGAGGGACGAGGATCGCTCCGATTTCGGGCCGATTATGGCACCATGCGACGGCCTTTTCGAGTCCCATGACATAGAAAGCGGTCGAGAGCGCATCCGCGTCCGCCGCCGTCGGCGCCAGTACCGACACCGACAGCAGTGCGTCTGCCGGCCAGCCGGTCCGGGGATCGAGCAGATGCCCGTAGCGTCGCCCCTGGTAGCGAAAATACTGAATGTTCGATCCGCTGGTCGCGAGCGCACGGTCGCGCAACAGCAGCGTTGCATACCGTTCTTCGGTGAACAGCGGATTCTTGAGGCCGATCGGCCACCCCCCCTGCCCTCCGTGGTCGCCGCGCGCCAGCACGCTGCTGTGTCCTCCGTGAACGACAAAGTCGGTCATCCCGGACCCGGTCAGGTGCTCGGCCGACCGGTCGACCGCGTAACCTTTGCCGATCGCGCCCAGGTCCAGCCCGACTCCGGGACGATCGAAAGCGACAGTCGAGGCGGTCGCATCGAGCTGGACGTGCTGCGAGCCGGTGATGTCGCGGGCGACGGCCAGTTCTTCGTCGGTCGGAATCCTCCCCGACTCACGGCAGCGGCGCCAGAGGAGGATCAGCGCCCGGACGGCAATGTCGAATGCGCCGTCGGTCTGCTGCCAAAGATCGACAGCGCGCGACAGCAACCGCCACAGTTCGGCATCCAGGATTTGCGGCTCGACGGCGGCGAGTCGATTGAGCCGCGAGACCGCAGAATCGTCGCGGTAAACGGAGAGCTGTGCCTCCAGTTCATGGACAAGGTTGAGTGCGTCGGAGGCGATCATGACCCGTTCAGGGGCTCCGGGCTCGAGAATCACAGACCACGAGCAGGCCATGGCGCGGGTTTCGAGGCGGATGGTGTCGAAGGCGCGCGGCTCCGGGCGTCCTTCGGCGTTCAGCAACGCGTCGGCGAGCTCGTCCCCCGACCGGGCGACGGCGCTTTGAATCGCGCGGCCGGTGAGGAAATCACGGCGGTTGCCGGGGGTGGGCATGGGAGGGGCAGGCGTCGTCCGTCAACGGCCTTTTGTGCTCGGTGACGGTGTTTGGTTGTGCGGTGCGGCGTGGCGTTTCATCGGTCTCGGCCGTTGACCCTCATCGAGCAACCCTCAACGATCAACGATAAACCATCGACCATTCCCGATGATAGCCTTTCGCTGGCCTGCGATTTTCGCTATTCCGGCCGTTCGAATCCTGCACACACGATTCCTGGCATGACGCGTCGCGCGGACAGCATGACCGATGACTTCGTGCCGGCGACTGCGCCGGAACTGGCCCGCTTTGTCGAGGAGAATGCGCGCGGCCCGCGCCGTCCGCTGCATGCGGTTGGCGGACGGACCTCCCTGCAGTTCGGGTACCCGGCTCGGCCGGGGGGAGCGACGATCGACATCAACGGCCTGTCGCGGATCGTCGACTATCCGGCGCGGGATATGACGATCACGGTCGAAGCGGGCCTGCGAGTTGCCGAACTGCAGACTGTGCTCCAGGCGGAGAAGCAGCGGATTGCGATCGACGTCCCGCAGGCGCACCGGGCGACGATCGGCGGCGCGATTGCCACGAACGCCAGCGGGCCGGGCCGATACGCCAACGGCACGTTCCGCGATTACGTGATCGGCATTTCGGCCGTGGATGGGGTCGGGCGACTGTTTTCCGCCGGCGGCCGCGTCGTCAAGAATGTCGCCGGCTACGACCTGTGCAAGCTGCTCGTTGGCTCGCTCGGAACGCTGGCGATCATTACGCAGGTTACGCTCAAGCTCCGTCCACTGCCGGAAACACGGCGCCTGGTGTGGGCGCATTTTCGCGACCTGCTGGGGATCGACTCTGCCGTCGAAGGACTGATGCAGTCACAAACGCGGCCGACCGCGATTGAAGTCCTGAATACCAAGGCGGCGCGGCAGGTTCGTTCGGAGATCAAGCATGATCTGCCGGCCGAACATCCGGTGCTCTGCCTGGCCTATGAAGGGAGCGACGTCGAAACTCGCTGGCAGATTGAAGCCGCCGTGCGGGAATTGAATGCACATCACCCGCTCGGCCAGCAGCTCCTGAACGATGATGTCAGCGCGGCTGTCTGGAACGCGCTGGTCGAATACCAGGCTGCGTCGGATGATCCACTGACGTTCCATGCCACGCTTCCGCCCTCGCGGCTGGCCGAGTTCCTCACAGTGGCGAACGATTCGGCGATCGCCCTGCAGACGCATGCCGCCAATGGAATCGTCGTCGGTCATCTGCCGGACTCGTGCACGCGCCCGGAGGACGCTGCAAGACTGATCGTCCCGCTGCGCACGCATGCGGAGCGACATGGCGGAGCGCTGACAGTCTGGAACTGCGACCCGGCATGGCGCGAACGCCTCGACCTGTTCGGCACGGCGCGCGACTGGCGTCCGCTGGAAGACGGCATCCGCGGCGTGCTGGATCCGCACCACGTTCTGAATCCGGGACTCTTGCGGCGCGTGTGACCAGTCGCAGGCGTTTCGATTGACGGACAGTAAAAAATGCCCCGCGTCCGGGCTGCTGGTTGCTGAACTGGCAGCCAGTTGGAGGCAGCCCCACCGCCCCCTATGATGGGGCGACACGCCTCGACGCCGACACCATGCCGACCGCGACCGACGAAACTCCACCGACGAAGTCCACCAGCGCGCCTCTTCCCGGCGCCTCGATCGATTACGACAAGTTCCTCGATTGCGTGCACTGCGGCCTGTGCACCGCAGCGTGTCCGACCTATCTGGAAACCGGGAACGAAAACGACAGCCCCCGCGGCCGCATTTACCTGATGCGGGCCGTCACCGACGGGCGACTGGCGCTCACTGACACCGTGTCGCGGCATCTGGACCTGTGTCTTGACTGCCGGAGCTGTGAAACGGCCTGCCCGTCCGGCGTGCAGTACGGCCGACTCATCGAACCGTTCCGGGTCGATATGCGGCGCATCGCGCAGGCGAAGAGCGGCAACGCCGGGCCGGGCTGGTTTGAGAAATGGATTCTGTACGGACTATTTCCGTATCCGCGGCGCTTGCGCTGGGCACTGGCGCCGGCGCGACTGATGCAATGGCTGAGGCTGGACCGGCTCGCAGAATCGCTCGGACTGTTGAATCTCCTGCCGGAGAAATTGCGCAGGATGCAGCGCCTGTTGCCCCGGCTGCGATCCCGCGGCGTCGAACTGCCGGACTTTCTCCCGGCGATCGGCGAGAAGCGGGCGCGCGTGGCGCTGTTCACCGGCTGCGTCGCTGATGCGATGTTCCCGCACGTCAATCGCGCGACGGCCCGCGTCCTGCAGTTGAACGGCTGCGATGTTGTCATTCCCCCCGCTCAGGTCTGCTGCGGCGCGATCCACTACCACAGCGGGGCCGGTGAAGAGGCGCTGGCGCTGGCGCGGCAGAACGCGACAACATTCGATCCGGCATCAGTGGACGCAATCATCATCAACGTGGCCGGCTGCGGGTCGATGCTGAAGGACTATGCGCACGTCGCGGAAGAACTGCGACCGCAGGATCACACCGTCAACGAACAGTTGGCGTCGTTCGCCGCGAAGGTCCAGGACGTCGCGGAGTTTCTAATGAAACTTGGGCCGCGGCCGCCCAAGCATGCGTATCCGCTGAAAGCGACGTATCACGATGCGTGCCACCTGGCCCATGCGCAGCGGATTCGCGAGCAGCCTCGGGGACTGCTGCAGCTCGTGCAGGGACTGGAACTGGTGCCACTGGCGGAGTCGGACATCTGCTGCGGCGCGGCTGGCAGTTACAACCTGATGGAGCCGGAGATGGCGGACCGGCTCGGCGAACGGAAACGGCGGAACATCGAGGCGACCGGAGCAGACGCGGTCATCTGTGGAAACGCCGGGTGTACGCTGCAGATCGCTGCGGAGCTGCGCCGGCAGGGACGCGATATTCCGGTGCTGCATCCTGTGGAAGTGCTTGCCGCCGCGTATGGCGAGTGATCGGCAGGCGCCCTTCTGTTGAACGGCTCACCGCCGGGTTTTTGCTGGATCGGGCAGACGCATCTTCGCGATTGTTTCTCGTCTGGGTGCGGAATTGCGCGGGGGACTCTTACAGCTTTTGCGAAAGAATCCGCGTGCTGTTTCGTGCAGGTATGACAGGTTCTGTCATACCCGTTTCTATGATCACCCTCGACTCGGTCAGCACCGAAGAGGGAGACCATGGAGACATCGCTCAACCTGCATTGTCCTGCCTGTGGCGCTGCGATCGTGCCGCAACTTGGCTGCTGTGCCTGCTGTCTGACGCGGGCGATGCACCTGCAGGCCGCCCGTTTCGGCACGGAACTGGTCTGCCGGGAATGCGGCGGAGTGCATGTCATTCTCCGCACCGATGCGTCCCGGGATCCGGCTTCGCGGAGTCGGACTCATCTGCACGACATCGGGATGGTCGACTGGCAGATCGATTCGTTCGACGAGCCCAACGAGGGCTCGAACGTACGAAAACCGTGATGCGCGATTCAGCGGACTTCGATGCTCAGAAGACATCCGCCAATTCAGGCGCCGGGGCCCACAATGATTCGCATCGTCATCCTGGACAACACGCAATTGTTCCTCGAACTGCTCGCGGCTCGATTTCGAGACGAGGAGGGCTTCGAAGTGATCGGCATGGCGGGAAGCTGCGAAGCCGGGGCGACGATCATTGCCGAGCACCCGCCGGACGTCGTGGTGATGGAGGTTGGATTGCCGGGCCGCGGTTCGTTCGAGTTTGCGGCCGACATGCAGCGGATGCAGGCGGGACTGCGCGTGGTGTTCCTCACCGACTGCCTGTCGGACGTGTTCGTCGACGCAGCACTGAATTTGGGAGTGTCCGGTTACCTGCTGAAAGAAGAGCCGTTCAACGAATTGGTCCAGCATCTGCGGCGGATCGTGCGCGGGGACCGACGCTACTCGGCGCGGGTGCAGCAACGACTGCAGCGGGAAACACGGCCATCGGCGGTGCGGTCGCGATCGGCCGTTTGTCTCTCCGCATTGACGCATCAGCAACTGGAAGTCCTGCGCCACCTGGCGCGCGGCGACAGCGTGAAGGAAGTCGCCCAGAAAGTGGACCTGTCGCCGCGGTCCATCGAAGGGCTGAAATACCGGATCATGCAGCAACTCGGTCTGCACGACCGGGTGGCACTGGCGAGATTCGCGATCCGTAAAGGGCTGACGCTGCCGTGAGTGAGACGAGAGTTGAGAGACGAGAGACGAGAGTTGAGAGTTGAGAGTTGAGAGTCGCTCAACCTGCCGTTGTGAGATAGCGTTTGGCGACTTTTGCGGCGACTGTGCCGATTCCGTAGTAGCCCACTGAAATGCGGCCGACCTGTGTCAGCAGATCGTAGGCCTGCCAGCGGTTCCAGCCGTAGTCCGCTTCCAACCAGAGGATCAATTTGCCATAGGCCTCGGCGATGGAGCGTTCCATGGGTGAGCCGGTGGCAACGGCGGCGATTTCGTCGGCGGATTCGATCCGTGGCCCCGTGAGGAGCTTGCCGGACAGGAGGTCGACAGTAATGACCGTCTCGGAGGCCATCTCCAATGCCGTGGCAGACAGCTCGCCGTGTCCCATCGCCGCGTGAGCGTCGCCGAGATACAGCCAGCCACCGTCAACAAACACGGGCAGCAAGATGCGGCTGCCGGGGCAGACTTCGATCAGATCCATGTTCCCGCCATGTGGACCGGCCGGGATCGTGGTCGGGACGCCCCATTCCGGCGCGGTGCCAATGCAGCCGAGCATCGGCTCATAGGGAATCGAGATCGAATCGCTCCAGTGGATGACGCCGTCACGGATCGGGCAAACATGGGCGCCGTGCGGGACGTCCGTGCCGAGCCATTCGCTCAGCAGTCGCGGCGGACCGGTGTAGGTGGCGCACTGGCCGTCGCGCGGGCGGATCTCGTGGATCGTGACGGCCAGCGCGTCCCCCGGCTTCGCTCCACGCACGCAGATTGGCCCCGCGACCGGGTTGCCTTTCGGGATCAACGCCTTGTCGCGGCGATCCCCCGGCCTGCGGATCTGGCCGGACAGCGCGTCTTCCGCCTCGACGATCAGCGTTTCACCGGAATCGATGGTCGCCCGCGGGGGGAGGTGCCGCGTGAACTCGTAGTTCAGCGGAAGTGCTGCGACGCGCTGCATGATCGATGTCCCGATCGCCGATGAAGTGGGCTGCCCGACGGCACGAGTGTGCCCGATCAGGGTGACGTTTGCCAACCCTCCCGGGCGCCGCGCCTCCGCGTCGCTACGACTGCGCGTGCTGAACGATCCGTGCGCACCAGACAATCAGCGCGACGTTGATGATCAGCACGCATGCAAACAGCCAGAATCCGCTGATCTGCGCAGCAGCCGCATGCGCGACATAGAGATCGGCGATGTCGACACGCGCCAGGCGGATCGCCTCCCGGGCGACGGCCAGTCCGGTCAGTGTGGCGGCCAGCCCGCCCGTCAGCAGGATCAACAAAGGGCGGCTCAACCGAGATGACTTCCGCGCAGTCCACCAGCCGGCGAATTGCACGGCCATGCCGATGCCGGCGACGACCAGGTAGCTCCCCGACAGCCGGCCAGTGATGATGGACCGGATATCACCGGGCAGCAGCGAGCCATAGAGGGCCGCCAGCAGGCCCGTCACCGCGAGGCCCGCCAGGCCCATGCCGGCCACGTGGCGCACGTCCGCGCGCGAAGTCTCCTGCTCGATGTCGGTCAGCAGCTCGGAACCGCCGTCCACATTCAGCCACAACTGCCACGCCAGCCAGACCGCCAGCGTCGGGAAGGAACTGGCAACCCACAAACCAAGGCGTGGCCACAGTTCGCTCGTGCGGTAGAACACGGTGCCGGCGGCGTACTGCAACGACCACGTCCCGACACTCTGCACGCTCAACAGATGATTCATCGTCCACAACCAGGCGACGTACAGGAAGCAGCCGCAGACGATCAGCTTGACGACCAGGCGGATTGATGCACGCTGCACGAATGCGAACCGAGCCTTGAGCACATACAGCAGGTAGAACGCGATCAGCAGCGCGGGCAGGATGGCCAGCCAGCGGTAGAACAGCAGCAGGTTCGCGGAATAGAAGCGGTGCTGATAGACGATCTGGGCGAACAGCAGCGGCGCGATGCCGGCGGTGATCGCGGCGCTGAGCAAAAAGGGCATCCATTCGCGCAGGAGTTGCGCGGTCGTGCACGTATCCGGACGATTTCCGTCAAAGACTGTGCGGATCGCAAGATAGAGGCTGCCACCGAGCACGTAATGCATGAAGGCAACGTGCAGCACCCAGGTGGCGACCAGCAACGTGAGATAGAACGCCGTCTGCCAGGGGAATCCGAAGGGGAAGGGCGCGTCCATTCAGGGCCTCCGATCCGCAACGGTCCGCACATCGCCGGAATCGACGCCCGCTTCCTCGAGCCAGGCCCGAATCTGTCGCAGCGCCTCCTCGTCATGCAACTCGGACCAGTCTGCCGGTCGGCCGGCGTTCGTCCAGCGGAGCCATTGTACGAGGGCCTCGAGCTCGTCCGGCGTCCCGGCGAACGGCGGCATGAAGGGCTTCGTATGCTGCAGCATGGAAATGTTGAGCCTGAGCTGCGTCGTGCTCCAGTGTTCAGTGAGATGAGTCAGGCCGTTCGATGCCGCGGGGGTGTGACACACGCTGCACAAATTGCGAAACACGTGGGCGCCGAGGGCGACCTGCGGATTCGGATAGGTGTCGCGATTTCGCAACGGGTACGGATCGTCGCGCGTGCAGCCGACTTCGCGAAAGTGCCGGACGTCGGTCGCCGTCAGCGAGTTCGAATACAGGTACCCGCGGATTGAGTACGGCTTGCGGACGCCTTCGCGGACAAACTCGGCGAAGGCGGTCGCCAGCACCGCCAGCGACAGCAGCAGCGTGGCGGTCGCGGTGTTGACGTAGAGCTGGTAGCGCATCAGTCCGAGCAGTGCATAGCCGGAGATCAGTGTCGAGCAGACGATGGCGAGCACGAAAAACATCATCATCGGGACGTTGCCGCCGAGCGCCCATTCGCGGCTGTCGGCCGGGATCACGAGGAAATACCACACGCCGAGGATCGGCATGCCGAGCGCGGGAGCGAGGAACCGGGCCGCGCGATGGATCAGCTTCATTCGCTGTTCTCGATCAAACTCCGGCAGCAGATTGACAATCAGGAATGCGACGAGCGCGGCGATCGCCATCGACGTGACCGTGCGGAAGATGACCGACGGGAAGAAACTGGGATTGAAGAATCCGTCCCACATCGAGCGGGTTTCGAGCCAGCGGCCGGGGGTGAGCTGCCATGACAGGATGCCGTTGATCCAGAACAGGCTGAACCACGAGGCGAGCGAGTAGATTGCCAGCAGCGTCATCCGGCGTCGGTCGTCGAGCCGCGCGCCGTAGCGGTAGAAGCAATAGCCGGCGACGATCTCCAGGCAGAAGAACAGCCATTCGGTGGCCCAGATCCAATGAAACTCAGCGACCATGGCACCGATCGTGCGGGCGCTCACCTGGATCGTCATGAACCACATGCCGACGCCGGTGATCGCTCCCAGCACGAAGCTCACGAGCACGACAAACTTGAAATACCCGTCGATAAACCGCCGTGCGAGCGGTTCGCGCCCGGTCTGCGCCAGCCACTGGAAGTAGCACAGCAGCAGACCGCCGCCGATGCCGAACTGCGCCAGAAAGACGTGAACGATTCCCAGCCCGCCGATCGCCATCCCCTTCATGGCGGGGCCGAAGTCGTTGATCGGGTAGAATGGGAATTCGGTGTCCACGGTCCGGCTGACTGCGATCAATGGGCCGCACGCCCGGCGACAGGGCCTTGTCTCGCCAGGCCATTGGTTGAATCGGCCGGCGTACGGGGTCTATCTTATAAAGTCCGGCCGGTGCTTAATGTGCCGGCGACGCGATTCGCAGTCCTGAGAACCGCAGCTTCGCCTTCGACTCCACGACCAATCCGAGACTCAGCATGCCATTTCGTTCGTTGCGTCCGATCGCTGCCCTCCTCGCCGCCTGTTGGGCCGTCACCGTGCTCGGCACGACGCCGGCGCCAATCGAGCAGAGCGCCACTGTCGACGACATCGTCCAGGAAGTCGATGCCAAGATCAAATTGCTGACCGACCTGCTCGAAACGCCCGAGAAGTTCGAGGCGGCCAAAGACAAGGATGTCTGGCAGGGCTTTGGCGTCGTATCGGTGATGGGGCAATCGCTGGTGGAGCATCCGCAGCATGCCGACGCGAGTTTCTCCGGCGCGGCCCTGCGCGACGCGGCGCTCAAGTATCAACGGAATACACCGTACGCCGAGGCGCAGGCGGCACTCGCTGCCGTCCAGGCCGCGCGCGGCGGCGCAGGGTCGGGCGAAGCGGACTTCGCCTGGAACAAACTGATCCGCATGCATCCGATGATGGAAGAGATCAACGCCCGCAACGCGAAGCTGATCCCGATCTTCAAGAAGCCGCGCGGCAAGCCCGACGAAGCCCGGCATGCCGTAACGATTGCCCTGCTCGCTCTGCCGATGTTCGTCGATACTCATGAAGTGCAGAACGAAGCGGACATTCCGGCGTATCAGTCGCTGGCGACCGACTTCCGCACGTCAATGATCGGTGTCGCCGACGCGATCCGGAAGAAAGACGGCAAGACGGCTCGCGAACTTTTCGACAACGCGAACGCTGCCTGCGACACTTGTCACGAGAAGTTCCGCGACGCAAAGTGACGCTGCATCGCCAGGGAGC
>Ga0163152_10006404_pt1 | contig 13304 bp, 3 predicted proteins | sample OliLakLV19MP8IB2_FD_148635 | JGI IMG/M metagenome (GOLD analysis project Ga0163152, IMG submission 148635) | Freshwater microbial mat bacterial communities from Lake Vanda, McMurdo Dry Valleys, Antarctica - Oligotrophic Lake LV.19.MP8.IB-2 | ecosystem: Environmental > Aquatic > Freshwater > Lake... | reverse complement strand
GGACATTTTTTCCACCGCACCAACCGCCGGCGCGGATTCCCCCCAGGACAGGGCTCGGAAAAAAGAATTCACCCGCACAGCTCTCCCCGGTTTGCTGGCAGCCCGAGATTTAAAGAGGCTCGCCGCGGCCTGGGTCGATGGAATCTCAATCGATTGGGCGCAGCTTTACGATGCTGAAAAACCGCGCCGCATCAGGCTTCCAGTCTATCCGTTCGCCCGTGAACGGTATTGGATCGAAAAAGCTGTGGACCATTCAGCTCCCGTTGAAAATCAGGAGAGGATTGTTCCCTGCGTTCCTGCTCCAGAAAATGCGGTTGACCATAAAGCGGACCAGGCAGCAGCAGTTGTAACTTTGGTTCCAAATTGGGAAAGGTTTTTTTTCCAGGCAGCGCTTGATCAGGAAAAAATCGCCACTCATTGGATCATTCTCTGTGAGTTGGACCAGAATTTATCCCAAGGTTTGAAGGCAAAAATCCCCGGCGCGCGGTTTCTGGAGTTGAATGCAAAAGATCACGGAATCGCGCGACGTTTTGGAACTTACGCCGTCGAAATTTTAATCGAAATTCAATCGTTTTTGAAAGCATCCATCCCGAAGGGGGCCTTGGTTCAATTGGTTCATTTAGGCTCCGGCGAATCCTCGATGTTCGCGGGCCTCGCAGGAATATTGCAGACTGCCCATCGGGAAAATCCGGGTTTTTTCGGTCAGATTATCGAGCTTGAAGCAAGCGGGATCGATCCGGCGGAACTAGCTCAAAAGTTGCTGGAATTTGGTCAGTATCCGGGAGTCGAACGATTTCGCTGTAGTCGCGACTCGGTTTCCACTTTGAAATGGGGCGAGCATCATTTTCACGGTTCAAACCATTCTTTCGCATCACAGGATGGCGGCAAATTCTGGATCACCGGCGGGGTTGGCGGCATCGGACTGCTCCTGGCTAGGCATCTGGCATCACAAGGCAAGAAACCCCTCCTGTTACTTTCGGGCAGGAAGGATCTGAATCCGCAGATCGAGAGCGAGCTTCAAAAACTCCGCGAACAGGGAGCAGAGGTCGAATACCTGCGGCTGGATGTCACCGACAAATCCGCAGTTCAACAGGCCGTTCAAAGGATGGTGGAACGACACGGCGGTATCGACGGAATTTTTCACTGCGCCGGAATCACCCGCGATAGTTATATCCTGAAAAAGAGTGCGGACGATATGAGAGCAGTGCTCGGTCCCAAGGTTGTCGGGCTGATCAATCTGGATGAGGCGACCATCGGTCTTGAACTCAAATATTTCATTCTTTTTTCCTCCATCGCCGGAGCCATGGGAAACGCCGGTCAGTCGGACTACTCCACTGCCAACGCCTTCATGGATTCCTTCGCCCTCTGGAGAAACCGGTTGACCGAAGATGGAAACCGTCGTGGAACCGCTATTTCGATCAACTGGCCTCTATGGGAGGAAGGTGGGATGAAGGTGGATCACGCCACGGAAACAAACGGTTTGAAAAGGATCGGTTTGATTCCTATGCGGACCGCCACCGCCATGGGCGTATTGAATGAATTAATCGCCTCCAAAACTCCTCGCGCCATGGTGATGGAAGGTGATCCAGTCCAGATCAAGCAGTCGCTTTCAACCGAAAAAGTTTCGGCACCAGCCCGGGCCGCAGCCGCTGTCAGCGGAGGTGGAGATGTGGAGTTGTCGAAGGAAATCATCAGTCGTCTAAAGGCGCTCCTGAGCGAGACCATCAAGCTGGATGTTTCCAAAATCAATCCTGCTGAGGCGCTGGAAGATTACGGCATGGATTCCATTTTGATTTCCGCGCTGAACGAAAAGCTGGCGTTGACCTTCAGTGACTTGCCCAAAACGCTCTGGTACGAGCAGCAAACGCTGGTTTCCGTGGCCGAATATCTGATGGCGAATTTTCTCGAAACCTGCCTCGCCTGGACCGGGAAGAGCAACGAGAAAACCGTCGAAGTCCCCAAACTTGAATTGACGGACGAACTTAAATTGGAGGGTAGGGCGCGTCACTCCGTGCGCGCCGCTTCCGATGATCTGGCAAAGACTCCGCGCTCGCAGAACGACGCGCTGCGTATTCAAGCCGCTCCACCGAGTCATGTTTCCAATTCAACTTCAACGGAGCCTATCGCCATCATCGGTCTGAGCGGTCGTTATCCGCAGGCTGACGGCTTGGAGCAATATTGGGATCACCTGTTGCAAGGTAAAAACTGCCTGGGCCAGCTTCCATCCAAACGCTGGCGCTGGGGCGGGATTGAATTGGAGTCGGATAAAAATCAGGGCAAGAGCCAGACCGACTTTGTCGTCCGTGGCGGATTCCTGGATTCTTTCGACACTTTCGATCCGCTCTTCTTTGGCATCCCTCCATCCGAAGTGGAAAACATGGATCCGCAGGAACGGCTGATCCTAATGACCTGCTGGTCCGCGATGGAGGAGAGCGGCCATTCCCGTGCTTCCTTGCGCGAGCGTTACCAGGGTGAGATCGGGGTATTTGTCGGCGTGACAAAATCCGGTTTCCGACTGCATAGCCGGCTCGAACCGACGTTTGAAAAATCCCGCTTTACCGTCACTTCATTCAGTTCGATGGCCAACCGGATTTCTTATCTGCTCAATCTCACCGGCCCGAGCCTGGCGATTGACACCATGTGTTCCTCCTCGCTGACTGCGATTCACGAGGCGTGCGAGCATATCCGTCGCGGCGACTGCCAGCTCGCGCTTGCAGGAGGAGTGAACCTCTACCTGCATCCGCGGGATTACATTGATTTGCGGCTGGGAAAGATGGTCACGGATGAGGAAGAGATCCTTTGTTTTTCCAAGGATGGAAAAGGTTTCATTCCTGGTGAGGGTGTGGGTGCCGTGCTTTTAAAACCACTCTCCCGTGCTTTGGCCGATGGCGATCCGATTCATGGTGTGATCCGTGGATCGGCGATCCGGCATGGAGGCAAAACCCATGGTTACACCGTTCCCAGCGTGACCGGGCAGAGGGCCTTGATCGAAAAAACCCTGCTCAGATCTGGGATGAATCCGCAGGATATCGGTTACGTGGAATCCGCCGCCAACGGCTCGGGCATGGGCGACGCCATCGAATTTGAAGCGCTTAAACAGGTGTTCAAAGATTGCCCCGTTGGTTCGGTCAAACTGGGTTCGGTGAAACCAAACATCGGTCATCTGGAAGCCGCTTCGGGAATGTCGCAACTCACCAAGGTGCTCCTGCAGATGCGGCACAAGACGGTGGCTCCGACGCGGGTTTTTGCCGACCGCCTCGACCCAGCTTTGCGCTGGGCCGAAAGTCCTTTTTCTTTGGTCACAAAATCTGCGCCGTGGTCTGGTGCGAACGATCAGCCGCTGCGTTCTCTGGTGACTTCGTTCGGAGCGGGAGGATCTTACGCCGCATTGGTGGTGGAATCTTTTGAAGGCAGACCGCCGGAATCCCCAACGCCTTCGGTCGTTAAAGAACTGATTGTCATCTCCGCGCGGACCGAGGTCCAGCTTCGGGAGGGTGTCCGCCAGCTCAGGGATTCTTTGCACGAGAACCCGGTCCGCCTTGATTCTTTGGCTTACACCCTGCAACGCGGGCGTGATGCCATGGAATGGCGGTTGGCGATGGAAGTGGGAGATCTTCTGGAAATCGCCGAGGTTTTTGAAAACTTTCTCAGCCGGAAAGAAGACTCCCGGATCTGGGCCGGCAGACAAAGCCAGTTCGTCAATTTGACGGAAATGTTGTCGCCAGCCGAAATTCGCGAGCTTGCGGACAGATCGATGCTCAACCGTGATCTGGCTTCCATCGCCCGTTTTTGGATCCGGGGTTTCAACGAGATTTGCTGGGAACGAATTTATTCCACCCCTCCGGCCCGATGCCACCTGCCGACCTACCCTTTCGAACAACGTTCATTCTGGGTGGAGCCCGACCCGGTTCATTCGCATGCTTCCACTGCTCTTGGTCCAGTGAATGGAGTTCACACCAACGGAGATTCCTACCATGCCCCCGGTGGACGGAACGGAACGGCGATTGAAGAGACTCCGCTTGTCGAGGCGCATTCAGGTGGGGCGCGTCACTCCGTGCGCGCCGTCGAACCTACTCAAAGCGCGGGCAGCAACCCGTCAGCGTCGGAAGAAACCGAAGCAACCAAACAAGTTCAGAAGCTCGACCGGCAGATCGATTCGCAAGCTCCGGTTGAATCGCGCGCCGAGATCAAATCTAGGATTGCCTCGGTCATTCGTGGAATCTTGCTGCTGCGCGATGAGGACGAGCTGCGGGACGATGTCACTTTTTTCGATCTTGGACTTGATTCGATCACTTCCGCGCGGTTGATCCAGAAGCTCGGACAGGAAATCGGCTCGCCCCTGCCGGAGACGCTGTTCTTTGAATTCCCAACCATCAAGGCATTGAGCGAACAGTTGGCCGCACAAGGAGTTCGGTTTGTGTCTCCAGACGCCGCAACGAACGGTGTTCGTACCCCTGCGCCTGATCTGGCTTCGAAGAAGCAGGAGGCTTTGTTAACGGAAAAACTTCAGCAGGCGATGAAGGATTTCCCAGAATTGGTTCCTCTACAGATCGAGGGAAATGAACCGATTCTTTTTTGCATTCATCCCATGTCCGGGGATGTTGGATTGCACGGAAAACTGGCCGACGCGTCTCAAAAATCCTTCCGAATCGTGGCCATCAAATCCAAAGGTTCCAATGGCGGTGAACCTCATCCGGACATTGAATCCATGGGTGCCTACGATGCCGACGCCATTTTGGCTGTTGATGATCAGGGCCCTTATTTTCTGCTGGCTCCCTCGATGGGCGGGGCGGTCATTCACGAGATCGCCCGGCAATTGCAGATGCGTGGCAGAAAGGTTTCCGCCCTGGTGTTGATTGAACCCCCGCTGGCGCAAAATCAGGAGGACAGCGAGTTCCTGTCCACCAACGAGGCCGACAACTGGCTGATGAACGCGAATTTTATCCTGATCACTTATCTGCACATGGATCCTGGCTTTCGACAGCGCAAGGCTGCGGGGCAGGTGTATTGGCCCAGTCTGGAAATCGTCCGCTCCGAAATGGATGGCGTAAATCCAGATGATCTGGTTTCGCACCTTGTCGGGTTGATCAGAAAACGTGGGGTGACCCAGGAAGTTTCCGTGTTGGAGGGACGTCTTCGCTCCATGGCGGCGGTGCATCATGCGAATTTGCGGGCCTTGAGCGCCTACCGTCCCAAACAACTGCCCACTCCGCAGGAAACGAGGGCCATCCTCCTGCGCACCGCCAATGCCTGCGCGGTCTCCGGAGACATGTACAATCCGCTTTATCTGGTTGAACTCCAGAAAGCCCGGGGAGGATTGGATTCTTTCTTCCTGGATTGGAGCCGTCTTTATCCCCACCTGGAAACGAGGGTGATCGAAGGTCGCAATCATCTCGATCTCCTAAATACGGCTTCAGCTGCGGATCAGATGGCGCAACTGGTGGTTCGTGTGATGAACGAGTGCCGGGGTGAAACCCGTAATTCGAGTTCGGAGCAAGCTATCCAAAATCGGTCGGGTCACCGGATCGAACCGCGACAGACACCCGTTCCTTCAAAGGTTGATGTCCAGAAATTCACCGGCCCGCGAAGCAGTCAGAAGATCGCCATTGTTGGAATGTCCGGGCAATTTCCGGGCGCTTCCAACGTCGCTGAGTTCTGGGATAATTTAAAATCTGCACGAACTTTCTTCACCCCGTTTCCTGCGGATCGCGGCTGGGAAAAAACCGGTTCCACCGAGCCGGCTCACAAACGAAGTTATGTGGACAAAGGGGGATTTCTTCCGGACGCGGTGTTTTTCGACGCCGCCTTTTTTGGCATTTCGCCCAGGGAAGCCGAGATGATGGATCCATCCGAACGGGTGTTTCTCCAGGAATCATGGCGGGCGGTGGAGGATGCCGGGTACGATCCGCAAAAATTGTCAGGTAAACAATGGGGCGTCTTTTGCGGCGGGGGAGGGGATTACCATTTGCTGGTTCGTGATCTTTATGGAGTGGCGCCGCAGGTCACGGTCTCCAGTTTTGCCGGACGGGTTTCCTATCAGTTAAATCTCAAAGGTCCGACCGCAAGCCTGGACGCCGGATGCGCCTCTTCGCTCCTGGCCGTGGCTCATGCCTGTGATCAGTTGATTTTGGGAAATTGCGAAACGGCAATCGCCGGGGGTGTCCAAATCTACAGCACCCCGAACCTGATTGTTACCGGATGCCGCACCGAATTGTTTTCACGAGAAGGCCGATCCTGCGCCCTGGATCAACGGGCCGGCGGGATGATGCCCGGCGAAGCCGCCGGTGTCCTGGTTCTCAAGCTGTTGGATCGCGCGGTTCAGGATGGCGACCGGATCCATGCGGTGATCGAAGGCTGGGGTTCCAATCACAACGGACGGACCAACGGGCTGGCGTCGCCCAGCGCCGTGGCCCAGTCTGACTTGTTCTGCCGCGTCTATCGGGACTTCGGCATTCACCCGGCGACCCTCCAGATGATCGAGGCCAACGCCACCGCCAGCAAAATGGGAGACGCGGTGGAGTTTCAGGCCTTGACTCATGCCTTCAAGGAGTTCACCGATGAAAAACAGTTCTGTGTGCTGTCGAGCGTGGAAAATAATGTCGGCCACGCGTTTGCCGGTTCAGGAATGGCTCATCTGCTCAAGGCCGTTCTGGCGTTAAAACATCAGGAGATTCCTGCCTGTGCCAATTTGGAACAACCGTCACCGCTTTTCTCCAATCCTCAGGGACCATTTCTGCCGGGAAATATTGGAAGAAAATGGCCCGTGATTCCCGGTCAGTCTGCACGCGCCGCAGTCAGCTCTTTTGGCGCCACGGGCACCAATGTCCATCTGGTGCTGGCGGAATTTCCAGGACGGAACATCACCGATACGGATTCGACGCCAACCGGGGAAGCCGATGCTCTGTTTTGTCTCTCGGCGCGAACCGCTGAAAGTTTGAAACAACGATGCCAGGATATCCTCAATTTTATCGATGGATCAGGCGGTTTGAGAAAATTCTCGGTGCGCCAGCTCGCGGCAAATCTGACCCTCGGAAAGAACGATCACACGCATCGATGCGCTTTTGTAGTCCGGGACATGACCGGGCTGCGACAGATTCTTGGGCGCATTTTGAAGGGCGAGCCTGTGGATCTGGCTTTTTTGGGTCAGGCGGGGACCAATATTTCACCTGCCTTCCTTCAACTTGGCGAGGCTGCCCTGAAATCGGCGTCGATCCAGTCGTGCCCCGGCCAGATGGAGCTGTTGAACTTGGCCAATCTTTACGTGCAGGGATTTGATTTTTCTGGCGCGGCGCTTTTTTCAAAATCTGAAAGGTTCCCGATCTCCTTGCCCGGATATCCATTTGAAAAAAGAAGGTGCTGGATCTCGCTTGAGAAGAAAGAAGCCGTGAGCAGACCGGCCGCACCGTCGTCCATCCCGGCGCATGGCGTCCCGCACGATTCCGTGGAGGGCGTTATCCGGCGGTTGCTAGGAGAAAGCACCGGTCGTGACGTTGCTGCATTTGGTTCCGACACACCACTTGCCGAGTTCGGTCTGGAGTCATTGAGCAGCCTCCGTTACCTCGCCGCGATCAATGAACATTTTTCCACCAACCTGCAACTTGCGGATCTGGTGGATCACCACACGCTCCGGGCTTTGTCCGAGCTGATCGCGGAAGATGTCGCGGAAATGGCGCCCGCCAAGATTACAGCTCCCGTCTTCAAGGCCTTAGTGATCGAAGGTGGTTCTTGGATCCAGAAACGTTTGTCTGAACTGCCCAAAGCAATTCACGCCTTGAGTTTCAGCTTTGATGACGTGGAAGCGAAAAACGAAGGTTCTCCGTTTTCCGAAGGCGGGGTGCGCCACTCGGTGCGCGCCACTTCTAAAGACGGTGATCAGGTGCGGCGCGCACGGAGTGACGCGCCCTACCTTGAGATTCAAACCGCGACAGTTTTGAATCGATTGTTAAAATCTGGATTGGCGATTTTTGTGGAGCAGGACCGCGCCCATTTCTTCGCCCAATCCGCTACTGATATTTCCGCTGCCCTGGGAGAAATTGACTCCCGGGAAATGCAGTCGTTTTTGGGGGCGCTTCCGAAGGAACAGCTTTTTGCGCCGGTTTCAGAGGAGCAACAGCGCAATCTTTATCATTCAGAGGTTTTGCGCAGCTCCGCGTGGAACCTTCAACACACCTTTCAACTGCTCCTTGGCAGACTGGATGTTGAAAGGTTAAACCAGGCGCTGGCGGTTGTGATTGAAGGTCACGATCTCTTGCGCACCTGTTATCTCCCTTCGAATGAAACCTGGATTCAGTTGGTGTCGCCATCCGTGACCTGGAAGTTGGAACAGGTCAGCGCCGCTTCGCTGGTTGAGTTTCAGGGAATCGTGATGAGGGAACGTTGCCAGCTTCTGGATGTTCAAAAGCTGCCGGTCTTCAGACTGTTGCTCGCAGAAGTGAAAGGAGAATGGTGCCTCGGTTTTGTCACCCATCACAGCCTGGCCGATGCTTTCACCAGCTCAATGTTGATATCCGACCTGATCCGTTGTTACGAAATGTTGGAGAAGGGGCAAGCTCCGTCGCTGCAACAGATCCCTGGTCAATACTGGCACTACAGCCTGGAACAGTTTAATCCGGCGATTTTCCAGTCCGGGAGTTCGGCTGGATATTGGGGTGCCAAACTGACCGGCACGGAGATGTCGAATCCGTTGCCGTTCCGCGTGGAACCCCGTGAGTTATCTCGGGAACTGCGGGATGTCGCCCAGGCACAGGTTTTTTCCATCACCCCGGAGGAAACCGCACGGATCATACAGTTTGCGCGGGAAAACGAAACCACGTTCACCCAGTTGTTTACCTCCGCCATCGCGATTCTCAGCACGCGTTTCCTGAAAACTGACCGGGCGGTGTTCACTTACGCCAACAATCAGCGCGATCAGTGGCGCTGGTTAAAAACCGCAGGTGAATTCACCCGGTTTTTGCTCCTGCCCATCCCGGTTGATCCCGACCAGTCCTTGTTGGAGGTGGTGCGCTCGGTGAAATCGGAGGTCGTGGAAGGTTTGCGACATGGAAAATTCGCTTTTGCCGAAATGCTTGCGTTGACGAGCCTGCGTGATCTGGACGGCTTCTACGGACAAACAGGCGACATCATGATCGACACCGTCGATCTCGACGCGGTTTCGTCCGATTCGATGGAAAAGAAATGCCGTTCCCTTTCCTCGGACGTCTGGACAGATCCCCGGGCGAGCCAGATTGAGGGGCAGGCTTTAACCACTTGGTTTTTCCAGGCGGTCAAGGTCGGAGGCCGCATCCACCTCATCGTCTCCTATCGCAAACACCTTTTTGACTTTGAACTGATGCAATCGGTTGGAAGCTTGGTGTTCGAGTTGGTGAATCAGATCATCGCAAATCCGGATCGCAAGGTGGGCGCTTTGGCCTCGAGTCTAATCCCGGCCTTTGATCTGCGAAAAACGATCGCGGCATCCGACATCAGCGCTTTTCGGAAGCGAGGGACCGCATCCAAACCTCGCAAAACCAGGCGAGGCGGAGCGCAATTGCCCGTGGAATGCCAGGCATTAAACCGGGTCAAAGAGGGGCGCCCGATATTTTGGATCCACGCCGGGCTTGGCGGAGTGGACGGATACCATTCCATCGCGCAAAAAATCAAACGCCCATTTTACGGCATCAATGCCCGTGGTTCCCAGAGTGATGAAGCGGCAATTTCCGGACTTCATTCCATGGCGGCTTTTTATCTTAGGGTGATGCGTTCCGTGCAACCCGAAGGACCGTACGATCTCGGTGGTTATTCTTTGGGCGGACTTCTGGCTTATGAAATGACCAGACTGGCCCAGCTTGAAAGATGCAGTGTGGAGAGCATCGTCATGTTGGACACGCTCGATAGTGCCGGACTGAAACGGATCAAGATTTCCCCTAAAACCGACATGTTGCAGACGGTTAACACGGCGCTTTTGGTTCATGCCGCGAAACACTCCGGCAAAGAATCCGAAATAATGATTCATCAAAACCAGGTTGATCCCGCGCTTGAGGAAGAGCGGTTCCTGGATCAGTTGATTCTGATCGCCCGGCAGCGAGGTTTGGTTTTTTCCGAAAACCAGTTGCGGGACCTGATCCGGCGAAGATCAAAAGTGCAACAGGCTTACGATCATCAGCAGTTTGAGCTTCTGCCGTTGTCCGATCCAAATTCTGTGCGGTGTTATTATTTTCGAAACCGCAGCGGTTCGTTTCTCGGGGCGCTCCAGCCGTATTACACATTGCCTGGTGATGAAGCGGATCTCGACGGGGTGAATTATTGGCATCAATGGACTGAACAATTGCCAAATTTCAGAATGATCGATGTCGAATCGACCAGCCACATCACCATGCTCTCGGAGCCGCTGGTCCAGCGTTCGGTGCTTGCCGTGTGTGACACGGTTTACTGCAAGACCGGAGACCTGGTTTCAACGGACGGGCCCGTAAAGAGCGACAGGTAATCGGGCAATTTGAAACCGCCAATCGACGCGAATTTAGGCGAATGGGAACAGGGCTGGAAGCCGAGTGATTAAGACGGGAAAAACCTCCGCAGTTTGGAGTCCCGCCTTCAGGCCTGGTGGCGGAACTCATCCACCTTCAGTTCCACCAGCACATGGCATTTCAAGATGCGATGGTAAAAGACCAGGTCCACAAACCCGCGCGTCTTGCCGATGACGATGCTCTTCTGCTGCGCTTCCAGACAGAACCCGTGCCCCAGCTCCAGCAAAAATTCCCGCAGATGCTCCACCAGCGCGGCTTCCAGGTCCGTTTCCGCCACCGCATCCTTCGCCCGCAGACCGAGGAACTCGAAGATGTAAGGATCGCGGATGGCCAGCTTCGGCGCCGCCGTTTCCACGCCCTTTTGCACCATCTCCGCCAGCTTTTCCTTATCCTTCGACAGTCCCGAGCGCTCAAAATATAGCGTCACGATCTGCCGCTTCAAATCCCGCACCGACCAGTTGCCCCGGATGCACTCAATCTCGTAAAAGGCGCGCTTCAGCGGGTCTTCGATGGATACCAACAGATCAAGATGGCTGTATGAGAGTTGAGTCACCAGATTCCTGACTGGTTCGCCTGATTGTGGGGACAGTGTCCCCGCAATTGAAATTTCATCTGGTTTTCCGGATTCGGGAGACGGTGTCTCCCTAATCTCCAAGGCCCATGGCAACTCCCGTTGGAATTCGGGAGTCAATGTCTCCCGAATGAACGGATACACCAAATAGAAAGTCCGGTAGCGGCGCAATTCACGCTCATCAGTCCGTAGCATTCCTTCAAGCCCAAGCCGTTCTGCGAGTCGGACAAGCAGCCCCTCGCCATACTCCGCACGGTCTGCGCCGTTCAGTTCGTAGTGATGAATGTAAGCCCCAATTACCCAGTTCCGCAGCGTCAGCGTGGTGTTAACCGTCCGGTTGGCGAGGGCGGCGCTTTGCTCGTGGACTTGCCGGATGGCACCAACCAGCGCGGGAAAGTCCAGGCTGGCGGACACCTTCGAAGCCGGGGCGGCAGCTTTCGCTCCTTTTGATTTCTTCCTCGCAGGCATTGCTCAGTCTTCCCCCTCGTCGGAGCCTCGGCCGAGGCGGTATGTGATGTCGTAGTTCAGGATGAAATCCAACTCCTCCGCCGTGAACCCGTAGTGTCCCGCCAGCACCGTGTCGATTTCGTCGAGGACAACTCAACGCGTGGCTGGCGCCCGCTTCCGGCGGTTCATGATGCTGGCCAGCGCGCGAAGCGTGTCGTTCACGTCCGCCGCGCTGGGGAATGCCCTGGCCACGTCCGGTTCCAGCAGCACGAGATTCGAGCCACGCGCATGGCGGCGCGCGTATTTGCCGCGCACTCCGCCGGTGAAATCGTAGTTGTCCCGCATCGCGGGCTCGGCTGTTTTGTTAGGTGCCTTCTTCATAGTTCTTTCGTTCCCGGTGGCTCGCCCGCCGGGCGCTGATGATGCGCAGATTGTCGCCTCTTTCCGTATGCACGACAACCAGCAATTTCCCCGAGTGGGATTTCCCGAGGATGATGAACCGTTCCTCCGCCTGCGAATGGTCTGGGTCGGGAATCGTCAGCGACAGCGGGTCGCCAAAGACCGTCGCGGCCTCCCCGAAACTGACGCCATGTTTGGCGGCGTTTGTTTTCGCCTTCTGTTCGTTCCATTCAAAATTGAGTGGCAAGGCTCAGTCCTCCTCCTCGTCGGAGCCTCGACCGAGGCGGTATTTGATGTCGTAGTTCAGGATGAAATCCAACTCCTCCGCCGTGAACCCGTAGTGCTCCGCCAGCACCGTATCGATTTCGTCCAGGATGGGTTTTGATTCGTTCGGATAGAATTCATCGTATTCCACTCTTCCGGCCGCCATATAGACATAGACTCGGCGTTTGGAGTGTCGCTGTAAGTCTGTCATCAATCGGGTAAAAGTCGCGTTCAGACCTTTCAGTTTTGGATTAGCGATATCACCAACCGGAAAGTTTTCAATGTCTGGTCCTGCGATGTTCCGACAGTTCCCCTGTACCGTGAACCAGAAGTAAAATAGGGAACTGTTGAGAATGGCACCCGCTCTCTGTGCTTGTATCGCATCTTGAAAGAACAAATCTTTGAGATGGTCGGTCGACCGCTCCTTTACCGGACTCTTGAAATACGGATCGAAATCCATCGAGCGAATCCAAAAAACCGGACTGCGATGGTAGGTGATATGGCCTTTCCCCGCTTTTAGGAGATAAGCTGCAAGTGTTGGCTTCTGCGCTAAAAGTTTGGCGGTAACTTGCTCACCCAGACGTGTCCCGGTTTTAGCGAACCTTAGGAAACCCGACTGAAAGGAGGACTGTGTGTGTGTGACCTTACTGGAAAACAAGGTGGGCCTTTCATCCGCATACCACCGAAGGTAATCCGACACGCGAACCTGCCTGACGCTACCTTTGGTCTTGGTTGCTAGGATTATGCAGAGGCGATACTTAAAGCCGTCAAACAGGACAGAGGGATGCGCATCGCCGCTGTAGAATGAAAGCGCGAAGGAATTGAACCGTCCCCACACAAACTCCTGATAAGTCAGCATTCGCTCAGTCGAGAAGCCGCTCAGCGGCACAATAACACCCAGGTATCCGACTCCAGAAAGGAGCGCACCCGAACGTTCCAAGCAAAGTGCGTAGAGGTTGCCCGAGTCGAGTGTCTGGTAGTTCGTCAGGCGGTATTCGTTCACTTTACTCGTTTCCACATAAGGCGGATTGCCGATAATCACATCAAATCCACCGCGTGCGAGGATGCCGTAGAACTGGATGAACCAGTGGAACGGCTGGTGGGATTTCAGCCACTTGGCG
>Ga0163152_10006402_pt1 | contig 13305 bp, 15 predicted proteins | sample OliLakLV19MP8IB2_FD_148635 | JGI IMG/M metagenome (GOLD analysis project Ga0163152, IMG submission 148635) | Freshwater microbial mat bacterial communities from Lake Vanda, McMurdo Dry Valleys, Antarctica - Oligotrophic Lake LV.19.MP8.IB-2 | ecosystem: Environmental > Aquatic > Freshwater >... | reverse complement strand
CTTATGATTACCTTCACCCCTCTCCCCAGCGGCCTCAAGCTCGTTTCCTCACAAGGGACGTTTGTGGTCTTTCCAAAAGATGGTAAAGCCGCATCAGATACCGTGATTGTTCTCTTGTCTGTTCCAGAAGAAGAGCCACAGAAGCATGTGATTTCCTGGCCAGGGGAGTACAACATTGCCGGTGTTTCGTTGCGAGGTGTTGCCCATAAAGATGGTCAGCAAGTGTCCTTCTTGGCAGTTGTGGAAGATACAAAAGTTGCCTTTCTCTCAACGCCACTTATGGATTGGACCAGTGAGCAGGTGGAATCCGTAGGAGATATTGATGTACTCGTGATGCCGATTGGTGAAACCAAAGTGACCCAAAAACTCATTGATGAATTTGATCCACGTGTTTTGATACTGGTACCGGGCTCGGAAGGTGATCCGCATAATCCGCTCATGAAAGGCTTAGGCGCAAAAGATGAATCCATTATGAACGAATTTAAATTGAAAGGTTCTTTGCCACAGGAAGGCCGGCAAGTTGTGGTGCTGGCGTAATTCTTTTCTAAAACGGAATGTATGTATCGCCGCACATGTGTTGTTCTTGGCTTTTGTCTGTTACTTGCTGCGTGTGCATTGCCAAAAACGGATACTGAACCACAAACAAGTTCGGGTGTAGGCATTGTAGAGCCCCAGCCATCCTCTCGTGTTGCTCCGTCATTGGATGCTGTGCAAGAAAGCGTGCTGTTCAATGGATCGCTTCACATTGGGGCTCCAGATGCGCCACTTACCCTACAAATTGTTACAAATCACCAATGCCCGTACTGTAAAGAATTCCAACAGAATGTATGGCCGCAACTTAAGCGTGATTTTATTGATACAGGATATGTGAGTGCGACTGTGTCTTTTTTGCGTTTACGGAAATATCCACAGAGTGCACTGATGGCAAAGAGTGTTGCGTGTGCGGGTAAGCAGCAGAAAGGATTCGCTATGCATCAAGCGCTTTTTGAAGCAGCAAGTTTTGATCGTGCTGGTGTTGTGGCTATTGCATCAATGCTTCGGGTGAATGATCAGGCATTTGTAACATGCTTGGACGATGTTCCGCTTGATGAAACATTGTCAATTGCCCAAGAAAAGTTGCGAACACAAAACATTTCTTTCGTCCCGACATTCATTCTTGAAAATGAGGTATTAAGCGGGCTACCAACCTATGCAGATATGCGTGGCCGCATAGAGCAAACACTGGCTGATTTGTAAATTCCTACACACTGTAGTTTTTTCTACTATACCAGGCGGTCATTCTGCGCGTCTTGTAAAGTCCGCTAACGTGTAAGAATACCTGAATCAAGCCGTCATTATTTGGCAGAGCGCTTCTAAGGTGTTCTCTATTCTTCCCCCTCTCACATCCTATGACTATGTCATCCATTCGTTTAGCTGTTGCAGCCCCGCTTCTTGCCATAAGCGCAACGGCGTTGGCAGCACAAATGCCGTTTCAAACAGAACCATTTACGGACGTCCCTACTAATCACACCTACCATGAAGCTATTGAGTACATGCGGACACAAAATGTTGTTCGCGGATATTTGGATGGTACCTTCCGGCCACAAACGCGCATCAATCGTGCAGAAATGGCGCAGCTCATTACTCATCCACTCTTTTTGAGTCCAAATACGGAAACAGAATGTACGGGTGCCAATTCCAATGAAGGTATTGCCATGAAGCCATTTAGAGATGTTGATGTGACAGCGTGGTATGCGTTACCTATTTGTGTGGCTAAGGAGCGTATGCTGGTAAATGGGTACCCAAGCGGTGATTATGAACCAGGTAGTTCTATCAATGCAGCTGAAACCATGAAAATTATTGTGAACACATTTGTCTCCGATTTCAAAAATGATCCAACCGACGAACAGTGGTATGCCGCGTATTGGAAGCATTTGTCAGATTTAAAAGCTATTCCTGCGAGCGTAAAAACGGCTGATCAAATTGTGACACGCGGTGAAGTGATCCAGATGATCTATAAGACTAAACTCGCTGGTGGATTGAACACCACAGATCAAATGGAAGGCGATGTTCGCTAATACAGAATCAGAGTTGATATCCTCCTCGCAACGCCCTGCCCATGATACGGTAGGGTGCTTGCGTGCCAACAATAAAAATGACCCGGGGAATTCCCCGGGTCTACGTTACTGCGCAAGGGCGGCCAAGGTTCCGCCAAGGATACCGATCAATGCTCCAGTGAAGAGCACGAGGCATGGCACTTTGCAGCTGGCCTTCTCATCGTATGTTGCCTTGAGAAGAGCGGATCCAATCACCGTCGTGAGTAGGCCTGTTAAGCCTAGCAACGTTCCAGTCAATTCCAGCATGCCGTGGCTCCCTTTTGTTTATGGAAGGTTGATGAGATCAAGCTTGATCCCAATCATCATCAGCAACATGATTCCGATGACGACCAGGATGCCGACGATTCGTTGTCTCAATCGTTTGCGGTGGTCGAGTTCTGCAGGTGCTCGCATGAAAACGACGCAACCGCCAAACGTGTAGCAGATGCTGAGAACACCAAGCACTAAGCCGAAGTCCCACATAGGCTGTCTCCGTGAAGTGAAAGACGCAGGGTAACTATACTACGTTACTGGAATACGATTTTTAGTCAATTATTCTCATTCTGGTGACTATCCCTTCAGTTATAGTCTGCTTCTTCGTTCGGTTAACCGGGGGTTTAAACCCCCGGTTAACTTGGCATAGCGGCTGTTTACTATAGAAAAGAGATAGTTGCCCACATTCGCTCGATGCTACTGTGATATCAGGACTCGTTTTCTACTACTGGTGTGGCCGCTTAATAGTTCTACCTGTTCTTTTAATACGTCAAATTCGTCTGCTAAAAATCTGATGAGTTCGGTATTAGCTCGGCCGACTTCTGGCTCTGCAGCGAGATCAATTTTGAGAGACCCGTCATCCATGATGCTTTTTAGTTTTGTGAGGTGAGCCCCTGGGCGTGCGCGAATATCTAATGAAACGGAGCCGCGTTCGCTGAGCCATTTTTTATGATTATCCAGCATTAATGTAGTTGGGATTTTCTCCACTTTTCAATTTCTGCATGATGGCCTGAGAGCAACACATCTGGCACCCGCATGCCCCGGAATTCTTCTGGGCGCGTGTAGAGCGGGTACTCTTTTTTACGGTCGAGCTTCTCAGAAAAACTTTCCTCGGTTGCGGATTCATCTTTACCAAGCACCCCGGGAATATGCCGCGCAACTGCATCTACCAAAACCATCGCGGGTAATTCGCCACCGGTAAGCACGTAATCTCCAATGGAAATTTCTTCATCTATCCAACCATCAATCACACGCTGATCAATGCCTTCATAATGGCCACAGAGAAGCAGAAGCCACGTATGATCCGCTGCTAGTGTTTCTATTTTTGGTTGGGCGAGGCGCTCGCCACGTGGTGTGAAATAGATGCGATGGGGTTTCTTGAGTTCATCGCGGGAAGATATTCCATCTCGCGAAGATGTCGCATCGCGGGAAGATATCCCGCTCTGGGTTATATTTTCAATCAATTGCACAATGGGTTCGGCCATCATGACCATGCCAGCACCACCGCCGTACGGTTTATCATCCACCTGTTTATAAGAACCAATAGAAAACTGCCGCAGATCATGAATGGCAATATCGATCAACTTGTCATCCTGAGCTCGTCGAAGGATACTCTGGGTGAGAGGGCCTTCGAACATAGCCGGAAAGAGCGTCAAAATATCGATGCGCATGTACACATCATAGCGTATGCCAGTTCTGCTAGTGCATAGAACTGTTTTTTGATCTACCGGATGCCAAAATATGCCTGTCAGCCAAAGATTATGATTTGAGGTATCTATCAGATGGATGGTCTCACAGAGATGATGCCTGTATGACCGATGACCCTTTATTATTTCGGAACAAATACCGAATCCCCGAAATTCGTTTACGGGGCAAAAATTATGCCGAACCCGGTTGGTATTTTGTCACCATTTGTACCAAAGACCGTGTCCCATGGTTTGGGCGTATTCAAAACGGACGCATGTGGTTAACCGATATTGGATGCATTGCCTATAATGCATGGGTCGCCATTCCGGATCATTTTCCGTACGTGACGTTGGATGCGTTTGTGGTGATGCCGGATCATGTGCATGGGATTGTGCGGATTAATGCGCATGATGACGTAAAACGTGACGTAGAGGCGCGCCATGGCACGCCTCCGCCACCCCAACAAACAACCCCAGCCCCATCATTCCAATTAAAACCCGGATCATTGGGATCGATTATCAATCAATATAAATCCACATGTACACGGGAATTGCGAAAACAGGGACAGGATGGTTTTGCATTGCAACCACGATTTTATGAACGCATTATTCGTGATGACCGTGAATTATTGAATGTGCGGCAATATATCGTTAATAATCCAGCGAATTGGGGACGGAAATCGGGTGGGTGATTTGCACCACGTAGAGGCGTGCCATGGCACGCCTCTACGTATATATGATCAAACGAATTCCTGCATCAATTTGGACACATCATATTTTTTCACCTCATCGACGGCCTGGGTTTTTATGTTTTGACGGGGGACCAATCGTTCGTAGAAATTGGGGATTTCTTCATTTTGGTACAAAATACCGGTGGCAATGCGTTCGGTGGTATCCACTGCTAACGCACGTGCCTTTCTAAAATCCGATGCATCATGACCTTCGGCATTGGCATCGTAACATTTGCTCAACAAGTACTCGTGCGTCGCAAAATGGTTATACGTTGGGCAGGCTTGCAGAAAATCCACAAAGGCAAAACCACGATGTTTCATAGCTGCCTTCAAAATTTCCGTCATCTGTTTGATGTTTCCAGAAAACCCGCGGGCCACAAATGTTGGCTGCAGCGAAAACACAAAATCCATACTAGGCAGCGTTGCCTCTGCGATACCATTTGGAGAGGTATTCATAGGCTGGTTCTGCCATGTGAGGCTGCTGGCTTGGCCCGTGGTCAATCCGTAATTTCCATTATTGTGCAAAATAAACGTGATGGGATAATGGCTACGGATGCTGTGAACCAAGTGTCCAACACCTTCGCTAAAACTAGCGCCATCGCCACCATGGGCGATTACAGGTAGACGCATATTGGCCAATTTTGCACCAGCTGCGAATGGCAACACACGTCCATGCAATCCATGGAATCTGTACCCCAATAACTTATCGCTCATATTGCCATGACACCCAACATCATAACAAAGCAGTGCCTGCCATGGTTCAATCTTCAGTTCCACCAGTGCTCGCTTTACGGCTGTCCAAATACCATAATCACCACAGCCATCACACCAGGTGCATTTGGTCTCACAATGAAAATCTTTCATTTGGGGGTTTTGGCCGGTGGTATCTAGCAAAATTGGCATGATTTATGGGTGATGATACGCAGGTGTGACAAGAACTGTGCGGCTGGTTTTTTCTTTCGATTGCAAAACCTGATGGAGCGCAGCTGTCAGCTCATCCAAAAAGAATGGACGGCCATCGTATTTCAAAATGGTGTGGGGAATCTTGAGGCCGCATTCTTGGCGAATCAGCATACCTAATTGTCCTTGGTAATTGCCTTCAAGGAGAATGATCTTTTTCGCTTTCACAGCTAAGGTTTCTAACATCTCCGTTTTGAGTGGCCACATATACGTGTAGTGCAAGTAATCAATGCGTAGATCTTTCAGCTCTGCACTTTTGAGTGCATCAAGCACTGGGCCTTTGGTGCTACCCCAACCAATGAGCAAAATATCCACTGGCGCATCAACGCCACCATTTCCGTACAGTTCTGGTTCTGGCAGACTTTCTTTAAGTGCTTCTGATTTGCGCATGCGTTTTTCTAGTTGGGCAGCAGCGTTCACAGCTGATTCATTCACCGTGCCGGCGCTATCATGTTCATCGCCTTGGGCGGCAAATGTGGCGGCTTCTTGGCCGGGTAGCCAGCGCAACGAAACTCCATTGGCAGAAGTTGGATCATACCGATCACTAGGTTTGAGTGCGGCCAATTGTTCTTTGGTTGCCAGCCTTGTTCCACGTTTGATCTCAGCTTTGTCCTGATGGAACGGCGCTTGCGTGTAGAGCGCTTCAGCAATCTGCTTATCTGTTAGCACAATCACACTTATCTGATATTCCTCAGCCACGTTGAAGGCGATAGGCATGAGATCAAACGAATCTTCCGCATTGCTGGCAGAGAGTACACAACGTGTACATTCTCCGTGCGCGCTGTGGGTTGCGAGTAACAAATCAGCTTGAGCTGTCCATGTTGGCAAACCTGTTGCGGGGCCTGGACGCATGGCCAGTACAAACACCGTTGGGTTTTCCAAAATCCCATTCAGACTGAGCGTTTCGGTCATCAGATCAAACCCACCACCACTTGTGGCAGTCAGTGCTCTTGTCCCCGCCAACATCGCCCCGCTTACTATTTGGGCCGCTGTAATTTCATCTTCCGCTTGTTTGATAATCATGCCCGTTTCATTCTGAATATCCGCAATGTAACTGAGGAGCGGGCTTGAGGGTGTCATCGGATACCCGGCATACAGACGAACGCCAGCATGAACGGCACCCATGCCCATGGCTTCCGAACCACTTAACAGCACATGATCTTTCCAACGGCTATCCGCCTCCGGCATCTGCACGGAAAGTTTTTTGTGCTTGGGGTCTTGATACGCAAAGCCTTCATCAATACATGTCATGTTCATCTCTAGCAGATCTTTTTTCTTGGCAAACTTTTCACCCACCATGGTTTTGAGCATTTCTTTGTCTTGTCCAAGCATTGCCCACATGGCAGCTGCAATCAGCACATTGCCAAGAATGGGCCTGGCGCCCATCTTGTTGAGTATTTCATCCACAGGCAATTCTACAATCTTCAAATGTTTTTGCTCGATCAGTTCTAATTCTTCTGGTTTGAACGTCCAGTGAGGCGTTTGATGGAGGACGATGCCGCCGTCTTTGAGATCAGCCAAATTTAATTCCAAGCCATGATGATTGAGTGTGACAAGAATATGCACATACAGCTCCGTGCTTTCAATGTATGCGCGATCAATATCTAGCTGATACGACGCATGACCGCCTTTGATGAGCGATGGATATTCGCGGTAGCCAAACATGCAGTAGCCAGCGCGCTTGAGCCCTTTTGCTAAAATTTCCCCAACTGAGTTGATGCCTTGCCCAGAAGCGCCGACGATTTTGAGGGAAACGCGGGACACGGAGAATTAAGAATTGAGAATTGAGAATTGAGAATTATTCAGCAGTTGATCGGCCCAGGCGTGGATGGCTTCGAGTTGATCATAAGGTTCGTTGATGACTTTGAGAATGGGTTCGATGAGTTTGCCATTATGCGTTTTCACGAATTCTTCCAGGTGATGGGCTGCGTTGGCTGTGTAATAGTAACGATCATCGCCAAGGCCGATGACGGCTACGGGCTTTTGAGCAAGGTCCAGATCTTTGGCGATATCCATCAGTAATGTATACATGTGCGGGTTCAGTTGGCCTTCCACATTACCAGTGTTCCAGGTGCTTGAAGCAAGTAAGAGCATATCTGCCTTGATGAAATCTTCTTTGGCTGTTTTTTCGGCACGTTGAGAACTGATGACAATGTCCGGGCGTTTTTCTTTGATATATGCCATGACCGTATCAACAACAAACTCCGTGTGGCCACTGGTTGATGCAAAAATAATATGAAGAGAGGGCACGGCGGGAGTATAGCGGAAGTGGCTGTAAAAAGTAAGGAGACAAATTGAAAATTGAGGATTGAGAATTGAAAATTCAGCAGCCATTTTAAACATGCTGTATTCCCATAATTCTCAATTTTTCATTTTCAATTTTCAATTCGCTAATCCCGTCCAAGCAACACCCACAGCGCAACGGCCATCGAAAGCAACGCAACGTCACGGACCACAACATCATTCCAGCCAGTTTGCCTGAACACTTCACTGAGAATTCCTATCAATTGTACTGTTGCAAGCCCGGCACCTGCCCGGCGGACTTTACGGTATGGAAGAAGCAACAATAGAGCCGTAAGAAGTTCAACACCACCAATGATCTTAAGCCAGATCGTTTTATCTAGCATTGCCAGGCCATCCATCCACGTAGGAATCCAGCCCAGCCAGTGTGAAGGCAAAAAGAACTTTTCTAACCCAAATACCACAAACACAAACGCCAATCCCACTCCAATAATCCAAAAGGCAGCATGATGACGTTTACGGAGGGGGAGGGGCGCGTCTTCCATAGGTTTATCGTACTGATTTTAAAAGATGAAATCTGCTCAAAAGGCTTGTTAAATGGTTTAAAAGTGATGTTTTAGCTGTTGAATATTGACAAAAATGGAAAAGAGTATTTTAAGCGGGTTCACTGCAGCAGAGACCAATATCCAAGAATTATGGTTGATGCAGTGCGCGTCGACCCTTGGAACCATTGGCTTTCTCTGTAAAAGAACAAAGGAAAAGAAGATGAACTTCACGAACCAGATCCGCGGCTTTTTCAGCAGCCAGTCCAGTCGTCAGGCCCGTCGCCGCGAGCGCAACATGCGCTTCACGCCCGGCGCCGAGAGCCTTGAGGGGCGTCAGCTCCTCGCGCAGATCGGTCTGCTGACGATCGACCTCCAAGCAAAGGTTCCGATCGCCATAGTCAGTGAAATTTCTTTCAAAACGCCCGACAGGGCGGGCACCATCAGGTTGGTCTCCGGCAAGACGACAATAGCGGAAATGACCGCTACCATCGATGGCTACACGACGCAATTCGTGCACCCATTCGATGGTGGCGGTGTGATACTGCAAAATGGACCAGCTACGTTGGAAGTACACGGCAACCCGGTAGGAGACTCTTTCTTCGTCGACGAGGCCTTGATCAGTGGTATCGACATGTGGGGTCGAGGACACTTTACTGACAACAGCAGCTGGAGCTTCGCTTCAGCGCAATTGCCATTCTCCGTAAGACCGGTTTCGACTGCGATGATACCCAGTACAACTGTGGACAAACCAGTCCAGCAGTCAGTTGCTACTGTCAGTGCTTTTTTCTCAGGCCCTAGCGAAATCACGGTAAATGAAGTCGCCACGTACAACGCCGTGATCCGCAACACTGGCAACGGTGCTGCGAAGAACGTCAAGGTCGAGTACAACACTCCTCAAGGCTTTGCCTTGATGAGCGCCGTGTGGGCGGACTTCGTCATTCAGGGGAATGTCATCACTGGCTCCATACCGTTGTTGGAGCCTGGCCAAGAGAGACTGCTCACATTCACATTCCGGCCTGTCAAAAAGGTCAGCGCCAGCCATGGCGTTACGATCTGGGCGGAAAACATCAATCCGCTTGCGAGCAATACCATTAGTACGATGGTAAGCTAGTAGAGAAAGCCAACCTCACCCCTCCAAGGGCAAAATCCCCGGCCATGCGCCGGGGATTTTTTGTATCTGGCGAAAACGTCCAAATTCCGCTATAATCAGATGATATGTCTTTATTTGAGCCAGCATCCATTGCGGTAATCGGTGCCTCTAGTGAAGAAGGCAAAGTAGGCAATTACCTCTTCAACAATCTGCTTACTCAAGGCTATAAGGGAACGTTGTACCCGGTGAATGCCAAGCATAGTGAAGTGCTGGGCCAAAAAGCATACACATCTATTTCTGAATTACCCCATATTCCAGAAATGGCTGTCATTGTGACACCGGCAGCAACAGTACAGGCCATTGCCGAAGAGTGCGGCAAGAAAGGTGTCAACACTCTTGTGGTCATTTCAGCAGGTTTTGGAGAACTTGGCACACCAGAAGGTACAGCATCCGAAGAAACACTCAAAAACATATGTGTGCAGTATCAGATGCAATTGGTGGGACCAAACTGTTTGGGAATGCTGCGTCCATCTCTTGGCATGAATGCGTCATTCGCATTGCGCTTACCACGCACAGGCCGCACAGCGCTGCTCAGCCAATCTGGGGCTATGGCTGTGGCACTGATGGATGCATCAGAAAAACTTGGTCTAGGGTTTTCTATCGTCATCAGTATGGGAAATAAGGCTCAAATGGATGAGTGCGATTTTTTGGAGATGTGCGATGCAGACCCCGAAACAGGCGTGATTGGTTTGTACATAGAAAACATTCGTAATGGCCGTAGGTTTTTAGAACTGGCAACAAAAGTTGCAGCAAAAAAGCCGATTGTGCTTATTAAATCGGGCGTTTCCATGCGTGGCGTTCATGCTGTTTCTTCTCATACTGGCGCACTCGCGGGTTCTGATTCTGCTATTGCTGCTGTATGTTCCCAGGCCGGTATTCACAGAGCCTATAACGCCGAAGAATTTTTGGATATTTTATGCACGCTCGAGTGTCAGCCACGTTTGTTATCTCACAATATTGCGGTGATCACTAATGCAGGCGGGCCAGGTATTTTGGCCACGGATGCGGCAGAGAAAGAAGGCCTCATTCTTGCCACTTTGGAGCCCAGCATACAATCAGCCCTAGCTGCGCAATTACCACCTGCTGCCAGTACAGAAAATCCTATTGATGTGTTAGGTGATGCGCATGAAGACCGGTACTTGGTGGCTCTCACTGCATGCGCCGATGACCCAGGTATAGATGGACTCATGGTGATTCTCACGCCACAAGTGATGACACCCACTCGTGCTATTGCGGAAACGATTATTCAGATTCAGCGCCGCTCACCCCTCATGCCGATTGTGACCAGTTTTATGGGTGGCTCCAGTATCGAAGATGCCGTTCGCCTATTGCAAGATCACTGCATTCCAAATTTTCCTACACCAGAACGTGCCATGCGCGCGTTGCAGCATTTATTGCACCGCAAACATAAAGGTCATGAAAAATCTTTGTCTGTGCAAAACATAGAGCGAGCAGAAAAGATCAGTAAGATCATTGGTGAGGGTAGCGGCCTTCTCTCGCCTGAAAAAACGGAAGCACTGTTTGGTTTGTATGCCTTGCCAACCCCAGAACAAGCGCTGGCGAGTAGCGCCGATGAAGCCGTGAAAATTGCCGCGCAAATTGGGTACCCGGTGATTGCCAAAATTGCCTCGCCGGAAATTATTCATAAAACGGATATGGGTGGCGTGCGTGCCAACCTGCAGAATGAATTTGATTTACGCGCTGCGTATGAAGAGATTCTTGGCAATGTTACTGCGTACGATAGTGATGTGTATGTTCAGGGCATTTTAATTCAAAAGTTCTTACCAGCAGGGAATGAATTCATTGTGGGTGTTGCCCGCGATCCTGCGTTCGGGCATTTAATTATGATTGGGCTGGGCGGTATTTACACCGAACTCTTCCATGACGTGAGTTTCCGCATTGCACCTGTGACTGAAATTGAGGTGTATGAAATGCTGCAGGAACTGACCTCTTGGGATTTATTGCTTGGTATCCGCGGCCAGGCGCAATCAGACATTACGGCATTGGCAAGTATTGTGACCTCTATTTCTCAAATGGTCATGGATTGCCCACGCATCAGAGAGCTCGATTTAAACCCAGTCTTTGTAGATGAAAGCGGGACCATTGTCTTAGATGCAAAAATCCTCATCGATAGCGCTGAAAACTTATGACACCAGCGTATCAAAAACCCCACTTGATACTCCATACTCCATACTGAATACTGAATACTCATGAGCACACTCGTCCTTATCCGCCACGGGCAATCACAATGGAACTTGGAAAACCGGTTTACAGGTTGGACAGATGTACCACTTACGGTTCAGGGCGAACAAGATGCCGCCAAAGTCGCATCTGTATTATCAGAATTTAAATTCCAAATTGCATATACATCCCGTTTGCAACGCGCGGAACAAACGCTCGATATCATGTTGCGCGAGTTACATCAGCAGGATTCTGTGCGGGTGGAACATGATTCTGCTCTTAACGAACGTCACTATGGTGATCTGCAAGGATTGAACAAGGCAGAGACCGCAGAAAAATATGGCCAAGAACAAGTACGCCTCTGGCGCCGGAGCTTTGAAACGCGTCCGCCAAATGGGGAAAGTATGGCTGATTGCGAACACCGGACGCTGCCATTCTTTTTGCACTACATTCTGCCGCATATAGAAAAAGGCGAAGATGTCTTGGTCGCTGCCCACGGCAATAGCTTGCGCCCGATTATGAAGCACTTAGAACAATTGGATGGCGAATCCGCCGCAAGCATGGAAATTGGTTTATGTACCCCGTACATTTATACATTCCATGGCACTATTCTTGCCGGTAAAGAAGTGCGTGATGTGCCGGGCATTGTGACCAAAGGTTCCTCAACCACAGAAAAGACCGTGGAAGGGGGAAAGGTAGAGCGTTAAAGTTGCACGCTACAAGTTCATGTTTTGTGTGAGATACAGCTTTTTCCAGTAGAAATGTTTTCTTTTAGAAAGTTCTTGTATCACTTCTATTTGATCATACGTCATATCTATCAGATCTAGCCGGTGCTGATCTGCATCAATATTCATGAGTTGCACTATTTCGATACCCGCTTTTTCCATCAATACTTGAATGGCCTGTTCAAATTTCTGAACATCGCCATTCATTTGGAAGAATTGAATTTCGATCACTGAATTTGATTCCATCATGCTATATATTCTCGATTCCCTGATGCAATCGGTCAATGTATGCTTTGGCCGTGCAGGAGATCACCTACAAATCAGCAAATTTTTATGATGAGGTCCAAAACCGGCCGGAAAAGCATGTGCATATTATTCTGATCGCAACAAAACCAGACATCATTAAACAAGTGCCTGTATATAAAGAGCTGATTGCGCGTGGGCACCTGGTGCTGCTTGGGCATACCGGCCAGCATTACGATGAAAATTTGAGTGGCGGCATGCTGAAGGAATTTGGCGTGGAACCGGATTTTAATTTGAATGTGCGCGGAAGCATGTACGAAGTGGTCAGCCAGATTATTGGCCGGTTGGGGTTTGTGATTGGTGAAATAAAGAAGCTAGAGAAAATAGTGATTCCGTATGTGCATGGTGATACCACTACTGCAATGGCGGCCTCAAATGCAGGATTTTGTCATGGTTTTGCATCGGTGCACGTAGAAGCGGGCATTCGCACACTTACGCCAAAATACAGCAACGTTTCTGAAAAACCGTGGACTTCTGAAGATGACTTTGATGTGGGTCACTGGTTTAACTTTTTGCAGAAGATGGAAAACTGGGAGCGGGGGAGTTTGGAGCCGTACCCAGAACAGTTCAATACGCGTGCCTCAGAAGCGGCAACAGGCGTGCACTTGGCACCACATCTGCTTGATCAGGAATTCTTGGAAAGTGAGGGGTACCCAGCAGACCGTATTTTTGTCGTGGGCAATTCGGTTGCTGATGCCACGCTTGAGGCATTGGA
>Ga0163152_10006401_pt1 | contig 13309 bp, 13 predicted proteins | sample OliLakLV19MP8IB2_FD_148635 | JGI IMG/M metagenome (GOLD analysis project Ga0163152, IMG submission 148635) | Freshwater microbial mat bacterial communities from Lake Vanda, McMurdo Dry Valleys, Antarctica - Oligotrophic Lake LV.19.MP8.IB-2 | ecosystem: Environmental > Aquatic > Freshwater >... | reverse complement strand
CGCCGCGACCCCGGCGAATGAATTCGCCCAGACCGAACGTTCGCCCAACCAACCCAAGAGTTTTTGCGCTGACTAAAACTGAGCAAATCTCTGTCAGTTCTCCTTCGTGCTTGTCATCGAATTTGAGAAAAACATATTCAGCAATGAGAAATTTAAGGACCGCATCTCCGAAGAATTCCAAGCGCTCGTAGTCGCGCACACCATGCTCGGAACCGAAGGATTTGTGCGTCGTCGCTTCGTCTAAGAGCGACAAGTCCTTAACCGGCACGCCGAGGCGCTCTAGCAGCCGCTGAAGCTGGTCTCTACGTTCGGCAGAAAGTGCGTAGTGTGATGTCATCAAAAACTCTACTGGCTGCTTGTTTATCGCTCTATAATCTACACATTGTATGCTCATATACAAATGATGGTTGAACCCTTGCTATGCTTGTTCTCGCAAGGCGGTCCAGAGTTTTTTGCCGTCCCGGAGATACCAAATGTACCAGCTACAGATCGCGGAAATAGTGGCATTCGTCGTTGCTGGCTTTGCGTTACCGGCTCTTGGAATGATCGGTGTGGCTTGGGTTATTCAAAACTTCTTTGGTTATCACACACCAAACCCAACGAAGAATCAACCGTACGAATGCGGCATGGCACCGGTTCAAGATGCTCATGTGCAGTTTGACATCCGATATTATTTGTACGCGTTGCTGTTCATCCTGTTTGACATCGAAATAGTCTTCATCATTCCGTGGGCAATAGCGGCTCATCAACCTGCTATTGCAAACATCCGTTGGCTCGCTCCGATTGAAATGACAATTTTCATCGGAATCCTGGCAGCCGGCTTGGTCTACGCTTGGAAGAAAGGCGCTCTTGAGTGGAAGTAGGGAAAAATGGCTGACATTGACACGAAGATTGAAATTCCGGAAGAGCTCAAAAGCACAGTATCGCTAAGCAATTTGGACTTCTTGGTCGAAAAGCTGACCAAAGTGGTCGATAACTTGGTGGATCCTGTTGCTAACTGGGCACGTTCTAACTCTGTATGGCCGCTGACCTTTGGCACCTCGTGTTGTGCGATCGAGATGATGTCAGTTGGTATGTCGGCTTTCGATATTTCACGCTTCGGCTCCGAAGTGTTCCGTGCAACTCCTCGTCAAGCAGACATGATCATCACGGCTGGCACCATCACTAGAAAAATGGCTCCAGCGCTAATTACGCTTTACGAACAGTTGCCCGAGCCAAAGTATGTTATTGCCATGGGCGCATGTACCATCACTGGTGGCATGTTCAACGATTCATATTCTGTCGTTCAGGGAGTCGATAGGATAATTCCTGTCGACGTTTACTTACCTGGATGCCCACCGCGTCCGGAAGGCATTCTTGACGCGCTGTTGAAGTTACAGCAAAAGATTCGAACTGAATCCTATGTTGAAAGACGCAAGAGAAAATATGCTCAGACCGCTGTTCGACACGTGGATTATGACACCGGACTTCCCGTCGAAACGCTGCAGGCACTTATCGAAGAAGCTAGAGAAGAAATGCCACCGGCCGCTAGTAACGAGCAAAAGAGCGCTTAGGAAGGGATCACAGCAATGACTGAACAACCTGAAGCAGCTAAGTCTGCCGAACTGCCACAAGAGATTCCGTTGGGACCGTACGGGCAATTCTTGAAAGATCTCGGTATCGGATCTACTCGCTTACCTGATAGTGTCGGCACCGCCGGTAAGGTGGAGACCATTGAAATTGACGGCATGGATCTTCACCAAGCGATGAAGAGCGTACGTGGTTCAGAGACCCGCATGGACTTCTTGTTGATGGTCAGCGGTGTCGAAACAAACGATACCTGGGACAGCGTCTATCATCTGTGGTCTTACGAAGACAGCACTAAAGAACTCGTGGTAAAAGTGCGCGTTCCGAAAGCGTCTGTTGCGGAAGGCAAGCTTCCAGCTGTTCCAAGCATCACACCGTTTTGGCCGGCTGCTAATTGGCATGAACGTGAAGAATACGACTTGCTCGGAATTAAGTACTTCGGACATCCTTATCTTCGCCGCCTGATGAATCCTTGGGATTGGGAAGGACATCCGTTGCGCAAAGACTATAAGCAACCCGTCGATGCGCTGAATGACAAAAATCCTCATAGCATGAGATAGAGCACAAAATGGCTACCGAAAACTTACCAGAAACTGCACCTCAGTTGCCATCCTTTGTTCGTTCGACTCAGTATGCCGAAGACGCGCAGCTGAAAACGGACGAGATGATTATCAACATGGGTCCTCAGCACCCTGCTACCCACGGCGTGTTGCGTTTGCTACTGACGTTGGATGGCGAAATTGTTCGACACACCGAACCTGTTGTTGGTCACCTGCATCGCGCTCAAGAATGGCAGGCACAGAACCGCACTTGGTACCAGTACCAGGCGTTGATCGATCGTGTTGATTACCTTTCTGGAATGTTCACAAGCTGGGCTCTGGCTCGCACTTGCGAAGAGTTGGATGGTTTGAAGATTCCGAAGCGCGCTGAGTACCTGCGTGTGATCATGTCGGAGATGAATCGCATAACCTCGCACCTGCTATGGCTGGGAACTTATCTGATCGACTTGGGCGCGATGTTCGGATTTCCGTTCTATCCGTTCCGTGATCGCGAGAAGTTGCTCGATTTGTTGGAAGCTGTTTCAGGTCAGCGGATGATGTTTAACTACATTCGCATCGGCGGAGTTCAAAGCAATCCACCGTTGGGATGGTTCGACAAATTGAAGGAATTTGTTGATACCTTTCCTTCCTGTATTGATGACTACGAAGCGATCGTCACTGAGAACCCGATTTTCTTGAAGCGCACGAAAGGCGTTGGTGTAATGAGCAAAGAACTGGCGATGTCATACGGCGTCACCGGTCCATGCCTTCGTGCATCTGGAGTGCCGTTCGATTTACGCAAAGATCGACCTTATTCAGTCTATCCAGAGATCGATTTCAAGGTAATCAGCCTTACTGGGCAAGGTGATGATACGTGGGCTCGCTACATTTGCCGCGTTGCCGAGTTGCGCGAAAGCAACGAGATCATTCGTCAGTGCATAGAAAAAATCCCTGGTGGGACCACCGAAGAATTGCGCAAGAAGCGGGAAGAGTGCAAGGCTTGCGGTAAAGCTGATTGTGCGAACTGTGGCGGCGACCTGGCGATAATGGTCAAGAAGCAAAACTCCGGAATCCGCATCAAAGCCGGTGAGGGCTTCGTTCCGGTAGAGTCTCCACGCGGAGTACTGGGAACTTATATAACTTCAAATGGCACCGACAAAGCTGCTCGAATTGCATGGCGCAATCCCTCGTTCTCGAATCTTTCCGTATTGCCTGAGTTGCTTGTAGGAGCTCCGATTGCCGACATAATGTCGGTGTTTGGATCAATTGACGTAATCCTTCCTGACGTTGATCGGTAGGAAAAAAGGACAGACATGACCACCTCGATAGCATCAGTACCGAAATCTAGCGCTAGCGTTACCTCGACAGGACCAGGAAACTGGGTCGAGGTCGCGAAGTTCATCCGTCTATGCGCAATCTGGATTGGACTCATATTCGGTCCAGTGTGGATGGTCTCTTGGGGCGTGGGCGAACTCATTCCTTACTTACTAATTCAAAGCGTTGCTCAGTCCCCAGAAGGCCTCGCTCAGGTCCAGCCGCTAGTAGATACTCTGCAATTTTTCGTACCATTGCTTGCTGTAATGATTTTCATTCCAATTAACGCCATGTTTATGGTGTTGTGTGAACGCCGTGGTCTAGCGCTGTTCACCGTGCGGAAGGGTCCGAACAGAGTTGGTTTCGATGGACTGGCACAAACTTTTGCTGATGCACTTAAGTTGCTATTCAAAGAAGACATCACACCGAAAGGTGCGGACATCCTCTTATTCACGTTGGCTCCAATCGTCTTCTTTGCGCCATCTATTTTCGGCGCGGTTCCACTTTTGTCCGCAGTCACCTACAACCATCCGCTGTTTCTGACGTGCAACCTGCCAACTGGAATCTTCTATGTCTTGGCCATGGGTTCAATCCCAGTGGTGGCACTAGTTATGGCCGGCTGGTCGAGTAACAACAAGTACTCGTTGGTGGGCGGCCTAAGGTCTGCTGCTCAGGCTATCAGTTATGAAATTCCCCTAGTCCTGTCTTTGATCACGGTCTGCTTCCTTATGGGAACACTCAACGTTGCTGATATTGGTGCCAACCAATCAGTTCACAGAGGGACCGACGAGCTCAAGCGCTTGGAAGCAGTGCAGTCTGTACCACCGCAATTTGTTTTTGTCAAAAATCCGGAAACTCCTGAAGCACCAAAGTCTGCCGGAATATTGCACTGGAATATGTTGGGGAACGTACCGTTCCACCTATCTGAACCACAGATTGCAGGCGCGACAGAATCCGGCGAATCGTCGACCAGTAGGCTTCTTGCAGGGCTGGCTCTGGCGTTGTGCTCAATTGCTTTGCTCGGCATTTACATGACCGGTGCTTGCGCGGAAATCAATAGAATTCCCTTCGACCTTCCGGAAGCGGAAAGCGAATTGGTTAGCGGATACAACACTGAATATAGTGGCATCAAGTTCGCCATTTTCTTTCTGGCGGAGTTTACGAACCTATTCATTGTTTCGACGGTCGCTACCGTGATGTTCTTGGGAGGCGGATCCTCGCCGATTCCTGGTTTGCTGGATCCATATTTCTTCCAGCAAGTTTTCTACGGTATCGGTTCCGTTCTGGGGAATCTTGGCCTCAATACTGGCATATGGACAATCCTTGGCACCGTTCCACTTCTTGGCGGTCTTTTGTCCTGGATCGGTTCTGTCCTTGTGAACCTTGGTCTCAACCCAGGCATACTGACATTTTTTGGCAGCATAAACCCAGTGACAATTCTGGGCACCATGCTCAATCCCGTCACTTTTTCCGGCTGGCTGTGGGTCGTGGCCAAAGTTTACGGCTTTGTGTTTCTCGCTATCTTGGTCCGTGGAACGTTGCCACGGTTCCGTATTGACCAATTGTTGAACTTCGGATGGAAGCGGCTGATACCAATCTCGCTGATACTCTTCCTCGTGGTCACTTTTCTGAAGGAGATCATTCGTGTCTAACCTAATCTCCCGAGCAGTAGGCGGTCTCTATCAGGTTTGGCGTGGGCTAACCACTGTTGGCAAACACACCTTTCGCCAACCTATTACCAAAAACTTTCCGGACCAAATGCCGCATCTTCCGGGAGCATTTCGCGGGCGGCTAGCTTTGACCGTCAATCCGGATACTGGCGAACATCTCTGCATTTCTTGCTTGCAGTGCGAACGTGTGTGCCCCGACAAGTGCATCGAAATTACGTCGCATAAGAGTCCTGAGACGAACAAGCCGGAACTAATAGAGTTCAAAATTGACCACGGTCTCTGCATGTTCTGCGGGCTATGCACGGAAGTTTGCCCAACGAGTTGCATTATCAACACGAACGACTTTGAAATGGCTGATTACACGCGTCAATCTCTTGTTTATGACTTGCCTAAACTCACTTTGACTCAAGAAGAATCTGCGTATTACTTCGAGAAGAAGGAAATTCCCCTACCGAAACCGAAGCCAGCCAAGAAACCGGCACCTCCAGCCGGTGCAGCCGCTCCAGCAGCAGCTGAAGCAGCTAAATCAGCGGCAGGTGAAGCAGCTAAACCAGCGGCAGTTGAAGCAGCTAAACCAGCGGCAGTTGAAGCAGCCGCTCCAGCAGCAGCTGAAGCAGCTAAACCAGCGGCAGTTGAAGCAGCCGCTCCAGCAGCAGCTGAAGCAGCCGCTCCAGCAGCAGCTGAAGCAGCTAAGTTAACACCAGCCGAAGCCGCCAAACCAGCGGCGGCAGTTGAAGCAGCAAAACCCGCTGCAACTGAGGCAACAGCAGCCACTATTGAAGTTTCTAAACCGGCAGCAGTGGAACCAGCCAAATCTGAAGCGAAGTCAACCAAACCGAAAGCCAAGCCTGATTCCAAGGCATCGGATGCTAAAAAGCCGAGCAAGGACAAACCGACCAAGGATAAAGAGGGCAAGTAACGTGGAAGTTGGCTATTTCTCATTTCTTCAGAATTGGGCGGCGAACAACGTAGAAGCACCAGTTTTTTATATGCTGGCATTTCTCGCGATACCGCTTGCTTATGGAGTGCTCTTTGATCCGCGAATCATTCGTTGTGGCTTTTTGCTAATTGGTGTGTTCGGAACCATCTCCGGAATCTTCCTTTTACTGCAAGCGCAGTTTCTGGCAATGGCTCAACTGATGATTTACGCGGTGGGCATCACTCTTGTTGTCGTCATCGCTTTGATGTTGACCAATCCCCGTATGGAACAAGATGTCAACCTTACTGTTCCTGAACAGAAACTACCGGCCCTTTTTGCTGCGTTAGCATTATTCATCACCATCTATCTTGCAATACGTTCCGAGTTGTGGCAGGTGAAAGAAGCAACTCCATTGCCTCCAGAGTTGAATCTCGTGGCGATTGGCACGAACATGCTTGGATATTACGCGCTGCCGTTTGAGTTTGCATCAGTCCTCCTTTTGATTGCACTGATTGGTGCAATTATGCTCGCCAAGACAGAGCACTTGACGCGTTCTGAGGAATGGATTGAAAACGATGAGTCTTACAGTGACAGGAAGGAAGAGAATGTCGTCAAAGTCTAATCTCCTCAGTTATGTGTACATATTGATTGGAGCCATTTTGGTGTGTGGTTACGCCAACGGTCTTGGACCGGCGATGGTTAGTCCATTCGGGATAGACAAGGATCTGGCTGACGTTGTAATTGCTTTGGCTGTGGTTGCATTGGGTTTGCTTTTTGCAGGGCTCGGAGCCGAGCTACCGTTTGTGGTCATCACTGGTACGATCGGTGTTTTCGTTGTACTGACGCTCCAACAGACTGAAATCGTTCGCTATATGACTCTTTCTGCGGTGCTGTTCTGCATCGGCATGTACGGCATGGTCGTTTCGCGAAACGCGATCAGGGTGCTTATGTCAATCGAGCTCATGCTCAACGCGGTGAACATCAATTTTGTCGCGTTCTCGCGCTATATCGACCCGACTCTACTTAGAGGACAGGTTTTCGCCATCTTCATTCTTGCCGTAGCAGCAGCAGAAGCTGCGGTAGGACTGGCTATCGTATTGGCGATTTACCGCAACATGTCCACTGTCGATATGGAAAAATTCAACCTGCTCAAATGGTAGCTCCAACTAATACAGAGTCGGTGATCTGTGACCAGCAAGCAGAAAAAGTTCCTAGTATGGTTACTAGAAGGCACTAAGACTACAAAACACGGCACTGAGCAACACACTCGATCCTCGTGGTGGAATGTGATGTGTTTGACTGGAGTTGACTACTTCTCCACGTTGGGATATCAACCTGGTATCGCCTATTTGGCAGCAGGACTCCTCAGTCCGATTGCCACGCTGATTCTTGTGCTGCTTACGTTGTTTGGCGCGCTTCCTGTTTACATGAGAGTGTCCAATGAAAGCTTCCACGGACAAGGCAGCATCGCAATGCTTGAGAGTCTGCTTCCTGGCTGGAAAGGAAAAACGCTAGTACTGGTTCTATTGGGTTTTGCAGCGACCAGTTTCATCATTACGATCACGCTTTCGGCAGCTGACGCTACTGCTCACATCGTTGAGAACCCGTGGTGGCCGGACTATCTACAGAATAGAATTACAATTACGTTGGTATTGCTGTCAATTTTGGGTGGCGTATTCATGCTTGGATTCCGCGAGGCAATTGGCGTTGCGGTTATCCTTGTCGTCGTTTATCTCACGCTGAATGTCTTTGTTTTGTGGACTGGCTTCGAGCAGTTGCTCAAACTGCCGAATGCTTTTGCTAACTGGTGGGGCACGTTACTGACAAAATTTTCGACTCCATGGTTGATGATTGCCATTTCGATGGGTATGTTTCCGAAACTGGCCTTGGGACTTTCCGGGTTCGAAACAGGCGTGTCCGTCATTCCACTTGTTAAGGGGAGTCCGGATGATACGCCTGAGAGTCCGCTCGGACAAATCAAGAATACGAAAAAGCTGTTAATCAGTGCAGCAGTGCTAATGAGCTTTTTCCTCATAGCCAGTTCCATCGTAACGACGCTTCTCATTCCAGCAGCCGAGTTTGCCGAAACTGGAAAAGCCAATGGCAGAGCGCTTGCGTTCATTGCCCATGAGTATCTCGGGAATGGATTTGGCACCGCATACGATATCAGCACGATTTGCATTCTCTGGTTTGCCGGAGCTTCTGCCATCGTCGGTCTGCTTAACCTTGTCCCTCGTTATTTGCCAGGATATGGGATGGCACCGGACTGGGCGCGTGCGACGCGTCCTTTGGTTCTATTCATCATGGCTGTCTCTTTTATCGTAACTTGGGTTTTCAACGCAGATGTGGATGCTCAGGCAGGCGCCTATGCTACCGGTGTGTTATCGCTAATAACCTCCGCCGGTGTGGCCGTGACGCTTTCCGCTTGGCGCAAAAAAGAATCGATCAAATGGCTTTACTTGCTGATTTCGCTGGTATTCGTTTATACCACCGCTGTCAATATTTTTGAAAAACCAGAGGGTCTGCAAATTGCGCTCTTCTTTATCTTCTCAATCGTCGTGGTTTCGTTCTCATCGCGAGCTGCGCGTTCCTTGGAATTACGCATCGGCACAGTCGAACTCGATCCTAAAGCCCTGGAGTTGATCGAGAATAGTCGCGGCGATAACGTTCGTTTGTTGGCCCACCGTCCAGGTGGTTCTGATTATGAGTCGAAGGAAGAAGAGTCGCGAATCACCCACACCTTCGAACAGGACGAGGGCGAGTTCATTTTCCTAGAAATCATGCAGGCTGATCCCTCTCAGTTTCTCGACGAAATTTTGGAAGTTAGCGGGCACGAACACGGGAAATACAAGATTTTGCGCTGTCACAGTCCAGCTATTCCGAATGCCATAGCGGCACTGCTGCTGGATGTTGAAAAGAAAACCGGCAAGACTGCCCATGTCTATATGGGCTGGACCGAAGGAAATCCCTTCTCGTATATTCTCAAATTCATCTTTTTTGGCATTGGTGAAACAGCACCGTTGACGCGGGAAATTTTACGCCGGCAGGAACCTGATCCGCGCAAGCGTCCGAAAGTCCACGTGGGATAAGGTAGATTTCCTGGGACCGTCGGCGCTCATTCCATGTCGAACAGCAGTTTATCGAGGCCGCGAATAAGTCCTTTAACGCCCATGACTTTTCTGATGGCAAGCAATGTTCCGTCGACATACGGCTCCGCGCCACTGCCGGAGTCGTGACGAATGGTTAGACGTTCGCCGGTCAGGCCAAAGATAGTTTCAAATCCAATTGTGTAACTGGGCAGTCTGATTGAATGCACCGGCGTGCCGGCGATCTGTGCACCACGAGCTTCCTTCGGTCCGTGTAATTTGTCTAGTGGAAGCCCGAGTTTGTTGGTCTTCACCAAGCTTAGTTCTTCCGCCAATTCTTGTACGGTGCCACTTGGGACATCCATCTTCCCTGCGTGCGCGTAATCAATGATTTCCCATTGCGGCAGATGTTTGGCCGCCATGAGTGAGAAACGCTTCGCAAGTGCTGCTGTGACTGAGAAGTTGCCGCAACTTATAACGCCGACTCCGTTCTTATTCGCCGCCTCTTCGATATCGACAAAGTCGGCAGCTGTCAGTCCCGATGTGCCGATGACCGCTGAAACGCCCATGTTCAGCGCAGTGAGTACGTTCGCTTTAACTGAAGACGGACTAGTATAGTCAACGAACACATCAGCAGGCACTACCAGGGCTTCTGCCACCGTGGCTGCAATGTTTATGCCCAACGCGACATCGCCTACAATCTCGCCGATGTCTCGCCCGGCTGTTTTGCGAGCAACAGCGCCGACCAGTTCGAAATCCTTGGCGGCAAGAATAGCTCGGGCAACACCTTCTCCGGTCCAGCCGGTAATTCCCGCTAAGCAAACGGTTATAGCCATGCCATCACAACCTCAAACCTGAAGCGCATATGATACTACGTTGGCCCATTTGAGCCAGCGCCTCAACTAAATCGCCACCCGGCAAATCAACCGGATTCAGGCATTCAGTATTTTTTGCGTTATGGTGCTATCGCGCTATTGCTGACGTCATTGGAAACCACGATCGGTCGCTGATACTTGTCCCCGACTGAGCGAACCGATTCCGAAGCTGTGATCGCAAAGCGAAGGAAGCCACAGGCCCAATCATGCAAGCGATTCCAGCCCACGACGTGGCGCATGCTGACCATGCGACGGCGTTTCTCTTCAACAGGCATTGCCAATCCGCGAAAGATTGCTTGTGCAATTTCTTCGGAGCTGTGCGCATCTACAAGTAGTGCGCCGCTGACCAATTCTGCCGAAACCCCGGCCTGATTGCTGAGGATCACAACGCCCTGTTCATCCAATCTACAGGCAATGAATTCTTTGGCGATCAGATTCAACCCATCACGCACTGGCGTCACGACGAGCATGTCCGCTGCTTGGTACCAAGCGGCTAACTGCTGATGCTGAACATTACCTTCGATGTAGACAATCGGTTCCCAACCATCAATCTCGAATTTCTGATTGATGCTGCAAATGCGCTCGTGGACTTTCGTTTTGTATTCTTCCAGTGCAGGTGTGCTTTGCTCCACCGCTTGTGCAAGTTGCACATAGTGGAAACGCCGAACTCGTTCCGGATATTTTGTGAGGAAGGTCTCGATTCCATCGAGCTTTTCCAGAATTCCTTTGGTGTAGTCCAATCTGTCTACGCCGAGCAAAATTTGGCTGGCAAGTCTGTGCCTAACTGCTATCGATTCGGCTTCAACGCGACTGGCTCTGGCGATGCGCTGCCAGTATTGGAAATCGATGCCCAGAGGCATGGAAACAATGCGGGTTACGTTGTTTCTGTAGGAGACGCTCATTTTGGCTACGTCTACGGTTGCATCAGGGACGATTTTTTGAACCGTTGCTAAGAAGTTGTCTACGTACTCGGTAGTGTGAAAGCCGAGCACTTTGTTGTGCAGGACCGATTCAACGATTTCTCGACCGACTGGGGATGCAGCCATCACTTCGGCATCGGGCCAAGGTGCATGCCAGAAATGCGAAAGGATTACGCCGGCATCCTTCGGCAACATCTGCGGCACAAGGCACATTTCGAAATCATGGAGCCATATCAGATGAGGGAATGAGCGCGAACTTACGTTGAAGCTGTGACTGGCAATGCTTTGGCTCAAGTTCCGAAAACTTCTCCATGCATCTGCATCGTAATGCGCTTTTTCGGTGATCCCATGCAGCAAGGGCCAAAGGTATTCGTGAACGGCGCGGCTGTTAGCTTCGGCCAATTGCGGTGTGACATCCGGACGGTGGAAAGCAAAGCCTGGAACGGACGTATCTTCCCCGCTTGGAACTTCCGACAAAGCGATCCAGTTAACTTGAGTGCCAAGTTGCTTGGTTAGTGGCGAAAGGCTTGATACGACCCCGCCTGAGTGTCCCGGTCCGCGATAGGAGATAATTTTCAAAGCCGGCAGGTGAATTTGCAGTTGCCCCAGGTCCTCTTGCGTGAGAGGGGACAAAAGTGGAGGCTGCTGCGTTCCTGCCTGCATGGATTGGTCCTCGTTCAATTTGATCAATACAGTGTTTCCTGTACGTTGCGGTCGACTACGCAATCCGCGTAGGAAGCGCGCCGACAACATACTATTTCGAAAGTATATCTAAGCAATTACACTAATCGATGACCGGCGCGATATCAAGTACCGACAAGGCTGATTAGCAAGATATAAAGCATTGGTAATGCAGCCCGAAGGCTAGTTGCAGTGCGGGTTCCGAAGGTGACCCGAATACACGCTGCAATCATGTCAAGCAGGCTGAGGTCTTTGGGCAATTCACCATATGCGATACCACTTTGCAGCGATTTGCAGGGGCCAAAGGTCCGGCTGTCCGGGCGAAATAAGATGGCGCCAAGTCGACTGTGATGGCGCATTAATGGTTGATTATCTTGAAGTTAGCGGTTGATGATCTCGGAGGGCGACTGAGGAACCTTGCGATCGCTTAGCTCCTTCAAGAGATTGACCATCTCAATTGCTGTCATTGCTGCGTCGGCGCCCTTGTTACCAGCTTTGGTACCGGCACGCTCAACTGCTTCCTCTATCGTGTTCGTTGTGACCACGCCGAAGATTGCCGGAACACCGGTTTCCTGTCCCACTCCTGCGATGCCTTTTGCGCACTCGCCGGCAACATAGTCGAAGTGAGGGGTAGCTCCACGTATGACAGCGCCCAAACACACCACTGCGTCATACCTGCCTGTTTCGGCGGCACGACGAGCTACCAGCGGAATCTCATAGGCTCCCGGACACCAAATGATGTCCATGTCGGCTTCGTTGGCACCGTGGCGGCGCAACGTATCCACGCATGCCCCAAGCAATTTGGAAGTAATGAACTCGTTGAATCTGCTTACGACGATGCCGACGCGAATTCCGGTGGCGATTAGATTACCTTCAATGGTCCGAGGCATGGTTACTCCTTAGCTGCTGTAAGTCCTTCCAACCAGTGACCAAGCTTTTCTTTCTTGGTCAGCAAATAGTTCAGGTTATGGCTGTTGCACGCAGGCGGCAAGCTGACACGCCCTGACACTTCCAGTCCGTACCCTTCCAGTCCAACTATCTTTCTTGGATTGTTGGTGATGATGCGAACCGAAGATAGACCGAGATCCGTCAAGATCTGCGCTCCAACTCCATAGTCGCGCAAATCCGGTTTGAATCCGAGGGCCTCGTTAGCTTCAACCGTGTCATGTCCACAGTCTTGCAATGCATAGGCTTTGATTTTGTTGAGCAGCCCAATGCCGCGGCCTTCTTGTCGAAGGTAGACTAAGACGCCGTGTTCTTCTTTGCCGATGACTGCAAGGGAAGCTTCTAACTGCGGGCCGCAGTCACAACGCAGGCTGGCGAAAACGTCGCCGGTCAAGCACTCACTATGAACGCGTATGAGTACGTTTTTCTTGCCGCTGACGTCGCCCTTAACCACAGCAAGGTGCTCAAGTCCGTCGATCTGGTTGCGATAAGCATAGACCGTCAAATCGCCGTAAGCAGAAGGCAATCTTGCTTCGGCTTCGCGCAAAACAAAGCGCTCACGACGCAAGCGATAGGCGATGAGCTGAGCAATGGTGATAACTTTCAGGTCATGCTTCAAGGCGAACTGTTTGAGTTCTGGCACACGAGACATGGTTCCGTCGGCGTTGATGATTTCGCAGATTACTCCGGAAGGAGCGAATCCAGCCAGGCGAGCCAAATCTACTGCAGCTTCCGTGTGTCCGGCGCGCTGAAGGACACCGCCTGGCTTGGCCATCAATGGCGATATGTGACCC
>Ga0163152_10006400_pt1 | contig 13309 bp, 7 predicted proteins | sample OliLakLV19MP8IB2_FD_148635 | JGI IMG/M metagenome (GOLD analysis project Ga0163152, IMG submission 148635) | Freshwater microbial mat bacterial communities from Lake Vanda, McMurdo Dry Valleys, Antarctica - Oligotrophic Lake LV.19.MP8.IB-2 | ecosystem: Environmental > Aquatic > Freshwater > Lake... | reverse complement strand
TTCGCCAGGAACATGCCACTTGGGAGCGTCAGGTCCGCGAACGCGGCGAAACGAATTACCTGTTCCCCGAGATGAACCGCGAGGCCCTGCACGGGCAGTTGCCCTTCCACGAGATCTCCGACGACGAATTCGGCGATCGGTTGTTCTACCGCGCCAGTGACGCACTCGACGCATTCACCCAGCGAGCCCGCGAGTCGGGGGACTTTGAAGATCAGATGATCGGTAGTGAGACTACAGCCGGCTTCCGCCTCGTGGACGTGCTTGGCCGACGCTATGACGTGGTGGCTGCAAATCCCCCGTACATGGGGCGGCGTAAAATGGGCCAAGTTCTTTCGTCGCGTCTTGCAACGCGCTACCCGGAAGGAAAGGGAGATCTCTACACCGCATTCATTCAGAGAGCTTGGACGCTTGCGACATTGGATGGCCACGTCGCGATGGTAACCATGTACAGCTTTATGTTCCTTGGCGGCTTCGCCAAGTTCCGCTCCCTTCTACTCTCGCAATGCCGGATTACCTTACTAAACCATTTGGGCACCTACGCATTCCCCGAGATGCGGGACCACGTAAATGCAGTCATGCTTGTTCTTCAGAACAACGCTCCTGCAGTTGATCACCTCACGACCGCCTATCGCCTCGACGGACTCGTTCCAAAAGAGCTCTATGCCAATGATTCCCGGTACTCATATCGCTTTCACCAGCGCGTCCTTCGCAAGATCATCGACACCCCTTTTGTCTATTGGGTGCCGGAGAAGATTCTCGACGTGTTTGAGACCGAAGACACGATCGGTGACGTGGCATCGATAAAGGTCGGCCTGTCAGCAATCAACAATAAGCGCTTTTACAGATTTAACTGGGAAGTCGATTGTCGTAAGGTTCATGTGTGGCCACGTTTGATGAAGGGTGGTCGGTACGATCGCTGGGTCGGACCGGAAATGTGGCGTGTAAATTGGAGGCACGGCGGAGCGTGCAACAAGCAACTTGTTATCGAGAAATATCCTTATTTAAATGGAAACACGTCCTGGCAGGTGCGCGATGAGGAATACTATTTTGTCGAGGGACTTACATACACGAATGCGAGTAGTTGGGGTATCGGGGCGCGAATTATGGAACCAGGAGCCATCTTTGAGGATACAAGCCCCGCAGTCTTCGCAACACCGGGACATTTGTCACGTCTGGAGTTAATGTGCATCTTAAACAGTCGCGTGATTCGCTTTCTTGGAAACTTGATCAATCCAACGGTGCACATGCAGATGGGTGATCTCCAGAAGCTACCAGTGAAAGGGGACGCGAGCATAGTGCACCTTTCGGGGTTTGCCGAGTTATGTGTGTTGGCTAAGAAGCAACTACTGCAAACAGAGATTACTGGGAACTGGTGTGGGCCCATTCAGGCGCGTCAAACCTCGTTGTGTGACATTGCGCGGAACGAGAGTCTTCGGCGAGGTGTACTTGGAGTATTCATCTCTACTGCCGAAGGTGCATTGGAAAAGGCGATATTCGACGTATATGGACTCAACGAATCGGATCGGCAGTTCGTGCTTTCTGAAACCGGCGCACCCGCAGGGCTACTTCCTCTCATTGAAGGTCTTGATGCACTCTTGGAGTCCAGTCGATCACTTTTGGATTTAGTGGAGGAATGTGAGAACTCCGAGCGGGACCTTAAGGGGATCGAATTGGCAAATGAGCGTCCGCGGTCGCTGGCCTCGGAGGACATAAACGATCTTAAGCAGCGTGTGCGGCGCCTTTATGAAACAGGCCCCGGAACAGAACAGGATTACGAAGAGGATCAGGTCGGTATCGACGATCGTGATCAGGACGATGAGACAGCATGTGAGCGTGCCCAAATTGGTGTTCCTCCGTCAACGTTTGTTGAGGAAATGTCGCAAAAGTTGGCTGTCCATCCACGCACTGTCATGTATCTTTTAAACGAGGGAATTCGACACGAAGGCTGGCGATGTAGCTCCGAGGAACGCCGAATTATAGCTGATTGGTTGACGGTTCTGGTCTTCTGTCTTCTCGGTCACCTTTGGCCGAAGCAGGTGGAAGCCGGCGAGTCGGTTCCCGACTGGGCTGATCCGGACGGGATAATTCCGCTCACGCCGCTGACCATTGAGCCGATGCTTCTGGAGCGGATACAGCAGCGGCTGCGAGCCGAGGAGATCGATACAAGCGACTTTGCCGAAGTGATGGGTAAGCCGCTCGATGCCTGGCTGGCCACTGAGTTCTTCAAACACCACGCCAAGCAGTTCAAGAAGCGCCCGATCGCCTGGCAACTCCAGAGCGGAAAGCTCACCGCCAAGAAATCCCCCGCGTTTGCTTGCCTTGTCTACTACCACAAGCTCGATGCAGATATGGTTCCCAAACTTCGCACTCAGTATGTCGGGCCTCTACGTCAGCGGCTGGAGACTGAATTGCGTGGCATCCAGGCCGTCGCCGCCGAGACCCGCAGCGATCGGCAAGAAAAGCGGCGGGTCGAACTGGAAGATTCAATCAAAGAACTTGCTGACTTCGACGCCAAGTTGGAACAGGTCTCTCAGGAGGGATTCGCCAGTCCTGGCCTTACCAAACTACTCGCCAACGAACCGCTCGACCGCTTGTGCTCGCTCGACGGCAAGCGGCCGCACCCCGCGACGACCGATGATCTGATCGTCCAGGAATCGGCATATGCGCCTGACATCAATGACGGTGTGCGGGTCAACATCGCCCCGCTGCAAAAAGCCGGCCTGCTGGCCGCCGACGTGCTCGCGAAGAAGGACATCGAAAAGGCCATCACCGACCGCGCCGAGTGGCGCGCCGACGAACGCCGCTGGGTCCGCGACGGCAAACTCCCCCAACCCGGTTGGTGGCCCGAGGAGGCGGGAGCATGATGCCGTTTGACCAATACCCAGAAGGGGGCAAGGAGCTAATCGGCAAGTGCGCCGGGGCCAACTGCCGGCACGAGTATGGACTGAAGCTCCAGCGATTGACTGGCCAATCCGCGTGCGCCTATTGTGGCTTGAACCTCGTTGACACTTACGAGCATTGGCTATTGATGTCGGTGGATCATGTGGTGCCGACAAAAGCGGGACTCGCAATGGGCATCGACAAGACCTGGCTGGAAGACTGCTGCAATACGGTCCTCTGCTGCGCCGGCTGCAACGGATTCGGCAATCGATTCAAATTGGCCGCCGCAGTAACCTTGCCGGTCGACGTTGCGAGCTTTGTGGAGTTGCGCAATACCACGTTCGCCACCCGCAAGGAGTTGATCCTTGTCGCACGTGAAAAGGAACGCGATTTCTACAGCGACCGCCCCTGGGAAAAGCGCCTTGTGCCGGAAGGTTCGCGATGACGCGCAAGTGCCTCTGTTTTCGGGAAGGCAAACTCCCCCAACACTGCTGGTGGCTGATGAACGGAGAACGAACATGAAGATTGTCAAACTGGAAGTCGAAGGCTTCCGCTCGCTCAAATCTCAGACCTGGTGTCCTGGCAATCTGAACGTGATCATCGGACCAAACGCCAGCGGCAAATCCAATCTGCTGCGCGCGCTTGAGACGTTGAGCACGGCCGCTCAGGGTGGACTAGGTCGATATGTTCAGCAGGAAGGGGGTATGGAACCCGTCCTATGGGACGGGCAGGCGGATCGAATTCGCCTTTTGACCAAAATGACACCACTTCCACCCTATACGGACGAAGTGAAAGACGCCCTGACGTACGATCTAACGCTCGCGCGACTCGGCAAGACGAGCAGCTATCGGATCGACCACGAAGTTCTAGGGAATTTCTACCAGGTCGAGACGGGCGCGATGCCGACTCCCTTCAAGCTTTTGGAGCGCGACCCGCATCATGCCGTCGTTTTTTCGATGGATTCGAAGCGGTTCGAGGCTCCGCCGGCCTCCGTGCCAGAGGAAGAATCGCTTCTTTCGGTCGCCGCGGGACCCTTTACGGCAAACCGTATTGTAGGCGAGTTTCAGAAGGAACTTGCGGATTGGAAGATCTACCAGGGCTTTCACACCCACCGCGAGGCGCAAATTCGCGCCCCGCAGGTGACGCGAGCAGACGCTGAGGTGAGCGCCGACGGCCAAAACCTGATTTCGGTTTTGCACAGCCTGTACACGGGAAGTCGCGATTTTAAGACCGAAATCAATACCGCGATGCGCTCCGCGTTCGGCGATGACTTCGAGGAATTGGTATTCCCTCCGGCAGCCGACCAGCGCATCCAATTGCGTATTCGCTGGCGAAGTCTAAAACGCGAGCAGTCCGCCGCCGATCTCTCGGACGGAACACTGCGGTTTTTGTTCCTGCTTGCTGTGCTGGCCAATCCTTCACCGCCGCCCATCATCGCCATAGACGAGCCGGAAACTGGCTTGCACCCGTCGATGTTCCCCATTGTGGCCGAGTACGCCCGGGACGCCGCGAGCAAAGCGCAGGTGATTTTGACAACGCATTCGCCGGAGTTTTTGGATGCGTTCCGCGACGAAGTGCCGACCACAACGGTTGTCGAGCGCCAGGAGGGACAAACCATCCTGCGCGTTGTGTCGGGGGAAGAACTGTCCTATTGGCTCCAACAATACACGCTCGGCGAGCTGTACCGCTCCAACGAACTGGAGTCCATGGAATGAAGTTCATTCTCCTGGTTGAGGGTAGGACGGAAAGGGATTCCGCTGCCTCGTTCTTGAAACGCTGGCTAGACCCTCAATTGCGACAGCCAGTCGGAATTAAGGCTGTGCCATTCGATGGCTACGCGGATCTGGTGCGCAAGATGGCAACGAAAGCGAGAATGCATCTTGGGGGGCCGAGGCGGAGCGAAATCGTCGCGGTCATTGGTTTGCTGGATTTGTATGGCCCGACGTTCTATCCGCCTGACAAAAGGACGTCGGATGAACGATATGCGTGGGGCAAAGCGCACTTCGAGAAGGAAGTGGGGCTTGCCAATTTTCAAATATTCTTTGCCGTCCATGAATTTGAGGCTTGGCTTCTCAGCCAACCGGACATTTTCTCGCGTGACGTCAAAAACGCCTTGCTGAACAAAGCCGCGTACCCCGAACGCGTCAATTTTGACGAGCCACCGGCGAAGCTGCTCGATCGAATCTATCTCCAGCAAAGAAAACAGTATTACAAAAAAACAACCTATGGAAAACAACTGTTTGGGAAACTCGATCCGACAATTGCGGTTGCTAAGTGCCCTTACCTGAAAGCAATGCTGGATGAAATGCTGATCTTAGCGAAGGCGGCGGGGTTGTAATGTCGCGGTTACCCGACCCACGGTCATTTCAGTTGTGTGGAAACCGGTTCAACGATGTCAATGCAGTGTAGTTTCCGAGATTGGCTTTGTCTCGCGGTGCGCGAGGTCTTGGGCCACCGGTCGGCAACGTCGCCGCTCTTGGTCTGGTGCGACCCGGACCGGTCTTGGTTGGATCTGTTGCGCGAAGCCTCGAAAGCCGACGGCTTTGAACTGTGGGCGCCGGCGTCCGGCCAGGTGGACATGCACGAACTGCTCGTACGAGACCGGTTCTATTCGTCGCCGCGCGCGCCTAGAGTCGTGTGGCTGCCGTGCGCACGCGATTCGATCAGTTGGTTCAAGCCATTCGAGTTAGAGGCGGAGGAAGTCTGGGAAAAGAGCCTATTGACCGCGCTACGCGAGTATGGCGTCGACATTTCGCGTGAGCATGAGGAGGACCTTCTCGGATTGCTACCGGCGCATGCGCGGGAATGGTTCGACAAACCCAAGGATACCTGGAAGGAACTGACGCCAGGAACTGCGAAGGGAACGCTGATTGATGACCACCGCATGCTTCAGGCGCTAGCCGGGCCACCTGGCGAATTCGACGGATTGCGAAAGGAAGAGAAGTTTGACATCTTCGCCCGCCGCGCCACCGAGGATTTTGGTCTGCCCGATCCGAAGGAACTCAGCGAGGAATCGTGGCGGGTCGCCGCCACAGCACGGCTGCTATGCACTGAGGCCGCCGAAGGCGCACCGCGCGAGCAGCCCGGCGAACTCGACAGGATCATTGGTGCTGGGCTGCCACGGACCCACTCACTTCGCTTGCTGAAACTATGGCAGCACGACATTCGGTACATCGCCACTTTTGAACGGCTCGTCCCGCAGGCCGACGCCACGCTCGGCCTGACTTACTGGGCGCGCAATCTCTCGTCGATGCCGCGATCGTGGGGTTCGCGCGCCGTCGAAGAGACTTTGTTTCTTCAGACTGCTGATCGGCTTGATCGACTGGAAGAGGTCGATGTTCTCGCGGATGATTTGGGGCGTGACATTCAATCGTATAAGGATCGCGAGAGCCGGTTTTGGGGACGCGAAGCAAGCAACACGGTCGGCTGGCGATATTTAGTCGAATTGGCTGGTGCCGCGGCACTGATCGTCGAAAACCGCGCTGTCGAGCAGTCCTGGAAGTCCGTAACTGACGCAATCGACTGGTATAGTTCGCGCGGTTGGCAGTTGGACCAAGCAGGCGAGCAGCTTTTCAAGGAGTCGGCCGACCTTCCGGCAAAGTTGCATCGCATCCGGGCACGATTGCGTCGCGGGTATCTCCGCACGATGGACCGCGTCGGGAGGACATTCTCCGAGCTTTTGGCTAAGCGCAAGGGCAATGTGTTTGAACTGCCCACCGCCGGCGAAGTCGCACTAGCGGAATTGCCGCGCGACAATTCACCGACCGCACTCGTTTTCCTAGACGCCTGCCGGCTCGACCTCGGCTGGCGGCTAGCGCAACTCCTGAATCAAGGCGAACCCGCCCAGCGCGCAACTGTGATCACCGCTGTGGCCCCGGTCCCCAGCATCACGTCGCTGGGAATGTCATTTGCGCTGCCCATAAAGCGCGATAGTCTGCACGTCACGCTTGCCGCCGACGGCAAAACATTCCAGGTGACCGTCGACGGATTCGATGGTGATCTCAAGTGGGCAGAGCAACGTCGCAAATGGCTCAAGGAAAACCTTGGCGTAAAGGATTGGCTCGAAATCGAGGAAGTCCTCGACGGCGAGAGTCTCAAAAAGCCCGGCCGCAGTCGACGCCTGATCGCCGTTCATGCCGACGAATTCGACAGCCACGACGGCCAGTTGAAGATTACTGGGGCGGACGATCATCTGCGCCGTTACGTGCAGGCGATCCGGAGACTGCGCGATTTCGGGTACAACCGCGTCATAGTCGTCTCGGATCATGGTTTCTTTCATTGGCAGCCCGACGATCATGAAGTTGTGGACGGGACGCCAACCGGCGACGTGCTCTGGAAACACCGCCGGGCGATGGTCGGCCACGACCTGTCCCACCCTAGCGCGGTGCACATGGAGATTCTGCAGTCCGATTTGGAAGTTGTGGTCCCGCGGAGCACTAGTGCATTTCACACCTACGGCGCGCTGGGCTTCTTTCACGGTGGAGCGACTCTGCAGGAGATGATTATTCCCGTCGTTGTCGCCATTTGGCCGACGAAGGCCCGCAAGGTCAACGTAGTATTGAAGCCCGTTGGACATATCACCAGTGAGTCGCCGCGCATTCAGGTTCAGGCGGCGGCCACGGGACAGCTCTTCAACGCCGACGTGAACGTACTGGCGCGTCGCGTTGTCGTCAAAGTGAAGGATCCGACGTCTGGCAGGCTTGTTTTCCGACACAGCGAGCCGATCACCATCGAGCCGGAAGGCACCTCGGTCACCGTGCAGTTGCAACTGGTTGAACCGAAACCACAACTTGCGTACGAGACGCCGCTCATTGTCGAAGTACTCGACGCCGACGATGAAGAGCTTCTAGTTCGCGAGGATGTGAACTTGAAGATTGACATTAGCGACTGGTAGCGCAGTATTGGGCGCTCCGGTCGCAACCACAGCCGATAGGCAGAACGCGATGACACCTCAAAATGAACATCCAGCCTGGGTCGACGCGCTGGACAGCAAATTGATCGACGCCTTCCCAGGCCGAGTGGTCCGCAAGGACCTCGTTCAGCGTTTGAAAGTCGGCTTTAGCATTCCCGTCTACGTACTCGAATATCTACTCGGCAAGTATTGCTCGACAACCGATGAGAGCCAGATTGACGCGGGCCTGACCAACGTAAAGGAGATGATCAAGGAGCGAATCGTCCGGTCGGACCAAAGCGAGCTCGTGAAGGCTCGATTACAGCGGTACAGGTCGATCAAAATGATCGACATGGTTACCGTTACGTTCGACGAGAAGGATCAAGGGGGTAAGTATTGGGCGAAGTTCGCCACTTCCGGCCTCGACAAAGTCCACATCGACGAGCGAATCGTCTACCAATACGAGCGGACGTTGACCGGCGGCGTTTGGGCTAATCTAGAACTCACATTCGACGAGACCATTGTCCACGGCGGTGTGACGCGGCCCTTTGTTCTGAAACGCATGCAGCCGATTCAGATCGCGAGCGCCAATCTCGACGAGTATGTGGAGGCCCGCCGGCAGTTTACGCGCGAAGAATGGGTCGGCGTGTTGATGCGTACGCTAGGGTATGAACCGACGCGGCCCGAGTTCTCCTGGCGGCGCAAGCTGCTTTATCTACTTCGACTCGTGCCGATGGTCGAGCGCAATTACAACTTGATTGAACTCGGACCGAAGGAAACTGGTAAGTCGTTTGTCTTTCGCGAGATCTCTCCCTACGCCATTCTCTTATCAGGCGGACAGGGCAGCGTGACCGACCTGTTTGGCTGGAAAAACCGCAAGGACAAGCCAGGACTTGTCGTAAAGTACGATCTTGTCGCCTTCGACGAGGTCGCTGGCCCCAACTTCAAGTCGGCGAATGACAAGGATATGTACAAGGGATACATGGAGCAAGGTTCGTTTTCCCGTGGTGATGACAAGGGCACCATCTCCGCCGAGGCGTGCATCATTTTCAATGGCAACACGCATGGCGATGTCGAGACGCTTGTCGAAACGTCCCACTTATTTAAGCCGCTCCCTGAAACCATCCGTGACGACGACGCTTTCCACGACCGTTGGCACGCGTATCTGCCAGGCTGGGAGATGGCGAAGCTGACTCCCAACCTGTTTACGAGCCACCTGGGTTTTATCGCCGACTACATCGCGGAGATTTTTCACAATGAACTTCGGCCGGTGAATTACACCGATGCCTACGAGCGCTATTTTTCGTTCGGGCCCCGCCTCGGGCACCGCGACCGCAAGGCCGTCATGCGAACAGTGTCGGGGCTTATCAAGTTGATTCATCCCGATGGTGAGGTGTCCAAGGTTGAGCTTGCCGAATACCTGACCTTTGCACTCGAAATGCGTCAGCGCGTAAAGGAGCAACTTCGTCGCATCAATCCTAGCGAGTTTGCGCACACGGAACTCACCTACATCGATAAAGCTACGACCCAGGAATTCTACGCGCCCTGTCCAGAGACCAGTGCAACCATCACGCCGAGCGCTGACGATCTGACGGGCGAGCAACTAGCCCAGGGCGCCCACGAAGTTAGCGTCGAACCGCCGATTGCGTTCCACGGCTACGACTTGTTGCGCAGCTTGGACGCCGGAGGCATGGCGGAAGCGTATGTCGCCCGAAGTCACCAGACCGGCCAGCGCGTGTTTTTGAAGCGCGTTCGCCGGAATTCCGCGAACAATGATGCTCTTGAGCGTGAGATGCGCATTTATGACAAATTGATGCGAATCAACACAACGTACGTACTCCAGGTCCTCGATTATATCCGGAACGACGAGTACGTGGCTCTGGTTACAGAGTACGCGGACGGCGGTGATTTGCAGGTGCACGTGGAAGCCCGAGGAAACGGCCGCGGGCTACCCGTCCAGGAAGCGAAGGACATCGCCATCAGTGTGGCGACTGCGCTCCGTGAACTTCACGATCACGATATCGTACACCGTGACCTCAAGCCGGAAAACGTGCTCTGCCTTGGCAGCCGTTGGAAACTTGCTGATTTTGGGATTTCCAAGAATCTGTCCCGCCTAATGACGGAGAGGACGTTTCAGCAATATGGAACGCTAGGCTACGCCGCCCCCGAGCAATTCCAAGGAGTCGAAGCACGCCCCAGCGCCGACGTTTATTCGCTGGGCAAGATTCTGGTATTCCTTCTGACTGGGCAGACCGACGTTGATCTGGTGACTTTCTCACAATGGGCAAATCTAGCCAGAAGTTGTATCTCGACAAGGCCAGACGATCGTCCGACCGTCGACGCGGTGCTTCGAGGGTTAGAAGAAATGCCCGCGTAGTCGTCGACGATCGGCGTCTTGCGAATATGGATTCGTAGGCCCAATTGAATACCCTGATTCCCTCAGTTTGCCATTTGTCAGCGCCCGGACGCGATGCGGAGGAACTTTATGACGCGACGGCAATATCAGTAAGACTCCGCGTCTCGACCAGCTTTTGAAACTCGGCCAGAATCTCGGGGTCGTTCTGGGACAGATAACGCACGACTCGGGCGTTGTCGAGTAGCTTGCGAAGGTAAGCAACTGCAATTGTCAGATTTAGCACGTTCTTGCCGTGCGTTTCCTCGACGAGCTTGAATTCGCGCACCAGCGATTCAGTCTCGTGCTCGATCCGTGCGATATCCTCGGGTGAGAAGCTGCGGCCCTCCTTGGGACGCTCACCTGCCGCCAGTTGTTCATCGGCTGTCCCCGTAACGAGGCACTTGGCGTAGCCCCCAGAGAAGTTGCGGACAGCGCACATCAACTCGGCAATTTCGAGCTGTCGCATTGGCGCGACTTTGCGGATCTCGCGCATTGCATTACTCGTGATCCGTTTATCGCGCAGCAAGTGCACCGCCTCAGGGCAGATGCCGTCAAGCAAGTCGCGCTTCTGTCGAACACTGCTCACGTCGATATTGAGCGAGCGGGCGATGCGATCTTCGCTGACGCCGCTTTTGATCGCCCGCAGGATCATAAAGTGCTCCTGTACGGCCGACAGCCGATTGACCTTGTGGTTGTAGGTAAATCCTTCATCGTCGAGTGAAATCAGGCACTTCGCAGTCGATTGTCCCAGCTCCTTGAGAATCGCCAAGCGAATGTGGCCGTCCAGCAGGATGAAAGCTTGGTCGCTGCCGGGTTGCGGATAGATGACAAGCGGCTCGATCAACCCCAGCTCTCTTATCGAGGCTTCAATGCACTTGTACTTGACGGTCTTTCTGACACTGTCATCCGTCAAATGGGTGGGCAGAATCTTGCCGAGCGGCACCTCGATCACATCGGATTGACAGGCCATGGTGAGTTTTTTCGTCATGCGACCCGCTCACTTTCTTCGATTTGGTCAGCGAGATACTGCGGCATCATTTCGAGCTGCTCGGCACGCAGCAGTGTTACGAAGTAGTCGTCACCCCGAAGTTGTCGCAAGGCAGATACGGCGAACAAAAGTCGCATTTCGCAGGCCTTGGCCCGCTGAATGATCATCTTCTGTCGCATCGTTTCTTGCTGGAATGTCTTGAGGAGGGTTTCCGTCGAGACCGGTCCATTGGGCGATCGGCGCACACCCCCGCGTGGCTTCTTCCCCTTCGTGCGACGGCTTTCGATCAGCCGCCTTGCCCGAATTAGGGACTTTCCGCGTAGATCCTTACGTTCATATGCCTCCTGCAGCGCACGTTGAACCCCCTTGTCGTCCGACGTGGCAATCGTCATTGCGATGCTGATCGGGAGCTGGCCCTTCTCGACGGCCTGCAAGAGGCGTTCCTCCCCTTTGGACAGCAACTGCAGAATGCCACGAACGTAAGTAATGTCGAGGTCGGTCTTACGAGCGATTTCGGCGTGGTTCGAACCACGCTCCTTGAGCACGCGGATTTCTCGAACTAGTTCGACCGTCGTGTGCCGCCTCCGCGCGAGGTTCTCGGCAAGGCTCATGAGCAACAAGTCCTCCTTGGTGCCTTCAATGACGATGGCTGGAATCTCGACTTCCCCATGCTCAACATAGGCCTCCAGGCGTCCCTGACCGCAGACAAGGTTGAAACGGGGCTCGCCATTTTTCTCGCCGGCTGCCGAGACGGTGACTGGCTTCTTCAATCCAACCGCGGCGATGTTCGCGACAATCTGCGCAAACTTCTTTTTGCCGCGATCACGTGGATTCAGAACGTTGATCTGACCAATGGGAATCATGCGAATTCTGGGATCGTACGTGGCGCTCATGCGGCAACCTCAATCTTTCTACGCGTGGCCATTTCAGCAAAGAACTCCAGGTTGTCGAACTGGTACGTATCGAGATGAACGCCGTTGACTTCGCACAGCAGCAGTCTCGGCGATTCCATGTCCATAAAGGGCAGCAAGTAGTAATCGGCAGGTCGCTCGTTGGCGGCGTCCATGCGAACCAGAATCGTCACGTCCGGCGCCAGTTGCTGATCGAATTGGATCAGCCAGCGCAGCGAGCCAGCCGGGGTTTGCCGGCACCTTGAAACCACCATCGAGGCGCTATATTGGCCGTTGATCAGCAGCAGAGCCGAGGTGGCGTCGCGGCTGACACTGGCACCCACCGCATCCAGCCGCCGGATGACATCGTCGACGAGGCGGGGGTACAGCGCGCGGAGCCCACGATTGGTGGCGATATAGCCATAGTTGCGATCCGGCTCGTAGCCAGCGAGCCGATAGGCCGTGAGCAGGCAACCGAACCGTGAACGATAGGCTGTGGCCGTCGGCATCCCCTCGGTTGAATCGATCAGGTGGCCGGACAAAAAGACGTGCCGTTTGACGAGTTCACGCAGTCGCGCGAGCATTTCTTCGTCAGATAGTCGTCTCGCTCGTTCGCGGATAATACCCTGAGCCGTGAAATACGCCTCGGCCGAGACGACGGGCTCAAAGACACCATCAGCGCGAACCCACATATCCGGCGAGTTGCGCATGTGCTTGCGCTTCAACTTGAACGAGGTTCGGTTGTAGACGTTGTTGCCGATGTACTTCTCGTTGGTCAGCACCTGATGCACCGTCCCTCGGGTCCACGGACGACCGAGGTCGGTGACCTGTCCTTGGGCATTAAGGTCGGCGGCAATCTCAGCTTCGCGCTTCCCCTGCTGAATAAAGGATTCGTAAATCGAGCTGACGATGCGAGTCTCCTCCTCCGGCCCTGGCACGAGCACAACGCGATCGGTTTGCAGGCTTTTCTGCTCGCCGCGAACCAGTAGGCTTTTCGGTTCGCCGGCCTGATTGATCAGCATGCGGCGCAGCCCGAACCCGGGGGATCCACCTTGCCGGTAGCCCAGTTCGATCAGCCGACATTGCCCTTTGAAGACCTTGGACGACAATTCGCGACTGTATTCCCCGGCCATCGCCCGCTTGACGCTCTTGATGATCGTTGAGGTGGGACCGCCATCATTCTCAAACTGCTCGGCGCAGTAATGCACTTCGATGCCGGCGCGCTTGCACAGGTACTCGTAGTAGGCACTCTCGTCGGCGTCCTG
>Ga0163152_10006399_pt1 | contig 13310 bp, 11 predicted proteins | sample OliLakLV19MP8IB2_FD_148635 | JGI IMG/M metagenome (GOLD analysis project Ga0163152, IMG submission 148635) | Freshwater microbial mat bacterial communities from Lake Vanda, McMurdo Dry Valleys, Antarctica - Oligotrophic Lake LV.19.MP8.IB-2 | ecosystem: Environmental > Aquatic > Freshwater >... | reverse complement strand
GTCCCCCTCCCGGGGGGAGGGGGGACCCTCTCCCCGAAAGCATTCTCCCCCGAAGAGGGTCGTGCTTCGGCGAAGCAGGAGTCGTCGCGATCTCTTCGATCACGATGCTGCGCGCAGCCGGACTGCTTCGGCGAAGCAGGAGTCGTCGCGATCTCTTCGATCACGATGCTGCGCGCAGCCGGACTGCTTCGGCGAAGCAGGAGTCGTCGCGATCTCTTCGATCACGATGCTGCGCGCAGCAGGACTGCTTCGGCGAAGCAGGAGTCGTCGCGATCTCTTCGATCACGATGCTGCGCGCAGCAGGACCCCCCTCCCCCCGGGAGGGGGGTAGGGGGGTGGGGGAGATCACGATGGCCACAGACGAAGGCAACATCTGTTGCCTGTTCATCCAACGATGCGAGCGCCGGATCCGGAATACGGTACCGGCCGGCGGAAACCGGAAGCCGGCGTCCCGACGCGGAGCCGGAACGCGGCGTCACGATTGGCGCAGCGATGCCGTTTCGCCTTTCACGGCTTCTCCGCGCCAGCGTGGAGGGAGATTCGCCCTTCGACTTCGCTCACGCTCGCTCAGGGTGAGACCGGCGGGCTCTACGGCCGGCGGCCAGCGACGACGCGGTCGAGGCCGGACAGGTCCTTCGACACGCTCACGTCGAGGAAGCCGGCGTCGCGGAAGATCGTCGAGGCGGCGTCCTTCTGCGTCGAGCCGATCTCGAAGAGCGCCCAGCCGCCGGGGGTGAGGTGCGCGAACGCGCCCGCGGCCCACGCGCGGATCGCCGTGAGGCCGTCGGAGCCGGAGAAGAGCGCGCCCGCCGGCTCGAAGTCGCGCACGTCGCGAGGGAGCGACGCACGCTCGCCCTCGGCGATGTAGGGCGGGTTCGACACCACGAGATCGAACGATTCCTTCGCGACGGGCGCGAAGCCATCGCCCTCGAGCAGGCGCACGCGGCCCGCGGCGAGCGCGGCGATGTTGCGCGTCGCGATGAGCGCGGCTTCGTGCGATAGCTCGATCGCGGTCACGTCGGAATCCGGGAGCCCTCGCGCGAGCGCGATCGCGATGCAGCCGCTGCCGGTGCCGACGTCGACGATGCGCAGCGGCGGTGCGCCCACCGGACGCGCGGCGCCGCCGCGAGCGAGCGCGAGCTCGACGAGCGTCTCCGTCTCGGGGCGCGGCACGAGCACGCCGCGTCCGACCTCCACGTCGAAATCGTGGAAGCCCTTCGAGCCCGTGAGATACGCAACGGGCTCACCGGCCGCACGCCGCCTCATCAGCTCGCGAAACGCGTCCTGCTCGGGTGTCGTGACGGGCTGTTCGAAGCGCAGGAAAAGATCGATGCGGCGAATCTTCAGTACCTTCGCGAGCAGGATCTCGGCGTCGGCTTTTGCCGACTCGCTGCCTTTGCTCTGCAGCCACGGCGTCGACTTCCCGAGCAGCTCGAGAATCGTCACGGGTTCACGGGCACGATCACCGGCTGCCGCTTCGGATCCTCGATCACGATCTGCAGCTCCTCGCCGCCACGCCGGATGTCGAAACTGATCGACGCTGCACGACCGTCCTCGAGCGACTCGAAGACCTTCACGATCTCTTCGGTCGTCGTGAACGGCAGCCCGTTCACCGCGCGAATCACATCGCCCGGCTGCAGGCCGATCCGCCGGCCGAGACCGTTTTCGCGAAGCACGGTGAGACGGAAGCCATCGGGCCGGTTGTTGCGAGCGGCGGGCTCGAGGTCCGCCTCGCCCTTCAGCACGTCGACGTTCGAGAGGATTGCGCTCGTCACTTCGCCCGGAACGGCCACCTCGATCCGCGTGCCCGATTTCTTCGGCGCACCCACGCGCGCGAGAAATTCCTCGGGGACGGTCGGGAGCGGCGACGGCGCCGCCGCTTCCGAGCCGTCGCCGCATTCGAGGTTCAGCGCCTTGCAGATCTCGCTCAGCCGCGATGCCATCTCCTGCATCGTCATCGACTGGATCTCTTCGGCCTTGCGGTCGACGGCGGCGATCCGCGCCTCGAGCTCCAGGCGCCGGTCCTTCTCTTCCTTGAACTTCCCTGCCGCCGTGTTCAGCCGGAGAAGCGACGCGACGCTGAGGACCGCGGCGAAGCCGGCGAAGAGGAGCGCGAGGTAACTGATCCGCTTGTTCGCATCCATCCGGCGGCGAGATTACCGCAATTCAGGCCCGACAGCCCTTCGACTCGCTGCGCTCGCTCAGGGTGAGGGAGGCGGCGCATCGGCCTCGCTCAGGGTGAGGGAGGCGGCGCATCGGCCTCGCTCAGGGTGAGGGAGGCGGCGCATCGGCCTCGCTCAGGGTGAGGACTGCTGGGAGGCTTTGAGCGCTTCGGCCTGGTAGTGGGAGATCAGCGCGCCGAGCAGCTCGTCCAGATCACCGCCCATGATCTCGGGCAGGCGATGCAGGTTCAGCTTGATGCGATGGTCGCTCACGCGGCCTTCGTGGAAGTTGTAGGTGCGGATGCGCTCGCTGCGATCGCCGGTGCCGACCTGCGAGCTGCGATCCGCGGAGATCTTCGACTCGCGCTCCTCGCGTTCGCGATCCTTCAGCTTCGCCGCGAGCATCTTCATCGCGGTCGCGCGGTTCTTGTGCTGGCTCCGCTCCATCTGACACGCGACGACGAGGCCGCTGGGTATGTGCGTGAGACGGATCGCCGACTCGGTCTTGTTCACGTGCTGGCCGCCCGCGCCTTGTGCGCGGTAGGTGTCGACCTTCAGGTCCTCGGTGCGGATGCTCACCTCTTCCACTTCGACTTCGGGCATCACCGCGACCGTCGCCGTGGAGGTGTGCTTGCGCCCCGACGCTTCCGTCTCCGGAACGCGTTGCACGCGATGGACGCCGCTTTCCCAGCGCAGCTGCCGGTAGATCCCGGAGCCGTGAAGCATCGCGGAGACTTCCTTGAAGCCGCCGCCTTCGGTCTCGTTCGCATCGAGCACTTCGAGACGCCAGCCTTTGTTCGCGGCGTATTTCGAATACATGCTGAAAAGATCGCCGGCGAAAAGTGCCGCTTCGTCGCCGCCGGTGCCGGCGCGCACTTCGAGGATGATCGACTTCCCCTCGTGCGGATCTTTCGGCGTGAGCAGCACCGTCAGCTCCGCTTCGATCGTCGGAAGCAGCAGCCGCAAGCGGCCCACTTCCTCGTACGCGAGATCGGCGAGGTCCTTGTCGGCGCCCTTCGCCATCTCCTCGTTCTCGGCGAGCTCGGTCGTCGCTTTGGTCCAGCGCCGATACGCCTCGATGATCGGCGCGAGCTCGCTGTGCTCCTTCGACGCTTTCGCGAACGCGTCGCGATTGCCGACGAGCGACGGCGACCCCAGATTGGCGGTCAGCTCCTCGTAGCGGCGAGCGAGCGATTCGAGGCGGTGCTGGGTGGCGGGCGTGCTCATGGCGCCACGGTCGCTAAAGAACGGTCTTGTCGGCAGTGACGGGGCCGCCCGTCAGGATCTCTTCGCGCGCGAGCGCCGCCTTGAGAGCCGCGAGCGCCACTTCGATCTGCCGCGCGTCCGGCTCGTTCGTCGTGAGCCGCTGCATCAACATCATCGGCTGGTAGAGCTGGCGCCACACCGGCTTTTCCGCCATGCGTCCCGCGAGGCGGATGATCTCGTAGCTGATCCCCGCGACCGGCAACATCAGCGGGATTTTTATGGCGACGAAGACCAGGTTCCGCGCGAGCTTCGGCATCCCCGCGAGCTCCGGCATGAACGGGAAGATCACGGTGAACACCACGATCGACACCAGGATCACGAACAGCAGGAACGTCGTGCCGCAGCGAGGGTGCAGCCGCGGCCACTTCTGCGTGTGCTCCACATCCAGCGGCTCTCCATGCTCGAACACATGGATGCTCTTGTGTTCCGCACCGTGGTACTGGAACACCCGGCGAATGTCGGGCATCCGCGAGATGAGCAGGATGTAGCCGACGAAGATCGCCATCTTGATCACGCCGTCCACACCGTGGAACGACGACGACCGGACGTCCGCCGAGATCCCCAGCAGCGGGTTCACGTACGCCGTCAGCAGGTGAGGCAACACGACGAAAAGCCCGATCCCCGCCGCAAACGCGAAGATCATCGTGCCGGCGAGCGCCCAGCCGACCAGTTCGCCCTTCTCGTCCTCCGGCTTCACCTTCTCCGCGACCGACGACGGCTCCGCCGCAGCCTGCGTCTTGTCGGGCTCGATCGTTTGCTGCGCCGCCGAAAACGCGAGCGCCTGGTAGCCGTTCGCGAGGGTCTCGAACAGCATCACCGCTCCGCGAAGGAACGGCAGCTTGAGCAGGCGGATCTTGTCGGAGATCGAATGCCAGTCGTCGTCCTTCACGACGATCTTCCCGTCGGGACGGCGCACGGCAATCGCCAGCGCACGCGGACTCCGCATGAGCACGCCTTCGATCACGGCTTGCCCGCCCACGGCGCACTTCGCCGCGGCGAGCAGCCCGATCTGGACGGTCAGCAGAAACCGGTGACGAGGAGTCAGGGCGATCTCCCTACTGCGTCTTCTTCTGCAGGGCCTTCTTCGCGGCGCTCGCGGACATGTCCTTGTCCTTGAACTTCGTCGTGAAGCGCTCGACGCGGCCGGCGGTGTCGATCAGCTTCTGCTTGCCCGTGAAGAACGGGTGGCAGGCGGAGCAGATGTCGATCGAGAGCGCCTTCTGCGTCGATCCGAGATCGATCTTGTTGCCGCAGGCGCACTTCACGGTAATGTCGTGGTACTCGGGGTGAATTTCGGGCTTCATGACGTGTCCTTCTAGTGCTCTTGGTTGGCGCCTTGGATCCATCGTTACCGATCGAAATCGGGACGGCGGAGGCGTGCTGCGGAACGGCGAAAACTAGCGACAGAAGGGGGAAAAGACAACCTCAGCGGCCGTTGGCCACGCGCTCTTCGCGAAGCTCGGCGTGGCTCTGAAGCGCCATCGGATCGCTGGCCTCCAGGCCGGCGGCCTTCGCCTCGAGGAGGAGCGTCTGGTTGCCGCGAACCTCGACGCGACCGCTCCAGAGGATGCCGCGCTCGTTGAAGATGGCGAGGTCGTGTTTTCCCGGGGTGACCATGCCGACGCGGAGGCGTGCGGTGCGTCCCGTGAGCTTCCCGACCTTGCCGCCGTCGAGCGTGATGGTCCACATCTCGTCGATTTCGCCCTGGACGAACTCGATCGTGGCGAACGCCGACTCGATGCCGCCGACGATGACCGGCTGGCGGCCGAGGAGGGACGGCTTCGCCGCCTTCTTGCCCTTGGACGCCTTCGCCGCCGCGGCGTCCTTCTTCGCGGGGGCCGGTGTGGTCCCCGGGTCGGTCCAGCCCGACCAGTCGTCGTTGGTCGCGGTCGGCGCGCGAGCGCCTTCCGCATCGAGCGAGAAACCCGGCGTCGGCGTCGGGGCGGCGGCGAACAGGATCAGGGCAAACGTGGTCGAGAGCATGTTTCGGAAACCTCCAAGAAGACCGCGCAGTTTGCCCGACGGAGCGGGCGGCGTCAACCCTCGCGCGGCGTCTTTGGGGGGATCGAAACGGCGCCACGATCGGCGGGAAGGCTGACCCGGCCCTCGCCGGCCGGCGAATCCGCGACGGTCAACTGCCCCTCCGCCGCGTTCCGGAGGCGCCCCTGGATCGAGGCGATCGCCTCCTCGGCGACGCGCCCGAGCCCGCCGGAGAAGAGACCCTGGACGCGGCGCAAGGGCTCGACCGAGCCAACGCCGCCGACGCGGCCGAGTGCGCGAGCGGACTCGGTTCGCACCGGCACATCGCCGCTCTCGAGCATCTTGAGGAGCACGCCCTCGGCCGCCGGATCGCGGAGCCGCCAGAACGTCTCGGCGAGCGCGAGCCCCTCGATTGGTTCGGTCGCGTTCGCGGCGAGCGAGAGAAGCTTCGCCATCGAGAGGCTACGCCGTGCCTTCCCCATCGTCCTGATCGCGAGCGCGCGCACGGCCGGACTGCGGTCACCGAGAAGTTTCTCGGCGAGCACGATCCCGCGAGCACCGGCGTTCGTCGCGAGGAACTCGCGGAACGCGACCGCGCGCGCGTCGTCGCTCATCGAGAGGTCACCGGCCACGCGCGAAAGCGCATCGCTCGCGCTGCCGCCGCGGAGACGCGCCGACGCGAAGAGCCGAAGATCCGCGTCGGCGTCGTTGCTCGCTGCATCGAGCGCGGTCGCCGTTTCCGCGTGCTCCGGAAACTGCGCGAGCAGCACTTCGAGCGATCGGCGGCGGACGCCCGGAAGCGCGTCGTGCTCGACGTTCTCGCGCAGGAAGGTCGCCGGCATGCCGACGCGATCGCTGATCGCACGCGCGACCGCCGCCGTCGCGAGTGCGTGCGCGATGACGACCTTCGACTTGTCGGCACCGCTGCCCAACATGGCGCGCGCGGCCCCGTTGGCGACGGTGGTCCCCGCGGCAACGGCCGCACGGACGATCGCGCGCGTGTCCGCGTCGAGAACGGCCAGGAGCCGCGCTTCGGAACCGCGCAGAAGCACCTCGCGATCGAACGCCTCGTCACCCGTTTCGACATCGGCACCCGTGACGAGCTTGCCGAGCCGCGACGCGAAGGACTCCTGCGCCATCACCAGATCCGTCGGGATGTTCTGCTCGGCCGTCACCAGGAGAGACGTCGCCGGGTTCTCGTCCTTGTCGACGAGGAACGTCCCGTGCACCCGAACGCCGTCGGGAGTTCGGACCGTGAACACGTTGGGATCGTTCCCGTGCCGGACCTTTCCGGCGGAGAGCGCCTTGACCGTCTCCGCGAGGACGCGGTGGCGGGCCTCGAAAAAGCGGAAGTGCGCGCGCAGGAAAAGCCGCCCGATGAGGCCGAGGGCCACCACGCACCCGAGCCCCAGAATCACCGAGAGAATGGTCGCGATGCATCCAGTCTATGCGGAGCGGAGCTAGAATCGCCGAGCCATGGCGTGGGCGATCGACCTCGGCAACACGAACACGAGCGTGGCCCTTTGGGACGAGACCGAATCGCGCCCGAAGCTGCTGGAGCTTCCGGAGGTCTGCCGGAAGAAGGAGACGTCCGATCCGCTCGAGGCCCCTCGCCTCGTTCCGTCCGCGACGCTCATTCTCGACAACCTCGACTTCACCAGCCGCCTCGGCGCACGTCCGTTCTTCGCGCGACGTTTCTTCATGGGCAAGCAGGCCGTGATCGGTCGGCCGGCGCTCGAGATGCAGGAGATCCGGCCGACGCCGGCGTTCGTGCCCAACTTCAAGGGCGGGCTCGAGCGCGAGCCGCGCCGCCCGATCGCACGCGCGGGGAAAAATTCCTACGGCGCCCGCGACGTGGGACGGCTGTTCATCCGCGAGCTGTTCGCGCAGGTGAAGGCGGCGACGGGCGAGCGGATCCGCGATCTCGTCGTGACCTCGCCGGTCGAGGCGTACGAGTCGTATCGCGCGGAGCTCAACCAGATCGCGCGTTACCTCGGCGTGAAGAAGCTGCGCTTCCTCGACGAGCCGATCGCCGCCGCGCTCGGATACGGGCTTTCCATCGAGCGAGAGCGGACCGTGCTCGTCGTCGACATGGGCGGCGGCACGATGCACGCGGCGCTCGTGCGGCTGAATCCGAAGGACGTCGAAGGCGGGAGTTGCGCCGTCCTGGCGAAGGAAGGCCGCGCGATCGGCGGAAATCTCGTCGACAAGTGGATCCTCCGCGACTTCTGCAAGAAGCTCGAGTACCCGCTTGCGGAGGACGTCGCCGACGACGCGCAGGCGTATTGGTACTACGCGCTCCTCTCCGAAGCCTGCCGCGTGAAGGAAGCGGTCTTCTTCCGCAAGGAGGATGTGTTCAACCTGACGCCTCCGGAGGATCCGCGCAGCTTGCAGGCTCGGCTTCGCGGCTCGTCGACGCGTCTCGTCGTCACGCGCGAGGACGTCGTGAAGATCCTCGAGGAGAACGGGCTCTATCGCTACCTCGACGATTGCATCGACGGCGTCTTCAAGCAGGCGGCTGCGCACGGCGTGGGGCCGGACGACGTCGACGACCTCTTGATGGTCGGGGGCTCGTCGCTGCTTCCGGACGTGTATCCGCTCGTCGAGAAACGTTTCGGCCGCGATCGCGTGCGCGCGTGGCAGCCGTTCGAAGCGGTCGCCTACGGCGGCTGCGCGTATGCGGCGGGCGCCTTCGGCCAGCAGGATTTCATCGTGCACGACTACGCGTTCGTCACACACGACCCGCGTACGCACGAACCGCAATACACGATCATCGTGCCGCGCGGGACGCGTTTCCCCACGCAAGGCGATTTCTGGAAGCGGCAGCTCGTGCCCACGTGTTCGCTCGGCGAGCCCGAAACGATGTTCAAGCTGCTCGTGTGCGAGATCGGCGACAACTCGAAGGGCGATCGGCGCTTCGGCTGGGACGCCAAGGGCAACCTGCACAAGCTCGGCGGACAGACCGACGGCGGACGCGCGGAGCGACTCGTGGTGCCGCTCAACGAATCGAACCCGACGCTCGGCTATCTGCGGCCACCGCACGCGCCGTCGGATCGCCGCCCGCGTCTGGAGATCGCGTTCGCCGTGAACGCCGACCGCTGGCTCTGCGCGACGGTGGGTGATCTCCAGACCGGCAAGAACCTGATGCGCGAGCAGCCCGTCGTTCGCCTGCTGTGAAGAAGCTTGGCGGGTCGTTCCTCTCGCTCAAGACGCCGGACGAGGCGACGCGCCTGCTCGCGGCGTTTCCTGCGATCTCGCGCACGGAGCGCATCGCGATCGGCGACGCCGACGGGCGCGTGCTCGCAGCGCCGCTCGCGTCGCCGGAAGAACACCCGTCGTTCGCGCGGTCGGCGATGGACGGCTTCGCGGTGCGGGCCGCGGACACCTTCGGCGCGGGGGACGGCGCGCCGGCGTATCTGGCGTTCGCGGGCGCCATCGCCATGGGCCAGACACCGGCGCGTGCGCTCGCCGCGGGCGAGGCGATGGAGATCTCCACGGGCGCGTGTCTGCCGGACGGCGCGGACGCGGTGGTGATGCTCGAGCACACGGAGCGCGCGGCCGCAACGGTCGAGGTCGTGCGCGCGGCCGGTGTCGGGGAGAACGTGATCCGCCCCGGCGACGACGTGAAGAAGGACGCGCCGCTGCTTCCGGCCTGGCGGCGGCTGCGCCCGGCGGATCTCGCGCTCGCGGCGTCGGTCGGCGTCACGCACGTGAACGCGATCGCGAGGCCGGTCATCGCGATTCTCTCGACGGGCGACGAGCTCGTTCCGGCGGGCACCGCGCCGGCACGCGCGGAGGTGCGCGACGTGAACTCGCTCGCGCTCGAGGCGCAGGTGCGGCGGGCGGGTGGTGTGCCGCGACTGCACGGAATCGTCCGGGACGAGCCAGCGGCGCTGCGCGCGGCGGTCGCGAAGGCGCTCGAGGGCGCGGACGCGCTGCTCCTGTCCGGCGGCTCGTCGGCAGGCGCACGCGACCACACGGCGGACATCCTGGCGGAGCTCGGCCCGCCGGGTCTGCTCGCTCACGGGATCGCGGTGGCGCCGGGGAAGCCGACAATCCTTGCTGCGCGCGGGAACGTGCCGCTCATCGGGATGCCTGGATATCCGGTGTCGTCGCTGGTGATCTTCGAGGTGTTCATCGGGCCGCTGCTGCATAGGCTCGGCGGCGTGGCGATCCCTCCACCGCCGTTCGGGAGCGCGGTGCGCGCGACGCTCGCGAAACAGATCGCGTCGAAGCCGGGGCGCGAGGACTGGGTGCGCGTCACGCTCGAGACGCGCGACGACGGATCCTCCGCGGCGCATCCCCTGAAGGGTGGCACGGGTGCTCTTTCTTCGGTGGCGATGGCCGACGGCTTCGTGCGCGTGCTCATGAACGAGGAAGGGATTCCTGCCGGCCGGGACGTCGAGGTGCTCACGTGGCGCTGACCACGCGGCGCACGTTCCTGAAGAAGATGCCGCCCGCGGAAGCGTGGGCGCGCCTGGCCGAGGCGCTCGCCTGGCCGGATCCGCGCGCCGAAGAAGAGGTCGACGCGGCGGACGCGGCGGGCCGCGTGTCGCCGCGTGCGCTTGCCGCGAAGCGATCGTCGCCACCGGGGCCGGTCGCGGCGATGGACGGCATCGCCGTGCGCGCCGCCGACACCGAGGGCGCCGCCGAATCCCGGCCGCTCGTGCTCGAGGCAGGACGCACGTGCACCGTCATCGACACGGGGGATCCGCTGCCTCCGGGCGCCGACGCCGTCATCATGATCGAGCACGCGGCGGAGATCGCGCCGGGGCGCTTCGAGATCTTGGCGAGCACGCCGCCGTGGCACCACGTGCGCGTGCTCGGCGAGGACGTCGTGCAGGGCGACGTCGTGGTGCCGCGCGGGCGCGTGCTCACGCCATTCGACGTCGGCGCGCTGCTCGCGGCGGGATGGTCGAGGATCCCGGTCGTGCGCCGTCCGCTCGTGGGACTGCTCGCGACGGGTGACGAGCTGATCGAGCCCGGTGAGAAAGACGTTCCGGGAGCCGTCGTCGAGCTCAACACGCGCGTGCTCGCCGGCATGCTCCACGGCTGGGGCGCGGAGACGCGCCGCTACGCGCCGTGCGCGGACGACCGCGAGAAGCTGAGCCTCGCGATTCGCCGGGGTCTCGCCGAATGCGACGCGCTCGTCGTGAACGCGGGCTCGTCCGCGGGCCGCGACGACTGGACGGCCGCGCTCATCGAGGAGCTCGGCACGCTGATCGCGCACGGCATCGAGGTGATGCCGGGCAAGCCGACGGCGCTCGGAGTGATCGGCGGCAAGCCCCTCTTCGGGCTGCCGGGCTATCCGGTGTCCGCCGTCGTCGCGGCGGAGCGCGTGCTCGCGCCGTGGGTCGCGCGGCGGCTCGGCGCGCATCTGCCGGATCGCCCGCGCGTTCGCGCGGTTCTCGGACGAAAAATTGCGTCGAAGCCCGGCAACGAGGAGGTCGTGCGCGTCGTCGTAGGGCGCGTCGGCGACCGGTTGTCCGCGTCGCCGCTGCCGCGCGGCGCGGGGATCCTCTCGTCGCTGTCGCGCGCGTCCGCGTTGCTGACGATCCCTGGCACGTCCGAGGGTCACGAGGCCGGCGCCGAGGTCGAGATCGAGCTGCTGCGTCCGCGCGAGGAAATCGAAGCGGCGATCGTCGTGACCGGCAGCCACGACCTGTTGCTGGACGTGTGCGCCGACCTCCTGAAGGCGCGAGATCCGCTCATGGGAATCGCCTCTGCCCACGTGGGCAGTCTCGGCGGACTGACGGCGCTCGCGCGCGGCGAGTGCCACCTCGCCGGATCGCATCTCCTCGATCCCGCGACGCGCGAATACAACCTCCCCTTCGTTCGCGAGCACCTGAAGGGCATCCCCGTGCGTGTGGTGCGCCTCGCGATGCGCAAGCAGGGGCTGGTCGTGAAGCCGGGCAACCCCCTCGGGATCCGCGGATGGAGCGACCTCGTTCGCGCGGACGTTGGCTTCGTGAACCGCCAGCGCGGCGCCGGCACGCGCGTGCTGCTCGACGTGCGGCTCGCGGATGCCGGACTGGATCCGCGCTCGATCCGCGGTTACGCGCGCGAGGAGCCGACGCACATGGCGGTCGCGGCGGCCGTCGCGGGCGGCGTCGCCGACACGGGGCTGTGCATCGAGGCAGCGGCGCGGCACCTGGGGCTCGACTTCGTTCCGCTCGAAGACGAGCCGTTCGATCTCGTCGTGCCGGAGGCGCACGTGGCGCATCCCGGCGTGAAGGCGCTGCTCGAGCTCATCACGACGGAGGCGTTCCGGCGAGCGGCCCGCGCGATGCCGGGATACGACGCGACGACGTCCGGTCTTGTCTCCCTCCAGAAGCGAGAGGGGGAAACGGGTCCAGGGTAGAGTCGCTGCATGCGCCTCTCCCCTCTCCTCGTCGTTGCCATCGCCGCCTTGCCCGCGTGCAAGGTCAAGGAAGGCCGCGCGCCCACGAAGGTCCCGGCGGGCATCTCCATCCCGGTGACGGTCGAGGGTGCGAGCGCGGGCACGATCGACACCGCGTGGCTCACGGCGCACGCACCGGACTTCCGCGGCGCCGAGGATCAGCGCGCGTGGAAGATCGCGGCGCTCGCGGCCGCGGCCGAGGCACCCGGCGCCGTCATCGAGATCGAATCCGACGGCGCACAGGTGAACGAGCTCCAGACCGGACCGTCCGCCGTCGCCGTCGTCACGCTGAACAAGAACGACGAGCTCGTCGCGAAGATCCTCGATCCCAAGGAGCCGTTCCCCGCGTTCCACGGGCGTGGCGGCAATCGCGGGCGGGGCGGCGAGGACGAGCGCGTGAAGGTCGTCCGCGCGATACGCGTGAAGAGCGGCGGCAGCGGCGCCGGGCGCACGCTCTCCATCGAAGTGGAGGGGAAGCCTGTCGCGAAGTGGAGCGACGCCGAGCTCGCCGCGCTCCCCTCGATCGCGTTTACCGGGCGCGACGGCGACCCCGCAAAGGGTTGGTCGCTGCGGGAGCTCGCTCGCAAGGCGAGCGGCGACGGCGCGCGCATCGATCGCGTGACCGGCGCCGATGGTCCCGTCGCGATCGACGCGGCGCTCTGGAGCGACATGGCGAAAAGCCCGCTTCTACGCGTCAACGCGCGCGGTGAGTGGAAGCTCGATTGGGCCACGGGCGGCGCTCGCGCCGAGGGGCCCGAGGCCTTCGGCGTCACCGCGATCCACGTGATCCCCGGCGGCTGATCCGCGCACCGGGTTTGCGAACGCTCAGGCGTTACGACGGCCGTTCCGGCTCGTCGAGGCGCGGTGCCCCGTCGCGCGTTCTTTGCGCTATCCTGCCGCGTCTTGGAACCCTCCCTCGAAGCGTCGTCCGCACGATCGGTCGATCCGCGCCTGCGGGTCCTCTACGTGCTTGCGATCGCGATCGGGATCTTCTTCCTCCGATCCCCGTTCGTGGTCGGCGTCGCTCTCGCCGTCCAGGCGATCGCGTGGCTCGCGGTCGGACTTCCCGCGCGCCGCCTCGTTCGTTCGGTGACCAAGCTCTGGTTCTTCGCGCTCTTTCTCGTCGTGTCGTACGCGCTGACGCCGGGCGATGGCGGCGTCCCCGATCGCTGGATCCACTTCGAGCTCCCCTCCGGCCACGTGCTGCCGTTCAGCGTGAACCTCGCGGGCGCGATCGCCGGCGCGACGATGGTGCTGCGCCTGCTGACGGTGGTGCTCGCGTCGCAGGTCGCACGCGCGGGAGACATCCGCGCGTTCGGACTCGGCCTGCGAAAGCTCGGGGCACCCGCGAGCATCGCGACGTCGATCGACATCACGCTCGCGCTCGTCGGCGAGCGCGGCTCCAGTGGCGGCGGTGGCGGTGGCGGTGGCGGTGGAGGCGGACGTCACGGCCGCGCCGACGGCGAGGCGAAGGAGCCCGGCGGATTTTTCGCCGCCGTGAA
>Ga0163152_10006397_pt1 | contig 13312 bp, 7 predicted proteins | sample OliLakLV19MP8IB2_FD_148635 | JGI IMG/M metagenome (GOLD analysis project Ga0163152, IMG submission 148635) | Freshwater microbial mat bacterial communities from Lake Vanda, McMurdo Dry Valleys, Antarctica - Oligotrophic Lake LV.19.MP8.IB-2 | ecosystem: Environmental > Aquatic > Freshwater > Lake... | reverse complement strand
CAGTGACGGGCGCGATCGCCACTGGCAAGTATTCGGCAGCACTGTCGGCGGCAACGCTCGAAAGAATGAACCCGGTGTGGGTTCCTTCCACTATGCTGTCGTCGGTAGCTTTCACGGTGACAGTTTGCGCTGCATTCCAATTAGCCGGAGTGAAAGTGATCGGAGCGATCGCATCTATTTGACTGCCCCCAGCGAAGTTGACCGTAACGTTAGCGGTCGGCGCTTTGGTAAGGACAATGCTGTAGCTGCCATTTGCACCTCCTTCTGCTGCATTGGTGCTGTTAGGAGTGACGGCGATGCCGGGGGAGTCGTTGTCGATAATCAACACATCGACTTTGGAAATGCCGATATTGTTGTAAGCCAGATCGGTGCTGGTAGCGCTGGAGGCGATCGTGCTCAGGTGCGTTCCTTCAACGGCAGAGTCGTCTACTGCTTTGACAGCGGCGGTTTGCGGCAGGTTCCAGTTGTCAGAGGTGAAGGTGAAGGAGGCGATCGCTTCTATTTGACTGTCTGTCGTGAAGCTAACTTTAACGTCGCTGGAAGGCTGCCCGGTTAATACCGCGCTGTAACTGCCATTTGCACCGCCTTCTGCTGCATAAGTTGTTGTGGGAGAAATTTTGACCCCGGAGGTCGAGGTAGCTGTATCGTTGTCGGCGATGGTGACAGTAACTGGTGCGATCGCCACTGGCAAGTATTCGGCAGCGCTGCCGGCTGCGACGCTGGAAAGAATCAACCCACTGTGGGTTCCTTCGACAACAGTGTCGTCGGTGGCTGTCACCGTTACTGTTTGCGGCACATCCCAGTTAGCTGCAGTGAAAACTAGCGGCGCGATCGCATTTATTTGACTGCCCCCAGCGACATTGAGGGTAACGTTAGCAGTCGGTTTAGTGTTGAGCGAAACTTTGTAACTACCTGTCGCGCCGCCTTCTGCTGCAGTCGCGCTTGCAGGTGCGATCGTGACGCTGGGCGTATTGGGATTAGCGACATCATTATCGGTGATGCTGACGGTGACGGGCGCGATCGCCACTGGCAGGTATTCCGCCGCGCTACCGGCGGCGATGCTGTGGTCGATCGTGCCTGTGTGCAGCCCTTCGACTAAACTGTCGTCGGTAGCTTTCACCGTGACTGTTTGCGGTAAGTTCCAGTTGTCAGAGGTGAAAGTAAATGTGGAAATCGACTCGATTTGAATGCCCGTGTTGAAGTTGACATTAACAGGCGCAGTCGGTTTGCTAGTCAGCGCTACCTTGTAACTGCCTGTCGCGCCGCCTTCGGCTGCAGTCGTGCTGGTAGGAGTAATTGTGACTCCGGCGGTATCGTTGTCGGTAATTTGGGGAACAACGGAGGCAGTAGCAATCAGGTTGTATTTCGCGTCTGTACTGGTGACTTGGTGGGCGATCGTACTGGAGCGCGTGCCTTGAGCTACACCATCGTCCACGGCTTGAACAGTGACCAGTTGAGGCACGTTCCAGTTGTTGGGAGTAAAGGAAAGAGCGATCGGGCTTCCGCCTCCAGCCCCCACGTCGCTTTGGGCGTCTGGGGAGGCGGTGACAGTAACATCGGCTGCTGGCTGGGTGGTTAACACCGCTGTATAGTTATCGGTAGCCCCGCCTTCGCCGATTTTGGTGCTGCCGCCAGTTTCGGTAATTTTTACCTGTGCAGTGTCGTTGTCGGTAATTGGCAAAGTCAGATTGGCAACAGCAGTGCCGTCCAGGGTGACGGGTACAGTAGTACCGTCGTAGTTAGCGTCGGCACTGGTGACACTACCGGTAATGATGCTGCTGTGAGGGCCTTCAGCTACGGCATCGTCTACTGCTCGAACAGTGATAGTTTGAGTGACGTTCCAGTTGCTGGGAGTAAAGTTAAAGCTGACGGGGTTTCCAGCGCCTGTCCCCAAGTCTGTCTGGGTGTCTGGTTTAAGAGTGAAGATTACCAGTTCGGTGGGTTGGCTGCTGAGCGCTACTCTGTAAGTATTGGGGCTGCCGCCTTCTGCCAGAGCGGTGTTTGTAGGCTCTGAGGTGACGGTAATCCCTGCGGTATCATTGTCGGTAATAATATTTAAGGTGGCAGTGTTCTGGGTGATGCCGATCCTGGCATTGGCGGGATTTGTTAATGTCAGGGTGAGGTCTTCTGTCGGTTCAACTAAGCTGTCATCGTTGATGGGAACGATAACTTCGGCAGTGGTTTGATCGGGGGCAAAGTTGACGGTTTGGGTGGTGAAAATAAAATCTACCCCTAATCCCAAGGTAGCCCCGCCTGTAGCACTGCCGTTACTTAACTTTACGTCTACCTTGGAAGTGCCGTTAGTAATGCCTGTGCGGTTGATGGTAATTGCTGCCTCGATTACTTTCCCATCTTCCTGGACTTGATATGTAGGTTGGGAGAAATTAAAACTGGGAGGAGCAGTTAGAAAAACTGCCGAGTCAAAGCTACTGTCGCTAGTGTCAGCGATCGCTATTCTCAGGCGATTCGGAACATTTGGGATGACAAATGCCTGTGGCGTGGACAATACCTTTGTAAAACCATCAAATGTTGTTTTAAATATACCCGTCGTGTTATCAACGTATAACCCTGGGTTTTTGCCGTTATTAATATTATTGACGGAAACAATCTGTTCAGCAGCCCCAGGAATTGCGGAAATGAATACGTCATTCAGGTAAAAGCCAAATACATCGTTGAATGATGTCCCTACAAACTCGTTATACTCCTCAGAAGCAAACACGTATTCCAAACTAAACTGGCCTTGCTTGGGTAGAAACTCGAATTCGAGAACGGCAGCATCATTAGTATTAGTCACTGTTGATTTCGTATCAACAAGAAGCTGAGTAAGAACGGCATCCCCCGGCTGACCAAGATTTGTACTCATAAAGCCTGCTGTATCCCCGATATTTCCGGTGCTGAAAATAACACCAGCTTCAATATTTAGCCCGTCGGAAATACCTCCCCCAAAAGTGCCTGCAGCCCGATTGTCCCCCGTAAATTTCGCAGTACCAGGAACGACAGTGCCTGTATCTCCAACGATAAATTGGGCAAGTTGCTCTGCTGTCAAAGCAGGAGTATTGAGATCATTAGTTATGAGAGCCATAATATACCTCTGGCAAAAATTAATAGGTAGGTTTTCATCTGTCGCTATCATACCTCATCTGTAGCGTTTTCTCAGTTATTCTACTTACTCAACATTACTTAAAAGTAATTACAATAACTGATGTTTGGCGTTGTGCTACTTAAGTGTTTGCTAGATAGTGGCTAAAAGGAATTGCTATAATTTAATTCGGCTTTCGGCCGCTTACTTGCAAAATTTGAGCATGACAATGCGATCGCCCTAATGGCGTTTGAGAAATTGTCTCAGAGCGCCCCCATCCCAAAATCAGGACTTATATTAAATCCATTCGATCGCAAGATTACTGAAAATTCTTGCTGATGACAGGTGGGATTATTTAATCTATTTTAGTAGAAATTAACTCATCCTAATTTAGTTCTCATCCTGACATATATCAGTAATATTGCTGAGAATTTTTACAAAAATTAATACATGGAAAAAGTGGGGAGTTTGGTCCGGGAAATGTGTCTTGCCTCACATCTTGCACCAATGTCCGAAATAGGCTTTTGGGCTTGTTCCACAACAAATACAACAGTTTTCAATTCGATGAAATACAGGTAGGGACTCAGGCGTTTTCTGAACCCCTACGCGAAATCTGTATCACGCTCAACTGAAAACTGCGGTAGATTTACTTTAGGAATGGGGATAAGTGCTGACCCCCAAAGGGATTATTGAGAATGCTCCAACAACTCACTTACTATTTCCGCTTCTCAAATAGGACTGGCGCACCAATCATGTAATGTTGCCATCGAGGCGTTACACTATTGGTGCGCCAGTTATAGCGCCCGTCAATCGATTTTAGATTAAAGAATTGAAGAAAGCGACCCCACTGATCCGGGGGCTGGCGATCGGGATTCGGAGCTTTTTTCTCGCTCCACGAATCAATCCGGGGGCCCCGGATTAAATTGCTTGATTGTCAATTGCGGACTTTTGGGAGTGCGCCTGCGGTGAAAGTTATTCATCCATTCGCATCAGCTTGCGGTAAAACGTTTTAGAAAAATCGACAGTACGAGTTCGCTGAAAAGTCAGGAGTACCTCAATTAAGCAACTAACAAACTCAGAGCTTTGCATAGTCACTTCGTAGCTGAGTTCAGCATTGCCGTCAAACAACACCCGACAGCGGGTTAAGTCGATCGGCAGCGACGAGATATTCCAACTAGCGACAAACGGCACGCTCTCCCCGCCGTCAATTTTTCTTGCCCCCTCCAAGCTTTTGAGCTTGTAGAGGCCAATAGCGTGCGGCAAAAACTTGCGCCTGGGCTCTTGACAGAAAGGCGCGTAGACTTTCACTTCTTTGTCATCGGCTGGCTTGAGTTGAGGAATAGACATATTTCCACCTCAGACAATTATTACTAACAGATAGTTTAGATCCCCTGAAAAAACTAGCAGATATTCCTGGTCGATCGCAAGCAAAAGTCAACCCAAATACTCTATGCAGTGCCGGTTTACCAGGGCCGTACAAGCACCGAACCCGCTGGTTGTCCTCCCGTCCGCTTTCGACAAAAGCCCAGAAACTGATACAGTAGATGCTTATATCTAAAATCAAAAACTATTGGTGGTTGAATCAAGTAACCTATGCAGGAGAGTTCTTGGCCAGAAAACGACGCTCGCAGCGAGCTTAACTTGGACATCTCTGATTTAGCTCAAGAAGAGCTCAAGAGTTTGACCTCGAACTCGAAGCTCAGCAAAGTATTTGCTATACCAGACATTGGCGACAGGGTGTTTGACGCGGAAACTTCATCAGATCTCCCGGTGGCGGTGTCTGTGCCGGGAACTCCCTCTTTTCCTCAAAATCTGTACCGGGGACGCCGCGGAAAAGCCGCAGCAGTGCTGACTGCGATTTGGGCCGGCACGATCGCCCTGCATTTGATTTCTTGGGGTGCGTGGGTAGTGTGGGGGTTGACGGGACTGCTGTGGATGCACGCATTTCGAGTTTTGTTTGCCCAGCCCAAGCCCGCACTGCCGCCTCTTGCCGATGAAAGTCGAGAGGATTGGCCTTACGTGTCGCTGCTGGTGGCGGCGAAAAATGAGGAAGCGGTGATTGCCCGATTCGTAGAATCCATCTGCAATGTAGATTATCCGATCGACCGCTACGAAGTTTGGGCGATCGACGATCACAGCAGCGACGCCACGCCGCTAGTATTGGAACAGCTAACCAAAAAGTACCCCCAGCTCAAAATATTTCGCAGAGGAGCAAATGCCAGCGGCGGGAAGTCGGGAGCCCTGAATCAAGTGTTACCGCTGACTCGCGGGGAATTTGTCGGAATATTTGACGCCGACGCGACGGTAACGCCGGATTTGCTGCGCCGGGTGCTGCCAGTGTTCGATCGAGAACAGGTAGGGGCTGTGCAAGTCAGAAAAGCGATCGCCAATGCTTCGGTAAATTTGTGGACTCGCGGTCAAGAAGCAGAAATGGCTCTCGACAGTTTTTTCCAACAGCAGCGGATTGCGATCGGCGGCATTGGAGAATTGCGCGGTAACGGCCAATTCATGCGTCGCACCGCCTTGGAAAGCTGCGGAGGCTGGAACGAGGAGACGATTACCGATGACCTGGATTTGACAGTGAGGCTGCACCTAAACCGATGGGACATTGAATTTCTCGCTTTCCCAGCCGTGTCAGAAGAAGGAGTCACTAACGCTCGCGCCCTGTGGCACCAGCGCAATCGCTGGGCAGAAGGTGGCTATCAGCGTTATCTTGACTACTGGCGGCTAATTGTTCGGAACCGCATGGGAACTGGGAAAACTTGGGATTTATTTGGATTTTGGGTATCTCAATATTTCTTGCCCACAGTAGCGCTACCCGACTTTTTGATGTCAATTGCGCTGCGCCGGATGCCTCTAGCCAGTCCCCTAACTTTTATGACCCTTACTTTGTCAGTGGTGGGAATGTTTGTCGGTTTGCGCCGCACTCGCAAAGAGACCAAATTTGACGTAAGGCGAGTTTTTGTCACCTTGCTGCAAACGCTGCGGGGTACTGTGTATATGTTCCACTGGCTGCTGGTAGGGACTGTGACGGCTCGGATTGCGGTACGGCCCAAGCGGCTCAAATGGGTCAAAACCGTCCATCAAGGCGCTGCTAAGTTGACAGTTGACAGTTGACAGTTGACAGTTGACAGTTGACAGTTGACCGAAGGAAGATGGAAAAGGGAAGAAGTCATTAGTCATCAGGAAGAAGGGAGAAGACATACACGGCAAGCTTGAACGCGAGCCGTATTTGAGGTTTAATTAGGTGATTTACTTAGCATCAATTGATAATTAGCTAGCAGAAATATTTCGGAACAGTATTGTCAAAAGTCCGAAGATTTTAGAAGAAAAAAAATCCATCAATTGATGACCAAATATGTCTCAATCAGAGCCACAATAAAATTGGGCAATTCTCCGAGAAAACACTGCGAAACAGATGAGGTGATAAATCATCGGCGAGCGGTAATAACGAATAAGTAATCGGCAATACAAAAGTCTAAAATTAAAAGATAAAAGGTAAAAGGTATAATTTTTAACTTTTAACTTGACAAAAAACCAATTACTATCTATTAATTATGAATTGCCAATTAGGACGAATTGCTTGTTGCCAACTACCCGTCACCCGTAATTGATAATGGATTTGTTAGAGTACCAAGCTAAATCTTTATTTCGCCAGATGGCAATTCCGATTTTGCCGTCGCAGCGGATTGACAATCCCGCCGACCTCAAAGGACTGAAAATTCCTTACCCCGTTGTACTCAAATCGCAAGTGCGGGCTGGGGGACGGGGCAGGGCGGGCGGTATCAAGTTTGTGGAAAATACGATCGATGCAGTAGCAGCCGCTCAAACAATTTTTAATTTGCCGATCGAGGATGAATATCCCCAAGTCCTGCTGGCAGAAGCAAAGTACAACGCTGACCAAGAATTGTACTTAGCGGTACTCCTAGACCCCGTAGCCCGCCGCCCGGTGCTTCTGGGTTCGAGACAAGGAGGTATGGATGTCGAAGGGTCGATCGAGCAAATGCAGCAAGTTGCCGTAGATCAAGAATTTTCCCCATTCTACGCGAGGCGTCTCACGCTGAAAATGGGATTGCAGGGAGACTTGATTCAATCGGTGAGCACCATTGTCGAAAAAATGTACCGGCTGTTTGTCGAAAAAGATTTAGATCTAGTGGAAATCAATCCTCTCGGCATCAGTCCGACGGGAGAGGTAATGGCTTTAGACGGTAAAGTCACCGCCAACGACGATGCCGTGGGGCGGCATCCAGATTTGGCCACACTCTCAGGGAAGAGGCAAAGCAGCGGGTTGGCACGGGAAAGGAGAAGTCCCCATGCTGGGGGCGATCGCCCCCATTCCCAGTCCAAGGTTCAGCAGTCGCCGGAGTTTGACCCCAAATCTAAATCCCCAATCTCGAATTCCGAATCCCTGCAACTAATCGAACTAGACGGGAATATCGCGATTTTGTGCAACGGAGTGGGCCTGACAATGGCAACTCTAGATGCTGTAACCCACCAAGGAGGAAAACCAGCTAATTTTGTGAATATTGGTTCCCTAGACCGCTACTATGCAGCCAATGCCCTGCGCGATCGCGCGGAGTTGGGTCTGGAGTTAGTCGCTCAGGATAAAAACGTTAAGGTGATACTTGTAAATATTTTGGGCAGCGCCTCCAAGAGCGAGGAAATCATCGCCGCAGTAGCGGGGTATTTGGAACGGAAAGCTCGCGCTAACCGCCACATCCAAGTTGTGCTCCGGCTGGTAGAGATCGATGCTGATGCTGTTAAAAAGCGTTTGGGACAGTTGCCGGTGCAGCTAGCTAGCACTTTGGATGAGGCCGCGGCCGCTTCTGTATCCTCCGCCAAGTAGCGGCAGTCGATCGGCAAAAAACGAGATTTCTGTACAGATGAAGGCCTTCTGCTTTTTACAGATCGAGTGTCAAGTGGGAAAAAATGAATTTAACTCCTGAAAGCAAAGTCCTAGTACAGGGCATTACAGAATCTCCCGCGTCCACCCGCGCCGCCCTGATGATGAAAGCATACGGCACGAATGTAGTCGCCGGTGTTAGTCCCGGTCGGGGGGGGCTGGAAGTGGAGGGAATTCCGATTTTTGATTTGGTAGAACAAGCAGTGGCGGCAGTGGGTCACGTTGACACTGCGGTAATTTTGGTAGACGCTTACTCGGTGCTGGATGCGGCTCTAGAAGCGATCGCCGGAGGAATTCGGCAAATCGCGATCGTCACTGGGGGAGTGCCTCCTCTGGATATGGTGCGCTTAGTCAGAAAAGCAGAGGCCACCGAAACTTTGGTGATCGGGCCCAACAGTCCGGGGATTATTGTGCCCGACAAACTGCTGCTGGGAACTCACCCCAAGGAATTTTACACTCCCGGCCCGGTGGGAGTGATCAGCCGCAGCAGCACTTTGACTTACGAAGTTGCCCTAGAACTAACGGAGGCTGGGTTGGGACAGTCGATGGCGGTTTGTATTGGCTGCGACGCGATTGTCGGTTCTTCTTTTATGCAGTGGCTGCAACTTTTGGATGAAGATGATAGTACGGAGGCGATGGTTTTGATTGGGGAAGTTGGGGGTTGGAGTGAACAAGCTGCTGCTTCTTACATCGCTTCGGCGATCGACAAACCCGTGGTTGCTTATCTGGCCGGCCGCTACGCTCCCAAAGGCCCGTCTTTGGGTCACGCCGGCATCCTGATCAGTTCTCGGGCTGCTGCCCAGAAAGCCTTTGGAGTTACGGCCCCAAACAAAATGGCTGCCTTTGAAGAGGCGGACATACCTGTGGCGGCTCGACCTTCGGAGATTCCTAAGTTGCTTAAAAAATTGCTCAAGAAAAATTGATTGCTTTGGGAGTTATCAGTCGAAGGAAGAAGGAAGAAGGAAGAGGGAAGAAGGAAGAAGGCAATAAAAGCAGGAGTAGGGCGGGGGCTGGTTTTGTCTCAAAATTGTCTGTGGGATGCCACAACTGCTGGTACTCACCCGCCCTTGCGACAGATTGATGATTTTCTTACCAGAGTCCTCTAACGGGTCTCGCAGGCTGCGGTGCTGGTGCTGGTAAGGGTGCAGTGACGCGGCGCGCTGGAGGGGGGGTTGTTGGCGCAACGCGGCGGCGAGGTTCGATCGGACTTTCGGTGCGAGTTGTTTCAGTTGTGCGAGTTGTCGATCGCATCACATCTTGAAGCAGGCTTTGCAGAGTTCCAGCTATACTCTGAACTTTCCCAACAGCGGTGCGAAGGCTGGCAACATCTACGTAAACCTCGTTGAGAGGATACTTTTTCAGGATTTCCAGCAGCGATACCTTACCGTCATCCCCGGATGCCAGGATCACTGCTGCCCGCAGAGCTTTCCCGCTTTCTGTGCGGCGCTGAGTCCGAATTGCTTGACCGATGTCGTCAGTGATTTTTTCTCCTGGGGTGCTGTAAACCACCCTAGCCAGATTAGCAGGCTTTAAACCAATTTCTAAACCCATGAACCCCCGCAGTATTTGCGCGTCCATTTTGGAAACCCGGATAATTTGTTGGAGGGTTGGCGTCGTCGTGCCGTTTTTAGCAAAGTCTTCTAAGTCGCTGATATTGATGGCTTGTCTGATCGGGCCAAATGTGAGGACAACTTTTTCGGCCCCTAATGCTCTACTGCTGCTAGATAATATGCTCCCGCTTGCTCCTAAAAATAGGGCAATGCCGATCGATACAAATTTTGTTAATTTCATATTCACCGCTACATTAAAATTATTTTTTCGAGATTTGTACATTTTTGTACATTATAGATGCAGCAGTTATATTCTACCAGGTCGCCCGTGTAATTTGTGTCCGCGTCACAGCCACAATCTCGATCGAGACTTTTTCTGATCTTGACTTTAAAAATAAGTAACCACATCTGCCGAAATCTTTTCGCTTATCTTCCTTCTGTCTTCTACCTTCTACATCTCCAGCATTCTACATCAGAGTGTCTTCCGCCTTCAACATAAGTGCCTTATAAAATTATAGGAACTGCCCTCACGGGAGGACGTTCTTAATTGCACAAACATAAGGGGTCGATTACTTCTTCTTTCTCTCTTAGGCAACTAAATCCCTCTTCCCTCTTCCTTCTTCCCTCTTCCTTCTTCCCTCTTCCTTCTTCCCTCTTCCCTCTTCCCTCTTCCCTCTTCCCTCTTCCTTCTTCCCTCTTCCCTCTTCCCTCTTCCCTCTTCCTTCTTCCTTCTGCTATATGTTGAAAACCAAGCGCAAATCCAAGAAATCCAAACACAAGCACAGCGAAAAAACAACAGCGCTAAGCAAAAAAGAAGTAGCTGCACAAAAACGCAAAATTTCAGAAAAGCGCAATGAAGTGGTGCAGGCGATCGCCATAAGCTGCTTAGTCACCGTTGCTCTCAGCATTCCCCTGTTGTTCGTAGCCGGCCCTAAGATTGCTATTGCAGGAGGCGCAGCCGCAGCCATCTTGCTGCTTTCCTACAAATACCCCCGTCAAGCTTTGTGGACTTTTCTAATTTACCTGCCTTTCAGTGGTACAATTACTTACGCAATTGGTGGCGGCAATGCTGCATTTCAAGTAGCCAAAGATGCTTTCTACATACCAGCTCTCATCGCCCTAATTCAAAGCTGCAAAAAGAAACAGTTGCCCCTGTTCATTCCCAAAAAAATGCTTTCTACCTTCAGCATCCTGTTGATGATGGCAATCCTGACTTTAATTTTTGTGAACGGGGAGATGCAGCTCAACCCTAGGGCGGGCGACAAACCAATTCTGCAAGGAATTCTCGGCTTAAAAGTATTGATAGGTTACATACCGCTGATTGCTTGTACCTATTATCTGCTCCGCACTAAGAAGGATTTGGTATTTTTTAGTCGAATGCACATCGTTTTGGCGATCGTTTGCTGCCTTCTCGGTTTGATTCAGTACCTGTTGCTGCAAAGTGGAAAGTGTGCGGGAACCAGAGGAATGACCGGAGCAGAATTATATAAAGCAACGCTGGAAGCTAGATGTTTTGTCGGCGGTTCTTTGGTGTTCAGTCCAGAAGTCAAGTTTGTCCGCTTGCCGGGAACTTTTGTCGCGCCTTGGCAGTGGGCGTGGTTTTTAATTTCTAATGCTTTTTTAAGCTTTGCCTCTGCCTTTTGCGATCCTTCATTCTGGTGGCGAGTTATCGGTTTATTTGCCATGGCATTAGTATTTGCCAATGCAGTTATTTCCGGTCAAAGAGCTGCTTTAGTTATGGTTCCCCTTGCTACAGCAATCCTGCTAGTTCTCACCGGTCAATTAGTTAATTTAAAACGATTTATTCCCATCGGTGCCGGACTGGCGATTCTGCTGTTTGTCGGTGCAGCTATTAACCCGGGAATTATCGAGCAGCGGTGGGAGAGTTTTATTAGTCGCTGGAATGCTGCACCGCCCCAGCAGTTTCTCTTTAATCAGTTCGAGCAGAGCAACAATTTTATCATTGACAAACCTCTCGGTAGAGGTGTGGGACGAGCGACTAATTCAACGCGAATATTTGGTGCCACGCAGCTAATTGAAACTTTCCAACCTAAGTTGATATACGAACTAGGTTATCCGGGAATGATTGCTTTTCAAATCATGCTTTTACACTTAGCTTTTCTAACTTTTAGAGCTTACCGATCAGTCAAGGACAAAAGTTTGCGGAGTTACGGAGCTAGTTTTTGGGTGTTTGTTGCATTTATTACGATCAATACTCAATACTATCCGCTGGATGTAGATCCAGTGTCCGTGTATTATTGGGTTTTAGCTGGGGCGATTTTAAAGTTGCCCAAAATTGATAAACAGGTGCAGGATGAAAAACACCAGGAAGTTGAGTCAAATGAATTGCAAGTTCACCAGCCATTAAAGGAGAAAAAAATTATTGCATCTTCCCCAATTTGAGAAGAGTTTTGAGTGTTGAGTTTGGTGGAGTCTTTCTTGTTCAGTAACCTGCTTTCGCTCCAAGGCGATGCAAAGATAGCCCGCCGTTCTGGGTTATCTGTGCTAAAATCAACCCATACAGCATATTGTGGCTCTTAACTTTACTGCGGTTGCCAAACCGGATCGCTAGCATTCAAATCTTTGTCATTAGTCAATTTAGTCAATGCCGAACCGTCGCAATTAATTACATACAAGTTGCTTTTGTATCCTGGGATTTCGTTAAATATAAAAGCGATTTGCTGGCTGTCAGTAGACCAAGCTAATTCTGAAATTCCTGACAGTTTTAGCCGGGGAGCTAGTTGATTTAGCTGCTTCCCGTCAGCATTGATTGTGTAGAGTTTTTGATTATTGAACTCTCCAGCGACGAAAGCAATAAATTTGCCATCCGGCGACCACGAAATTTCGTCGTAGTTTCTGGGTTTTTGGGTGAGGTTCTTGGCTGTCCCCCGGTTAATGTCGATCGCATAAATATCCTGCTTTTCCCCGCTCAAATCGCCCGCTTTGCCCTCATAGTAAGCAATGCCGCTGCTGTCGGGCGACCAAAACATATTGACGTTGTAAACCTCATTTTGCGGGTTGTTTGTCAAATTTTTGAGGTTGGTTCCATCGGCATTAATTGTGTAAATTTGCTGTTTCGGATAAGCGCCGAACAGGAAAGCAATTTTTGTGCGATCGGGCGACCAAACAAGTTGACTGCCGCCAGATATATATTCGCCGGGACTTTTAGTTAGTTTGGTCAGGCCCGAACCGTCGGAATTCATTTTGTAGATATTTTTATCCTTGATAAATGCTACCTGCTGGCCGTCGGGTGAAATGTAAAATTCCGATGAAATTTCTGTTTTAGCCGGTCGTCCTCCTAATTCCCAATTCCGAACTAATTTAGTTCCTTTAATACCCGAAGTGTCGCTTGTATAAAGTGATTGACTGCCGGGAGAATCTGAGGTAAAACCGTCGCAAGAACGGGCAAAAACAAGTTTTTGGCTGTTGGAAAACCAAACTATTTCAAAATTAGTTGCTTTGCAAGACTCCCCAGCAAACTGTTTAGTTAGCCCGGAACCGTCAGCCTTGACTGTATAAATGTCGGTGTCTCCGCTAACGAAAGCTAGTCGATCGCCCTTGGGCGACCAAGCTAGGGTATAACTAACATCTATGTTGGGTGCAAGTTCGCGGCGAGCAGAATTGGTAGCGTTGACCGCAAATAAACTGTTTCTCACCTCGCTGCCGCGCCTTTGAAGGGCTGTAAATGCCAGTATGCTTGGTTTTTGGGCTGCGATTATCGGAGGGCTGTGAAGGCTCGAAAACAAGGTGATTGCGAGTGTTAGGGTGATAAGTGCGATC
>Ga0163152_10006393_pt1 | contig 13318 bp, 11 predicted proteins | sample OliLakLV19MP8IB2_FD_148635 | JGI IMG/M metagenome (GOLD analysis project Ga0163152, IMG submission 148635) | Freshwater microbial mat bacterial communities from Lake Vanda, McMurdo Dry Valleys, Antarctica - Oligotrophic Lake LV.19.MP8.IB-2 | ecosystem: Environmental > Aquatic > Freshwater >... | reverse complement strand
CTACGCCGCACTCTGGCGCAATTCCGTCGTGCGCGAAATGGGTTTCAAATCCAATTTCATCCTCTGGATTTTCGTCGAATTCCTTTGGTTCGCCCTCCAGCTCTGTTTCATCGGAGTGATTTATCTCCACACCGATCGCATCGGCGACTGGACGAAATGGCAGGTGGTGATGTTGATCGGCGCGAGCCATTTTATTCAGCAAATATTTCAGGCCTTCTTTTTGAGCAACTGCACCCAGCTTTCCGAACTCATCCGCACCGGAAAAATGGATTTCATGATTCTCTTGCCGATCAACACGCGGTTCCTGATTTCACTGCGGCAGGTCGATTTGGGCGGATTTGTCAATGGCGCCTCCGGCCTCGCGGTGATGGCTTTCGCCGCAAGACAACTTCAGATCGAGGTCAGCATCTCGCAGATTCTCGGATTCCTCTTTCTCAGCGTGGCTGGCATTGCGGTCCATTACTCGCTCATGTTCCTCCTGGCGTCGATCAGTTTCTGGACGGTGCGCGCGCAGGGAGTTGTCTGGGGTTACTACAACCTGTTTAACATTTCGCGCATGCCCGACTCGGCGTTCCAGGGATTCTTCAAGGCATTTTTCACCTTCGCAATCCCGATGCTCCTGGTGGCGAATGTTCCCGCCAAACTGATTGCCCAAAAAGTGCAATCGCCGTGGGAAATGGCCGTCCTCGTTGGGGCGGCGATATTTTGCTTTGCGATTTCGGAACTCGGCTGGCGTTCAGCCATGCGCCACTACACGAGCGCGAGTTCGTAGCGTCCGGGTAGCACCCGCCTTCGGCGGGTGCGGCCCATACTCCCAAGTTTGATCCTCCGATTTCTATCAACGCGATGCACTGGAAAACGAGCTCCACTCATCAAACGGAACATCCTCGCACCCGCCAGAGGCAGGTGCTACCCGGAAGACATCTGGTCTATTTTCCCAACAAATGCTCGATCACCATCTGGTCCAGCGCCTGGTAATCGCGATCCGAGATCAACTGCTTCCCTTTCGCGTCATCGAAGCTGCGCGCCTTTTCGACCAGCCTCAAAAACGTGCGGCGGCTGTTTTCCAGATGCGCAAGCCAATGCTCGACTTTGGTGGTGCGGAATGGATGCACATCGAAACAAACGTATTCGCCTTTGCTGCCGTATTTATTTCGCTCCAGCACCCGGACCTGGTCGAACGCACTCCGAAGATTCGTGCTGCCGAATGGTTTGTCCTGATCGAATTTCAATCCGTTCTGGTCGTTCAAATGCAGCGACCAGAGTTTTCCAAACGTCATCGCAAAATCAATTTCGTCGGACGGATCGAGCCCGGCGAGAATGCAGTGGGCGCTCTCGATCAACGCGCCGACGCGTTTCGGATCGCGGGTCAATTGGGCGACCGCCAGCGCGTGACCGATGGTCGGGATGTAGGCGTGATCCATCGGCTCATTGGGCTTGGGCTCAATCGCGAGGCGGACTTTTTTGTCGTGCGCCAGCATCTTGTCAAACGCCTGAACCAGCAATTCCACGCTGCGCTTGCCGCTTTTCGCTTCGCGCAGGTAGGTTCCCTCGCGCGCCAGCCAAAGCACGACCAGATCGGTGCCGAGAATTTTCCCAATATCAATGCAACGCAGAGAACGGTCGATGGCGTACTGCCGATCCTTCGGATCGTTGCTGGTGTAGCCGCCGTCGATCGTTTGCGGCGCGAACCAGAGGCGCGGGGCCACGATTTCGGCAACGATGCCCTCGCCGTCGAGGCGCTTCTTCAGTTCTTTCGCTTCCTTGAAGATTTGCGCGGTGGATTTGGCATCGATGTCGGGCACCGCGTCGTCGTCGTGAAACATCATGGCGTCGAACCCGAGTTTCTTCAGTTGCGCGAGTTTCCAGTCAAATGTCTGAGCAGGTCGGGTCGTTGGGCCGTAAGGATCGGAGCCTTCGCTGATGTTCCAGGGACCAAAACAAAATTTATAAGAATGTGCTTTCGCCATAAGTTGAACAGACGCTAGGGAGTTTCCGGGCGATTGAAAACAGAAAAAGTTCGCCGCCGCCGTCAACATTGCTATGCTCGCGGAAAACATCCGAACCAAGTCATTCATTATGGAAAAAACCAGTCGCGTTATTTTCGGCAAGGGCAAGGGCGGCCTCCAAAAAATCCACATTCACACGCCGCTCAGCGAAGCGGAAATCTACTTGCAGGGAGCGCACGTCACCCATTTTCAGCGCGCCGGGGGACCGCCGTTGTTGTTTGTCAGCGCGCAAAGCAAGTTTCAAAACGGCCAGCCCATTCGCGGAGGTGTGCCGATCATTTTCCCATGGTTCGGCGCCTGCGAAGGAAAACCGATGCACGGTTTTGCGCGCAACCAGGCATGGGAAACGTCCTCGGTCTTGCACAACGATGGCGCGGTAACCGTGGTCCTGACCCTGCCCGATTCCCCGGAATCCGAGGCGTTTCCGAAATTCCTCGTCGAGTATTGGGTCACCGTGGGCGAAAAGCTCTCGCTTGAACTGAAGATCACCAACCGTTCCAACGAGAATCTCTCCTTCGAGAATTGTTTGCATACCTATTTCACCGTCGGCGATATCAACGCCATTTCGGTCACCGGACTCAAGGGCGGCGAATTTCTCGACAAGGTTGACAATTTCGCGCGCAAAACGGAAACCAACGAACAAATCAAGATCACCGGTGAAACCGACCGAGTCTATCTCGCCACGTCCAGCACCGTGGAAATCCTCGACTCGAAACTGGGTCGTAAAATCATCGTGGCGAAGGAAGGGTCGAATTCGACCGTGCTGTGGAATCCGTGGATCGCCAAGGCCAAACAGATGGCCGACTTCGGCGACGAAGAATATCTCCGCATGGTTTGCGTCGAGTCCGGCAACGTCTCCGAGAACAAGCTGACTTTGCCCGCCGGAAAAACGGCTTCGTTGAGAACCATTCTGAGCACAGAAAAAATTTAATGGGCGTGGCCGATGAAAACCGCCGTCGTAGAAAGATGGTTGATCAAGCAGGCGCTCAGTGAGGCGCTTCTCAATCTTCCAGTCGGCGCCATTTGTTTGGTCGCGAGCCTGGCCTATCTGGCCGTCACCACCCTGCTGGTGTTTTTCGCGGGATCGATGGTGTTTGTGGCCCTGGCCGCCTCGGTGAAATCCGGTTTCGACTACAACCTTGAAAACTCGACGCCGTTCGCTGCTGTTTTCTGCGGCGCATTTTTGCTCTGGCTTTTCTTCAGCCATTACCGAAGGAACGTGGAATATCTTCGCTACGCCAAATTCCGAACGGCCCAGGTTCATGTCTCGGATGCGGGATTCGCCCGTGCCTTGAACGTTCTTTTATCCGGACCCCGCGCAGAGGACGGGTTGTTCCAGCGAATGCTCTATACGGGACCGCAATGGTTCATCTCCGGAATCTCGATGTTTTACAAATCCGCGACCCTGCTGCGAATGGATATTAAAAACTGCGCGAAGATTTTGGTCATCGTGTTGAACAAGGGTTCGCGCGTCTCGTTTACCGACCTGGCGAGCCTCGTTCCCGAATGCAATTCGATCAAGGTTTTTCCCCAACTGCGCGACATCGCCGGCGTGATTTTCCTTCAAAGCGAGCCGAGCGGTATCACTTTGACGAGTGATCTGCGGGCGGAACTGTGCCGCATTCTGGGAGTGAGGCCGAAAGTTATCGCCGAGGAGCAATACCAGCGACGTCCGAAACCGCCGCCAACTCCGGTCGTTGAAGCGGAACCGCCCGGACCGCATGAGATATTGGGCGTGTCTCGTTCCGCGTCCCAAGCCGAAATCAAGGCCGCGTATCGAAAACAAATCAAACAGTGCCATCCCGATCGGTTCGCCACCTTGAATCAGGATTGGCAGCAAATGGCGGAGCAACGATCCAAAGCGATCAACGCAGCCTACGCGATACTGACCAACAAAAGCGCGAACCGCAGAGCCCGGGCTTAGGTTTTGGTGAGAGCCCCTTTCAAGAATCTGCCCGCGGAACTTGATGAGGCGGGGAAATCCGCCACCTCACATCCGCCGCTGCGGAGCCGACACAAGTGACGGTTTGATCACACGTCGCAGGTGCCGCCGAACCGCCCGGGCACCAGCACGCAAAAAAAGCGAAGCCAGAGGCCTCGCTTGAAAGATTATGACGACTGGTCCGGCTCATTCCGCCGCGGCGACTTCCGTGGGTTCGGACTTGACCTCGGCTTGCGCGACTTTGGCTTCGGCTTTGACCTCGGCCTTTTTGGCTTTGGCCGCTTTCTTGTTGGCGACCTGCACTTCGCGTTCGGCCGCAGTGGTGCCTTTTTCTTTAACCAATGTCGCACCCTTGCCAATGCGTTTGCGCAGATAGGTCAGCTTGGCGCGGCGCACGTCACCACGGCGTTCGACTTCGATTTTCTCCACGCGCGGCGAGTGCTTGGGGAACACACGTTCGACCCCTTCGCCGTAACTGATTCGGCGGACGGTAAAAGTCTCGTTCAATCCGTGTCCGCGCATGCCGATCACGATTCCAGAAAAAATCTGGACCCGTTCCTTGTCGCCTTCGACGACTTTGGTATGCACGCGCACAGTGTCGCCGACCGCATATTTCGCGTCGTCTTTGCGATATTGTGCTGATTCAATTTTATCAAGTATTGCCTGGTTCATAAGTCATTAGCAGGACGGCCACATTGAGCCGCCCAATTTCTATTATTTCAACAAATCTGGCCGTCGTTCCTTCGTTCGCGCTTTCGCCTGTTCGCGCCGCCACTTTTCAATCGCCGCATGGTTGCCGGACAACAGGACATCGGGAACTTTCATCCCGCGAAAGTCGGCCGGCCGCGTGTAGTGCGGATACTCCAGCGTCCCGTGACTGAACGACTCATCCTGCGAACTTTGTTCGTCGCCCAAAACGCCGGGCAACAAACGCGTAATTGCATCCACCATCACCATGGCCGGCAGCGCCCCATTGGTCAGAACAAAATCGCCCAGCGAAAGCTCATCCTGCGCCAGCGTGCGAATCCGTTCATCGAATCCCTCGTAAGCGCCGCAAAGAAAAAGCAAATGCGTTTCCCCCGCCAGCTCACGAGCGATCTGCTGGTCGAATTTTCGCCCAGCCGGAGTCAGCATCACGACTCGCGTCGCTTCCCCGCGCAAACTTTCCACCGCTTCAAAAACCGGCTCCGGTTTCAGGAGCATTCCCGGCCCGCCGCCAAACGGTTTATCATCCACCGTTTTGTGGCGGTCATGGGTGTAATCCCGCAGATTCACCACCCGCAAATCCAAAATTCCCGCCTCTCTCGCCCGCTGGACCATGCTGAAATCCAGCGGCCCGACGAACATTTCGGGAAATAAAGTGAGCACGTCGATTTTCATGCTCAGAAAACTTTCTCCGCAAACGACGGTCACAGACGCGCCGCCGACAAAATCTACTCCGCCTTCTCCTCAACGATCTCGATTGTGCAGCGAATTCCTTTTTTCGCGCTGCCCGCCAGCAACAGAGCCCGGATGGCGTTGATCGTCATCCCCTGTTTGCCAATCACCTTTCCGACGTCGTCCTGATGCAATCGCAATTCGTAAATCGTCAGGCCATTCTTCTCCATCGGCGTGACCGTCACGGCTTCCGGATGATTGACCAGTCCTTTGACGACGAAATCAAGGAAGGCTTGCATGGCGGACCTCTTAAGCCGTCGTGGTGGCGGTGGCGGTGGCGGCGCGATTGGCCTTTTTCAAGAAACTCGCCACGGTGTCGCTCGGCTGCGCGCCCTTGCTCACCCAATAGTTGGCGCGTTCCAGGTTGACCGTGTAGTTCAGATCCTTTTTCAAGGGCTGGTACGTGCCGATTTCCTCGATAAACTTTCCATCGCGCGGACTGCGGCTATCGGCGACAACAATGCGGTAAACGGGAACGTTTTTCGTTCCGACGCGCTTCATTCGAATTTTTACTGACATAAATATTAAATCACTGCGGCAAATCAATTCCACCGCGTCTATTCCCAGTTTCTCAAAAGGAGCGCAGAGGATATTACCCGACTTGCGGGTTTGCAAGTTCTGTTTTCAGATGAAGAACAGGCCGGTCAAACGCCGTGATTTCGAAAACGACGGCAACCAGAACTCCAAGGATACCGGGGGGCGGCAGCCAGAAAAATCACCCTGCGCTGACTCGAATCATGCGTGGCGAGTGAATCACCCTGAGCCGACAGGGAAACACCGTTGTTCATGCCTGCGTGTCCTTGACGGGACGCCAACCCGATTCGCCGGGGTGGCGGATCAACTTTTCGGCTGGCAGAGGTTCCCATGTCAATTTCATCCTAGGGACGCTTTCGTGTTGTCGTATTGCGAAAAGTCCCGGGCCATGCATTCCGGGCAGATGCCGTGGCTGAATTTCGCCCCGGAGTGGCTTGAGATGTAGGATTCGACCTGCTTCCAATACCCGTCGTCATCCCGGATTTTTTTGCAACTGGCACAAATGGGCAGCAGTCCGCTCAATTGCTTGACCCGGGCCAGGGCCTGCTGCAATTCCTCGATCAACCGGTCCCGCTCCACCGCCGTCTGGTGGCGTTCGGTGATGTCCAACACCGCTGCCCGGCAGACTTGTCATCCTTCGTCAATCGTGCCCTCGACGCGCACAACCAGCGAGGGCAGTGAATCGCGCACGAGCGCCAGTTCGCAGAATTCACGCCGGTCGCTGACAAAGATTCTCGTGAGGAAGTCGATAAAGTCGGGACGACTCGCCTTGGAAACGAGCAGCGAGAATCCGCGGTTCACAAGCTGGGAGCGCTCGACGCCGACAAGGCTGGCGCCGGTGAGATTCACTGCACGGATGGTGCCATCCGAAGTGAGCGTGAAGTAGCCGGTGGGTGCGAAGTCGTAGAGGTCCGTGTATTTCTCCAGGGCGGTTTCGATTTCTGTGTGGGCCCGCTGAAGTTCCTCGTTCTGCATCTCCAGCTCGCTCTGATGGACCTGCAACTCGTGCAGGAGCCGCCGGAGGTCATGCGGAGCAGGTCCATCCCGGGTTTCGGCGCGACGGTTTTTGAGCTTTTCCTCGGCGCGCCGGCGCAATTCGGAAGCTTTCGCTGGTTTGTCCGGTTTCATTTTTGTTTGTCCAATTTGGCCGTTTGCCTGGCCACACGTTCTTCCAATCCGACCTGAGTCTCGCGCAGTTGAGCTTCGAGATTCTTGGATTTTGTGAGATCGGTAAAGGTGATGACCACCCCGTCAATCTTGTCGTCCACGGTGCGGTAGGGCATGACACGGGTTCGGAACCACCGGCCATCCCGAGTGGTGACCGCCTTCTCCACGAAGACCAGCGTGCGCAGGACTTCCTGAACGTCCTCGGCAATCTCGGGGTAAATCAGGTCCGACGCGATGTCGGTCACGGGCCGGCCCAGGTCACCGGGGATGAGCTTGATGATCCGCGATGTCTGCGTGGTGAAACGCCGGAGGCGCAGGTCGCGGTCCAGAAACAAGGTCGCGATGTCGGTGCTGTTGAGCAGATTCTTCATGTCGTTGCTGGCGTGCGACAACTCGTCCAACTTGGCATGCAGCTCGGAATTGACGATTTGCATCTCCTCGTTGAGCGACTGCATTTCCTCCTTCGATGTGGTCAGCTCCTCGTTGGTCGATTGGAGTTCCTCGTTGGTGGATTGGAGTTCCTCGTTCGTGGCTTTGAGTTCCTCCTGCGAGGTCTGCATCTCTTCCTGGGTGGTCCGCACCTGCGCACGCAGGCGCTGGATCTCTCCTTCCCGTTCGGCGAGATGCGCCGGGGATTTGTCGGCGCGGCCATGGGGTTTGCGAGCCGGCACCAGTGGCACATCGGTGAAAACGACCATCAGCAAGCCGCGCAGGCCCGCCGGATTCTCCAGCGCCTGGACGGTGAGGTCAATGGTGTGCCGATGGCCGTTGGTGCGGACATTCAATCCGTGGAGCACGACCGGGAGTTTCTGCCGGAGCGCCTTGCGGCAGGCCCCCGCCAGCTCGTGCTGCAACCCCTCGCGCGCCATCGCGAAAATATTCCAGTTCGTCTTGCCCGCGGCCGGCTCGAGATAGTTCCCGGTCCGTCCGCTGATGTAGAGGATGTCTCCCTGGCCGTTGACGAGCACGGCGGGCGGGGCGAACCGCTGGAGCAAAACCTCGTCGGCCAGCATCTGCAGATTGGCGACGGCCTTCGGCGATTGTTCCACGGAGGCCGCACCTGCTCGCGGGCCCCTAAACGTGGAAGGGAACTCCACAGATTCCAGGCGCACGGCGGAATCGGAACGCCGGTAGAGCCGCGACTTGCTGTCCAGCGCCGTGAAGTGGTCGGCGAAAGCGCCAACGGTTTCGGCGCTGCCAAGGAAGAGCACTCCGCCCGGATTGAGACTGTAATGAAATAGCGGAAACAGTTTCTTCTGCAGCTCCGGACCGAGATAGATGAGCAGGTTGCGGCAGATGAGAATATCCAGCCGCGTGAACGGTGGATCCATGATGGCGTTCTGCGGAGCGAACGTGACCATTTCCCGGATTTCCTTGCCGGCGCGATAGCGGCCGTTCTCCTCCTTGATGAAAAACCGCCGCAACCGTTCGGGCGACAGGTCGGCGGTGATGTTCGCCGGGAACACGGCCTGGCGCGCCTTCTCCACGGCCGAAGCGTCGAGGTCCGTGGCAAAAATCTGCAGCGAGTAATTCGCCGAGGGCCGCAGTTCCTCGATGGCCTCCCTGAACGCGATTGCCAGCGAAAAGGCCTCCTCGCCCGTCGAGCAGCCGGGCGTCCAGGCGCGCAATTGCCCGCCCTCCGGATGGCTCTCGAGCAGCGCCGGCAACGCCTTCTCTTTCAGCACCGCCCAGGCGTCCGGGTCGCGGAAGAAACTCGTCACGCCGATGAGCAGTTCGTTGAATAGCAGTTCGCGCTCCTGGAGGTTCTCCTGAAGAAAACGGACATACTGCGTGATCTTGTCGATCTGATGGACCGCCATCCGCCGCTCGATACGGCGATAGAGCGTGCTTTTCTTGTAGAGTGAAAAATCATGACCGGTCTGCGCCCGCAACAGAATGGCGATCTTTTCCAGCGCCGTCTGCTTATTCTGCTCCAGGTCCGGATTGGTCAAGGCCATCCGCTCGGCGTGCCCGCAGACCAACACCAGCCTCCGGCCCAGATCCGCCGCCGGAGCGATCACGTCCGCCAGCCCCGTGTCCACCGCGCTGCGCGGCATGCCGTCGAATTTCGCCGAGCCCGGTTCCTGCACGAAGACAACACCCGATGCTTCCTTGATCGCCTTGAGCCCCAGCGTTCCATCCGTGCCCATGCCGGAGAGGATGACGCCAACGCAATGCTCGCCCTGATCCTTGGCCAGCGACCGAAAGAAAAAATCAATCGGCAGACGCAATCCGCGCGGCGCGGACGGCTCGAAGAGGTAAAGAGATCCGTGCAAAATCGACATGTCGCGGTTGGGTGGGATGACATAGACGCACCCGGGCTGCACCTTGGTTCGATCCTTGACCTGCGCAACCTTCATCCGCGTGCCGCGTTGGAGCAACTCTGGCATGATCCCCTGATGCGTCGGGTCGAGGTGCTGGACGATGACGATGGCCATGCCGCAAGGCTGAGGCAGCCCGCCGAGAAACTGCTCAATGGCTTCGAGTCCTCCAGCCGAGGCTCCGACGCCCACGATGCGAAATCCGTCCCCCGCCAAAGGCGCGGGCATCGGTTTGGGCGAAGTGGATTTTGTGGCCCGCCGGCGCGTCGCTCGTTTGTGGACTGGTTTTGCGGCAGGTTTGGTTTTCTTTTTCATCGCTCGTCGCTTTATCGGTTCGCCAGCAGGATGGATAGGGTGAATTGATCTGACGACCGCGAGATCCATTGATCGGCCTCGCGTTGGCAGTTTAAAATACGGGCAGGAATGGTGGCTGCCTCCAAAAACTGGATCGCGACCGGCCCGAATGATTCATCCCGCTGGAGACGTTCCATAATTTTGAAACCCTTATGAGATCCAGAACTGATTTTTGAAAACGATACACAGGTCCGCCGGGGCTGGCTAGCCCGAAACGGCGCGAAGTGAGCCGCCCCGTGCATCCCGAAGTTGTTGGTAGCGGTTGTCGCGCTGCGACAACCCCGCCCGCGTTCAGCGGGCGGAATCGGGGCGTTGGAAGCGCCGTTGCGCCGCTGAACGCGGCGCTACTTGTCGCGGCGCGACAAGTTCCACCTCCAACAACATCGGGATGCACCGTGAGCCGCCGGGCGCATCTTGACACAAACCGCCACGTGCTGCCGAGCTGCAGTCGGCAGTTCCCGCTTAATTTGTGAAGGAGGCGGTCGGCATTCTCCCCGCGGTTCAACTGCCGAGTGCAACTCGGCAGCACGCTGATTCGACTGCAAGGAGACATTTTCGGCAGAGTTTGACGGTGGTGTTGAGATGCGTCCCGAGCCGCAGAATTCCCGGCTTCTCAGAGATTGTCTGAGAATTTAAAATGGGGTAGCACAGGCCACCGGCCTGTGGCGTCCGGCGACTCGCCGGACGCAACGGGAGAACGCTTCAACCAAAAAGGAGGGCTTTTATCGTGCAGACGCTTTCCCATTCCGGTCGGCGAGTCGCCGACCGGAACAGACCGGTGGCCTGTTCCACCCCTTTTCAAACAGGCTCTCAGAGACCGGGTCTGATTTTTCGATTTTTTTCAGCGCGACGAATCATCTGCGCGACGAATCAGCGACGAATCAGCTTGTGACTATCGCGCTTTATTGTTCTGCTCTGCCTAAAGATGTCCAATGCCAGTTCGCCGCAACTTGATTTCGATCTGTCCCCTCCAGAAAAAGCTTCCGAATTTGCGGAGGAAATTGGCGCGTTTCATGAATTCGGAACGGCGACGCGCGTGCTGTTCACCGAAACCGAGTCGGCGACCGAAGAACTCATTCGCGTCCCAACTTACGTCAACGAATTCTGGACCGCGAAGCAGCGGGCCGCCAGCCGGCTCCACGAGATTTCCTACCGCGCCTGTTTCAAACCGCAGTTGCCACGCTTTTTTATCCAGCGCCTGACCGCTCCCGGCGAAATCGTTTACGATCCGTTCATGGGCCGGGGCACCAGCCTGGTCGAGGCGGCCTTGCTCGGGAGAACTCCCTTCGGGTGCGACATCAATCCGCTCAGCGTTTTTCTGACACGGCCACGATTGAACCCGCCCACGCTGGAGCAAATCGCCACCCGCCTTGGCGAAGTTCCCTTGGACAATCACAAAGAATGGCCGGAGGAACTACTCGTATTCTACCATCCGGAAACACTGAAAAAACTCGTCGCGCTGAAGGAATATCTGCTGCGCCGCACCGCATCCGGCGAACTCGATGCAGCGGACGACTGGATACGCATGGTGGCGATCAACCGTTTGACCGGCCATTCGCCCGGATTTTTTTCCGTCTATACGCTGCCCCCAAACCAGTCGGCCTCGATCAAGTCCCAGCAGAAGATCAACCTGACGCGAAACCAGACTCCGCCCGAACGCAACTTCGTCCAGATCATTTTGAAAAAAAGCCGAATTCTCCTGAAAGACTGCGACGCCAAAACCCGGCTCAGCCTGGCGCAGAATTCTGAGCGCGCCCTGCTCGTCACCCAGCTCGCCTCCAACACTCCGCAAATCCCCGGCAATTCCGTTTCGCTCGCCGTGACGTCGCCACCGTTTCTCGATATCGTGGATTACGCGGGCGACAACTGGTTGCGCTGCTGGTTCGCCGGGATCGATCCAAAAAGTGTGAAGCTGACCGTGCCACGCAAACTGGATGACTGGGAGGGGGCCATGACGGGCGTCTTCCACGAACTGCATCGCGTGTTGAAGCCCGGAGGCCACGTGGCTTTCGAAGTAGGCGAGGTTCGAGGCGGGTCGATCAAACTGGAGGAAACTGTTTTGCCCTGCGGCATTGCGGCGGGCCTGAGGCCGGAGTTGATTTTAATCAACGACCAGGAATTCACCAAGACGGCCAACTGCTGGGGCGTGGATAACAACGCCAAAGGGACGAATACGAACCGGATTGTGGTGTTCCGAAAGCTTTGAGCCACGGATGAACGCAAAAGAAACACGGATTTTTTTTAAATCTGCGTTACTCCGTGTTCAACCATGGCTTGAACCCTGCGTTTGAACTTCTGCATTCCCGCCATTACATTCCGCCGCCATGCAAAAAAAGTCCGCGCCAAAACTGATCCGCCTTCGCGGTGTGCGGCACAATAATTTGAAGAATTTTGACCTCGATTTGCCGCTGGGAAAATTGATCGTCATCACCGGCTTGAGCGGTTCGGGAAAAAGTTCACTGGCCTTTGACACACTCTTCGCTGAAGGACAGCGCCGCTACGTCGAGACGTTTTCGCCCTACGCCCGCCAGTTTCTCGACCGGATGGACAAGCCGCAGGTGGACAGCATCGAAGGCATTCCGCCAGCCATCGCCATCGAACAGCGCAATTCCGTCAAGTCCACCCGCTCGACCGTCGGCACCATGACGGAGATTTGCGATTACGCGAAGCTGCTTTGGTCGCATCTTGCGCAGTTGCATTGCAAGAACTGCGGCGAACGGGTCCGCAAAGATTCGCCACAACTGGTTTGGGAAAGCCTTTTAGCCGAGGACGCAAAGAGGCGTGCCGCTGCGCCCTCAAACAATCCGACTCCCCATGAACCGGAGCGCCGGCTTGCAGCCGGCTTTCGGATTTGCGAGTCTCAAAAGCCGGTCACAGACCGGCGCTCCAGCAAGTTGGTTCAGGGGTTCAAAGCGCAAACTTTTGGTTTGGAGAATTCTCACCCCGGCGGCCAGGACGAGTTCCTGATCACCTTTCAGATCGCCCTTTCCGAAAAACTTTCGCTCGAAGAATCGTTGGCGCTGATTTCCAAGCAAGGGTACCAACGCCTGCTCATAGATGGCGAAATTCGGCGGATCGAGGAATCGCTGGACGCCCTGCAAGATTCAAAACCCGAATCACTCTGCGTCGTGCAAGATCGGCTCAAGCTTTCCAACAACAATCGCAAGCGCTTCGTCGAGGCCTGCGAGCAAGCTTATCATTTCGGAAAAGGAAAACTCGCGGTCCGGTTTTTGAGCAACGAAGGCTCGAAACTAAAAATTCAAAACTCGAAACTGTTTTCAAATCGTTTTCACTGCGCCCGCTGCGACATCGAATATCGCGAAGCCACCCCTGCCCTGTTCAGTTTCAATCACCCGGTTGGCGCGTGCCCGAAATGCCGCGGTTTCGGTCGCACCATCGCGATTGACTACAACCTCGCGATTCCCGACCGCACCCGGACTTTGGGCGAAGGCGCGGTTCGTCCGTGGCAGAGCGGAACCGGCGCGGATTCTCAAAAGGATCTCCTGAAGTTCTGCAAACTGCGGAAGGTTCCAACGAATGTTCCGTTCAAGGAT
>Ga0163152_10006392_pt1 | contig 13322 bp, 7 predicted proteins | sample OliLakLV19MP8IB2_FD_148635 | JGI IMG/M metagenome (GOLD analysis project Ga0163152, IMG submission 148635) | Freshwater microbial mat bacterial communities from Lake Vanda, McMurdo Dry Valleys, Antarctica - Oligotrophic Lake LV.19.MP8.IB-2 | ecosystem: Environmental > Aquatic > Freshwater > Lake... | reverse complement strand
GTACGCTACCGGCGCCGTGGACTGGACACCCCTCCTCGTCGCCTTCGGGGTCTTCCTCTTCTCGCTCTCGGTCCACGAGAGCGCGCACGCGCTCACTGCGCGTTGGCTGGGCGACGACACGGGCTACCTGCTCGGCCGGATCACCCTCAACCCGGTCCCGCACATCGACCCGGTAGGGACGCTGCTGCTGCCCGCGATCCTCCTCTACACGTCGAACGGGCAGATGGTGTTCGGGTGGGCCAAGCCGGTCCCCTACCAGCCGTTCCGCCTGCGCAACCCGTTCCTCGGCTCGGCGGCGGTCGCGGCGGCCGGCCCCGGAAGCAACTTTCTCCTCGCGACGTTGTCGGCCGTGCTGCTCGGGCTGACCACCCGGGGCGGCGCCGGCGGGACGCTCGGCCACGAGGTCCTGCAGCAGCTCCTGTTCCTCAATGTGCTCCTGGGCCTGTTCAATCTCCTTCCGCTCCCCCCGCTCGACGGCGGCACGATCGTCGGGGGGCTGCTCCCGCGTCGCGCGGCCGCGACGTGGGCCCGGATGGACACGCTAGGCCCGGTGATCCTCCTCGTCCTGATCGCGACGCGCTCGCTCGACCGGGTCCTCTACCCGGCCGTCGAGGCCGTCCTCCGTCAACTCGCCGTCCTGGTCCGAGGGATCCGTGGCTGACCTCCGCATCGCGCTCGACGCCTTCGACGGCCCGCTCGACCTGCTCCTGCACCTCGTGCAGCAGGCCGAGGTGGACATCCAGGAGCTGCCGATCTCGCAGATCGCCGACCAGTTCGTGCGCCACGTCGAGCAGGGGCTCGCGGGCCTCGACGTCGACCGCGCGGGCGAGTTCCTCGTGATGGCCAGCCACCTGCTCGTGCTCAAGAGCCGGGCGCTGCTGCCCCGCGACGCCGAGGTGGACGAGGAGGAGCTCGATCCGCGCCTCGACCTGGTGCGCCAGCTCCTCGCGTACAAGCGCTTCAAGGACGCGGCCGGCGGCCTCGACGCCCGTGCCCGCGCGCAGGAGGGGCGCTTCGGCGTGCGCGCCACGCCCGAGGACGCGCGGCCCGAGGACGCCCCGATCGAGGTCGACCTCTTCGCGCTCGTCGACGCGTTCCGTCGGCTTCTCAAGGAGACGGGCGACGACACCGTGGTCGCCATGCCGCGCGAACGGCTGCCGATCACGCACTTCGTCGGCATCATCTTCGAGCGCCTGGTCGCCGAGGGCGGCGCCATGTCGTTCCGCGCGCTCGTGGGCGCCAAGCCCGACCGCGGCTACGTCATCGGTGCGTTCCTCGCGCTTCTCGAGTTGGTCAAGCTCCGCAAGGTGCGCGTCGTGCAGGAGACCTCCACGGGCGACATCGAGGTGAAGGTCCACGAGGACGCCATGCAGCCCGAGGGCGCCATCGACCGCGACCTCGCGGCCGTGCAGGCCCTCGAGGCGAGCGAGCCGAAGGCCGCCACGGGGATGCGGGTCGTCTTCATGGGGTCGCCGGCGTTCGCCGTGCCCGCGCTCCGCTCGCTCTGCGGCGCGGGGATGGCGCCGGTGCTCGTCGTGACCCAGCCCGACCGCGAGGCGGGCCGCGGCAAGCGCCTGCGCGCCACCGCGGTCGCGCTCGCCGCCGAGGAGCTGAACCTCGCCGTGCTGCGCACCGCCGACGTGAACGGCCGCGACGCGCGCGACGAGATCGGCTCGTCGACCCCGGACGTGATCGTCACCGCCGGCTTCGGGCAGAAGCTCGGGGGCACGCTGCTCGCGCTCCCGCCCCGCGGGTGCGTCAACGTCCACGCAAGCCTCCTGCCGCTCTACCGCGGCGCGAGCCCCATCGCCGCCGCGATCCGCGATGGGCAGCGCACCACCGGCGTCACGCTCTTCCGCATGGACGAACACCTCGACCGAGGGCCCGTGATCGCCTCCGTGGAGGTCCCGATCGGTCCGGACGACACGCTCGACGACGTGTCGAGCCGTCTGGGCGAGGCCGGCGCCGACCTGCTGGTCCGCACGCTCCCACGCTGGGCGGCCGGCGAGATCGACCCGGTCGAGCAGGACCACGCGCGCGCGACTTACGTGAAGAAGCTCGCGAAGGACGACGGCGCCGTCGACTGGACGCGCTCGGCCGAGCGGGTGCGCGACCACATTCGCGCCATGGCGGCGTGGCCCGGTGCGTCCACGCGCTGGATGTCGCCGAGCGGTCGCGAGCCGCTGCCGCTCGTCCTGCACCGCGCGGTGGTGCTCGAGGGCGTGGCGCCGCCGGTCGCGGTGGGCCCCGGCTTCGTCCTCGCTGCGGGCAAGGACGGCGTCGACGTCGCGTGCGCGACGGGTGTGTTGCGCGTCCTGCGCCTGCAGGCGCCGGGCGGCAAGCCCATGTCGGCCCGCGAGTTCCTGAACGGCCGGCCGATCACCGGCGGGGACCGGTTCGGTTGATCCGCCGGGGCGTCCCGGGTAGGTTCGGGGTCTCGTGAGCTCCTTCCGCCGCGTCCTCGTCGCCGTCGACTTCGTGCCCGCCGCGGCGCACTGCGTGGAGGTCGCCCGCGAGTTGACCGAGCCGGGCGGCGCGCTGCGCCTCCTCCACGTCGTCGAATGGGTCCCGTCGGTCGTCGAGGGGTCGGTCGCGGGCTACGGCAGCGCGCGCGACCTGCGCGCACTGCACGCCGCGTCGCTGCGACGCCTCGAGGAGATCGCCCGCGGGCTCGTCGGGGTCGCCGTCGACGTGGAAGTGGTCGAGGGCCAACCGGCGGGCGCGATCCTCGACGCCGCCGAAGAGTGGAAGGCCGATCTCGTCGTCGTCGGCGGGCGCCGACGCGCGCGGTTCGCGGGCCTGCGCGTGGGCGGCGTGGTGGAGCGGCTGCTGCGCGACGCGCGATGCCCGGTGATCGTCGTCCCGACGTGACGGCGTCGCGGGCGGCAGCCCGGCGGCGCGAGACCCGGCGGCGCGAGACCCGGCGGCGCGAGACCCGGCGGCGGGAACCCGCGGGCCGCCGGGCCTCGCGTCCCCGGGACCCGGTCCGCGGGACCCTACGTCGCAAGGCGCTTCAGCAGGTACGCGAGGCCCAGGGGGTAGCGGTAGTCGATGGCGGCGTGCGTGGCGTCGAACAACTCGAAGTACACGTCGGTCACGCCGACGGCCGCGAGGGCGCGGCGGAAGGCCTCGGCGCCGAGGTCGAGGAAATACTCGTCGCGGCGGCCCGCATCGACGTAGATCGCGCGCATGCCGCGCAGGCCCGCCGCGTGCCTCGGCACCATGCGGACGGGGTCGCACGCCAGCCACCGCGCCCAGACCTCGGGCACGGCCTCGCCGGTCGCGGGGTCGAACGGCAGGCGCACCGTGCCGTCGGCGTCGGCCGAATAGCAGGCGGCCATGCACCAGGCGTTGAGCAGCACGATGTCGGCGCGTTTGCTGAGCGCGGGCCGCGCACGGAAGTCGGCCCAGAAGCGGTCGAACGCGCCGCCGTACTCGTCGCGGAGCGCGCGCACGGCCTCCCGGAGGTCCGGGAGGAGGCTCACCTCGAAGAGCGCGTCGCCCGCGTGCGTGGCGAGCCCGCCGAAGAGATCGGGGCGCCGCATGGCCGTCACCATGGCGCCGTACCCGCCGCTCGACTTGCCCGCGACGCCGCGATGCGCCGCGTCGGGGCGCGTGCGATAGCGCGCGTCGACGAACGGGACCACCTCGTCGCAGAGGTAGGTGTGGTAGCGGCCGGTGGCGGGGGAGTCGAGGAATTGGCTGCCGCCCAGCGACGTCCACGCGTCCACGAGCACGACGATGCCGGGCGGCGCGTCGCCGCGCGCGAACATCGCGTCCACGAGCTCGGTGTAGGTGGGTCGGAAGGGCGCCCGGTTCCGCCACATGTCGAGCTGCCCCGTGAGCCCTTGGAGCACGTACACCGTCGGGTAGCGCCGCGCGGCGTCGGCGTCGTAGCCGGGCGGGACGTAGACCCAGAGCGGGCGGGACGTCGGGTCGCCGAGGGCGTTGCCGCGGAGCACGCGGCTCTCGAGCACGAGTTCGTCGACGCGACCGGCGAGCGGGGCGGACCAAGGCAGCATCGGGGACCTCCGAGGCGCGGTCCGGGCCCCGGAAACGAACGGGGGCCGGACGCTTGCGCGCCCGGCCCCACCCTAACCTCGGAACCCCTCGGACATACTCGGCCATGGGCCACGAACGCGGGCCACCACGCCCGCCTTGCAGAGATCAGTCGATGCGATTGCGCTCCAAGACGGTGCCGACGCCGTCGTCGGCGAGCCCGCGACCGCCGCAGCGGTCGATGGAGTTCGAGAACAGCTGGTTGTCGCGCCCCGCCGCCACGACGATGCCCTCGAGGCCGGCGCGCTCGAGGCGGTTGTCCTGGACGAGGCCGACGTCGCCCGTGAGGCGGATGCCCGCGCCGGGGACGTTGGCGATGCGGTTCGCGACGGCCTGGTGATAGTCGCCGTCGAGGACCAGGCCGTTACCGTTGCCGCCGCGGACGACGTTGCGGGCCACGAGGTGGGCGGTGCCCTCGAGGACGAAGGTGTCGGCGCCGCAGGGGCCGACGTTGTTGCCCTCGACCGTGTTGCCCATGCCGGCGAGGCGCACGGCGCTCCCGGCGGCGGAGGCCACGACGTTCTCGACGATCCGCAGCGAGAGCCCGTCGCCCGCGACGGCGGTGCCGAGCACGCGCCCGAGCGCGTTGCGCTCGACGGTGTGCCACGCGCCGCGCAGGACGAACGCGTCGCCGGCGGTGCCGGCCGTGCGGTTGCCCTCGATGCGGGCGTAGATCGAGCCCTCTTCGGTCAGGGCGACCGTCTGGAGGTCGCGGCCGTCGCAGCGCTCGAGGGCGCAGGTGTCCGACGTCGCGGCGAACCGGGCGAGGAGGCGTGTGCCGCGGAAGGTCACGCGGGAGGCCGCGATCCGGAGCCCTTCGAAGACGATCCCCTCGGCGCCGCCGGTCGAGGACGCGCTCGTGAGGACGACGTCGGAGCCGCGCAGGCGGGCCGCGCCGCCGCCGTTCTCGCGGAACGTGCAGCCGGTCACCACGCCCCCGGTGGCGTCGAGGTCGAGACCGTCGCCTGCGTTACGGTCCAGCACGCATCCCTCGACGCGTACGTCGGTCGAGCGCTCGACGCGGATCCCGTCCCCGAGGCAGCGCTCGACGGTCGTGCGCGCGATGCGGAGCCGGGCGCATCCGGCGCCGGCCGCGATGCCGTCGAGGTCGGCGGTGGTGACGTAGAGCCCGTCGAGCGTCACGTCGGTCACGCCCGGCAGGATCTCGATCGCGGCGCGTCCGAGCCCCTTCGCGTCGAGCCGGGTGCCGCGCGGGTGGCCAACCACCGTCAAGGGCCGGTCGATCACGATCGACGTGCGGAACGATCCGAACGGCAGCACCACCGTCCCGCCGGCGGGCGTCGCGGCCAGCGCCGCCTGCACCGACTCGTCCGACTTCAGCCCCGACGTCGTGGTGCTCGCCACGAACGGCGACGCCCGCCGCGAGCGCCGCGAACTGCCCGCCTCGGCGATGCTCGGCACGGCGACGATCGCGGCGAGCGCGAGGAGAGCGAACCGAGCGAGGCGACGAAGGTTCAAGCGGGGCTCCGGGGCGACGGTTGGCTGGGAGGCCAGCGCGTCGCGGACGAGGATCCCTTCACACGCCGTGTGCCGTCCGACGCCGAAACGGACCCAAGTCCAAGCCAGCGAAGCAGATACGGTCGTTCTTGGCTAGATCCCCCGGGACATCGGATGTCTAGTTCCCCCAACATGGCTGTCGACGCCACCAGCCCTAACGAGCTGAATCTAAAGGACTTATGTCCATTTCCTCGACCGCGGACAACGTCCGAGATCCGGGGGGGCGGATGTTGTCGATTTGCGACACCGGCGCGGGCGTCGGTATGCCCAGGGCCCCGGGGAGCGTCTGCACGAGCGCGTCCACGCGGGCCTCGAGGTCGGCGCGATGCGCGTCGTGGGCCGCGCGGCGGAGGGCCGCGATTCCTGCGGCAGCGGATCCTGCGGCAGCGGATCCTGCGGCGAGAGCGTGGGAAAGGGGAGCAGGCGTCGTCCCAGCGTGGGGAAGGTACGAGGCCCGAAGGCTGCCGGCGGCGAGCGCCTGCCCCCCGAGAGCGGCGATCACCGGGGCGAGCGCGACGAGACGACGAGCGAGACGGCGCAGGCGGCGGTGCATCGACGACCTCCGCCGCTCCTAAGGCACAGGGCGTGCCGCCGCACGTCGGGCCTTGCGTTGTGGAGAACGGAACGTAACTCCCGACGCCACAAAGGCTTCCGCCCATGGGAAGAAAGTGGAGATGTGGAGAGTTGCCGCCCGACAGGGATCCCGGGCCCCAATCGCGCCAAATCGCGACAAGCCGCGAAGCCAAGCTTGCGACGTCGGAGGCCGCCGCGCGGCGGCTATGCGCGGGCGTACCGGCGGGCGCGGGCCTCGCCGAGGGCGCGGATCCAGCCCCGCTCGACGAGGGGTGTCAGGAGGCGGTTCACTGTGCGGGCCGAGACCCCCAGTCGGACCGACAACTCCGGCGCGGACGACCAATCGGTGCCGAGCGCGGCGAGCAGCGCTTCGACGCGGGGTTCCGCCACGCGGCCCGCGGCCGCGGCGCGGATCTGGAGGTGCTGGGCGATGATGCCGCGGACCGTCTCGGGGGTGATCTCTGCGCCGTCGCTCAGCACGGCGGCCGCGCGCAGGACGTTCTCGAGCTCGCGGACGTTCCCGGGCCAGTCGTGTTGGAGCAGGACGGGGATCGCATCGGGGTGGAGGGTCGACGGCTCGCGGAGTTTTCGCACCAGGTGGGTGGCGAGGAGGGGGATGTCGTCGCGGCGGTCCCGGAGCGGCGGCAGGTCGATGCGCACGACGTCGAGCCGATGGTAGAGGTCGGCGCGGAAGCGGCCGATCCCGACCTCGTCGAGGAGGTCGCGGCCGCTCGCCGCGACGAGCCGGACGTCGACGGGGACGGCCTGCGTGCCGCCGACGGGCCGGACCTTCCGCTCCTCGAGGACCCGCAGGAGCGACACCTGCATGTCGGCCGGCATGTCCGGGACCTCGTCGAGGAACAGCGTGCCGCGGTGGGCGCGCACGAACAGGCCCTCGTGGGAGCGGTCGGCGCCGGTGAATGCGCCGCGGACATGGCCGAAGAGTTCGCTGGCGAGCAGGGCGGAGGAGAGCGAGCCGCAGTTGAGCGCGACGAACTCTTGGGCGCTGCGGCCGGACGCCGCGTGGAGGGTCCGCGCGATGCGTTCCTTGCCGGTCCCGGTCTCGCCGACGAGGAGGACGGTGGCGGTGGTCTCGGCGACGCGACCGACCTGGCGCAGGACCTCGCGCCAAACCGCCGTCCGACCGACGAGGCCGTCGCGCACGCCTTCGGCTTGGGCCGTGGCCGGCACCGGGGGGAGCAAGGGCAGGGGGCTGTCGGGACCGGCGGCGGCCTCGTCCGCGAGGGCGGCGAGGCGGGCGTCGAGGAAGCGCAGCACCGCGCGCACGGCGTCGCGCTCGCGGCGGTGGAAGCGTCGGTCGCGGGCGATGCACGCGGTGCCGCCGGCGACGGGGAACACGATCACGGCGCGCGGTCGGCGCTGGTCGGGGCGCCAGAACTCGGGGCAGGGTCGGACGCGGAACGACCGGATGCGGCCCATCCGGGCGAGGCGGCGAACGGTCCAGCCCGAGAGGGTGTGTTCGCTCTGCGGACGCAGCCGCAGCCATGAACGTTGTCGGCGGACGAACAGGACGCGTCCGCCGAGCATCGCCGCGATCTCGCGCACGACGCGCTGGACGAACCGTCGTTCGACGGTGCTCCGGCCGACGCTGACGAGGGCATCGAGCGCGGCGATCGTCCGGTCGGGTCGCGGTCGCCGCCGGGGGCGCAATTCGCGCGCGATGCGGACCACGGTCTCGACGGGGCTCTTCCCCGGCTTCCGGGGCGGGTCCAACGCCGCGAGCGCACGTGCGCACGTCTCCTCGTACTGCTTCAGCAGTTCATGCGTCGGCGGCTCGCCGATCGACCGCAGCCAGCGCCGATAGCCCCGCCAGGCGGGCCACGCGGACGCGAGGGCTCGTACTCCGCTGGGCGATCGGCCACGCCAGATCGATGAAAGACCCTCAGCCGTGGCGAATACAAGACACCGAAACCAACCAGCCGAAGGCCGACTCTGGCGCTTTAGGAATTGACTGGCCCGTGCGCCGTCGGGAAGTCCGTGCGCCGCTGCCCGAACTGCGGCTTCGACTGTAGTTGCACGCGAGAACGGACGCCACCCGGCGGTTGGCTTGTGACAGAACTCCGGCTCGCCGGAACAGCCTCCAGTGAGCGCCTGAATGAGTCGCTCCTCGACGTCCGGAAGCCTCGCGATCTCGACCTCAACCCGACTTCGCGCAACGCAGAATGCTGGATCTAGAACTTGGTTCGGCACGAGCGAAGCGAAGGAAACTCGGCGTGCGGCGCGCTCCACGGCCGCGCGGAGCGCAGGCTTGGTGTCGACGGCGAGTGTATCGGACAGAACCCTGGTCAGTTGTTCTGTGGACCGTTTGAAGTTGTTCTGTCGGAGTTCAGAGTCCACACGCAGCCGAACGCTTTCGGCGTGCGCATCCGCAGACCGCAACTGTGGAAGCGGAAGCGTTGAGTGTCGAGAGCCAATGTCCGCAAGATGGCGCCGGACCTCTCCGACCGCAATAGAAACCGCAGATGAATCCCCGGCGACGTGGCTTGCGATCTGAAGTACCGGAAGAACGCTTCGTGCAGTACGTTCGCCCGACTGAAGCAGGCGGGGGCCAAATCGAGCGAGGCAAACAGAGAAGTCTTCCCATCGATCCCGGCGAGCGAAGCTCCACAATGACCTGGCGAAGGCCTCGGACGCGCGTGCCGGTGAAGTTGATGCCTTCATGATCTTCCGCATGACGAGCAACTGATGGAGTACTCGAGAGCGTCCGAAGGGGCGGGCGGCACCAAGTAGTCTTTGGAAAGTTCGACCGGATCCAATCACACGTGGAACGGAGACGGACCGTATCCAAAGCGATCTGATCGCGAACGTTATCCTCAAGCGCAGTGTGGTGTTCGCTGCATCCATCGCGCAGCGAACCGCGCTTCGCCAGACCGTCCAGCGTGGATGGGATGGCAGCATCGGTAGGATCGAAACCAGTTGCGCAAAGTTCGGAGCGTCCTTCCGGACCGCTATGAGCGCTGAGTCGCAGAGCAGACCGAAGTCCCGCGGACGATTGATCGCCATCGAAGACCGGAAAACCGCAGCCCACAGCACCGCGGCCGCAGTTCGAGCGGTGGGGCGATCACGGAGGATCTGCCTCAGCCGTGAAGCCGCCCGTTTAGTCTCCCCGATGCGCTCAAGAACGCGGAAGAGCGCCCGCGGACGCCCGCGGACGCTTGGCGTTCGCGGTGCTTCCAACAATCGATACCAGAGTTCCCCCTCCATTCTGCAGTCTCCGGCGAGCTGAAGAGCTCCGACGAGGACTGCCGCACGTACGTCACCCACCGGTACCGCAAAAACGCAAGGCTTGGCGGTGACGGGACGCCCCGCAATTGCATCCGTGATCCGACGCACTGCTTGCAGTCGTCCGGTTCGAGAGCCCAGATCAAGCGCCGGAAACAAGTCAGATCCGAACGTCGCGCTGCCGCTAGACGCGTTTGGTTCGCGGCCGTCGACGACTCGGAAGAGGGGGCGGATTTTTCCCATGGCGGCAGCCTGCGGCAGGCCCAAGTCACCTGTCAACCCCCGGTCAGTAGTGTTGTGTTAGTGTGATCATAGTACCTAACAATGCAACATGTTGACATTTGTCGCCGGCCGTCCGAAAATCCCGACACTCAGGAGGACACCATGTCCAAATTTCTAATCGCGCTAGTCTTGGGTCTGTCCGTCATCGCCCTCGCCCCCTGCGAGAGGGCCGTCGCCGTTCAGTCCGGCGCCGTTGCGCTCGTCGGCCAAGGCGTCGATGGCAGCGGTGTTCTCACCCTTAGCGGTGAGGCTGGTACCGGGTACTCGGTCCGCGCGCTGCAGGAGGATGGAACCTACGCCATTCAGGCGCAGGGGTGCATCCCTGCCGCTGGTTCCGTGACGCTCTCTGTCGTCGTGTCGATCCCGTCGTCACCTGGCGTGCCGATGTTCAACGTCAGCACGTGGTTCGAGGGTCAGCCGACCATCTTTAGCGTGACGCCGACCTTCGCCGATGACGGTTGGTGGCTCTGGTAGGTCGAGAAGTCGCTGGTCACGAGCGGTCGGCCTTCCTATCGCTCGTGACCCGCGCGATGATTTCTAATACTTGCCGCATCGTAAACGGCTTGGCGATCACGATCGAGCCATCTTGGTTCGTCATCGGGTTGGTAGTGACCGGCGCCGAGGACCGACCGGTCATCAGAACGACCGGCAGTTGAGGTGTCTCGGCGGCCAGCAGTCGTCGCAATTCCAGGCCATCTCGTCCTGGCATACCGATGTCAGAGATGACAATGTCGGGACAGGAAGTCCGCACTAGCCGAATCGCATCATCAGCGGACAGCGCTGATCGAACCTGGAAGCCCGAGCGGCGAAGGAATGCGCAGAGGGGATCAAGCACGTTCGCGTCGTCGTCTACGACGACGACCGAGACCGCCGGTGTGGGGTCCTGGGACGACGTTGCCTTTGAGTCGGTGTGCTCTCTTTGTGCGGGTGCTAACGGGAGCGTGACCGTGGCACGGGTCCCACGAGCGGATGCGGATTCGAGGCGGATTTCGCCGCCGTGCCGTTCAACGATCTGCTGGGCCAGACAGAGTCCGAGACCCGTTCCGCGCTCACCCTTGGTCGTGAAGAACGGCGTGAATATTTTTGCGCGCGCCTCAGCCGTGATCCCGACCCCATCATCCTGAACAGTGAGCAGCACTTGACCGGTGCGCACCTGCGTCTCAATGATGATAGTCCCGCCGCCCTCCAGTGCCTCGAGGGCGTTCTTCAGCAGGTTGGTCGCGACTTCGCGAAGTTCGGTCGGATCACCCAAGACGACTTGGCCGCGAGTGGTTCGAAGGTGAACAGACACCTGCGGTCGTCCCGACAGACGCCGCCCTGTCCAGAGTGGCCGTAGGAATTCTACGACGTCCGCGCAGATCTCGCCGATCTCGAGTCTCTGGAAGTCGGTCTGACGTTGATTTCGCGAGAAGCTCTGAAGCCGCCTGACCACTTCCGCAGCATCAAGGGCGGCCTTCTGGATCATTCCAATCTCACGCTGGAATGCGACAGGCAGGGGTTCCAGTGATAGAAGTTGGATCCGTGCGAGGATGGCCGTCAGAAGGTTATTGAACTCATGAGCTACACCGCCAGCCAATTCCCCCATGACTCGCAACCGCTCTCCACGGACTAGGCGCTCCTGTGCGGAGCGAAGTTCCGCGTAGGAACGCTGGATGTCTGCTAGGAGACGCGCGGACTCGATCGACCCGGCGGCTTGTTCAGCAAACAAGGAGAGAATCTCCAGGTCCATGCGGTCGAATGACCCGGCGCCGGTACTGCTGTCCGCGTACATGGCACCGAAGAGGCGATCGCCGCGGACCAGTGGTACGCACAGCACTGAGCGTAGCGACAGTGAAGCGACGCTCGGCTTCGACATCAGTTCCGAGTCTTCGAAGACGTCGTGGACCAACAGGGACTCTCGAGTTGCCAGGACCCGTCGGATGATCGTCTGACTTACCTTCGGTCGATCGCCAGATTCGGAGAATCCGGGAGAAGTGCTAACGACCTTCACCTCGCGACCGGAGTCGGGACCGATCAAAACTACGCAGGCTCGCTCCGCGCCCGTGATTTCACGGGCGCCTTCATTGAGGGAGTCCAGCAGCGCTTCTAGGCCGGTTCCCGCCTGCAGCCGAGACGCATGTGACAGGATCTGACGAAGTGTACGTGCGACCCGACCTTCGGCCGAAGAGCGGGCATCAGAGGCTGTGGATGCCCGGTAGGCGAGTGAGTGCAGCCGTGACCAGAAGTCACTGTGAACTCCGGAATTCGACGCAGAAGCGAATCGAGCCTGCAACTCCTCGAACAACTTGACATACTCCGGACTCGGAGGGCCGAACTCCGAAGCCTCCGGTTGCAGATCGGAAACACCTTGGATGGTCGAGTGCCGAAGGAGAAGTGCCTTCTCGATGCTCTCTTGCGCTCCGGCCGGGTCATTCTGCCGGTAGCTGACGATTGCGCGTAGTGCCTCCAAGCGTCCGAGCAGCACCAAGTGTCTCCGTTGGGCCTGATTGCGTGCCGCCGCGGCGAGTACTTCCCGAAATGCCTTGTGCTGGCTTGCGGGTCGTGAGGCGACGGCGAGTAGTACAGCGATTGCTAGACGATTCTCAATCCCGGAGACGCCACATTCTTGGGACAGTAGTTGACCGAGGACCAGGGAGAACCGGCGGGGCTGGCCCGGCGGCGTTGCTTGGCGCGTGACGTGGAGAATCCTGCCAAGAGTCCGTCGGAACGAGTGAGTGTCCTGCCGAAAACTCGAATCCCTGGGTTCTTTGCGACTCGCGCGCCCGATCACGGAGAAGGCGATCGCCAGCGCTCCGGTGATGCGCAGGCCACGCCGAGCGTAGCGACGAACTGTCGTCGTGGCTCGTAGGTGTTGCCCAAGGCAGAGGCGGTGGTGCAGTATCGCGTCACGAATCGGGAGAGACGACCCGGCGTCTGGAAGTCCCGCGGCAACTCGGCGCGCATCACGAATGTTCGCGTGGAAGTCACTGACGCGCCCGAGTGCCGTTGCCAACTGCGCGACCACGCAGCGGGCTTCGAGGGCTAGGCGCAGCAGTCCGCCCGCATCGGCGCGGAGGACCGCGCGCCGCGCGGAGTGCATCGCAAGCGACGGGTTTCCGTGCGAGTCGTACAGGCCGGACATCGTAAGGAGTACAACGCACGCGCTTTCTTGATCGGCGTAGCGCGACGAGAGAGCAAGAGCCGTTGCCAGAGACTGTGCGGCATCGAAGAACGCGGAACGCTTCATCTGAATGCGGGCAAGATTGTGGAGGCCGCGCCTGAGTTGTCCGACCTCCCCGATCGCTCGGTAGATCCTGACGCTCCGACTCAGGTACTTCTCAGCACGCTGGAGCTGACCGCGTCGTTGATCGCAGATCGCGACCGCGTTTAGCGCTTGGGCCAGCAGAAGAGGTTGCCGTGCACCGAGACAAACGCGAAGCGCCGCTCGCGCGCATGCGTAGGCGCGGTCCGGAGTGCTCCGATCGTAGTGAAGGCGCGTGAGCGAGAGCCTGAGTTCTATACGGAGTGGCCGAGGAGTTGATCGTGAGCGCCGAGCGCTCCGCACCAACTCCGCCGCCTCGCTGCGAGTCACGGAGCGGGCGTCGAGAGCGACGCGAGCGCGGAGGAGGGCGACCGCACGACGGGCCACGAGGAGAGGCGTCGTCGAG
>Ga0163152_10006390_pt1 | contig 13327 bp, 12 predicted proteins | sample OliLakLV19MP8IB2_FD_148635 | JGI IMG/M metagenome (GOLD analysis project Ga0163152, IMG submission 148635) | Freshwater microbial mat bacterial communities from Lake Vanda, McMurdo Dry Valleys, Antarctica - Oligotrophic Lake LV.19.MP8.IB-2 | ecosystem: Environmental > Aquatic > Freshwater >... | reverse complement strand
ACGCCTTGACGGAACCAGCTTCTTGCCAAAGGTGATCTATGGGATAAAATTCAAAGACGGCATCGAGGAAACAGCAGCGTCGCTCAATTCTCAAGCCGAAGTCGCCGCCGCTTGATCCGTCAGCGCGTCACCAAGATTCGGCTATAGCTCTGCCGGAAGCGAGAACATCGCGCAAGCGAACCAGCGCCGCCACCTTACGAGGCCGAGCTCCAAAATCCTCGTCCATCGGCAGGCCGTATGCCTTCCCGTCGACTATCATCTCCCAGAGATGATAGTCGCACCATCCCATCGTGACCTGAACTATATCGTGCAGGACCTTGAGGGTCATGGATGTCGGCACCTCGACCTCGCGCCAGATCAGCGGATCGGAGCCATCGAGCTCGATGCGAAGGGTGGCGATCTCGGTGAAGCTGTCGATAGCGCTGCGTGTTGTCATGAGGCGTCCAATAACACGGAGCCTCGTTCGTGCCAGCACAGCAGCAGCTGTTCGGGAATTTGCGACAAAATAAGCTACGCACCTCTGTTTGTAGTAACGTCCGCCAACCAAGATCGCGCCCAAAAGGTTCGGTCGCCAAAAATCCTCAACATACTGAAAAACAACGACGCTTTCTAACCGAACCTTTTCCGTCGAGGTTCGGGTGAAAAGAGACAAAAGCCAATCAGAGACCGATATTGGCCGTTTCGGCAGTCTCCCAGGTTCGGTTGGAACCAGCGAAACGGCGCGGAAGCTGGGGGTTATCGGCCCTACAGCGGGCCATCATCTTGTTTTGTATCATGAAACTGGCGGAGACGCAGGGATTCGAACCCTGGGTACCCTGTTCGAGTACAACGCCTTAGCAAGGCGCCGCCTTAAGCCACTCGGCCACGTCTCCAGCGGGCGCCACGCTTAACCGCGCTGCCCGGTCCGGGCAAGGCGCTTTGCTGAACCTGTGAGTTAACGGCCGCCTGGTGCAGGCTCTACCGGCCTTGCGGCCGGCGATACGTCTGCAGGGTGTGGCGGGAGAAGAAATCCCAAAGGATCTCACCCGCATCCATGTCCATGTTGACCGCCCCCATGTCAGCTTGCGGGCGCGGGTGGCCGGGCCACGTGTGGCCGCCGCCATTAATCATATAGAGCACCACGTCCGCACCCGAGCTGCAGTCGCGCGGAATGAACCGCACCACGTGTGTACCTGGGGACTCGCCGCGCTCGGCGTATGTCGTGCTCTCGCCGGAAAGGCTGCAGCCATTGCGGCGCGCGAAGGCGGCGACCGTATCTTGAATGCCATACGAGATGCGGATCGGGTCGCCCATCTCGCGTCCCGGGACTAGCACGCCTTCATACGGCACGCTCGCATCGCCAGTGCCGTGCATGATGAGGATCGGCGTCGGAGCGCTGCGGGCGCAGTGCCGCGAGAGCTCAGTATAAAGATTGCCGCTGACTGGCGCGAAAGCCGCGAACGTCTCACCGGCCGAGCACGCCATCCGGTAGCTCATGAACCCGCCGTTGGAGAAGCCGCCGAGATAAAGCCGGCTGCGATCGATGCTAAAATCGACAGCGAGGTCATCCATCATCGTTTGCAGAAAGCCGACATCGTCCTGCGGCAGCGTTGACCGGCGGCCGGTCAGCGAGATGTCTCGCGCGGAGAGATCGAATTGCGCGTTCCACTCATTGTCGATGCCGTCGGGGTACACGACGATGAAGTTGTGGTTCTCGGCGACGGCGTTCATGCCGGTGAGCAGCGCCATGCCGCCACTATTGCCCGGGCGGCCGTGCAACAGCACCACGACCGATGTCGGCTGCGCTGGATCATACGTCGGCGGCGCGTAAACGATCCACGAGCGTGAGCGGCCGCTGGTGCGCGTGTCCGGCAAGGTGAAGGCGCTAGGGTCGAAGAAGAATTGATTGGCCAGCGCCGTCGCATCGACATTTTGGCGATTGATCTGGTAGCGGCTGTTCGCGCGGAACCAATTATGTCCGCCGCCCGCCACGCCAACATAGGCAAGCTGCGCGCCTGACGTGCACGATGCGTACACCACACCGTCTTCGCGGCCTGATGCCGTGGGCGTTGTGCAGCCATTGATGCGCCGCCACACCGCCAACGTATCGCTCACGCCGAGCCGCCGGATGTCGACGCCGTTTACATCGCCGCCGTTTGCCGGTGCGTACTGGTCATCGCGCCGGCCGTGTACGATCAGCATCGGCGTTGGCGCAGCGTTGCTGCACTGATCGCGCGTGTAGTCCCACATCAGCGCGCTGACGACGACGACGCCCGCGAGTGGCACGGGCGGGCGGCATGCCAGCGCATACGCCATGCCGCCGCCGCTATCGTAACCCGCAACGAACACGCGGCTGCGGTCGATCGTGAACTCTTCCGTCGCCGCCTGAATGACCTGCGCGATGAAGCCTCCATCGTCGGCAGGCTCGCCCGGGCGGTTCAGCAACGTGTGACCGCCATCGTTCCAAAATCCCGCCAGGGTTTCAGGATAGACCACGATCGCGCCGCGCTCTTCCGCGACCGCGGCAAGACCACTGATCGCATGCAGCGCCTGCGGCGATGAAAATCGTCCGTGCAACGCGATGATGAGCGGCGCCGCTTGGCCATGCCTGTACGTCGACGGCTGATACACACCGACGAAGCGCGCCTCGCCATCGTGTTCGTAGCCGCGCATCTCAAGAGCATGCTAAAAACTTGGTGTATCTTGCGCATGCGCTACGCCAAGAGTCAGCGCTGCTGCGATTGCCGCTGCGACGAATTTCATGAGCATTGCGCGAATCCCGAGTTGTGGGCGCATCAACTCGCGGTCGCGTGCTTTACGCCAAACACATCTCCGCGAGGTGCTGCGAACCTACCCGGATTTGCGACTAACGCTCAGTGAGCCCAGCCTGCTTCATGCGCCAAATGAGGTGATCCAAGCGGTCCTGGCCAAAGAAAGGCTCGTTCTGGAAGACAAAGAGCGGCACGCCCCAATGGCCGGCATCGCGTTGATCGGCGATGTTCTGCGTGATCTCGGCTGCAAGCTCATCGCCTCGATCGCGAACTTCGGCCTCAAGCGCGCCAGCATCGAGCCCGGCCTCCGTTGCTGCATTGCCGAGGTGATCGCCCTCGTGCCAAGCGTTGACCTCGCCCGACCAGATTTTGTGCGACGCCCGGCGCGCGAACGCGAAACCTTTGCCGGCACGCTCAGCCGCGACCGCCATGCGGCTCACGCGGTGGATGTAAGGCTGCTCGGCCGCCACTTCGCCAGTGCCGAAGTCCATGATGATCGGATCGGGCCGGGGCCAGCGATAGGGAATATTGTTCATCTGCGAGATGCGGAACGTGTCGCGCAACAGATAGGGCGGCCATAGCGGGTTCACGGTTTTGAAGAAGCCCGGAATGCGGATCGCGATCGGCGTGACGATGCGCATGCGCGGCTTAAGATCATAACGCGCGATCAGCGCCTCAACCTGCGGCGCCGCCAAATACGAATAGGGGCTGCGGAACGAGAAGTAATAGTCGAACTCAAGCGTCATGGTTTAGCCTGCGTACTTCGGTGCGAATTGTTCTTCGGCGACAGCGCCCACCGATGCCGCGAGATCGGCGAGATATTCATGCGCGACCTCGTTGTGCTTCGGCGACAGCATCAGATGCAGCGCGCGCGGCTCGACCAAGGCCGCGGTGAACCAGCCGCGCTTGTGCATCTGTGCGTAAATGCGAAGCGCATCGATTTCGGGGTGTGAAAATGAGACGATACCGAGTTGTGGTTTGCCGAGAACTTCGAAGCCTAGCTTCTTAACACCAGTCTCGATCTTCTCCCGCGCTTGCGTAACCTCGCCTTGCTTTTGCTTGTACCCCTCGACGCCCAGAAAATTCATCACCGCCCAAGCCGCCGCGATGGCGCCGCCCGGACGGGTGCCAGCGAGCGAGGGTGTAATCATGCGACCGAGCGGCCAGGGGCCAGCGTCGAACAGCATAAATTCTTTCAGCGCCTCACTGCGGAAGAAGACGGTCGAGGCGCCCTTCGAAGCGTAGCCGTATTTGTGAAGATCGCCGGAGATCGACCATACGCCCGGCACAGCAAAATCGAACGGCGGCAGATCAGCGCCATTCATCCGCACGAACGGCGCAATGTACGCGCCCACGCAGGCATCAACATGCAGCCAAATTTGCCTCCGCTCCGCCAATTCGCCCAATGCCTCGATCGGATCGATGAGCCCGTACGGAAAGCACGGCGCCGAGCCGACGATCATCAGCGTGTCCGCATCGATCGCCGCCTCCATCGCCGCAACGTCGGCGAAATAGTCTTTCGTCGGGATGCGCCGCATCTCGATGTCCATCGTCATGCACGCCTTGTCGAAGGCGGGGTGCACCGAAGCAGGGGCTACAATGTTAAGTGCGCCGTTGAGGCCGCGCTTGGCGCGCGCGTGATCGCGGGCCGTCTTCACCGCCAGAAAAATAGAATCGGTGCCGCCGCTCGTCATCGCGCCCGCCGCGCCGGGCGGTGCGTTCAGCAATGACATGCCGGCAGCGACGACTTCGCGCTCCATCTGCGCCAAGCTCGGAAACGCCGCCGGGCCCAAGCCGTTCTCCTCGGAGAACATTGCGTAGGCTTCCTTCTTCACGCGCGCCACGTCCTCGCCGGCGTTGAAAATATACATGCCGGTGCGGCCATCGCGCCATTTGACGTCGCTCTTGGCGAGGTCGCGCATGCGGGGTTCAAGTTCGCTCCACGGCGCGCCACGTTCTGGCAGAGCAGTTGACGACATCGGTTCCTCCGGTTTGCGCGCAAAAAGCACGGCCCGGCCTGACGCACAACCGGCGGGCGTCAAAACGCGCTCGCACCCTCTCGCCAGCAGCCGTTCGCACTTCACTCTCGGGCAATCTTCCGTAATGTGCGGGCAGGGGACGTTTGCGGGAGATGGCGATGGCCAAGGGGAATTGGGCGGCGGCGATTGTGGGGATCGCGGCGTTATGCTTGGCCACCGCGGCCACAGCTCAGACGCGGCTTTTCTCGGAGGATTCGGAACTCCCGATCACGATCGAAGGCCCAATCGGCGACATCGTGCGCCGTGCTGCGCGCAACACCGACCCCGCGCCCGCAGTGCTGCTCGTTGGCGATCAGCGTTTCGATATGGAGCTTTCGCCGCGCGGGTTTTCGCGCCGCACGCTTGGCATCTGCCAATTCCCGCCGCTGCGCATCAACCTAAGCGGTGAGCGCCAAGGCACGGTCATGCAGGGCCAGAACAAGCTGAAGCTTGTCACCCGCTGCCGGTCGGGCGCGGCGTATGAGCAATATCTCGTGCTCGAATATCTGACCTACCGTCTCTACAACGAGCTCACCCCACTCAGTTATCGCGTCCGCCCAGTCCGCACGACATTCCGCGATACAAGCGCGCGCGCCCGCCGTGAAGAAGAGCAATTCAACTTCGTCATCGAGGACGTCAGCGATCTCGCGCGGCGTAACCAGCGCGTCGCGCTCGAGGTGCAATCGCGCGAAGTTGCGTCGAGTCAGCTTGACCCGCAGCAGGCCGCGATCGTCGGCATGTTCCAATTCATGATCGGCAATTTGGATTGGGACATGGTCGAAGGTCCCGCCGGCGATGAGTGCTGCCACAACGGCAAACTGATCGCCGCAACTGCCACCAGCCGCGAGAACGTCATCCCTGTGCCATATGACTTCGACTATTCCGGCTTTGTCAGCGCCTCATACGCTATCCCGCCGCAAGGCTTGCCAGTTCGCAATGTCCGTCAGCGCTATTATCGTGGCCTCTGCCGCTATAACGATCAGGCTCAAGGCGCCGCAGAACTCTTCCGCTCGCGCCGCGATCGCCTCTATGCGGTGATCGAAGGCGAGACGCGCCTATCAGCAGCGCGCCGGGCGGCCGCGCGCGAATACATCGAGAGCTTCTTCGAGGTCATCGACAACCCGCAGCGCTATCAGCGCCAGATTGTCGACAATTGTAGGCGCTAGCGTGACGCCATTTCCGGTACCGGCGCCGGCGTTCCAATGAGCGTCGGCGTGAGACGGTCGAAGGCCAAAGCGGCCCCGATCGCTAGTTAGCGGCAGCCGCTGCCGCCGCGCATTGCGTTTGCTCAAGCTGCGCCACGGGGCCTGAACCGTTGTCCAGGGCCACAATTCGGCGGAGATAAGCGCACGTCTCTTGCGGCGTTGACGCGATCACCGGCACGCGCTGACCGCGATGGATCGTCACCCACGCCCCGTTCTCCATAATGAGAAAGGCGTGTGGATCTGAATGCCCGCGCGGAACAGCGATGTCGGCGATGAGCACGCGCCCATTGAAGCGCGGCAGCACAGTAGATGTCAGTCTGGTGTGGCCAACGATGACGCGCGCGACGCCTTGCGCCCGCAGCACGTTATCTAGGTTCGCAGTCTCCGTCGCTTCGGCATTTTGCGAGAGGCCGCGATACCAAAGCGGGCCGTCGCTTTCCAAAATCTCCGGATAGGTCTCTGTCGGGCGCCCGCGCAGCGCCGCGCGCACAGCGTCGTTCATGGCCGGACGCGGCGCGGCGGCATAAACCGGGCCGAGACCTGCATGCAGGAAGAGCGTGTCATTGATGCGGATGACAGCGTCGTGTGTCGCAATCCAACGGCCATAGCGGCCAGTCGCCGCCCAAGCTTGGCGATGCTCCACCCAGCCCAACGGATGCTCTTGATCCCATTGCGCGCGATAGGCCGCATCAAATATCGGTAAGCCCGCCGCCGGAGGAGTGCGCCGCAAAGCGCGGACTTGGCGCGTGTAGTATTGATTGCGGACGCGCGCCGAATTGCGCGTGGCGAACGCCGCGAACTCGCCCGGGACAGTGTAGCGAAGATCGCCTTCGATGTTCATAGCCTCGTGATTGCCGATGAGCGCATGCACATAGCCGCCCGCCCGCCGCGCTTGTGGCTCCAGACGGATCAGCAAATCCAACACCATCCGCGTATTGTCGCCGCGATCCGGAATATCGCCGAGTTGGACCAAATGCGCCGTGCCGCCGGTCCAATTGTTCTGCGTGTCGATGAGGCCCGACGTGCGCAGCATGTCGGTGAATTTGGCGTAGTCGCCTTCGAGATCGCCGATCGCGACGATGCGCGAGACGTTGTCCCACTGAGCTTGCGCAAAGGCCGGCGTTGCAAACGCGAAGAGCGCGGCGAAGGCGGCGGCGAGGAGGCGGATCATATGTTTCATGGTCGGCGAAGATATCTAGAAATGTGGGCGCGGTCATTCCCGCCCTCGTCGGCAATAATCAATGAGCCGTCGGGTAGAATGGCCACCCCCTCGGCTTGGCGGTGATCGTGACCCAAGGCCCGGGCGGAAACTAGGGCGCCGTCTGGGCCGAACTCGGCAATCGCCCCATCAATGGCCGAGATGACGATCAGCCGCCCGGAGGCTGGATCGAATTCAAGGTCCGATGGCTGAAAGTCGCGCACGCCCGCCGCATCCGCGACGTCTGCGGTAATCGGCCCCCAAACGCGCGTCTCCTGCGCGCCTACGCTCCACACCCGCAGTTGCGGCGCATTCGTGCGTTGTCCCCGCCCGCGCATGCGCTTGCACGCCAGCACGAAGGTCTGATCGCTCGGCAGGTACGCGATGCCTTCGACTTCGCACGTCTCGCCAATCCCAGTGTCGAAACGCTCGGCATCGACGGTCGCGCGATCGCCGCCCTCGCGGAAGCGCATCAGGCGGCCGCTGCTGTCGGTCAGCCAGAAGTCTCCGTTCGGGGTGATGGTGAGGCCCTCGAAATCGCCAGTCGCTACAGGGTCTCCGATACTGAATGACTTCAGCACCGCGCCGCGCGCCACATCGATCTCGTAGATGATCGCTTGCTCATCGTCGTGGCCGAACACGCGGCCGTCCGGCGATACGGCGAGGCCAGAAATCTCGCGTAGCCTGTTGGGTAATTCGAACCGGCTTTCGGCTTCCGCCGCGAACAAGGAATCGTCCGCGTCAGTGGGCGCCGTGCAAGCCACCAAAGCGAATGCGACCAATATGGAAGTGAGCACTATCGGTCTCATAAGCGTTACGGCCCACGATCTTGGCCTCGAAACGTATCAAAACCAAGGCGGCTGACGCGAAGCTGACGGCGACATTTGGGGGCCCCGCGAGGCCTTGTCACGCTGCGCGTGCGCGGGCGAATGCCTAGATTGCGGGTGCGGCGGTGGACAAGCCGGGGGGCGCCACGCAAAAGCCTCGTCCGGGAGAGTCGAGATGAGCAGCGAAAAGCCGGTTTCAGCCCCGGCAGGCGAGACCTACGAAACCGACGTGATCATCGTCGGCGCCGGCCCGGTCGGGCTGTTTGCTGTGTTCGAATTGGGCCTGCTGGACCTGAAGGCGCACGTCGTCGACGTGCTCGATCGTCCGGGCGGCCAATGCGCCGAACTTTATCCCGAAAAACCGATTTACGACATTCCCGGCCTGCCGGTCGTCACCGGCCAGGGCCTCACCGACGCGCTCATGCAGCAGATCGCGCCCTTCAAGCCCGCGCTCCATCTGCAACAGATGGCGGAATCGTTGGAGCGTCTGCCGGACGGCAAGTTCAAGCTGCGCACCGAGCTCGGCACCACCATCACCGCGCCGATCATCGTAATAGCCGCTGGCGGCGGATCATTCGTGCCGCGCAAACCGAAGATCGACGGCCTCGACGGCTTCGAAGGCACGAGCGTGCACTACGCTGTGCGCCAGATGGAACGCTTCCGCGGCCGTGACATTGTCATCGCCGGCGGCGGCGATAGCGCGCTGGATTGGACGCTCTATCTCCAGCCGATCGCTAAGAGCACAACGCTCATCCACCGCCGCGACGATTTCCGCGCCGCGCCCCACTCGGTTGCGCAAATGCGCAAGCTCGTCGCAGAAGGCAAAGTGCGTTTGGAGATCACCGATCTCAAAGGCGTCACCGGCGCCGATGGCCAAATCAATGCCGTGAATTGTTTCACCAAGGAGAAGGGCGCGTATGACGTCGCCTGCACCGATCTCTTGGCGTTCTACGGCCTCACCATGAAGCTCGGTCCGATCGCGGACTTCGGTCTCAACCTCAACGAGAACCTCATCCCGGTCGATACTGAGAAATTCCAAACCAGCGAGCCCGGCATCTTCGCCATCGGCGACATCAACACCTATCCCGGCAAGCTGAAGCTCATTCTCTGCGGCTTCCACGAAGGCGCGCTCATGTCGCAAGCCGCGTTCAGGATTGCGCGCCCCGGCGAGCGCCTGGTTTTCCTCTACACAACCTCATCGACCGATCTGCAAAAGAAGCTGGGCGTCTTGTGAAAACCTATTCCTCCGTTCTCTCCCTCATCGGCAACACGCCGCTGATCAAACTGAAGCGCGCATCAGATGAGACCGGCTGCACAATTCTCGGCAAGGCCGAGTTTCTGAACCCCGGCCAATCGATCAAGGACCGCGCCGCGCTTTCCATCGTTGAGGATGCTGAACGCAAGGGCGAGTTGCGTCCCGGCGGCGTGATTGTCGAAGGCACCGCTGGCAATACCGGGATTGGCCTCGCGCTCGTCGGCGCCGCGAAGGGCTATCGCACCATCGTCGTGATGCCGCGCACGCAGAGCCAAGAAAAGAAAGACGCGGTTCGCGCGCTCGGCGCCGAATTGGTCGAAGTCGACGCCGCGCCTGCCTCAAGCGACAACCATTATCCAAAGGTCGCGCGCCGCATCGCTGAAGAGAAAAACAAAACCGAACCCAACGGCGCCATCTGGGCGAACCAGTTCGACAACATCGCCAATCAACAAGGCCACTACAAAACCACCGGTCCCGAAATCTGGGAGCAGACCCAAGGCAAGGTCGATGGCTTCATCTGCGCTGTAGGTTCAGGCGGCACGCTTGGCGGCGTCTCGCTCGCATTGAAGGAGCGCAATCCGAACATCCGCATCGGCATCGCCGATCCCGGCGGCGCGGCGCTCTACAATTGGTACAAAAACGGCGAACTCCGCGCCGAAGGCACATCGATCACGGAAGGCATCGGCCAAGGCCGCGTCACCACGAACCTGCAAGGCGTGATCGTGGACGATGCATTCCGCATCGAAGATCGCGACTGGTTGCCGGTCCTCTATAATCTGATCCAGGAGGAGGGCCTCTCGCTTGGCGGCTCCTCGGCGCTCAATGTGCTGGGCGCCGTGCAACTCGCAAAACAGCTCGGTCCCGGCAAAACCATCGTCACCGTGCTCGCCGACTACGCCAACCGCTACATGGGCAAACTCTTCAATCCCGAGTTCCTAGCTGCACAAAACCTGCCAACGCCGCCTTGGATAGAAGTCGCGTCACCCTGAGCCTGTCGAAGGGCGACGCGTGGCGCCAATCTTCGTGCGCGCCAATCTCTGAATCTCGCTCCACTCACCGCGCATCAACGCTTCTTTCTTCGCGCGAGACCAACCCTTCACTCGCTTCTCGAACGCGATGGCGTCGTCGATATGGGCGAATTCGTCTGACCACAGAAGTTCCAGCGGTTTGCGCGAGGCGGTGTAGCCAATTTGCCGCGGTCGTGCTTATCGAGTCGTTGCTCGATATTCGACGTGACGCCCGTGTAGTACGAAGGGTCGGCGCAGCGGAGAATATAGACCCAAGAGGGCATGGCGGAAATCTGCGCCACACGTCGCCCTTCGACAAGCTCAGGGTGACGCGAATGATAGAAGCCGTAACCCTGAACCTGTCGAAGCTAGCCAGAGGCAGCGTCACCCTGAGCCTGTCGAAGGGCGACGGCACCATCGTTACCACCGCAAAGCCCTTGAGCGTGCTCCCCGCGAGCGCCTAAGCTCCCCCAAAATCACCTGGGGACCAATTCCATGAATTTACGCCACATCTTGTCGGCGGGTGTGATCGCACTGGCCGCTTGCGCCACGTCGGATCAAGCCGCGCCGCCCACCACCGATATCGCCGCATTCCAACACGCACCGCTCTCAGCCGAAGCGCTGATCGAACACGTACGCGTGCTTGGTTCGGATGAGTTCGAAGGCCGCGCGCCAGGCACCAATGGCGAGCGCCTCACCATCGAATACCTGCAACGCGCTTATGCTGCCGCTGGCCTCCAACCCGGTGTCGTGCTGGCGAACGGCGAGCGCTCCTGGGTGCAGGAAACCCCGCTCGTCGCCGCAACGCTCACCAACACGCCAACGCTGACGCTCTCCGGCAGCGACGGCGCGCGCAACTACATCTACGCCACACAATTCTCAGCCTGGACGCGCCGCCTCGATCCCACAGTGGACATCGCCAACGCGCCGCTCGTCTTCGTCGGCTTCGGCATCAATGCGCCGGAACTCGGCTGGAACGATTACGAAGGCGTCGACATGCGCGGCAAGATCGCCGTCATCCTGATCAACGATCCCGATTTCGAAACCGGCGACGACCGCGGCTTCGGCGGCCGCGCCATGACCTATTACGGCCGTTGGACCTACAAGTTCGAGGAAGCCGGCCGTCAAGGCGCCGCTGGCGCAATCATCATCCACGAAACCGCGCCCGCCGCGTATCCGTGGGCTGTCGTTCAGTCCTCAACCGGCAGCGCCCGCTGGGACATCGTCCGCGCCGATCGCGGCGCGAGCCGCGCAGGCTTCGAAGGTTGGATCAACAACGACGTCGCGATGGAAACCTTCCGCCGCGCGCGCCTCGATTTCAACGAACTGAAAGCACGCGCTCAGCGTCCAGGCTTCCGCGCCGTGCGCATGAACCTCAACGGCTCGCTCCATCTGGAAACCCGCGCCGAAGAACGCACCACCTATAACGTCGTCGGCGTGCTCCCCGGCACGGAGCGTCCAGACGAAACCGTCATCTACACCGCCCATTGGGACCATCTCGGCCATTGCCCGCCAGTGGACGGCGACGACATCTGCAACGGCGCCTTCGACAACGCGACCGGCACCAGCGCACTGATCGAGCTCGCGCGCCGCTTCCATGCGCAGGGCCCAACTGATCGCACGGTGGCGTTCATCGCGCTCACGGCGGAAGAGCAGGGCCTTCTTGGTGCGCTCTACTACATGCAGCATCCGCTGTTCGCCCCGCGCGACACCGTCGCCGCCATCAACATGGACGGCATCAACGCCTTCGGCCGCACGCGCGAAATCGAAGTGCGCGGCTTCGGCCAAAGCGAGATGGATGATCTCTTGACCACCGCCATCCAAGCGCAAGGCCGGCGCGTCGAGCCGGATTCGTCGCCGGAAGCCGGCTACTACTACCGCTCCGACCACCTGCACTTCGCCCAACTCGGCATCCCCGTGCTCTACACATCGCGCGGCATCGACATGGTCGATGGCGGCATCGAGCGGGGCCGGGCGCTGTCGCAAGCTTACGTCGCCAACGTCTATCACAAGCCCGCGGACGAAGTGACGGACGCCTGGGACATGAGCGGCGGCGCTGAAGATATCGAAGCGCTCTACGCCGTCGGCCATCGTCTGGCGGACGGAAACGAGTGGCCGCAATGGCGCGCAAGCTCCGAGTTCCGCGCCACACGCGAAGAGTCACGGCGCTAACAGACTTCTGCACTCACGCGCGCAAAAGCGCGTGAGTGCATCACCTCAAGGACGACACATGAAGTTTGATGAGGTGATCCTTGGGCGGCGAAGCATCCGCGGTTACAAGCCCGACCCTGTGCCGAAAGCGCTGATCGAGGAAATCATCGCCCTCGCCATGCGCGCGCCGTCGTCGATGAACACGCAGCCTTGGAATTTTTACGTCATTGCCGGCGAGCCGCTCAGCCGCATTCGCGCCGGCAACACCGAGCGCATGGTGGCGGGCGTCCCGCAATCGCGCGAGTTCCGCACCGGCCCCGCGTTCGCCGGCCCGCACCGCGAGCGGCAGATCGGCGTCGCCAAGCAATTGTTCTCAGCAATGGGCATCGAGCGCGACGACAAAGACGCGCGTCAAGATTGGGTGCTGCGCGGTTTCCGCCAGTTCGACGCGCCCGTTTGCGTGATTATCACCTACGACCGGGCGCTCGATGGCAGCGATGATACGCCGTTCGACTGCGGCGCCGTCGCGACTGCGCTGGTCAACGCCGCCTGGTCCCGCGGCCTCGGCACCGTGATCAACAGCCAAGGCATCATGCAATCGCCGGTAGTGCGCGAACACGCCGGCATCGCCGACGATCAGGTCATCATGAAAAGCATCGCCCTCGGCTGGCCCGACGAAACTTTTCCGGCAAACGCAGTCGTCTCAGAACGCAAACGCGTCGAAGAAGCGACCGTGTTTGTTGGGTTCGAGGATTAGAAGTTCTGTGTGGGTGAGGGCAGTCTGCTGCTGGCCGAGGCTGTGTAAAAACGGCGAAGCAGTTCAAGCTTTCTGCTGTGACGCGGGAGGCTTGCGATGAAGCGGTTCGTGGAAGGCGTGGGACGCGATCAGGGCGGGCTGTTTCCGGCGCATCTTGGG
>Ga0163152_10006385_pt1 | contig 13331 bp, 11 predicted proteins | sample OliLakLV19MP8IB2_FD_148635 | JGI IMG/M metagenome (GOLD analysis project Ga0163152, IMG submission 148635) | Freshwater microbial mat bacterial communities from Lake Vanda, McMurdo Dry Valleys, Antarctica - Oligotrophic Lake LV.19.MP8.IB-2 | ecosystem: Environmental > Aquatic > Freshwater >... | reverse complement strand
CTCCCACACCTGCAAGTAAAGCCATTCCGCCAAGAATGATAGCGTCCGAAATTCCTGCGTTCTTAAAAGCAATGGGCATCTGATAAGCCATCACCATAATTGCGATTGTTACGATCCACTTTCTGGAAGCGTAGTTTTTCATGATTTGTTTTAATTCTTGCATATTTATTTCTCCTTGAGAATGACGATACCTATTTTATCTATTTCATTTCGCTGTTCTTTGATTTGATAGTTCATGGAATGTAAAACTGTAGCTAGTTTTTCTAGAGCGCCTTTGTAATAATTCTGGCCTGTTTTTAGTTCTGCTCTTAGAGCAGACATTTCGTGAGTCAACCCCTGCATTATTATCTTCTGTCTTATAGCCTCTTCGCCGTGAATTTTGAGTGAATTAGATAGCGAGGCCATATCGCTTGAGATTCTATTTATTTTATCATTTAACATAGAGTCTTTTATTTCTTCTAAATCCTTTGCTTGCTTAAAGAATTTATCAACAAGCTTTTCACCAATGGTTTTTACCACCCATAGCACCACTGGAATCGTCCCGAACAGTATCGCTATTTCTTTGCCTTCCAAATTAGATACCTCGTTTCAAATTCTCGTTTATATAAAACCGCAAACGCTGTTCGTTTCTTGTTTTCTGATAACTCGCTTTCTCGAACCCACTCACTCAATGCCCCACGCCTTTCTAATCGCATCGTTATACATAGAGACAAGCCACTCGGCGTTTGGTTCCGCGTCTGCACCTTCCAAATAATAGTGGTGGATCTTTATCATCGCATCGTCAGCGGTAATTAATTTCATCGCACGCCTGACAAGCCAATTCTTGTTATCAGTTATGTGAGCATAAAATATCTGAGCGATGAAATTCAGATAGTCACACGACGAGTCTTTCATCGGTTGCCATGACTTTTTGCCGTCGTCCCAGCGGTACTCAGAATTTCTAAATATCAATGCTTGAACCCAAGTGTGAATCCCTACGAAATTCTTGAGCGGCCAAAACGAGTCATGAAGTTTATACTTTGACAGGAGTGAACTGTTTGTTGATTTCAGATACAAATAAAGTGGGCGCTTCTGATCTTCACTTATTCCTGTTCTCCAAATGGTGTTTGGATGTCTTAGAATTCCTTCGTCAGAATCTATGAATCTCCAAAGAGGTAAGCCTACGTCTAGATCAAGCACTCGCTTAATAAGTGCAAAGCGTGAAGTCTCCGAGCATGACTCTCCGTAGTTCCCAGGATGACCCTCGTCATATCTCTCTCTGACAAGTAATCCTAAATTATCGAGTTTCATAAATCCCTCACTGGCCTACGTTTGACGGGCCTCTGTTGCCAGGCTGATTCTTGTTGTTCATTAATTTTCGATACTCAGGATCACGCTGGCCTAGAACATAAATTGCCGAACTAAGTGCCGCGTCACCTTTTTGAGCTGCGTTTTGTAATACTTGATAATATTTAGTACCCTTAACTTTTTCTAGCGTTGAAACTTTATCGAATGGCTTCTTGGCATCTTGCTGATCGGCTAAACCTTGATTCTCACCACCAACTATATTACGAAAAAAACTATTCTCTGCTTGTCCAGCAAGAGACGAATCTAAAACCTCGCCAGCAGTGCCAAGTTTAGATTCAATAGCATTTCCATACTTGCCATATTTTTCAGATAAATAACTTCCAACTGTTGGGTTTAAACCTCCAAGACCTTCATTTAAAGCCCTCGTTGCTTGTTTTTGACTAGTAAATGCTCCAACACGATTACCAACTTCACTCATCACTGTTGAAACAGGTCCATTTTGTCTAATCTTAGTGAAAAGACTCTTTGGTTCTAGCATTGACTTTAAGCTTGCCGCTGTACCCGACGGGTTCACTTCGTCTAGAAAACGCTTTCCGTAATATCCATAATCGGCAAGGGAAGATAATCTTTGGGCAACTTCAGGCGAAACATTTGATCTAAGGAATGTCTCATTTGATTTGAGCCAATTACGAACGCCACTCGGGTTAAATCCTGTAGCTGGATCAAATGATTTCTTTAGCCCGTTTTGGATATATGACGAAACAAGACCATTCATTTTTTCTGGTCCAACATAATCAGTAACTACTTTAGAATAATTTGGATTAGAAAAAATCTTATGAACAATTTTGTCGGGATTTGCGGCAAACATAGCGTCTAGACTTTCAATCTTTCCGCCAATAATCTTTTCGATATTTTCCCGCGCTCGCTCATTTATAGCGTACGACTTGAATGTCGCTCCAACATCTGGGCCTCTCGCCGATGCCATAGCCTCAAGCTGCCCAAGCAAGACAGACCTGACTTTTGAAATTTCAGCGGAAGCTTGTGGGTTCGCTGGATCAATTGCTTTTCTTAAGAAATCCCTAGTTTGCTGAATTTCTTTGAAACTCATGCCGTCGTTCATGTCTTCTATCACTCGGCCTATCATATTATGTTCAGAGTCCGACATTCCACTTCTAGGCTTATTCTTGTCTAAGAAATATCGACCAGTTTCATCTTGTTTAAGTAAATCGCCAACTTTTGTTTCGCTTCTTATTGCTTCAATTAGATCGCGAGATTCTTTATGCTTTAAAGCACCGCCACGCTTTTGAATCTCTTCAAACGCTGGGCCTAGAGCGTCCTTCTCTGCGTGATATTTATCTTTTACTGTTGAAATAAAATCATTGCCAGCGTCAGAGATGTGCCTTGGTTTGTCTCCTGATATTTCGTCTATAGTTTTTGTGATCTTTGACGCCGACTCATCAACCATGGATTGATTATAGGCCGCGATTTGTTTCGCGTCTTCAGTCGGAAGGTTCTCAAAGTTTAGTTTTAGTTCTTTCATTGCCTTTGGATTTTCCATCATGTCGTAATGGTATTTTAAAGGCTTTGTTTTTAAGTCTGGGACTGATGACTCGATTTGTTTAAGTCTTTCCTTTCCAGGTAAATTGCCTGTTCCTGGCTCTGGCTTCCACTGTCTTAATTCATCAAGGCTCTGTGGTGCCTTGTATCCGAACATTTGCCCGCCATGCTCAACTGTCGTTTCTCCACCTGAAATTGTTGCAATAGACTTTGCAGAGCCCTCTGCACCAGCTTTTGCGGCTTGCTCTTGAGCGGCTTCTACAACTTGTTTCGCTCCTGGGCGTGATGAACCTACAAAATCTTTTGCGATATCAGCAGCGCCCGACAAGCCTTTTTTAATTCCTGCACCTAATAATAATGGATCTTGAACCATTTCAAGACCCATGCCCGCAACATCGGCAGGACTAACTTTTGAATTATATTTTTTAAGAAGCGCCCCCGCTATAGATCCACTGCCAACATCTGATAAATCAGACCGGTCAGGCTCACGCGGTGCCATGATATCAGCATAGGGCACGTCTGAAACGCCCATTCTTGTGGCTTGGTCATGCCCAGTCGGTGCTTTATCAAGGGTTTCGCCTGTTAGTTTTTCTGTGATAAATTTCCGAATCGGTGCGCCCGTAAACTTATCAATATTTTCAGGTACATTTTTTAAACCTTGGAATAAGCCCTCACCTGATAAAGAATACCAAGGTTTTTCGGTTACAGCTTCAGTCTCGTCCCATGATGGACCGACAGGTTCTGTTTCGTCCCATGATGGATTTGCCATTTATTTATACCTCAAAAACTGTTTAGTTTTAGCGTCGTAAATAGCAATCTTACCCTTGTAAGTTCGCTCAACTTCGCCAGACGGTTCTTTATTTTCTGATGATCCAGCCCTAAGTTCATTTAGTTCATTGGATGTTCCACCGCCAGAATGACCGGCAGCAGCTAAAGAATTGTCCATTTTTTGTTGGCGTAGTTGTTTTTTGTTTTCAACGACTTCTTTAGTGTCACCCGGAGCAGGGAAAAAAACCTTAGCGTAAGCGCCGCGTTCAGATGGTGGTATTGCCGCACCGGAAGCGTCACGTAAGAAAGACTCAACCCAGGATTCTTTTGCCGCCTGAGACTCAATCGCCTTATCATTTTTAAGAAAATTCGGTGCCCACGACTCTGAATTATCGATCCATTGTCCTGATGCTGTTGGATCAAAATCCTTGCCGTCTCCAATTGCTTTAGCATATTGCTCATCAGCAGTCTTGCCAGACTTGTAAAGACCAAGTTGCTTTGACTGAGCGCTGCTTAACTCGGCTCCCTTTAATTGTCGTTCTTTAGCTTTGTCTTTAGCTGCTTCTTGGCGAAAATATCTCGTTTCGCTCCGGTCTTCACGCCTTCCTTGGGCTTCTTCTCTTCTTAAATCAATATCTGCTTTAAACTTCATTGGATTAAATATTTTATCTTGATCGCCTGAGGTAACATATTGCCAGTTGTCACCGTAGGCTTTAACCACGTCAGGAAACTTGGCCTCCATCATTTGCCTGTAAGAAACTGACGCTCTTGATTTTGGATCTTGCTCGTCCATTGATTTCTTATTTGAAATATCTTTTACTGAAGCGTCACGACGTTTCTCAAATGCCCCTACAGTAGAATCATCAATCCCTTTTCGGATATTATCGAAGTTCTTTGCAGAATCAGAGGGACTTCTGCCAGCAAGAGAATCGCCAACACCAGCGGCAAATTGAGCCCAGCCTAATCCTGACTTTCTACTCTCGCCTTCATCTTGAGCGGCTTTTAATTTATCAGCTCCGTAGTCAGATTTAAACTTGTCGTAATCAGATGGTGGTTTTGCGACTGGCTCAATTGGAGCGATACTTTCTTCAGCTTCAACAGGCGAAGCAGCAGGGAGTCTTCCTTGTTTCTGAAACATTTGAATGATCGCTGGATCAATTGGTTTGGCTGGAGCACTCGGAGCAAATGGAAGGCTCACATTTTGTTTCTCTTCATCTAAAAGCTCTTCTAGGCTAAAATTGTTTTGCATTATTTTCTCCCCGCTCCATAAGCTGTCATGCCGCCTGAGATGACGTTGCCTAAAAATTGGTTATTTCTATCCTGTTCTTTATCGGCTGACTGGCCTTGGCCTTGGAGCCCTTGATTAACAATCCCTTGCTTTTTCATCTTATTATCAAATTCTTGCTGTGATAATCCAAGGTTGTATTGTTGGGCCTGGTTTTTTACTCCAGTGTTTTGATCCGACGCTCTTTGCGCTGCACTCATGTTCATTTCTTGAGCCTGGTTAGCCGCTCCAACATTTCTTTGATTTACGCCCTGGATATTCTGAGCGTTAAATTTAGAAATAGCATCGGCAGCTTGAGCCTTCTGGGACTGTTGCCCGAAATCTTGCGCTTGCATTTGACCGCCAAGCTGACCTGATTGAGTCAAAGCACTCAATGCTCGTTGCTGCGCTTGAGCGTTTGCATCCATTCCCATTTGAGCCATTCGATTCGACCCCTGTTGAGCCGATATGTTTCTAGCGACCATTTCACTCATGCCGCCGCCCATTCCACGGGAAGCCATGTTTTGTTGAATAGCACCTTGCTGCCCCTGCGTCTGAGCATTAATGTCGTTTTCAATTCGATTTTGATCGGCCATAAACTGAGCGTCTTTACCGCCAGCCGCGCCAATGTCTTGAAGCTTATTAAGAGCATTTAACTGCGCTTGTCGAAGCCCTGGATCGGTCGAGATGCCAGCCATTTCAGACGGGCCTAAGTTTGCCGCCGTCTCTTTTTCTGGGTTCATCGATGCGACTTGCTTGTAAATCTCTGGATAATATTCCTTTAAAACAGGTAGTGGAATATTTTGAGCCTGTTTCAGCATTTCTGCGTATGAGTCTTTTGATTTACTTGTCCCTAAAATACTTCCGACTAAATCACCTAACATAATTACCCCTTTTTAATCTTTCTATCTGTTCGTCCTTTGCCTATGTTATTTCTTACGTTTGTGTCTTTATATTGATTATTCATTCTCATAAAAGCATCGAGCGCAGTTTCTTGAACATCCCGACGACCTAGATTATATCCAAACTCTTCGTTCCCTTGTCTTAGCGCACCCTGCTGTTGAAGTTCGACGATTTTTTGAATAGCTTCATTGTGCTTAGGATCTGTCCACCATTTTTCCGGTAGTTTTCCTAGCATATCACCCAAGCCACCATCTAGAAGCTTCGAGGTTTGTTCATACCCATTTTTACCCTCGTCCTGTCTAGTAAAAGCCCTCCAGCCTGATGAATCGCCATAACTAAAATCATTCATCGCTTTATTAACTTCCGCATCTCGCTGAGTATAGTCTTTGTCGAATTGCTCTTTATTAAACGATATAGGATTGATCGCTTTGCCTTGGCTTGTAATTTCGTTCATAGACTTGTCACCGACTAAGTCGGAAAGTGCTGCATATTTTTGTCGCTCTTCGGCTGTTGCGGCATTATCCATTCCGACCTGCGTGTGATTTGGGTTAATATATTTTTGGAGATTCATATCAAGAAGGTTAGACCCCTCTGAAAGCCCAAGCGATGCCATCGTCTCAGCCGAAAGCGTATCGTCTGAAGCGTCTTTTGTGACACGATCTATTAGTAGAGGGTTATTCTTATTTGCTTCAGCCATTCTTTGTCTGATCGGATCTACAAGTGAAGATCTCGCGTTTGCCTCGCCTGCACCGATTGCTTGCTGATTCTTAAACCCAGTAGAAATATTCTGATTAATTTTATTTCCTACATTTTGAGCTGTTGAATCAAACATCTTATTCAAGCCTGAATATTTTTGAGTAATATCCTCGAAGCCCTTTTTAGCTCCTGCCGAGTTTTGCATGACAGACTGATCAAGCGCATTCATGCCAGCGTTGTAGTCTGGGCGAGCGTATGTTTGCTTCAAAAGTGCTTGCTGACCTTCAGCCGTTCCAGCGTTTGAAACTAATCCTGAGGCTTGCGAGACAGCTTTTTGGGCGTCTTGGTAACCGGAAGCTTGATCGAGAGTTTTCGGGCCTTGGTATCCTTGTTTTGCCTTATTATAAGCATCTTTTTCTTCAGGTGTGAGTTTTGTTGCGTTTTGATAAGCCGCGTTTGGATCGTAAGCTTGAACCGATTGATTACCGTCTCCAGCGCCAAACGATTGAACTTTATTTGTGGCATCGTCAGCTTTTTGAACGGTATCGGCCTGGATCTTTTGACCCATTTGATCGCCCTGTTCTTTATTAGCGTCTAAGTATCCTTGAATATTTGCAAACTTTGAACCTGAACCCTTTTCAACCTTAGAGGCCTCTTGCCCTGGAACTCCAGTCGCAAACGACCCCGACTCACCGGAAATATTAACACCGCCATCGGCTGCTCCGTTTTTATCCTGGGCTTTCATTCTTTCTTCATCACTCATCGATGGCGCTGCAAATGGCATTGTAAAACTCCTTAGCCGTAAATGACAAGCAGCCTAATCGTGTAGGTACTTGCCGATGTGAGACCTGATATGTTTGAAATTGAAATTATACCGCTTTCATAAGACCAAACCACTGTCGGAGTCTGGGTTGAATATTCTCCAAGCGTATTATTAAAAAGATAAATAAATGTCATACCTTGAGGGTTCGTTCCAAGCTTTGCTTTGAATTTTAGTGGGTAATTAGTTGTAGAATTGATCCACTTAATTTCTCTGATTTCTTGCTGAAGATTATCCTCAACGCTCAATCTGTTAGCAAATGCCGTCACTATATCTTCCGTAAACCCATTTAATACTTGAAACAAGGGACCGATCCAATCTTTTTGGGCCTGAAAATCCTCAAGTGTGAGTTTAGCAGGTCGAAGCCTCATGACGTTGTCGTCCTTTCACTTACCCACTCATACTGAATTGAGCCACCGTTTATCGACCACTGGGAATAAGCATTAGAAATTCTAATCCTAAGACTGAAAAGTGACCCTCTCGACTTCTCTCTTGGCACGAATACTCTGATCGGCTTGGGACGGCTTGCTCCACTCCATGCGCCGCTTCCCCAAGTGAATAATCCCCAAAAAGAACTTCCGTAGCTTCCTGTGAATGCCGTCTCTGCGTAACCGCCAGAAATATCGGTAAAGAACCCTAGAAATCCACTTAGGAAATTAGTCTCTCTAAATAGTAACTCAACTTCTTGATAGTGTTTTGAGATCCCTGGGTTTTTAAAGTCCTGCACGGTATATTCAAGCTGACATTCAATAGATTTTAAAACTGTAATTGAAGCAATAGCCCATGAATATGTATCATTTACGACGACTGTGTTAGTTGTTACATCGATGCTGTTAATTACTGAGTAAACCGTTGACGATTCATAGAGTAAATACCCAGCCGTTAAGCCGGCAACAGTATTTAAAACGACTGACGTACTAGAGCTACTCACCACACTAAACCCGTCAACCTCCTCGTCAGCAAAGTCTGTGAAGTTCAAAGATTTTCTTTCCTGGAGTAAATATTTGTCTGATGGATTACAAATATATATCTTGTCGTCATAGGTATTTACAAAAGCGTGTTTAGTATCTTTAATCCATGTGGTCCAGGCTTGCGTGAAAGTGTTATAAACAAACGCTTGAGTTGTATAAGTGTCGTTAACGTCGGTAATTGTATGCAAAATGTATTTTCGACCAGTGTCGTAACCGACTCCAAACGAAAGTGTTTTTAAGGTTGAGGAGTTAACAGAAAGAAGCCCATTGATTTCATCTTCAATCGGTCGACTCATTACCTGAACGCCCACGTCGCTAATTGCAACTATACCCTGATCACAAAGGGCAAAGATTTGATTATTTACTACTACGGCACTGTCAGGCGCTATAATTCTAGTCGAGGTATCAAGCGGGGTGATACTCCACTGACCACCGCTCCCAGTAAGTCTGAACACCCCGTCATCTTTTAAAATAAATAGTGAATCTCTTAGAGCGAGTATCCTTCTTGCTGAGTAATTCTTTGAGCCTACAAACTCAAGATGCGCTGCTGGTACATGTTCAGGCTGTGCATTTTTAGACCACATTAGACCATGCTGATAAGAATCCCCAGTACTTGTTCCAGTTCCAATGTCCCAGGCCACAGTGCGAGATACCGTGACGGCAAAAGTTGTCGTGCCGAAGGTTCTTAGCACTAAATTTATTTGCCCAGGTAAATCTTGATACCCTGAAGTATAATAGGCATAAACTGTGGTATTTGAACTGTATTGATTTATTACTTTTACAATCGACGTTGCTGTATCTGTGATGTTCTGCGAAGCACTGCCTGCTGTGAAAACTTTAAACTGTGCACTCGCTACTGTTTCGGTAGCTTTTGCGGTATAAACCGTTCCGTTAATGGTAATCGTATCGTTAGCAACTAGTCCTGTGCCTGCTGTGGCAAGTAATTTAATGTCTGCACTCTGTTTGCTTTTTACGTTCAGGTAAAACATATAGCCCTTAAACGGACAAATGTCTTTTGCAAAAGGCGGCTCGTCGTTTGATTCTGAAATGCCTTCCTGGGATGCACTCGAATAAAGAGTCGCTCCCATTAAGCTTGAAGGTCTTGAGTCAGTAAAAGTGACCGACTTCGCCGTGATTTCTCCAGAGGTCGGGTTTGTTTCATATACTAATTGGAGTTCGTCGTTTGGCTCCGTCGTTTCACTCGCTGATTCTTTCGATCGATATATTTGAAAGAAGTCAGTCGTAGCAATTCCGCTTGGAATCGTGAAAGCAAAACTAACGTCACGAGTTGCGCCTGTCGAGTTTGGGTTTGTGACAATTATGCGCTGAGAAGGTGAGCCTAAATATAAATTATTATTAAGGTCTCTTGATCCCCACACGACTCGGTAAGCAACTTGCGCATTGTAGTTAAGCATGCCGGAGCTACCTGTCAATGAACCAGACCCATCAAGTGCTTTCGGCATTCCTGTTGCGTATGTTGGACCGCTGTAAACATCTAAAACTTTAACGCCAACAGAAGTTGTAAAATATAAATTCCCACTCGCTTGAGCAAACTGCATTCTTGCATAATCAACGTCTGGATGTAAATAGGTGCCAGAAAAATCAGTGTATCCTACCCCGTCCACCTTATAAGCCATCGTGTTGTTAGAAGATCGTCTTACGATAAGTTTGTCCTGATAAGAAGTGCCGCGATCATTTCTAATTACAGAACTTGCCGGTGCATTTGATTCACGCTTAAAACCACGACGGCTTTCAGCCACAGAGTCTTTATCGATGTTAATATTTGAAGCAATCGAAAGACCGCCTTCAGGTGACTCACTTAGTTGGTTCGAATTTGTATTCAAACCTTTATTTTTAAGGATTAGCTGTTGAGCCAAAGCTTAGTATCTCCCAGAAGTAAAATAATTATGAATCGCACCTGACCGCATTTTTACAGAGCTATTATTAACTCTCGGATCTAGTAAATTAATGATGTCCGTTTTCATTTGATCAAGTGTGGCTTTCTCTAATTCATAAGCCTTATCTTTTTTGCTAGATAAACAATCGACCAGCGCAGATTGAACTAAATAAACATGAAGTTCTTCAGGTGCCATCAAGACAGGCGATTCATTGGCAATACATATCCAGTCGTTAACCGCTAACCCGGTCGGTAGGCTTGCAAATGTTAATGTTGTCCCAGCCACAGTCGTAATCGCCTGGTCCATACTCATTAAATCGTAAGGGTTTGTGTTCTGAACCATGTCGATAATCGTGCCATTTGCAAATGTTGACGGAGCACTTGAAACGACAACTTGAAGTGTGCCTGTATTAATTGACGATATCTGACCACAACTCGTCGTTAGAACTAGCTTAGAAGCCCTTGCGAAATATTTAAGCCTCAATGTCCCAGACGTGTAGCCAGAACTTAGCTCAATAGAATTTCGTACGATGTAATACCCTGCTTTATTAGATGCCCTGTCTTCTTCAAAACATCGATCCATCGATGTGACATTGCCGCTACTATCCACAAAAGTGATATCTCTAACAGAAATAATTCTGGTCGGAAGCCTGTAGGTCGTACCAGCTACAATCGCGTAGTCTTTTGACTGAAGTAAATACTCGTCATTTAATCTCATCAAGATCGAATGAACGCCGATGTTCTTGGATAAATTAAGCAGCACTAAAAAGTCAGCGTCTGAAAATAGGTCGTTGCTTGTCGGGAAAGATCCCTTTATTTTTAATGCTGAAATCATCTCTGAGCTATTGATAACGCCCCCTTATTTTTTATCTAACATTTCCATAAGCTTCTGCAAGATTTCAGGTGAGATCTCCTCGCCTTCTTCTTTTGGCTCTTCCATTTGTGATTTCTCACACTCGCATGGAGATTTCTCACACTCTGCACACATCTCTTTTGGTTTTTCTACTTCAATGGAAGCCGCCATAAACTTAGGATGATTCTTAAGTCTATCGCCATCTTTTTGATCCATTAGATCCATTATTTCTTGAGCAACTTTTTTCTTCATTTCTAAATCTTGCATGTTAATACCCTTTCGCAAACGTATTGATGACATAAGTGATTTGACCAGTGGTTACAGCCCAAACGACTCGAACATAATTAAACATCGGATCAATTTTTTCGTGAATAAAATTGGCAGTCACAGTCACGTTGTTAGTCACCGCAAGATCGAAATAAGTAACATCGTCCATCGAGGCTTGTAGTTTGTACGATCCACCAGTGAGTGCGGCTGGCGTTAACGTGTGAGTACCAGACCCGTCACTTGTAATATCCACAGCCGTTCCAGCAAGAGCATTTGACGCAGAAGTCGCTAGCTTAATCAATGTCGCACTAACTTTGATGACCCAGAAGTCTGTTGTGCTAAGTCCGGTCGGGAAAGAAGCGGCTGATGTTGTCGCGGCAACTTTAAGTCCTGTTGCATATCCGTGAGCCGCGATTGTGATCGTGTTGTCAGCAATACTGAATGCGTTGTCAACGCCTGGAGTAGTTACCGCAAACGCAAATCCTGTGAGTCCTGTGTCTGATAGATTCGTTAAATTATATTTATTTACCCCTGTCACTGTTACGACGTTAGTTGATACAGTTGAAACAAATGCAGCAAGAGCATCAACAATAGTATTCGTTGAAGATGCAATGCTGTCTGCGCTTGCGCTCTTTGCAATGGCGATTTCATTTATCACGGCACCAGTGACAACAGGAGCAACACCTTGAGAGTTTACATTGTACCAAAACACGTTTTGAATGTTACCGTCTGGAGCGTACATTGAGAAATAGGTGTTTTGTAAATTTGAAGCTACACCGGCAGTCGTCTCGGCCTTTGCGATTCCACCAGCTCCAGCGTCTGTTGCATTTTTAACTACAACAGGGCTTACGTTAGCCATTCTAACTTGCGTGAAGGTCATCGTACCATCTGCAGCGGTATCATTAGTTGTAATCGCAGTTGTAAAACCACGGATTTCATTAAATGAAAGTTCAAAGGCAGCCGCGACATTAACCGCTGATGTCTCTGCGCTAATATTACATTGCTTTTTGAAGTCAGAGGGAATGGCCGCCCATATTGCTCCGGTCGGTGCTGCGTCTGTGCCTGTCTTATTTACAGCGACCGCGTATTTAATCCCAAGTGAGTCCTCTATGACTACATAATCGCCAGCCGTACTTGCGGCTTTTGTTTGAAACGTGACTGTTTGGACTTCTAAAACTCCAGTGTCAGCAATAGTTGTGACTGTCGATATTTCGGCTGTACCAGATACAAAAGTCTTTATCGCTGGAGTTGTCACGGTAGTTGCTACAAAAATACCGTAACCGCTTTTATTTTTAATCTCGACCGCTGTCATATTAAGCGCGGCTGCGACACTTCCCGACTCTATTAAAAGTTGATTACTGTCCATTTTATTTCCCTCTTATCGTTTTGATTAGCTTGTTAAGTTTTGTTGGCATTAGTAGTTACCAGTTCGAGCAATTGCTACGTGGCAGTTGATACCACTGGCAGTAAGAGTTATCGCGCCGCCTTTATTCTGCCACAATCTAATATCAATATACTCTCCAGCTAAAAGTTTAATATCGTCGGCTCCATTTACTGCGACTGTGTCGGCGTATGAGGCTGGTGTACGAGTTTCACCTAAAATGCAGTATGATACACCGCCCTTATATAAGTATAAAAATATAGTTTCGCCCAGGTCCCATCCAGCAGTACCAAGAGATCGTATGGCAGCTTTTACTGAGTAAAGCCCACTTATTTGTGCAGTGTATTTCCAGGCAGCGCCAGTGGTTACGGCATTATGCGAGTCGTACGCCTTGGTATCAAAATCTACGATTACGACTGTAGAGTCAGCAATAGACTGCCCTGCGGCTGTCGTGTATCTAGCATTCACACTATCACTCGCAGCAATCTGCGCGAAATCACCCACATGCAGTGATGTACCAGCTGATGCCCATGTTCCAGCTGTAATCTGTGTGTTAACTAGTTTTCCAATTAATCTTATAGGTACATTTGTTCGAGCTGTAGCTGAGTATAAAACGGTAGCAGAGTCAGCCGCACCACCGCCGCCTTCAGCAGTCGTAGATTTAACC
>Ga0163152_10006383_pt1 | contig 13333 bp, 13 predicted proteins | sample OliLakLV19MP8IB2_FD_148635 | JGI IMG/M metagenome (GOLD analysis project Ga0163152, IMG submission 148635) | Freshwater microbial mat bacterial communities from Lake Vanda, McMurdo Dry Valleys, Antarctica - Oligotrophic Lake LV.19.MP8.IB-2 | ecosystem: Environmental > Aquatic > Freshwater >... | reverse complement strand
TTTTGAACGCCGGAGGTTACCTTGCAGTCAGGCGGCCTTCAATGTTCGAGCGCGTTTTCACGCCATCAGCCCTGGACGGACGTTTGAGAGGAACAGTTCGAAAAAATCAAAGTGCGGAATGTGGGTCACAAGCCCATTCCTGATGCATCACTCGAAGCGACGGGCAGGGAGGCGGCAAAGTTTTCTAACATTGCGCGCTATGAGCGTTTTCCCACGCAGAAAATCAGATCCGAATTGTTTTCTTTCGCACGTCTGAAATTCCTTCCCCGTCTTAAAACTGCCTGCGTGGCTGGCTCAAAGTGCGCGACTCAGTGTGAAGGCTGGTTTCAACTCATGAACGACGCTGATTTCAAAACGAACACCAAGGGATTTCCGATGCACCCGATTGGTGCCGCAGGCATAAAAGCGTATGCGGAATTCGAGTCAACCCTCCTCACTTGCGCAAAAGGAACGGAGATATCCGCACTGGAACCTGCTTCCCAGGTAGCGATCAGAAAAGCGTTTGAGGATCTCGTACTTCAGTCACGAAAATCTATGGACGTCAGCAGCATTCCACCGTTTGCAAACTTGGCGGAAGGCATCGAGGCGGTCGGCGTTTTGTTTGAGGCGCGAGACAAAGCCGCTGTCGCAGCAAGGCACGCAGCCGCTCTCGCTGGCCTCGGATTCTACACGACAGAGCAAGAGGCGGACGAACTCTCGGCTGAATGGCTGGCGCTCATCGGCGTTGATCCGAAGGCGTCTCTGGCCGGGCAATTATTCACCGGCCGAGACATTGAAAAACACGGCGGAAACGTACTGACGACCGAAATTTCAATGGACGAATGCGCGTCACTTTTGGCGTCAGGATGGAAGGACGCATCCGTCACGCACCGCTATGTGCAGATCGGTTCGTTCAGCGATCCGCACCACGGCGCGTGTTACAGAATTTACAATCTTGATCGTGAACTCCGTGCTCACAAGTACGCGGTGGGACCAGCGCCTGCAAAGCCGTTGCCCCCCTGGAAAGACGTCCAGAAAGCCCTGTGAAGACTGGTTGCGAGATTCGGAGGTCGGAGGCCCTACGCGCGTTCGGTGCGATGCGTCGAGCCGCACGGGAGGGGGGCACGGCCCTGGGGTAAAAGTGTAGGATAAGGACCAGGGCGACTTTAGGATCTGCTCGATCAGGACCGATAAAAAAACGCTCGGTGCCGCTCACGGTGCATCAAGCAAACGCACGACAGAAAAGGGGACTCCATGACGAAGAAGACAAGCAGCGACTACACCGAGGCCCAACTACGCGCATTCCATGGGCGCCTGAAGGCCGCTGCCACGAAAAGCGACCGCGACGTGATCTACAAAGAAATGGGAGCCGTCGGGCAGGCCGTCGCGCAGTGGTTCCGCCGCCTCGGCTTCAAGCCGCTGGGTGCCGTGGGAGGAAGCGCGCCGAAGAAAAAACAGGGCCGTCCTGCAAAAGCGAAGGCGGAAGCGAAGACCAGCGCGAAAGCGGGACGTCCCAAGAAGAACGCAGAGAACGGGCCTGCGGTACCTAAGCGAGCTGCGAAGGGGACAGGGCTGTCCGTCGAGGCCAAGGAGATCCTCATTCGCCTCATGGACAAGCTTCTGTCGGACTGACTAATTTATCCGTTTCGCGCGGCGTGTCGTATTTTCAGTGCGTTTTCGTCGCGGTGATGAACGCCATAGGGCGATGACAAATGACGTTTCCTCGTTCATCCCTTTCGGCGAGAGCGGCTTCCAAAAATGCAGCTGCCGCAGTCGGCTTGACGTCATCTTTCAGCACCGCGAACGAATAAAGGTTGGTCATGAATGTAAGTATATCTGATGGAGTCCCAGAAAGATCCAAGTGATCGTACTCAAAAGCGATACTATCGGGTGAAAAGCCACATTCAGCCAAAATCCCCCGAATGCCTTCTTCACTTCCGAAGCCAGTCTGAATGTAATTAGCAGGCGGGATCGCGGCGTCCGCGAACCGAGAAAACACGCTTGATATTCTTGTCAGACGGCTGCTCTCATCGGTCGAATTTTTGAGCCAATAAGCTGGAACTGCCACATGAAACGACGCCCCTTCCCGCATCGCTGCAAATGCCTTACCAACGACCTTCTTAGGGTCGTCGAGCAGGTGAAGCACAAGATGGCTTGCTACAACGTCGAAAAGCTTGTCGCCGAAGTCGCACGTTTCAATATCGTCAGAAACGAAACGGAAATTTTCACCCGGATAGACAGACTTTGCCGACTCTACCTGAGTGGATGAATAATCGATGCCCGTGTATTGGATCGACCCAGCGGCTTCTCCAGCGGCATCAAGCCAAGGCGCATCACCGCACCCAAGATCTAGGACTGATTTCGGCTTGTCCGACAAACACTTTTCAGTGTGATGCTGCACAGTGCTCTTCCGTGCGTTCTTGAGCCGATACGGATCAGCAGCTCGATTTTTATGGGTCACGTCGTTGTCGCCGTATTGCTTCATGACTGTTTTCCAGGACATTGTAACCTCGACCAATTAATTGATGTAAAATCTCTCAGAGATTAATAAAATCTCATTCAACTTCTCAAGCGACCAGCCATTTATCCGTGTGGCATCGCCAACGACGCTCCAGTGAATGGCAGCTGCTTCAGTGAATGGTCCAAAGTTGGTCACGTATGACACCATCCATGAAAAATCATCTTCGGCAGAGTCTTCGCAGGATTTATCTTTCGACCCTGCTGATTCAGCAGCTATTACAGCACCATGGTCGATAAATTTCCCCGCCAGACTCAGACAAAGTTCTCGGTAGAATCTCGTTTGCAAAATGCATTCATGCCACAGGAGATCAATTGTTTTGCTCACCGGAATGCGCGACTCGCCACCCCTAGCTCCAGAAAGAGCAAGGAACTTCAGAAACTCTTTCAATACGCATCCGAAATCATCATCAGACAGGTTAGGGAATTTGTTCCGAAGATGATCTCTAACTGGTATCGAAATTAGCGCGTCAAGTTCAACACCAGACCTAGCCGTTTCTGAATGAGTCTCCTGCGACAGAGCCATCATTCTACGTCATCCATTTCTGTAGTTTCAGCTGATTCTGATTGACCTTCGGTGTGAATAATGACTTCTTCAGCGCACCTCATAAAACATGGGGCACGTCTATCAGTCGATTCATCACGCTTTACTGATGGATCGTCTGTCTTTATTCTCACGCATTTTTTTTCATCTGATGAACCTTCATCTTTTTTGTCTGCTGGACGTTCGTCTGCTGCACCGACTTGTGCGGCAGCCATAGAGACTACAGCCATAGAAATTTGGAGCCATTTCATTTTTGTTTACTCACTCGAAAGTTCCATTCGCCACTCGTCGTCCAGAAAAGTTCAACTGGTGAATCTTTCTTGAACCACAGTCCACTACGCAGTCTCGCTAAAGGCACGAAGGACAATTCTTCTGCAACGGCAGATTCAAAGGCGCGTAAATATGACACTTGCATGGGAACCGTGACAGCTGAGTTCTTCTCTGCCATCAATTTTGACGCTGACGTCTTCTGAAATCCACTCACCAAAGCATTGTCGACCGGGTCATGCTGTTGAATCCACAAATGCCGAGAATCCGCCATTACATTACTACAAAAACTTGCGTCGACTCGATCTGGAGGCAACTTCTCCTCCGAGAGAACCACTTTTACACCATGATTTCTTAGCGCCGATACTAGGCTTTTCCCGAATCCACCATTGCGAGTATGCTGATTTGGAGCCCATAGTACCAATTCTTTCGGAAGCTTACCTTTGTTCTTTTGAACAATTGCACTTATATTAGTGCCGTCGAAACCTGCCTCATTTGTTTCAAAGAACGAACTAACGCGACGAGAGTCATGGTATTTTTTCACAAATTCGTCAACGCCCTCATACATAACGGACGCCACCGCTGCGCGGTCAGCAATTGTATGTAAGTTCTTTGCTCGGCTGTTGAACACAACCATGCCGTTATTCAAGCCCGTCCCGACGACAAACTCATAGCCCGAGTCATCAACGCCCGACATCATCGAGGCAGAAGCGTAAAAATCAGCGTTCGTACAGCGTTTTAATGGCACGAATTTTACTTCAAATCCGTCAACAACTGTCCTAAAGTCGCCATCAGCGCCTCTGAGGATGGGAAATTTCGATATTACATCGAAGTCGTTGCTATATTTTCCATCCTCCCCAATTTTGGAAAGCCGAGCTGGCCACAATCGATTAACTCGTGAGTTGCTCGTGAGAATTTCTCTTACTACATTTGTTGTATTCTCAACTTTTGACGAGAATTTCAGACGAAAATCAGTCGCACTCACAATCTCAATGCCGCTGTAGCTGCGCTCTTTCCATCCCGGCTTGTCTATATCTTCAGTTCCTAAAACGCTAATATCTTTTGCGGCATAAGTGTATTTGAGGCCCTTCGCAATCCCCATAGCCGCTTCTAGTGGGGTGAGTTTGGTGCCATCTTGCCACTGTGCTGTGCTTGAAACCCTAGCTATGAAGCCAGTTCCGTCTGGTGTGAAATGGAACGACTCAAGAAGACCTGGCGAGTCTGCGTCTAACGAAATGTAAGACCGTGTTGTCGCGAGAAGATACGCCATTTGCTGCACGTTTCCTCTCGGAACAAAAGGCGAAAAATCTAGCTGCTCGAACACACAATAAGTTAGTTCTGCCATCTTCTTCTCTCCAATTTTCGTGGCCGCCGCAAGGGCAGGGTTAACGAAAGCAAAAGCAAAAACCCGAATGAAGGCTTTCCACACGAATAGCTTTTTACGCATCGAATTTATCAAGCGACACTTCCTCTTCAAGCCGATAAACGCTCTGACGAGCGAGCCCAAGTATCTCCCCCATGGATGCCTTTTTACCTGCACATTTTTCGTACACCGTCCTGAAAAGGATTCGTTTGGATAGCTCCTTCACCATTTCGAGATTCCCTCCGTTCCCCAACATTTCTAGGAGTTTTGGACCATCGGGGTCTTGAAGAATTCTTTGTATTTCTGGTGAAAAGGAAGAGGATTGAGACGTCGGACGCTGAGGAAGTCCCGGTAGGTCGTGTGCTTCCACTACAAGGCGCCCATCCGCAAGTGCCTTCGAGCCCGCATCGCGAACCACGCGGCGAAGAGAGCGAAAGTTTGCTTCGCGAGCCAAAGATGAGAGGCGTTCCGACAGCCCTGCGCAAAAATCTGGAGAGAATCGGAGGCTCCAGCCCTGCTTCTCTGCCCCAACGAGAAAATCAACGATGGTACCTCGCTGCTCGCGTAACTCTTCAACGCTCGGCAGAACAACTTCGCGGTCACTCATGGCGTCGAGGAAACCCGGTAGGAATTCCGATTCCTCGTCGAACGAGGCTGTCAGGATGAGTCGGAATGAATCCCACCGAGCCGACGAAACCGGCTCGAATGAGCCGCGCTCTTGGGCGCTCTCAAAAAGGGACTTGAGGTGCGCCTGCAAGTCGTAAGGGAGCGCCTGGACGTTCTCAAGCACCAGGACGCCTCCCTGTGCCCGCTCTAGGGCGTTGAGCCGAAGACGCTCTCCTGATCCGGCTCCCACGGAAGCCGACGCCAGAAATTCGCGTTTCAGCGCCTCGGAATCCAGTAGCAGCGCATCGAGTGTGACGATGGCGCGCGATGTGGCGGCGTGGTGCAGCGAAAGATGTTGTGCGGCCAGCCGCGCAACGCAGGACGTTTTTCCTGTCCCGCTTCGCCCACGGATGAGGATGCGATCAAAACGGCGACGTGCGCTGATTTCGAGCGCGGTCACAACTTCGGGTGTCAGATAGAGTTCGGACGTTCGTTCCGTTCCGAACGAATCTCGCAGCGTTATAAGGCGACGTGCCACGAGCGCCTGGGCGGAAGCCGCTGCGAGGAGTCGCATCAGCGTCAGGGAGTCCTGCACCTTGGGAACGAAAGCGTCGGCACCGACCTCAAGTGCCCGCATCGGCAGGGTGGGATCGGGATGAGAAGACACCATCAAGATGGGCAAATTCGGAAGCGCGCGACGAAGCACGGGGACCAGAGAATCTCCTCGGCGACCGGGGTCTGGTTTGAAAACGTAATCGAGGAGGCAATAGTCAAAAATGTTTTCTCGGACGAGTTTTTCCGCTTGAACAAGAGAAGTCGCCACATGCGGAATGCCACCAAGATCTTCCACTGCCAGTGTCAGAGCAGCGCGATCTTCCACTTCGTCGTCCACAATAAGCCAACGCTTACCGATTGTGTGTTCACCCCGCATCAGCACCTCCGTTTGACAGAAACGGGTGTGCACGCGCGCTCAACCAGACGATGGCAAGCCCACGCACTCTCTGTTCAGTTGAGAGTTTCTTGAGTCGGACTGTCGAGGGGATATCGAGTTCCTCGTCAGAGGCGACCTCGGAAACCGTATCCGTGAGAAGCAGGTGATCAAGTTCGCTTTTCGTGACGAAGAATCCCTGAAGGCCAAGCTTTTCCGCCAGTTCTTTGAACCGTGGATTTCTGAGCAGCATGACACGGCGGCCCATACGATTGAGACGCGGTTCTTGCACGGAATGAAGTGCATATGTCGCTTCTGTGCGGCTAAGCATGGAGCGAAAAGGGACATCGATTCCCGTAAAAAGCTGACGACCTCGCAAGGAAAAAATCATCGTCCCGCCCAACTCCCGAGAACTTGCCTTGATGATGTTCAAGCCACGTCCCTCGCGCCCAAAAACCTTCTTGTAAACAAGCGGGGAGCACGCATCGTCTGTGTAAATTCTTTTTGTGATGAAGGCGAACCAGAGAGTCAGAAAAGATCTGATGCCGACTGACTGCCGAAAAATAATGTTCAGTCGTGCGCCGTCTTCAGAACCGCTGACACGGATGGTCGTGTCGCGCGCAGTGCGCCCGTGCTCGATTGCATTGGCACCTAGATTGAGAATCGCGCGTTCCAACGCATGCAAATCTCTAATGAGAAAAGCTTTTCCTTTGGCAAGCTCATTGAGAACGGGCAATCCAGGAGCGCATCCTTCCAGAAGACGTGCAATTTCGTCACGCGACACAATCGAGTTCACTTCGGAAGATACACAGGGCTGTTCATCCTGTTTCAATCCGGGGTTCGCAGACAGACGCGAAACGAGAGCCATCGCCGACAGAATTTTCCGATCCCGCTCATGCCCCTGCTCATTGGTGAGCGAGCCGATGGCCGAAAGGACTTTTCCAAGATCATGGCAACAGTCTTCGATCAGGGATTGAAAATAAAGCAGGTTTTTTCCGCGTGTAGAAACTGCCATTTGAGTGAGGCGACGGATATTGCTCCACCGGATGCCAGCCGTCGCTCGTCGCACGTCCTCGGCATCGACGGAGGATTGCAAAACCGAATCCGCTTTCTGCACGGACAGCAGCATGGCGATAAGCATCCCGCCAAGAACCAAAAGCAGAACCAGGGCAAAGCTTCCCATCCAAACGAAAGACAGCGCCTTGAGCCGGTTCATAAGCCCCGACTCGAAGCAATTGTTGACGTCGATGCGAACGACATAGGGATAGTATGCATCGACCGTAGAAAAAGACCGCTTTTCGGTTCGCAGGCAACTTGGTGGAACTATCGCTGGGCTCTTCCACGAACTGAAAATTTCGTTCTCGTTTGGACCGCTAAGGATCTGTACTCCAAGGATGCGTGGAGCGGTTTCGTCGCTCTGCAAGCGACCAAACTGGAAGGCGAGGTAGTCGTTTGCGAAACGTGAGGCATGAGCCTGCGCGAATTGGACCGCACCCGCTTCTACAGATCGGAAAATCAGGTCGAGATCGTTTCGCTTCGATTCTTCTTTCTGGATTCGTCGTGTCTCAACCTGTGAAAGCACAAAGAGCCCAAGAAAAACAATGAAAAAAGCAGACAGCGCATACACTAGCGTCGTCGATGAAAAACCGAAATTCCGCTCTCCGGCGGGGCGACGATTCAAGAGTAAGGATCTCTCTAAATCCAACATTAGTCCCTTGCCCGTCCTATTCATCGTTCCACTAAAATCCGCGGTGACTGGCTCACCAACCATGCGTCGGGGTTCATTACGAACTGCCAAGCCTCGGGTCAAGAGAGATCCTGAGTGTCACATTCAGGTGACAAATCCCTGGGCCGACGAGGGCTCTGAAAAAAATCTCGGGTCCACGAAACGGCCCAATCCTCGCTTCGATGCGATGCAAACCACTGAATTCACTTTATTACTTCACTTGTCGCGGAAAACTTACACCTTGAAAGCATGGTTTCGACGTTCAAGCGGCTCTGATAGCCCACGAGAGCCGGGTGGCCTGTGCTGGCTGGTGCGCATGGGTTCGAGTCAGTAAACGAGGGCTCGCTCATTGCGTCTCTGGCCCTTTGCCCAGACTTCACACGTCATCTGGTTGCCCTCTGTTCGTTTCTAAGGAGGCTTCTATGTTCCGTTCGCTCGTTCAATCCGCTCTCACAGCGTCCTTCTTTGGCTTGCTCTCCCCCGTTGCCGGAGTCTTTGCCCAAGGGACCGCGCCCCTCGATGCGGCGCAGCTTCAGGCGCTCTGCAACTCCATGACCACTGCCATCGGTCCTGTCACAGCGAACTACTCGTTCAAGAACTGGGAGGGCACCGTTCAGAATCAGTCCGTGAAGTTTGTCCCTGTCTCAGCCACATGCATCACCAACCAACCCCAGTGGATTCTGGAATTCGAGAAGCGCAGCGGAGAATCGCCCGCGTTCAGGATTATGATGCGATTCAATCAGCAAGGAACAGGCTATGGCCTCGCTCAAGTCAACGGCGTGAACGATTGCTACACTCAGGCTGCCGACTGGTATGTGGCGTACTGGCGCAACAAGGGTTATCTCCTCACGCCTGAACAGGTAGAGGCAATGCGCAACAACATCAAGACCGTGTCGTGCCCTGCCATGGTCAATGCGGTTTCAGCAGCGATCATCAAACGAATCAATGGTCAGTGAAACCGCTGTTTTTTTTTAGGAGATCCATTCATGAAGAAGATTCTCGTTTCCGTTCTCGCTTCTCTCGCACTGTCGGCCTGTGGATCGAATGACGACGACACGCCCGCACGGGCGCCAGAACAACAGAACAGCGAGCCTGCGCCGGTCAAACCCGCACCGCTCAAGATCGATCCTGCTCTAAAGCCGAAATTCGTAGAGGAGTGCAAATTCGCTCTGGCTGCGGAAGGTGCGCCTGTCAAACCGTTTTATGCCAACATCCTCATGCGGAATTCTACAACTGATTGTGCCAGCGCCTACGATGTGATCGCCTCGAAGCGTTCCCTCGCTCTTGGCACAGGTAACATCAATTCGCTCTTACCGCTGGCGTTCTTTCCCTTCATCGAACGCCTTGAGATCATCGGTCCGCTTGTAAACGAAACCGCCGAACTCGCGAAGCTGAAGAACCTTCAATCCCTCACCATCCAGATGTCCGATGTCACTGACCTCTCTTTCCTGACAGCGGTCCCATATCTCTCTACTTTGGTCATTGAGAGCACACCTTTCACGAGCCTCGCCCCGCTCGTCAAGCTCCCAAACCTGCGCAACCTCGCGTTCGAGGCGCCGAAAGATAAGAGTGGCAAAGAAACGCTTGCCAAGGACGAGGCGCACTGCCCCGTCCTCTCGGAACGCAAGGCCGTCAACGACGTCTGCAAAGATTATCGCGGAATAAAGTAACATTAACTGCCGCCTCGTCTCCGATGGGGCGGTCTTTAGCCTTCAGGAAAAACAACATGAAAACGTTTCCTAAAGCCATGGCTGCCATGGCCTTCGCCGCCGCTTTGTCTTTTACGTCCCAAGCCATTGCCGCCCCTGCTTGCCGTCTGTTTCAGCACTCACACTTTGGCGGTTCGTACTTCGATATCCCCGCAAACACAAAAGTAGACAATTTCCTCGCGATTATTTTTTGGGTCACGAAGCAGGAATGTGATCCAGAGTGGCCAGCACCTCAAGATGAGGGTGCATCAGAGATAAGTCGAGAGGAAAGAGTGAGCCGTGCTCAGGCTTGCAGGACAGTTCGGAGTTCTGCCGGCAATGCTGACAACGAGATCTCATCCGTTCAGGTTCCTGACGGATGCGGGCTCGTGCTTCACGAGCACCCTAATTTTGCGGGCGGGCGTGCTGGTTACAAGGAAGGCAACTATCCCGAGGCTTTTGCAGGAACACCCAACGACACCGCATCTTCGGCGGAATGCACCTGCGCGTTGGACCCCTTTTTCTCATATGACAGCATCATCATCGCCCCGCGCCCTTAAATCTCACTGCGCCTTGTTCTATCGCACCAATAATCGACCCGCATTTTAGCCCCGTCACGTCCACTGGAGAAACAAGACATGACAGCCGCAAAATCACGCGCATCCGTGCGCGACGGAAATTTATTGTCTCTCGTTGCCCGAGGAGTCGCGTTTCTCACAAGAAAATTCACCCTTGCGTTTACGTTCTCGCACTCTCCCGAGAATCAGGACACGGCCGCTGACTCGAAATCTCGCGCACCCGTGCGAGTGGCGATCCTCTTGTCCAGCGTTATGGGCGGACTCGCATTTTCCGCAGCAGGCTCTGCTCAAGGTCTGCCTCTTTCGATAGGGGAAATCGACCGGGAAATCTCCCTCCTCACCACGCCTGCCTCGTTGCCTTTGTCTTCGGGCGTTGAACTTCTTACCGGGTGCAAGGCTGTGGGCCTGGGAGCCGTTTCGCTGTGCTCGATTCCCCCGACCGTGGCCATTGCGCGCGGCGCTCCGGCAGGTGGCCTTGATCGCCTGTTTGTGACTTCTCCCGGTACGGAGATCGTCGTCGAGGCAACGCTTGCCACGCCTGGGATCGGTGTCGATGTTCTCGTGAATGGTGCGCGTTGCGCGCTCAGAGACGGTACGACGACGTGCCCGGTGCCCGTGGGTTCAGGAAGTGACTTGTCGGTCGATCTTTTTCCGAGCCGCTCGGGTGCGCTCAGTGTGGTGGCAGGGTCGAAACTGTTTGTGTCTTCCGTGACGTTGCGCCGGGGCTTTGCGTCGGTTTTGCTGTCACTGCGTGCTCACGCGGATTCCCTCGAAACGAGCCTGACAAACGATCTCGCCGTCTACTCTCGCTTCGACAAGCAGGTGCGTTTCCAAACGACCTCGCGCGCCGACCTCGAGCGCGTGTTTGCCTCGCTTACGACCGAGCACATTCCGCCGCTTCCTGACTACAACACGGTCGCGGTGGGCGCGGATGGCAGTGAAACCCGCAACAGCGAATGCCCACTCAAGCCCACGCCCGACCCCGACACTTGGTCACACACCTTCGAGGAGTGCGGAAACCTTGCCATCGTCGCAGGGCTTCTCAATGGCGAGCCCGTGTTCTCGCAGGCAGATATCAACGAAACGCGCGCTCGTATTGAGGCGAACGGCTCCGCGCTCGGCAAGATCGCAAACGCGCTTGCAGCGAATGGCGAGGCGCTCGGCAAACGCTTTCAGGATCTCCTGGCTCGTCTGCGCGCAAAAGGAATCCCCCTGCCATGAGAAAACTTATTTCCCTAGCTGCGCCCGTCGCTGCTCTCTCCAGCGTAGCCTTTGCCGGTGCAGACCTCCCACGCCGCACCACGCATGTGTCGCGCATGGATGGCTTCGCGTCGGCCATCGAAACTTCGCAATCCAAAGTTGTGTCTGACTCAGACTCCCTGCACGCCACGGCGCGCACGCTCGCGCAGGAGGCCACCGTTTTCGTGGCGAGCCTCGATGCGGCCGTGAACGGAATTGGCACAAGTTCAGGCTCGTTTGACACGCTCTCCGATTCGGTCGGAAACAGCAGGACGTCTCTCTCGATTTCGCGCGCTGTCCTTCAGGACCGTTTCGCGGATCTGCGCCGTCGAATCCTGGGCGAGCGCAATCGTCTTCTTGCGGTTGATAAAGCTGACCACGCCGCGCTCTTGTACACGCAAGGAGCGGTGGCCACGGAGAACCTCGCAGCGCGCACACTTTCATCGCTCGCGAAACTCGATGCAGCCGTTGTGGATCTGGAGAAAAAGATCGACGCCACTTGGGAACCCGCGTGGGAGAAGGCGCGAAACGCCTTGGACCTGTGGCTCTCAACCAACCGCGTGGACGGATGGCAGGCGAAAGCCGCTTTCGTGAAAACCTGGCTTGCCGGACTCGCCGCGCTCGATGCCCTGCTTCCTCCGGTCGAAGCGCAGGTGGAGCGCATCAAGGATGAGGTGGCAAAGGGACGCCCCTACGCCACACGCGAAAGCGCCGTGCGCATCGCTTCAGCCTGTGAACAGGTCAAGACCCGCCTGACGTCGGTTTCTGCCTTTGAGCCCGTGCGCGACGACGCACTTGCGCGCCTGAACGATGCCTGCAGCGCGGCACGCGCGCGCGCCGACGTCCTGTGGCGCGATCCGTCTTCGGTTCCCGGTTTCGTGTTCCAGTTCGCAAAGAAACAGGCGGCTCTGGCGAAAATCGACTGCGCCGCAGGCGGAAAGAAATTCGATTGCTCCATGGCCGAATGGCTTGCTCGCATACCGAAGGCCCGCGTGCTCGCCATGGGCGAGGCGGACCTTGTCACCTACGAAGACGCATGGGCGAAAGCCGCACGCCTGCCAACGCGAGGAGCCCGCTGATGTCCACACCCATATTTTCTCGTTCTGTTTCCGCCCTGGGTGCTGTGGCCGGCGTGGCATTTTTGGCCTCTGCCGTGCGCGCAGACGAACCTGTCTCACGTGACTTGGCGGCGGGCCTCACGCGCTCGCTGGCAAAAGCGGCCATCCCTTTTGTGAGCGTCAAGGACGCTTACAGCAAAGCCTTGGGCCTCAAAGACACCGATGTGGTGAAGGTCGCAGACGGAAAAAGCATTCCCGTCCCGCAGTATCTCGAAGGAATTGATGACCTGCAAAAGAGGCTTGCCACGCAGGGGCTCTCGCTCACGGCAGGCGGTGAGAACCTCGGCAAAGTCGCCGAAACCGTGGTTCCCTCGGATGTGCTCACACCGCAGGGCAAAGAGATCGTGGGCTCCATTCGGGATCTGGATCGCAGCTACATGCCCGCGAGTTTCACAATCGCAGAAGCCGGTGCGCTGGCAAAAACAGCGGCCGCAGACGCTGCGAAACCCTCACTTGCGAGCCTGTTCCGCCAGGCCGTGTCCGCAGGCAGCGCGGAGGCCCCCGCCTTTGAGCCGATCCTGGTGCCGAGTTTCACACCACGCAACGATCTCAAGACCAAGACGCACAAGGATTGGAGCGCGAGCTACGGGAAAAAAGACACCTTCCTGGTGAACGCCGATGCGTTTTTTGACCTTGCCGGGAACGTGGAAGTCATACGCGCCGAAGTCAACGCACACGCGAATGTGCGCATCTTCGATTCCATACAGCAGGACATCCTCAAAGCGCACGGGCTTGCGGAAGCCTCGAAACTTGGGAACGTAAAAGGCGATGCCTCGCTGT
>Ga0163152_10006381_pt1 | contig 13338 bp, 15 predicted proteins | sample OliLakLV19MP8IB2_FD_148635 | JGI IMG/M metagenome (GOLD analysis project Ga0163152, IMG submission 148635) | Freshwater microbial mat bacterial communities from Lake Vanda, McMurdo Dry Valleys, Antarctica - Oligotrophic Lake LV.19.MP8.IB-2 | ecosystem: Environmental > Aquatic > Freshwater >... | reverse complement strand
CCGCCGACACCGGAACCCCCCACGCCTTCGCGAGGTTCTTGATGTTCGGAGGCGAGCTGCCGTTCCACACGGGGAAGCTGCCGGGCGCGCTCGTGGGCGTTGCCAGCGTCCCCGGCGGCGTGGGGGCCGGCGCGGGAGCCGCCGCGGGAGCCGGGACGGGCGCAGTAGGCTCAGGATTCTCAAGCGCCCACGATGCGTCGGCGCCGTAGAAGCCTGCGTACTGGCCGATAAGGCTAGCGCCCTCGTTCGCGTAGCCCGTGGCCGCCGCGTTGATCTGCTGCGCGTACTGGTTGGCGATCGCCTGAGCCTCGAGGCTCGTGCGCTGCACTGCGCCAGCCATGTTCTGATTGGCGAACGACGACTGAAGCATCCCGGTGGCGTTCGCCTGGTTGCGCTGGCCCTCATATGCCGCCTGCTCGCGCTCGCCCATCCCCTTGCTCTGGTCGTAGTTGAGGTCCAGGTCCTCGCGCTGCGCGGTCGCGGGGTCGTCTGTGCCCCAGGTGTACCCGCCGTACCCGGCGAGTGCCTGCCTGGCGTTGGCGTTGATCCCCGTGAAGGTTGCGTTCTGGCGGTTGGAGAGCTGCCCAAGCTGGTTGCCGATGAGCGTCCTGCTGAGGAAGTTCGGCAGGCTTGCGTCGCGCGCCAGAGCCGGGAGCGTCGGGAGGCTCGGAAGCTTCGGATACCCGACGCTGACGGGGAGTGCCATGTCAGGCTCCTACTCGGACGGGCGTGACGTACAGAAACCTTTTTGCCGCGGCGAGCGTCCCAGCGCTCGCCTTGTACTGGACCTTCAGCTCGGTGGACGCGGCGAGCGCCGTCTTGACCATCGTGCGCGATACCGACACTTCCACCCCGGAGGCCGAGCCGGAGAAGGCGAATACCGCATCCGCATCGACGGTGGCGGCGGCTCCGATCTTCACGGCGGCAATCGAGTAGTTCGCGCCACTGTTGTTCAGGTCCAACCCGAAGTGGAGGATGTAGTCCCCGGACAACGGCGTGGTTACGGACGGCCCCGCCGTAGTGAGGTCAACGTAGGACGTGCTCGCCGTCGTCTGAGACGTGGCGATCTCGGACCGTAGCGACGGGCCGCCGACGCACTCCCACGGGTAGCTCGGACTCCCGGCAGCGCGGTAGCGGAAGTGCCAGACGACCCCGTTGTCCGAGTCGGCCACGTAGTAGACCTCGTCACCGTCCACCCCCGCGACGGGTATCTGCTCGACAACGGGTGTCCTCACGGCCGACTGCGGGATCGACCCGTTGGCGTATGAGCCGAAGACGGCCGAGGAGTTCAGCGCCTCGCGCAGGCGCTCGTCGATCTGGCCGTCCATCTCGTCCGATGGAGAGTTCAACGGTTCGGGTGAGTAGCGCCCCTTCCAGGTCATGTGCGCGTCCGCGAGGCGCGGAAGGAGGCGTCGATCTGGTGGATCTCCACCTTGGTCCCGTTGGTGTCCGTGCCGAGCGTGTCAACCTCGATGCGGACCTGGTGGCGCCGGCCGCTCCGGTTGACCGTGCGGAAGTAGTGGCGGTCGATGCGATCGATGGTGTCTGAGTCGATGTCGGCGAGCGCCTTGGTGCCCGTTGCCCCGGACGTGAGGGCGTCCTGCGAGACGACCGAGACGGCCATGCTGGTCGCGCCAGCGGCTCCGGCGTCGTAGGCGTTCGCGTGGATGGAGAGATCCACGAAGCGCGTGTCGGCATCGGTGTCACCACCGTCGATACCCTCGGGGGTGTACGCGACCAGGCGGGGGGCGGAACCCGCGTCGTCCTTGGACGTTCCCGAGCGGTCGAGCGCGGGCGTGAAGTCGATCACCCGGCCCTGGCGGGCGTCGCTGACGGCGAGCAGCTTCTCGGACTCGCCAGAGACGCGCGAGGCGAACATGTAGCGCGGGGTGAAGTTGGAGATGCGGGACTGCCATGTGCGCCCGCGAAGATCGCAGAGGTAGGTGCGCTGGATCGTTCCGCCCGCAGTGGTGATGTGGACGATCAGGTGTCCCTGAGACAGGCCGATCGAGCAGTAGTCGCTCGTGCCGTAGTCGAAGTCGCGGGTGAGGTTGCGCCACTCGCGGTTGATGCGGCCATCGGTGAGGTCGGTTACCCTGCCGCCCGAATACCAGTAGATCCCCGACTCCCCCGCCCAGAACTGCCCCTCGTCGAAGGACTGCGCCGAGCGGATGTCGATGCAACCGATCCCGTCGGCGATCATGTCCACGGAGTAGTTCGGGAAGGAGCCGTAGACCCCGTACACCGAGCTGCGCTTGAGGACGAGCAGCGGGTTCGGCGAGGTCAGGATGGCGATGATGTCGTCGCTGTCGTTCGACGAGGGCACGTCGATGAAGTCCATGAGGAACTTGTTGGGGTTCGTCGAGGTGGGGAGGATGTCGGGGTCGTAGGGCGGCTTGAACCCTGGAGGGAACGCGAGGTTCCAACCCGGAGGACCGACGTACACGCGGCTTTTGTACTGCGCGACCCCGGTGCCCCAGAGGCTCCCCTTGTGGGTGGCGGCGTCCTTGAACGGGCAGCGGCGGAGGATCGCGTACTTGATGTTCGTGTCGGACTGGCTGACGTCGCCGAGGTTGAGCTCGGTGTCGGACGCGACCTCGAAGATCCGATGTACCGTGCCGACCTTGGTTTCCTTGATCCCGAGTAGCGCGTCGTCGTCATAGGTGTTCCACCGCACGCCGAACGTGCTCCACTTGGTTCCGACTCCGGTGAAGACGTCGAATACCGTGTCGAACGAGCCGGTGCCCGCGTCGTAGACGTTGACGCAGGGGTAGGTGAGCCCCGTGCCCCGCGTGTCGCCCGCGTTGGTCCCCGTCGTGGAGAACTTGATCCCGTCGATCGTCAGGGATGTCGATGAGCTGCGCTCGAGGATGCGCGGCCAGACGCCCGGCGAGTAGTTCGCGGCGGAGGAAGCCAAGAGCAGCTTGTAGGCGCCCTTGGTCGAGACCGCATCCCACGTCCCAACGGACGCCGTGATGGTGGCCGTGTTCGCCACACTCCCGGCGGTGGTGACGTCGTCAACCTCGAAGGCTGCGCCCGAGTAGAGGACCATCGGCGTGATGCCGTCCTGGTAGCAGCCGATCAACTGGTCGTCGTAGACGCATCGGAACAGGATGGTCCCCGCGGCCGGGTCGCCCACTGGCGTACCGACCCCGGAAGGGTTGTGGACGTAGATGAGCGACCCGGTGGTCGTCAGCGTCCGCGTCACCGCCGAGAGGACGAACTTGGCGCGGGCCACAGACCGGAGGTTCACGGCAGCGTCCGCCGTGCTCCCGTCGTACTCCCACCCCTGTCGCTGAGTGAACACGCCTTGCGGGGTGAACCCGTCCTGGGCGTAGGTGGAGAGGGACGGGTCGAGGGTGTGGGCCGGAGCGTCTGTGACCATCCCGCCCGTGAAGGGGCGAATGAGCTTGGAGTACCTCACCGAGTCCAATCTCCGCGCGTGAGAGAGGAGTGGTCCTCGTCCCAGTTCGGCGACTTGAGGCGGAAGGTCGGCTTGCGTGCGGTCGCGTGAGCGGTCCGCATGTTGATGATCGCCTTGTCGTACTCGCGCTCGTAGTAGGCGGCCTCGCTGTGCGCCTCCCCGCCGCCCTCCTGGAGCAGGAGATCGGCCGCCGCGCCGTTCACGAGGACAGAGTGGCGGTACGTGAGCGGGATGAGCGGGGTAGCGCTGTCGGCGGACAGTTCGGTCGGCACCATCCGTGCAAAAGTGCCGATGGTGTAGACGGCGTCGGGTTCCGGGTAGATGCGCAGGCGCGAGCCCCACTTGGCCCAGAAGGCCGGGCGACCACCCGAGTCTCCGTCCTGCGTCGAGTAGGACATCGCCTCGATGCTGGGCCAGCTCATCGACTCAAGCATCTTTCCATCGATGTCGTCGATCATGTAGAGGATCTCGGCGATGCCCCCTCCGCTCACGCCCATGGCGGTTGCGATGGAGGCGTAGGTGTAGGTGTCGGAGCCGGCGGTGGTCGTCCACTGGCCTTCGACCTGGAGGAAGTCGAACTCGATGCCCGAGGCGCACGAGGACAGATACCTCTGGTTGACGGCTTCCTTGGCCCGCGTCAGGTCAGTCGCTTCGGAGGGGTCGTAGCGCGCTGCTCGTGCCGCCCTCTGCGCGAGCTCAAGGAAGTCCCCGGAGGCGATGTCAGGACGCCTTCGGGATCGAGCGAGGGATGTAGGCGCGCGGACGTGCTGAGACGTCCTTCTTCATGGCGTTCATAAACCGCTCGGCGTGGTCGCCGTTGAGTTCGTCGATCTCGTCGAACTCGCGCTTCTCGCGCTTCCAGTCGGCGTGCTTCGACGCCTCGCGCCAGCGGCGCATGTCGCGCCCCCTGCGGTCGGAGGATCGCATGAACCGAATGACCCGAGCGTCAGGCTCGCGCTCGAGCGGGTTGTCGGTGTCGAGGTCGTGGATCTTCCGGGCGAGTACCCACTGCGGGCGGAGGAAGAAGCGGTCTCCGTCCACGTAGCGGGCGAGGCCAAGGTGCCCCGACCCGTCCTCTCGGACGAGCCGGGCCTTGGCGTCGTACTCTACGACCTGGCGGGCGATGTCGTGGAGGTCCTTCTCCACGAATCGCCAGCCGGCCGCCGGCCCCGGAAGTCGGGAGCCAAGGAGCATCTAGCGCCCCTTCACGGAGACGTCGAGCAGGAAGTCCGTCACCGTATCTGCGTTGGTGATCTCGTCCAGTTCGGAGCTGATCGCGCCTCCGCCCCATCCGAGCATGATCTTCTTCGTGCCGGGGATGTAGTCGGCCGACAAGAACTCCGTGCCGTTGCGGGCGGTGGAGCAGGCGACCGACTCGATGACCGACAGACCGAACAGGGCTGCCGTGACGGTGATGCCACCCGTGTCGTACGTCCCGGTCGGGGTGATGACGCCATCGACGACACTCTGGTTGCCGACGCGCTGGCGTCCGTTGGCGTTCGCGGCGAACGTGACGGTGACGGCCATTACTGGCCCGCGTAGGCCGGAGCCGTCAAGTTGAGGTCGTTGAGTCGGCCGTGGTTGCGGGGCCGCTCGGTGTACATGCCCATCCAGCCGGTGATCATGGCGAGGGAGGCGTCCGCGTACCCGCTACCCGTGGCGGCGTTCTTCTTGAAGAAGATCGACCCGCCGTGCTCCTCGAACTTCACGATGGAGGAGTGGTCGTGCTTGGGACCGACGAACCCGGCCGACTTCTTGTGGACCAGCATGATCTGGTGACGCGGAGCCTGCGCGTGCTTGTAGAGCGGCACGCCGTTCATCGACAGGTACTCGCGTCCGCCCCAGCCGATGTCCGGGCTTTCGGAGATCGTGTACCGGATGCCGGTGGACATCAGGTTCTCGTAGGCGGTCCAGACGCCGGGGTCGGCGAGGCCGCAGTACTCGCTCGGCACGAGCATCCCCGACTCCGAGCGACGGGACACCTTGTTGCAGAGCTCGTCCACGAGGTTCTTGGTGATGTCGCGGAGCGTGCCGCTGTTGTCGATGACCGTCGAGCCCCACTGCGGGACCGCGGCGCGGTCGATGCCCATGTAGGTACCCGTGCTGGCGATCATCCCGAGCAGGCCGACGAACTCCGGGGAGGCGAAGGAGCCGGCGGTCGCGTATCCCGCCGGGTGGTAGGTGACGATGACGTCGGCAGCGGCCGATCCGCCAGTGTCGTTGGAGGAGGTGACCGCGTTCGTTCCCTCGTTGATGAGCGTGATGAGGAACTTGCCGGGGACCACGGACATCTGGTCGGCGCCCGTGGTGGGATCGACGCAGAGGTAGTACGAGCGGTTCGGGTCGTCGATCCACGTGTACGGGTTGCGCTCGGAGTATGCCGAGCCCGCCACGTCGAGGGTCATAACCGATCCGACCTCGGAGGCGACCTTGGCGAGGATTCCGGTGCCGTCCATGATCGCCATGCGCTCGAGCTCACGCAGAACGCGCATCCGCGAGGCGGACATCTTCTTCTGCATGATCGGCGCGGCGGCGGCGTTGAGGCTGTCGAGCAGCGCCATCTCGTGTCCGTCGAACTCGATCGTGTCGGCGAAGCGCATGAGGCTGAGAGTCGCCTCGTCGCTGGCGATGTCACCGGAGGCCGGGTAGTCGCCGCCCTGGCCGATGACGCCGAAGCCGAGGTCGTCACCGATCTGGACCTTCATAAAGGCCTTGCGGCCCTCGATCTTGACGCGCTCGTCGGTGCTGAGGCCGAGGAGGTTGAGAAGGGTGCCTTCGGACCTCGTGAGCATGTCCGGGTAGACCGGAAGCCACGTGTCCTTGGCGTAGTCCGATGCTGTCGAATAGAGAGACATCGCCTGCTTTCTGGGAGAGAAGGAACGGGGTCAGCGAGGCCGTGTGGCCTTGCGACTCGCACCGCTCCTGCGGGAAATCCCCTCGGGGCTCGCCTCGTCCCAGGACGCTCTGACGTGCGCTACTACTTATTCAGTTTGACCTGCACCACCGACTTTACTCAGCGAAGTGGTGCAGGTCAATACCGATACGTCTTACGGGTTGAGCGTCATCCGGCTGTGCTCCATCGCTTCTTCGACGGTGCGAGGCTTCTGGAGGGTGTCGGGCGAAGGGCCGCTGGGGACCGCCGAGGACGGAGGCGGTGTCGGCGGTGGGGTCGCCTTCCACTGGAGCAACTCGGTGGCGAGCGCTGACGCTGCCTCCTTGGCGAGCTCGCCCGCCTGGCGGTTCGGGTTCATCTGCTGCTGCGCCCGGACCTGCTGCTCGATCAGGGCCGCCGTTGAGGGCGGGAGGTTGTTGGACTTGGCCGCGCTCTCGGACGAGTCACGGATCGACTGGTCCTGCGCCATCTGGCCGAGCCGCTCAAACACGCGCCGCTCGATCTCCTGAGCGTTGGTGTCGAGAACGGGCTGGAGCATCTGGGGCAGAGTGGACGGGTCGAACTGAGGCTGCTCGTACTGAGGCTCCTCGTACTGAGACTCATCGCTGTACTGCTCGTTGTACGTCGCCCACGGGTCGTTCGGCTCGGCCTCGGCCTCGGCGGGCTGGCCCATCTGGCGGAGGAACTGCCCGTCGTACTCGGGGCGCACGACCTTCTGAAGGTACTGGCCGCGCGTGTCGAGGTTGTTGAGGCCGCGGTACATGTCGAGCGCCTGGGTGATCTCGTCCTGGCTCGCGCCGCCGTAGTCCGGCGTGGGGTCGGGGGCGGGTGCGCCCTCGTCGGGTGTGTCAGACATTCAGGTCCTCCTCGGGGTCGATGTCCTCGATGATCTCCGGGCCGAAGTCGGGCTCGTGATCCTCGGGAAGCTCCCACGGGTTCGGTGCGTTCGGTGTGAGCAGGGTGCGGTCGAGCCTCATGCCGGCGCGTCGCAAGTTCTCCCTGACCTCGTGAGGGTAGACGTAGACCTCGTTGAGCGAGGCCCCGATCTGCACGGCGGCGAGGATCGCCTCTACGTCGCGCGAGAAGTTACGGCCGAAGCCGCTGCCTTCGCTCATCTCACATGCCTCCCGGCTGTGGTGGTGTGTTCTTCGGCTGGCTCGGCGTTCCCGGTTCCTTCGGGGCTGAGCCCTGCTGCTGCCCCGCCATCGGCTGCTGGCTGGACATCGCCTGTAGCTGCGCGGCCATCTGCTGCTTGTGCTGGTCGGCGTGCTCGCGAAGGAGCTGCTTGCCCATCTGGCTGATCCTGCGGTAGGCGTTGCCCTTGCGGAACTCGTCGAGTGCCTTCAACTCCAGCGCGTGATTGTTGAAGTCCTCGACCAGCGGCATGTCGAACCCCGCCTGCCGAAGGCTCTGAGTGAGGTTCGGCGGGCGAATCCCCTGCTGCGCGAGTATCGCCATTGGGTCAGGTGCGCCGAGCCCGATAGCCGCGTTGAGCGCCTCGGTGAACGCCTGCTTGTCGCTCTCGAAGTTCTTGTTGACGAGGAGCGCTTTCTCATCGGTGGCAAGTCCCAGAAGTTCACGGGTCTCCCCCTGCTGGTGCTTGCGGTCGGCTTCGACGTCCGCCTGGAGTTCGGTCGGGTCGCCGTCGATGAGGCTACCGATGAACGGCATGAAGTTCCCGCTCTGCGCCATGAGCGGGAGAAGGTTCTGGAGCGATGCCATCCGCGCGGCCTTGGACTTGGGCATCATCGGCCCGGTCACACGGAAGCGGTGGGCGCCCCGGAGCATCTGGCCCTGGAACGCCTGGAACTCCTCGGCGTCGTCCACTCCGACGCCGGTCACCGTGCGCACGCCCGAGTAGTGCTTCTCCACCAGCACCAGGGAGCGCGAGACTCCCCACTCGATCGCCTCGACGAGGTTCGACTCCATGACCGACAGGTTGCTCTCGGTCTGCTGGATTTCGAGGTTGATGCCCACCGCGGCGTCCGGCCCGCCGGGGGCGCGAAGTCCCTGGGCGGATGCCGAGACACCTGAGATGTCGCGCATCTCGGCGACCATCCGGCCGAGGTCGTTCGTGAGGACAGCCGTGGGCTCGGCCGGGACGTTGGAGTGGTGCGGCTCGCCCATCGCCGGGTGGTAGAAGAACACGCCGTCGTCGTTGAAGTATTCGTCCGACGCCATGCTCCCGAACGGCAGGGCGACCGGGGTGCGGGCGACGCGCTTGAGCCACTCGCGCAGGTCGCGCAAGGTGGAGTTGTAGTCGCGCTGGATCGGCTTCAGGTCGTCCACGATGCCGCGCGAGCGGATGAAGTGTCCTGGGTCGGGGCGTGGGACGAAGCAGAAGTAGGGCAGGCCCTCCTGCCATTCCTCGACCAGCATCGGCTTTCCGGGGGCCTTGTCGCAGAACTCGATGTGCGCGCCGGACGGGAAGTCGTGGCAGGGCTTGGCGTAGAAGTAGTGGACGACGATCGACGTTGACTCGTTGACCGTTCGGCCGAGCGCGCCGCCGTCATCGACGGTCAGGTCCTCGTACTGGACGTCGGTGACCCTCTCGCCCATGCTCGACTGCGATTCGCGAACGGCGTCCTTGAAGGACATGCCCATTCGCTTCTCCACCTCGTCCCGCGGGCGCACGCGCGACTCGCAGATCCACTTCGCGTCGCGGTGGTCCTTGATGGCGAAGGGGTCAACGCTGATCGCGCCGGGGAGCACGACACGCCAGGTGACGTCGCCCATCGGCTCCTTCGAGCGGACCATGCGCCAGAGGCTCGAGCCCGTCGGGTCTTCGGCGACCAACGCCTCGTAGACGGCCCGGTCCCTGATCGGCTCGCCGTTGCCATCGACCGCGATGAGGTTGTCGCTCGACGAGCCGGCCTCGGGGTCCCATGAGACGGAGAGCCACGCGAGCCCGTCGATGTCGCCGTTCTGGCAGAGCTCGGAGATGCGCGGCTTGATGTTCCAGCCGGCGTTGCCCCACCGGGCGGCGACGAACTTCTCGGCGAACCGGGCAGCGTCGATCGCCTCCTGGTCGCGCGACTCGGGAGAGACCTCGTAGGGCGGGCGCTCCTTGGTGAGGAGGGCGGTACGGCCGTCGGTGAACTGGCGCAGGCGGTTGTACGAGTTGTCGCGGTTGCGCTGGTTCATCGCGCCGCCGAGCGATCCGCGTAGCTGCGACTCGCCGGGGGCGATGTAGACGGACTGATTGCCCCTGTAATACTCGCGGTTCTCCTGCCAGCGCAGGCGCTCCTCGCGCGAGACTCGGCGACCGTCCTTGACCATCTGGCGGATCTTCCCCCACCCACCGTCACGCGCGCTGCCCGCGCCCTTGTAGACGCTCCCGAGGCTCGCCTTCTTCGGCTGATCGTTCTGCATGGAGGGCGGAGGGGCGGTCGTGCTCATGGGCTACCTGCCGGGGTCGGTGTTCCGCGGGTCGGTGTGGCGACGATGCATCCATCGGGATGCAGGAGGGTATCCGGGGCGAGGGACGTCTCGGGCCACAGGAGGCAGGAGACGGGGCCGAGGCGGGAGCGAGTCGGCCTGGAAGACGCGCCTGCCGATGTCGCAGAGGTGCGCATAGGGGCGGCCGGCGATCCGGCAGCACTTGGCAGAAACCTCGGGCCGCCGAGGGACCTCAGCGCGCCCGTGAGCGTGCCGTCTCCGGTGAGTGTGGCGGAGAGCGACTGCGAGCTCGCGAGGACGGCGTTGCCTGTGAGCGTGCCGTCTCCGGTGAGGTCGGCGGCCAGTTCGAGCGGGGCGAACTCCAGTTCGCCCGTGAGCGTGCCGTCTCCGGTGAGGTCGCCCGCGATGGCGGTAACGGCCCCAGCCGTGGTCGCGCTGAAGACGATCGGTAGGGCAGCGGCTCCGAACGCCGTGCGGACGCCGGCCGTGGTCGCGCTGAAGACGATGGACGTAGCGCTCGCGCCGAAGGTCTCCTTGAAGCCTGCCGTCGTTGCGGAGAACGTCCAGGTCGATGCGCTCGCGCCGAAGTGGGTGGTTACTCCGGATGGGAGGACCTGAAGGAGCCGCCGTGTCGATGCGCGGGCCATCTAGTAGCCCGTCGTCGTCCGCGTGAAGCCGAACAGGGGGTAGCCGGTGCTCGCCCATGCGGCACCCGTCATCGCCGCCGGTAGAGTCGCCGCCGCCGCTTGCTGGAGGAGCCCCATCAGGCGGCCCGGTTCGGTGACGAACGCTGCTGCGCCGAACATGGCGTTTGTCGTGCCAGAGCAGGACATGGCGAAGTAGTAAGAACCGGGGTTCAGAACGAAATCACTCGCCGCGCCGTACTGGATCGCGCTCGCGCCCGACTGAGCGGTGGGACCCATCCGGTAGACCGCAGCTCCGCCGAGTGAGTATATGCCGATGTCCACGTTCGATGCGGCCGACGAGCCATTGGCCCAGAACGGGCGGCGGATCGGGTAGTGGAGCGCGATCGTGTATGGGACATAGATCGCGAGGTCCGCCGCGGGCCATGCAATCGACGCGCCCGCCAGCGATAGTCCGCCGAGGGGGCGAGCAAGGAACGCCGGCGAGTTCTGATCCCAGGTCGAGAGGTGAGTCGGAAGGACCGTGTAGCCGGGGAAGTCGCCCACTAGAGCGCCAGCGACTTGAGCGCGACCACGACGTGGGGCACGTAGGCGGCCGTCACATTTGCAAACGTCGCCGTCGCCGGGATCGTGCTAACCGCCTCCTGCCGGACGCCGCACGCCCTCAGGATGATCGCCGAGGGCTGCGTGCGAAAGAACGTCGAGGTTCCAAGGGTCTGTCCGCAGGCTATGAGGTAGGTGCCCGGCGTGAGCGTCGTGTCCGCGATGTCGAAGACCTGTACCACGCTCGTACCGGCCTGCGCGGTCGGGCCGATGCTCACGAGCCGGGCGCCGTTTTCGTCCATGATCCCGACATCGGTGTTGCCAGCCGCAACCGTCCCGTTGTATGTCGCCATCTGGTAGGCGATACACGTCTGCTCGACCTGGACGGGAATGTAGAGCGTGCGGGTTGCGGCGGGCCACACTCCCGACGCACTCGTGAGGCCCTGGCACTGACCGACCCGACCGGCGACCGAGTTGCGGCCCATCGTCGAGATGACCGCATCGGGGGGGGCGGACCAGAAGACTTGTGATGACGGGAAGTCGCCCATTTTAGTAGGCCAAGACCTTCCAGGCGAAGGCCCGCGACGTGCCCGTCGTCTGCTTGAGGGTGAATCTCAGCGAGCCCGCGTCGGTCAGTTCGGAGGAAATCGGAACGCTGATCTTGATGAGGTCGTCCGCCGGTTGGGCGTCGGCCCACGAGTCCTTATAGGCAACGCGCCGCGTGCCGCCCGTGAGAACTATCTGGTAGATGCGCAGTTCAAGGGTGTCGGCCGCGACCATGTTCACGCAGTCCACGTGGAGCGTGAATGTGCCAGCGACCGCGACATCTAGCAGCGTGTGCTCGGTCGTGACGGTCGCGGTCTGCGTTCCCGATCCCTGTGCGGTGACGGGCATCAGGCCGCGATCGCCGTCAGGGTGATGTCGAGGTCGCCGGTCGCGATGGTGAACGTGTCGCCCGCGGTGACGGCCCGCGACACGGCCAGATCGTCAGAGCCGAGGAACGTACCGCCGGAGACGGCCGACCAGAATGAAACGTGCGAATAGGTCTCCGTGGTGGACACGGACGTCCAGGTGACCGCGGCGTCGCTGGTGATCGCACCAGCCGATGCGAGGGCCATCGACGCGGACTGGCGCGTGGTGTTGCCCGCGGCCGCCGTCGCGCCTGAAGCGCCAGGGTCGGCGGTGTGCAGCTTGACGAAGAAGCCCGCGGGCGCGGTGTAGTTGGTGGCGTTGCAGATCGCGTCGAGCCATGCGTTCGCCACGCCTGATGCAAGTCCTATTGCCATCGGTCTCTACTCCTTGTGCTCAGTCGAGCGTTGCGGTGAGGGCGCTGGCAGCGAACGAGAGGTCCACGTTGATGACGCTCGAGCGCGAGGACGTGAGGGCCGCGCCGCCCACGAAGTTCCCGGCCACCGAGGCGTCCGAGATGCCGAAGTGGGTGATCGTGCCCCACGCTGCGGGCGTCGGGCCGGTGAAGGTGAGGGCGTTGTCGTTGGTGACCGTCTGGGCCGTGATGGTCCAGTTCGACGCGCCGATGCCTGCGGAGACGCGGGCGTACCCGTTGCCAGAGACCTCGCTCGCCCCGGTCTCGCCGGGGTCGGCGGTGTGGAGGGAGACGAACAGGCCCGACGGGGCCGTCCAGCTTGCGAGCCCGAACAGGTGGTTCATCACCTTCGTCTCGAGGTCGTTGGAGTAGCTCACTTGATTCCCCTTATGCCTGGAGGTCGCGGTACTCGAAGCGTGCGTTGCCGCCGTTCCAGACGACCTCGGCACCCACCGAGCCGTCCAACTTGATCTCGAAGAACTTCGGCCGTCGGTAGCTGATGACTTCCTGGCCGATCTGCGCGACGCGGGTGATAGGCGATGTGGACACCGGGCGCAGGTCGCCGCGCAGGAATCCGTCGAGCCCCGAGGGGTCCGGCGTGACTTCGGGTGCGATCAGACCGGCGAGACTGAGGGCCGGGCCGGGCGACGACGCCTCGGTGATGATCGCGTATGCGGCGATCCCCTTCGGGTCCGTGCCGGTGACGTTCGATGCCTGCGCGGCGAACACGCTGGCAGGCCCATCCGCGTAGGTGTCGTTCGCCCACGCCATCGGGGCATCGTCGGTGTAGCTGTACTGCGTGACCGCGTTCGCCCCGGAGATGAGGCAGACGCGGTACGTGCCGGCCGGGATGTCGAAGTCGGTGATCGGGAACTCGACCCATGCCGCCGTCGCGTTGAATGCGACCGATACCACGTCGCTGAGCGAACCCGAGACCAGCGTGTCGGTCGTCGGGGTCGCGCTCGCCACGTTGTACAGGCACGCCCTGAGCGGCTGCGTGCTGCTCCCCGTCCCGAGGCCCCTCACGTAGACCCGATAGCCGGTCACCTTCGACGTCTCGAGCAGAGGGAAGGCCGATCCCCGGATCGAGTCGGCCTGGCTCGTGTTGTAT
>Ga0163152_10006379_pt1 | contig 13339 bp, 10 predicted proteins | sample OliLakLV19MP8IB2_FD_148635 | JGI IMG/M metagenome (GOLD analysis project Ga0163152, IMG submission 148635) | Freshwater microbial mat bacterial communities from Lake Vanda, McMurdo Dry Valleys, Antarctica - Oligotrophic Lake LV.19.MP8.IB-2 | ecosystem: Environmental > Aquatic > Freshwater >... | reverse complement strand
CTCCGGGAACGGTTTGAGTTCGGGCGCCGGCAGGTCGTCGTAGATCTCGATCTTGGCCTCGTCGGCGGTCTTGACCGCTTGCTTCGCGAGCCACCGGGCCTGGCGCGCGTCGATGAGTTCGGCGGCCTCGCCGTATTCGTAGGCAAGCTCCATCTCGGGGTCGCGCACCGTTGCCGCCGTGTCGGCAGCCATGCGTTCGCCGTGCCGGCCCGCGGCTGACGTCGGCCAGTCGATGGAGTCTTCGTCGTCGGCCATCGGAACCTCCTGCGTTCAGGCCAGTTTCCCACCGACCGGCGCTGCGTTGAGATTTCGGCGGGCTGGGGCTAGATCGCTCGTCCGCCGAGATAGGTCGCGGTGCCGAGGGCGAACACGCCGCCGTCGCGGGCGGCCATGCGGTAGCCCGTGCCGGCCGGCATCACCGCCATCGCCGTGATCGGCTGCACGAGCGCCAACGAACCGAGTGAGCCGCTGAACGCGGCGGTGCCGAACGTGAACACACCACCATCGGCCGCGACCAACCAGTAGCCGGCGCCGTCGGGCGTCTTCTCCATCGCGAAGATCGGCTGGTTCAACGCCATCGAACCGGTCGAACCCTTGAACGCCGCGTCGCCGAACGTGAAGATGCCACCGTCGGAAGCGACGAGGAAGTATCCGTTGCCGCTCGGCGTGACCTCCATACCGACGACCGGCCGGTTCAGCCGCATGGCTCCCGTCGAACCCATGAACGCCGCGTCACCGAACGTGAAGATCCCGCCGTCGGCCGCGACCAACCAGTAGCCGGCGCCGGAGTTGGTGGTCGCCATGCCCACGATCGGCTGGTTGAGGCGGATGGCTCCCGTCGAACCCTTGAACGCCGCGTCGCCGAACGTGAAGATCCCGCCGTCGGTTGCGACGAGGTAGTAGCCATTCCCGGTCGGCGTCGATGCCATCCCGACGATCGGCTGGTTCAACGCAATCCCCGCGAGCGACCCGAACGCGCCCGCGTCGCCGAACGGCCACACACCGCCGGCCGCGTCGACGAGCCAGTACCCGTTGCCGGACGGAGTCTGCGTCATACCGACGATCGTGGAACGACCAACAGACGTCGTCGCGCGGCTCACTTCGATCGCGGCGCTCGAGTAGCGCAGGAACGGTACCGTCAGCTCGGTGCCGCCGATCACGCGCGTGATCGTGTCCGTCACTTCCGCGGTGAGCTCACCGGTGACCTGCCGCGTCGTTGTGTAGAACTCCTGCGACGTGGTTGCCGGGCTGGTGAACCCGAGTTCGTTCGTGAGGAACGCGTCCTTCAGGAACAGCGTGAACGATCCGTCGTCGTGCACCGAGTTGTTCGCCTTCAGGTGCGCGGCGGCCAACGTGAACGACACCTTGTCGGTTGCAGGGTCGATGGTCGGTGTACCGATCGACTGGGCATCGGTTTCCAGCCACGCGCCCCGCAGGTCGTTTGCGATAGCCGCGCTGCTGACCGTCGGCGCGACGATCTGGCCCACCGCAACCGCAGTCAGGTCGTTGTCGGCCCTTGTATTCGCGTTGCCGCACGAGTCGGCCGAGCAACCGGCCGTGGTCCACGACGCGGCAACCGGCGACACGTCGAAGCTCGCCGTGTTCCCGGTGGTCGAGTTGACGGCGGGCGCGAAGCCCTCGACTGCGCCGGTGAACATCAGCATGAGCGGGTCGAACGTCCCCGTGTTCAGCTCCACGTGAATATCGGCGGCAGTCGACAGTGCGGGCGACAGTTCGACACCGCTCTGCGCCGCGCCCGCCTGCAGCACTTGGATCGTCAACACCGAAGTGCTCGTCGCCACGACCGAGAGCGTGACCCCGGCCGGGGGTGCGCCGCCGTTGACGGAGAACGCCGCGACGCAATTCTGTGTCGTCGCGCCACCGCAGGTCGGGTATGGAGCCGTCGTCTGCGCGCCGGCCGGTGCACTCACCGCGCCGACTGCGATCAGCGCTGCACTCGCCACACCGGCCGTGATCGCGCGTCGAAGCCATAGATGAAGCCATAGATAAGGTCTCTGCATAGCCGATTAATGTACCCACCTCGACGCCAAAGAGAACGTCGCGGCTGTAGCAAGTGGGTGCGTCGACTATTTGCGCACCGGTGGTGGGTGGGTCCACCTGCGCCGTTGCCTGGCGTGCGGAAACATCGGCTGTTGCGACAACTCGCCCGGGCGCTACGCAACTGCCCATTTCGACGCGAGGGGACATCCGGTCATGCAGTCGTTCGAACCGGGCGAGGACTGGCTTTGGTGCTACGTCGACGACTTCGCCTTCGAAGTCGCGGAACTCGAGCCGAGCGAGTCGCATTCGTAACGCCGAAAGGTCAGCGGACGGGAACGCCTTCGAACTTCGCGGCGCGCACACCCCGCTGCGCGAGTTCGGCAAGGAACGGTGCGGGATCGACGAGTGCACCGAGTCCGTGCACGCCGGGCCGGGTCACCTGCGGGTCGAGCGCACCCGCGAGTTGCGCGGCCGTGACCGCAAGCACCGTGCCCGCCGCAACCGCGGTTCGTTCGATGACGCCGTAGACGACACAGTCGTGCGAGTCGTCGCGTCGGCCCCAGACGTCGACGCGGGCGGCGCCCCATTCGCCGTCGTCGCCGAACCGGCGGCGGAGCCACGTTCGCTTCGGTGGCTCTCCGAGCAGCGCCGTCGCGCGCGGGACCGAGAGCGCGTCGACAAGCAGGGCCGTGCCACCGGTGACCAGTTTGCAGTCGCGTGCGCCGATCGGTTCGGGGAACCACACGAGTTCTTCGCCGTGCGGGTGCTCTTCGCGCCACGCGCCCTGGTGCCACGAACGCACAAGCGCGCGCCGGGCATGGCGTACCGCGGCGACGCTGGCGGGGCCGGCCCAGCCCGTGCGCGCGACGCGCACTTCGTCGACGGTGCGAAACGACGACGCGGCGTGCTTGGCGAGCACGTCGGCCAGACCCGGCGCGAGCCCGCACCCGACTGCGATGGTGACACCGCCCGCACGCGCGTTCCGGTCGAGTGCACGCAGCGAATCGATCGCGTCGTGGTCGTCGTCGCACGACGCGGCGGGGACATGCTGCGCGATCGCGGTGGCGATCACTGCATGGTCGACGCTCGTCGGCAGCGCGGTTGCGACCGCGTCGACGCCGTCGGGAATCGGATCGCCCGGCGCGAACGCGATCGCTTCGGCGCGCGCGACCGGACCGAGGGCCTCGGCCAACCGTTCGGTCGTGTCGAACTCGCGACCGGCCAACAGCAAACGCTTCACGCCGGGCGTGTCGGCCAGCTGGCGCGCGGCCCGCATGCCGACCTCGCCCAAACCGACGAGCAGGATCGAGGTCACCGGAAGTCGGGCGCTTCGAGCTCGCGCCAGCCGCCGCTCGTCGGCGGGACGCCACCCTTACCCCGGAGCTTGGCAATGACGCCGATCACCCCGGCGAGGCCGAGTACCAACAGAACACGCCGGAATGCCTTCACGGCCCGGGAGTGTACGGGGCGCGGTCAGTCGTCCGGCGTGAGCGCCCGCAGCACGCAAAACTCGTTGCCCTCGGGGTCGGCGAGGACCACCCACGTGCCGTCGTCACTCTGGCCGTCGTCACTCTGGCCGTCGTCACTCTGGCCGACGTCGACCGCCGGGCACCCAGCGCCTCGACGCGTGCGACCTCGGCGTCACTGGATCCGCAGAGTCATGCGTTCAGGCTTTCGCAAACCACACCGGGTTCGTCGCCGTATTCAGGCGATCGCCAGGGCGTGTCGGGCCGCCTTCGAGTGGGGCTAGCTGGAATCGAACCAGCGACCTCATCCTTATCAGGGATGCGCTCTAACCGACTGAGCTATAGCCCCGGCAAAGGGCGTGAGAATACCAGCCGGGCCGAGCGGGCTCAGCGGCCTTCTTCTTCGACGACCGTGACCTCGACGCCACCGAGCAGTTCCGAGAACAGGTTGTAGAAGGCGGCGGCCAGCACGCTGATGACGACCATCAGGCACACGAACACGAGGCCCAGGAGTGTCGAGGCGCGCAGCACCTCCCAGGACAGGAACTTGAAGTCGTCGGCGTCGATCATCTCGCCGACGAAGTCCTCGAGGTTGCCGATGATGCCCGCCGCCGACGCGATCGACCACATCACCATGCCCGCGACGATCAGCACGATCAGCGCGGTGAGGTAGAAGCAGATCGAGATCTTGAGGACGCTCCACAGGTCGATCTTGCGGATCGTCTGGCGGTAGCGACGTTCGTACGCGGCCTTGACCGGAACCGGGCCCGAGCGTTGCTTCTGCACCTTCTGCTTCGGCGCGCGGCGCGACCCCGAGTCGACCGATTCGAGAGTCGCCTTGGCGCGGGCCACCGATCAGGCCTCCTGGGGGCCGGTCAGCTCCGGCTGATCAGCGTCGGGCTGATCGGTTTCGAGCACGCGGGCCACGGCGACAACGCTATCGCCATCGTCGACCCGGGCCACCCGCACCCCCGTGGCGTCCCGCCCCTGCTCGGAGATCTCGTCGACAGGCATACGGACGAGGTTCCCGGCCGACGAGAACACGAGGATCTCGTCACCGGGTACGACCGCGAAGGCCGACACCACCTGGCCGCGCGCCTCGGTGATGCGAATGCCGCGCACACCCTGGCCGCCCCGGCCCTGCCGATTGAACGCCGCCACCGGCGTGCGTTTGCCGTGACCGCTCGCCGAGATGAACAGGAGCACGGCGTCGTCGCGGGCGATGTCGCTGCTCACCACCGCGTCCTGCGCGTTCTTGAGTTTCATACCCCGCACGCCGGCGGTCGCGCGGCCCATGGGCCGCACGTCGTCCTCGGAGAAACGAATCGTCATTCCCTGGCTCGACACCATGAACACGTCGTCGTGGCCGCTGGTCTGGATGACCCGTACCAGTTCGTCGCCTTCGTTCAGGTTGATGGCGATAAGACCGCTACGCAGCGACGAGTCGTACTCGCTCATCTTCGTCTTCTTCACCATGCCGTTGCGGGTGGCGAAGAACAGGTACGCGCCGTCTTCGTAGGTGCGCGTGTCGATGACGGCTTCGATGTGCTCGTCGGCCTGTAGCGCGATGAGGTTGACGAGCGCGGTGCCGCGCGCGGTGCGGTCCTTCATCGGGATCTCGTGCGCACGCAACCGGTAGACACGCCCGCGGTTCGAGAAGAACAACAGGTACGAGTGCGCGGTCGTCGTAAGCAGGTGCTCGACGTAGTCCTCGTCGCGCAGGTTCCCGCCCCGCACGCCCTTACCGCCGCGGCCCTGCACCCGGAACTCGTCCGTGGAGACTGTCTTGACGTAGCCCTTGCGCGACAGCACGAACACGAGTTCTTCGTCTTCGATGAGATCGAGGTCGACGATGTCGCCCGTCCACACTTCGATGCGCGTGCGCCGCTCGTCGCCGTGAGTGTCGCGGATCGCGGTGAGTTCGTCTTTGATGACGGTACGCAGCAGCACCTCGTCGGCGAGGATCGCTTCGAGCGCGGTGATGCGTCCCGTCAGTTCGGCGAATTCGTCGGCGAGCTTCTGCCGCTCGAGTGCGGCCAGGCGCCGCAACATCATGTCGAGAATGTGGTTCGCCTGGATCTCGCTGAACTCGAACGGCGTCGCCATGAGCCCCTGGCGCGCGACATCGGCCGACTCGGAGCCGCGAATCAGGGCGATGATCGCGTCGATGGCGTCGAGCGCGCGCAGCAGACCTTCGACGATGTGGGCGCGGTCGCGTGCCCGACGCAGCCGGTATTCGGTGCGCCGTGTCACGACCTCGACCCGGTGCGCGATGTACACGCGCAACGCGGTCGCGAGGTCGAGCATGCGCGGCACGCCGTCGACGAGCGCAAGCACGTTCGCGGAAAACGTGGTCTGCATCGGTGTGTGTTTGTAGAGCTGGTTGAGTACGACCTGCGCGTTGGCGTCGCGCTTCAGCTCGACGACAAGGCGTGTGGTGTCGCCCGACGACTCGTTACGCACGTCGCGGATGCCTTCAATGCGGCGGTCGTTGACGAGCTCGGCGATTTTGGTGCCGATCACCTCGACCGACGTCTGGTACGGCACCTCGGTGACGACGATGCGCTGTCCGCCCTTGGCGCCTTCGTCGATTTCGGCGACGGCGCGCATGCGGATGGACCCTCGACCCGTCTTGGCCGCCTCGATGATGCCGGCCCGGCCGAGAATGAGCGCACCCGTCGGGAAGTCGGGGCCGTGTACGAACTGCAAGAGGTCGTCGACGGTGGCTTCGGGGTTGTCGATGAGGTGCACGGTCGCGTCGATGATCTCGCGCAGGTTGTGCGGCGGGATGTTGGTGGCCATGCCGACCGCGATGCCGCCGCCGCCGTTCACCAACAGGTTCGGGAACCGGGCCGGGAGCACTTTCGGTTCGCGGCTCTGGCCGTCGTAGGTCTCTTGGAAGTCGACGGTCTCTTCGTCGATCTCGCCGAGCAGTTCCATCGCGAGCTGCGCGAGGCGCGCCTCGGTGTAGCGCTGGGCCGCGGGGCGGTCGGCCGGGTCGGGCGAACCGAAGTTCCCGTGCCCGTCGATGAGCGGGTACCGCAAAGAGAAATCTTGCGCCATGCGCGCAAGCGCGTCGTAGATCGACTGGTCGCCGTGCGGGTGGAACACGGCCATGACGTTGCCGACCGCGTTGGCCGACTTGCGGTGCTGACGGTCGGGCCGCATGCCCTGGTCGTACATGCCGTAGAGAATCCGGCGCTGTACGGGCTTCAAACCGTCGCGCGCGTCGGGCAACGCGCGCGATGTGATGACCGACATCGCGTAGTCCAGGAAGGAGCGTTCCATCTCCTCTTGGATCTCGATGGGCTCGATATCGCCGAGTGTCTCGTCAGGCATGTGCGGGTGACAACTCCGTCTCAGATGTCGAGGAAGCGCACGTCTTTGGCGTTCGCCTGGATGAATCCCCGCCGGGCTTCGACGTCTTCGCCCATGAGCGTCGAGAAGATCTCGTCGGCGATGGCCGCTTCGTCGACCGAGACCTGCAACAGCGTGCGCGTCGCCGGGTCCATCGTCGTCTCCGAGAGTTCGGGCCAGTCCATCTCGCCGAGGCCCTTGAACCGGTTGAACTCGATCTTGCGACCCTCGTGTTCTTGTTCGAAGCGGCGGAGCGCGACGTCGTCCTTGAGGTAGGTGCGCTCGTCCTTGCCGAGTTTCGCCGCGTACAACGGCGGCTGCGCGATGTAGACGTGCCCGGCCATCACGATCTCGCGCAACTGGCGGTAGAAGAACGTCAGCAGCAGCGTGCGGATGTGCGCGCCGTCGACATCGGCGTCGGCCAACAGGATGATCTTGTGGTAGCGGAGCTTGGAGAGATCGAACTCTTCACTGATACCGCACCCGACGGCCGAGATGAGCGCCTGGATCTCTTCGTTGCGCAGCATCTTGTCGATACGCGCCCGTTCGACGTTGAGGATCTTGCCGCGGATCGGCAGGATCGCCTGGAACGCAGGGTTGCGGGCCCGCTTGGCGCTGCCGCCGGCACTGTCGCCCTCGACGATGAACAGTTCGGTTTCCTCGGGATTGCGCGACGAACAGTCGGCGAGCTTGCCCGGCATCGACGCCGACTCGAGCAACGACTTTCGCCGGGTGAGGTCGCGCGCCTGGCGCGCCGCGATACGCGCCCGCGACGACTGGAGCGCCTTCTGCACGACGACCTTGGCCTCGGCCGGGTGCTCCTCGAGCCATTCGGCCAACTTGTCGTTGGTGACCTTCTCGACGAACGAACGGATCTCGGTGTTGCCGAGCTTGGTCTTCGTCTGGCCCTCGAACTGCGGGTTGCGCAGCTTCACCGACAGGATCGCGGTCAGACCTTCGCGGATGTCTTCGCCGAGAAAGTTCTCTTCCTTCTCCTTGATGGCGCCCTTGCCGCGCGCGTAGCGGTTCACGACGTTGGTGAGGGCCTTCTTGAAACCCTCTTCGTGCATGCCGCCCTCGGTCGTGGCGATGTTGTTCGCGAACGAGTGGATGCCTTCGTAGTAGCCGTTGTTCCACTGCATCGCGATCTCGACTTCGCCGAGCTCGTAGGTGTCGGAGATCGAGATGATGCGCTCGAACAACGGCTCCTTCGACGAGTTGAGGTGCGCGACGAAGTCGACGATGCCGCCGTCGTACTTGAAGATCTGCTCGAGCGCCGGGTCGGGGCGTTCGTCGCGGAAGACGATCTCGAGGCTCTTGTTGAGGAAGGCCATCTCGCGCACGCGCTCGATGAGCGTCTGGGCACGGAACTCGCCCTCCTCCATGATCGAGAAGTCGGGCCAGAACGTGACCGTGGTCCCTCTGCGGTCGGAATCGCCGACCCGGTGCAGCGGCGCCTCGGGCTCGCCACCGTCGAGGAACACCTGGCGGTACTCGCCACCGTCGCGGTGGATCTCGAGTTCGAGGCGGCGGGAGAGCGCGTTCACAACCGAGACACCGACACCGTGCAAACCGCCCGAGATCTTGTAGCCCTCGCCGCCGAACTTGCCGCCGGCGTGCAGCATCGTGAGCACGATCTCGGCGGCCGACTTGTCGGGGTACTCCGGGTGCGGGTCGACCGGAATGCCGCGCCCGTCGTCGCAAACGCGGGCTCCGCCGTCGGGCAGGAGCGTGAGTTCGATGCGCGTCGCGTAGCCCGCGAGCGCCTCGTCGACCGAGTTGTCGACGACCTCGTACACGAGGTGGTGGAGGCCCGACGGACCGGTCGAACCGATGTACATACCGGGCCGTTCGCGGACGGGCTGGAGGCCCTTGAGAATCGAGATGTCCTTGGCCGCGTACGCCACGCGCGTCGTCCTGTTCGATGGGGGGTCGGGAACCCTCGGCCGTGACCCTGTCTCGGGCGTAAAAGCCCAGGTCAGAGGGGGTTTTCCGGGTAACGCCAGTGTACCAGACGCGGGGTCAGCTCGGCGGTGTTACGACGACCCGAATCGAGGCCACCGGGGACCCTCCGCAGACCTCGCGAACCCGGCGCAGAAGCTCGGCTTCGCGGTAGCGCAATTCAGTCGCCCACACGGCGTCGTCGACCGCGATCGTGCACACGCCGTCGCGCACAGATCGCACCTCCACGTGCTCCGCGAGCGCGGGCCCGACGAGCTCGGGCCACGCGTCCATGAGCGCGGCGAGCACGCGCGGATCGGGCAACCCGAGATCGCGCCCGAACTCCGCGACCGCGTCGCCCAACGGAATGGGATCGCGATTGTTCATGCGGCTGCGACCTCCGCCCGGAGGTTCACGCGGGGTCCTCGAACACCTGGCCGCCGTGCAGCCGCAGGCGCTGCTCGGGTGCGATCCCGACGGGAAGGGCCCCGGCCGTCGTGACGATGGTCTGACCCGGCGGCAGGTTCCGCACGAGGGCGCCGGCCCGGTTCGGGTCGAGTTCGCTGAACACGTCGTCGAGCAGCAGCACCGGTGCGACCCCCGTGAGGTCGGTGACGAGCCCGTGGCCCGCGAGCCGCAGGGCCAGGGCCAGCGTGCGCTGCTCCCCCTGTGACGCCTGGGTACGGGCGTCCAGGGCCCCTATTTCGAGCCGGAGCTCGTCTCGGTGCGGGCCCACCAGGGTGAGCCCCCGGTCCAGCTCGGCCCGCCGGCGCTGCTCGAGTGCCGACCGCAGCCGGGACTCGAGGTCGCCCGCGTCGTCGGACTCGAGGGGACCACCGGCCCACTCGGCCTCGTAGACCATGCCGACCGCGCGGGTCGCCCCCGCCAGCGCCGCGTAGGCCTCGGCCGTAGCCGGCACCAGCCGCTCGATGAGCCGCAGTCGTCCCCGCACCAGCTCGACCGCGGCGCGCACGAGCTGGTCGTCGAAGACTGCGAGCGTGGTGTGGGCCTCGTTGTCGCGCCCGCCGCCGCGCAACAGCGCGTTGCGTTGTTTCAGTACCCGTTCGAAATCGACGCGCGCCGCGTCGTAGCGCGTCGCGAGCATCGTCAACAAGTCGTCGAGGTACTCGCGCCTCCCTGCGGGCCCGTCTTTCACCAGCGCGAGGTCGTCGGGTGCGAACACGGAAACACGCAGCAAGTCGTGCAGGTCACGCGTGCGCGCGACAACTTGTTTGTTGCACAACACGCGGTTGCGGCCCGCGGCGCGTATCTCGGCTTCGAACAGTTGCATCCGCTCACCGGTTGTCACTTCGGCGCGGACGACTGCCTGGTTCGAGTCCATTCGCACGAGCGCGGCGTCGCTCACGCCACGAAATGATCGCGCGCGCGCGATCCATCCGACAGCTTCGAGCAGGCTCGTCTTCCCTTGCGCGTTCTCGCCGTGGATTGCCGTGAGCCCGGGCGCGAGCGTGACGTCGACGTCGGTGAAACAACGGAAATCGGCGAGCCAGACGCGCCCGACACACGTGCTCGGGTTCGTATCTGTCTCGGCCAACACTCGCGTCAGGACGTACGGACCGGCATCAGGAGATACAGGAACTCGCCGCCGTCGGCCGACCGCAACGTGGCCGGCTTGAGCGGGTCGATCGTCTCCAGCGCGACCTCGTCGGTGTCCATGGCCTCGACACCGTCGCGCAGGAACACGGGGTTGAACGCGACCGTGAGCTCGCCGCCTTCGAACTTCGCGTCGAGTGTCTCCTGCGCATTCCCGACATCCTGTGCCGACATCGACAGTTCGAGACCGCCACCGCTCATCGCGAGCCGCACGGCCGCGTTGTCGCGGTTCTGCCCGACGATCTGCACGCGGTCGAGCGCGTCCATCAGTGCTTCACGCGCGACGGTCAGGCGGTTCGGGTACGAGCTCGGAATGAGCTGCTCGTAGTTCGGGAACTCGCCTTCGATGAGACGCGCCGTGACTTCGGCGCGCGACGTACGGAACACGACATCGCGCTCGCGCAACACGACTTCGATCTGGCCGTCGCCCGCGAGGCGCTGGACTTCGGCCAGGCCCTTGGCCGCGACGAGAACGCGCTGACCGTCGGCGAGCATGCTGACGCCCTTCAAGTCGCGCACGGCCAGCCGGTACGAGTCGGTCGCAACCAACCGGAGCCCGCCCCCGTGCGCGGTCAGCAGCACACCCGTGAGAATCGGTCGCAGGTCGTCTTTCGACGCGGCCCGGACAACCTGGCGGAGTGCCGACGCGAACGCCGCGGCCTCGACCGTGACGCCCGAGCCGTCGTTCGGAGCGAGACGCGGGTAGTCCTCGGCCGGCTTCAGGCGCAGCGTCGTCGTGAACCGGCCCGATGTGATCACGGCCTCGTCGCCGGTCACTTCGACCAGGACCCGCCCGTCCTCCAGCTTTCGCACGATGTCGCCCAGCAGTTTCGGAACGACGGCAACACCCGGCTCCTCGACCTCGGCCGGCACCTGGACACGGTTCGTGATCTCGAGGTCGGAGCCGACCAGCTCGAGCCCGGCCTCGGTAGCCGTGATCCGGAGGTCTTGGAGCACGGGCAGGGCTCCACTGCGGCTCGCCACCGTCCGCTGCGCAGTCGCGACGGCTTCCGCGAGAGTGTCACGCTCGCACCGGAACTTCACCACAGCCTCCTCAACCGTTGTTCTATGAACATCTTTGTAGTTGTAGTAGTAGGGGCTGTGGATTGTGGATAAGTGATCGTACGGCCTGATGAGTAGCCGTGCGGCTCCCCACCCGGTTGTCCACCGGTATCCCCAGCTCTCCGGTTGTCCTGGTTGCCTGACCCAGGATGTCCCCGGCCGGGCCGATGATTTCCCCAACGGTCCACAGGCTTATCCACCGCCGCCGTGCTTGACCCGGTTGATCAGCTCGTTGACCTGCTCGAATACGACGCGCCGTTCGGCCATTTGGGCTCGGATCTTCTCGCACGCATGCATGACGGTGGTGTGGTCGCGGCCGCCGAACTCCTCGGCGATCTTGGGGTAGCTGTAGTCGGTCAGCTCGCGGAAGACGTACATGCCGATCTGGCGTGCCGTCACGAGCGGACGGCGGCGGCTCCTCCCGCACAGGTCCTCGACGGTCCAGCCGAACATCTTGGCCGTCTCCTCGAGGATCAACACCGGGGTGATGACGCGCGGTCGCGTCGCGGGCAGCAGGTCGGCGAGCACCGCGCGCGCGACCTCGTCGGTGAGCGGCACGCGGTGCAGGCTCGAGTAGGCCGCGACGCGAATCAGCGACCCTTCGAGCTCGCGCACGTTGTCGACGACGTTCTCGGCGATGAACGCGAGCACGCTGTCGGGGATGCCGTCGAGGTGCTCGGATTCGGCCTTTTTCCTCAGGATTGCGAGGCGCGTCTCGAATTCGGGCGGCTGGATGTCGGTGATGAGGCCCCACTCGAAGCGGCTTCGGAGCCGGTCCTCGATCGTCGCGATCGACTTGGGCGGCCGGTCGGACGAGATGACGATTTGGCTGCCGCGACTGTGCAAGTCGTTGAACGTGTAGAAGAACTCTTCCTGGAGTTGCTCGGTGCGTTCGAGGAACTGGATGTCGTCGACGAGCAGCACGTCGACTTCGCGGTAGCGGCGCTTGAACCCGGGCATGCCCTTCGAGCGCATCGCCTCGACGAACTCGTTCATCATCGTTTCGGTGGACACGTACCGCACGCGTTTCGACGAGAACAGTTCGCGCACGTGGTGCCCGATGGCGTGCAAGAGGTGGGTTTTTCCGAGGCCGGCCGGTCCGTAGATAAAAAGTGGGTTGTACGAACGAGCCGGGCTCTCGGCGACCGACAGCGCGGCGGCGTGCGCGAAACGGTTGGATGCGCCGATGACGAACTGATCGAACGTGTAGCGCGGATTGAGCGACATGCCGCTGTAGAGCGGCAACTCTTCGGTCGGCGTGCGGGGGCGATCATCGCCGGCCTGCGGCACCGGGACCAGCACGTCGATCTCGACGAACTCCTCGCGGCGGGGGGCGGTGTCGACGATGAGCTCGGTGCTCAGTGGAACCCCGGTGAGTGCTTGGGCGGCGTCGTTGAGTAGCCCGAGGTAGCTGGTGCGGATCCGTTCGAGCGCCACCGAGCTGGGAACGCCCAGCACGAGGGCGTCGTCGGTTACCTCCAGGGCGTGGACGCCCTGAAACCAGGTGTTCCATGTTGCCTCGGCAAGTTGCGCCCGCACCGCGGCCGCGACTTTTGCCCACAGGTCGTCAGCTGCAGGAGTGCCCACGTGGCGGTTCCCCCGGTTGTCCACAGGCGTATCCACAAATGTGGAGAAGGGCGACCACGGCGTGGTCGTCCAATCTCGCTTTTTCGGCCGGGTACTGCAGGGGAAGTTCCCAGCGCTCGGGGCCTGGCCGGGGCGCTGGGGTCGCGGACGTTAGCGCGCTGTGGACAACGCAACAAACAGCCCGGTCAGCCCGTTGTAGCGATTCTCGCAGGGCGGGGCGGATTGCTGCGAGGGGTGCTCGCGCCGTACACTCTCCCGTCCGCCAGTGCCCCACCGCCTAGCTCCGCGGTGTCGGCGCGCCGCCCTAACGG